>Ga0080006_1140849_pt1 | contig 35324 bp, 29 predicted proteins | sample RS3BMetagenome_FD_69209 | JGI IMG/M metagenome (GOLD analysis project Ga0080006, IMG submission 69209) | Ferric oxide microbial mat and aquatic microbial communities from Rainbow Spring, Yellowstone National Park, USA - RS3B (SPADES... ...
CAGATGGCCCCGGTCGCCGTCCTCGACGACCGGCTATTGATCGAGGAGCTGCTCGTCGGCCTTCCCCACGGGCGTGAAGAGCTCCACACCACGACGTACTGGTACTACCGCGCCTGCCGCGCCGCGGTGCTCGGTGCAGGCGGCCACCTGTCAGGCCCGTTCGCCCGCGTGGACGCGGGTCAACAGGCAGCCGCAATCATCAGCCTGCTGGAGCTTCGCGACGACATCTCGCTTCCTGATCCCCGCTCGACGGTCCCGGAGATGGCCCGGCTCGCCGGGCGTCACCCACACCTCAACCTCATGAACCTCGAGGCCGTGGCACTCGGGCACCTCCTCAGTGCCACGGTGTGGCTGTCACGCGAGTCCGCCGAGGGCATTCTTCCTGGCGTCCTCGACCACGAGCGCGTTCGTTGGCGCATCGTCACGATCGAGTGAGCCGCCGTACCGCCGTCGACCCGGCGGTCGGGGATACATCGCCGTCAGCCATGACCTCGTCGTTGGGGGACAGGGCACGACTCCAGCTTGAGGGCCTGGCCCCGGCGGACGACTGGCTCCGGCGCCCACCTGCCGTATGGTCCGACCGCCTCGAACGTCTCGAGGCCCATCTTGCTACCCAGACCGAATCCGACGATTGAGGAGAGCGCCGACGCCTGAGTTCCGTACCGCCGTGGACGTGCCCCGCCGCCGAGGTCGATCTTCGCATCTTTGTTGGGTCTGTAGCTGCCATCGTCGAGCGGGCAGTGCTGAGCGCGGTTGATGAGAGGGTCGAGCACGCTTTGGCGTCGAAACGGATGGGCGAAGAGCCGACACCAGTCGACGGTCGCCTCGTTTTGGAATCATCTGCACAGCCAGGACCAGGACAGGTGTTCGAGAGGTCTTGGACCAGTGACCTCGTCCTGCTCGGGTCGCGCCTTGGGCGCGACGAATACTCGTCCCATGGTGAAGATCCCGCGCTGTGGGAAGTAGAAATCGGCCATGTGCGCCTGTTCGGCCAGCGCCCCGACCGGTCCGATGTCCTCGCCTTCGACAAGGACGCGGCTCTCGGTCACGTACCAGATCCGCATCGGGTTGGCGTCGAAGTGCTGTCCGTTAGAGGTCAAACCCGTGAGCTTCACGGTCCCGACACGAAGAGCCCGACCCGCCAGATGTCCCATCGTCTTCAGGATCGGGCGTGATCGCCACGCCGCAAGGGGCAACGACGACCCGATTGTGCTGATCGCGCGGGTCATGAGGGATGATCCGATCTGGACCGTCCAATCCACGACAGAGTCTTGAGTGGTGATCCGCAACCTCGACGACCCTTCCCACCGGAGGTCGATCGGAACGACGCGGGCACGCTCGACGTCTGCTCCGAAATAGCGAGTGCACGCAACCTCGCTGGGCGCAGACTCGTGGAACGTCCATCGCCCTTGTGGGTTCCGGTGCCAGATCGAGGTGAACCCCTCACCCACCGAAGACGCCGTCCAGCGCCGCAGACCGAGGACGTGACCAGACCGGAATGGCAGGCCCGTGATCCCGTAGCCCGCGACGCGTTCATCGGACCCTGAAGGAAGCGTCGGACTCTCCTCGACCTCGCAAGCGAGCTCCTCAGGCTCTCTCATTTGAGTTCGTCTCAGGGTCGGGCTTCGAAGACCGTGTTGAACGGTGTCTCCGCGACGCGGCGGAACCGGCTGAACCCTGCGTCGGTCACGATCTCGCGGATGCAGGCCTCACCGGCCTGCGCGCCCAGCGCCAGTCCCACCGCCTGGGAGAGCGAGCATGGCGTGCACAGCAGGGTGGAAAAGGCGTAGTAGGCCCGCCCGACCGGATTGAGGTTGTCCTCGACGCGGTCGCCGGCGGCGGGTTCGACGATCATCCACGTCCCGTCGGGTGCGAGGGCCTGACGGACGTGGCGCGCGGCACCTTCGGGGTCACCCATGTCGTGCAGGCAGTCGAACATCGTCACGAGGTCGTAGCCGTTACCGGGAAAGGTGGCGGCTGGGGCAGTTTCGAACCGCACCTGCTCTCTCGTTCCGGCGGCCTTGAGGCGGTCATTCGCCGTTTCGATCGACCCCTCGTGGTAGTCGAATCCGGTGAAGGTCGACGCTGGAAACGCCTGGGCCATGAGAATCGTCGAAGCCCCGTGCCCGCAACCGACGTCGGCCACCGATGCCCCCACTTCGAGCTTGTGGGTGACCCCGTCGAGAGCCGGGAGCCATTCGGTCACCAGGTGGGCGTTGTATCCGGGACGGAAGAAGCGCTCGCAACCCTCGTGCACATCGGCTACATGGTCGTGCCACCCGATACCCGCCCCGGTCCTCGCCGCTTCGGTGATCCGTCCGGAGTCGTGGACCGAGCCGAGAGCGATCTGGAAGAAGCCGGGTAGGTAGGCGGGGCTCGACTCGTCGGTGAGTGCCACGGCCTGCTCGGGCAGGAGCGCGTAGCGCCCGCTCTCGGGGTCGTACTCCACGTAGCCTCCTGCGGCCTGGGCGTTGAGCCACTCCCTCACGTATCGCTCGGCGCAGCCCGAATGCGAGGCAAGCTCGTTGGGGGTGAGCGGCCCGGCGTCGGCCAAGGCTCGGTACAGACCCAGCTTGTCGCCCATCACTACCAGAGCAGTGTTCAAGGTGGCGCCGACCTCGTCGACGGCCCGGAACACGAAGCTCATGAGCTTGTCGGGGTCCACAGCAGCATTGGGCTGTGTCGTCGTCATGGCAGCTCCTTGCAGATCGAGGGTGATCCCCACTCGGCTAGAAGAGCACGCTACGACGAGCGATCGCCGGTTTCGTCGGGTATTCGCCCTACAAATCGACGGACTCGAGCGCCTCGAGCAGCCCCTGCTGCATGGCGAACAACGTGGCCGTAGAGCGAGACGAGGCACCGATCTTGGTATAGATGCGCTCGATATGGGCGCCGGCTGTCTTGGCCGAGATCCCGAGGACGTGCGCCACCTGCTTGTTGGAGGCGCCGCGGGCGATGAGGACGAGAACCTCGATCTCACGTTCGGTCAGTCCGGCCGGACCTGGACGCCGCTTGCTCCGGCGCTGTCCGGCCGCAGCGAGCACTGCGTCGACGGCGTCTGCGGCCAGACGACCCGAGCGGACGTCGCCACAGAGCTTGTCCGCCGCCGCCTTGGCTGACAGCGCCGGCCTATACGGGCGGGGTTCGATCATGGCCTGGTATGCGTCGGCCGCAGCAAGGATTCGCCCGGTGACGGGGATGGCTGAGCCGGACAAACCCCGGTGATAGCCAGAACCATCGACGCGCTCGTTTGCCAACCCTGCAATCGCACCTAGCCGGCTCAGTGCTGACGGCCGGGCCAGCATCCGCTCCGTGTAGTAAGGGCGCATCCGGATCCGCTCGAACTCACTGGCATTGAGCGGTCCGGGCTTTTCGAGGATCGTGGCCGGGATCCCGTGCAGCCCCAGATCATGCACAAGGGCGGCCCTGCGAAGTCTCTTGACTTCATCTGCCGGCAGCCGACACAGCTGTCCAGCTTGCGCGGCAAGATTGGCAACCGCCCGGGAATGTCCGGCGCGCGAAGGCGAACGAAGATCGGTGAAATCGGCGATCGCTTCCAGGGCGGTGTCGAGTTCGTCGCCCACGAGCTGCTGCTGGAGCCCGGTCTCCTGGGCGATCAACGCGTCCCAGTCGTTCACTTCCTCGAGGTCGGCGAGCACCTCACCGGAGAGGGCGCAGAACGCGTCGACGACCGAAGGATCGAACTGCGTGCCCCGCCACGACTGTGCCAGATCGACCGCTGCGTCCACACCGCCAACCCGATGCGACACTTCCACGGAGTCCGCAAGTTGGAACAACCGAACCGTCCGGAAGATCCCTTCACCTGCAATACCGGTTGGGACCCCCTTGCCGTCCCATCGGGTGAACACCTGCTGCAACGGTTCGCAAACCTCGATACCCAACCCGAGGCGCTCGGCCATCCGAGCCGTCGTCAGACAGTGCGACATCAGCCCCCGCTGTATTGCCGCGCCCCCAGTAGCAACCAGAGTGGCCCCAAGCCGGACGCGATGGGAGGTCGGGGCCCCCATACCGACGTGGCGAAGTGCGAAGCCCAGCATCGACAGCCCCGCCCGGTCCACTCCGAAGCTGTCACGCCGAAAGGCAATGTCATCGCCGAACCAGGTCGCCACCTCCGGCGTATCGGCCACACAACCGACCCACCCGAGAGTGGCCACGTAATAGAGTGAGCGACGGTCCTCGGCCTCGATCCCTATCCGCTCACCGAGCCGTGCCGCGATCAGCCAGGCACGCAACAGGTGCTCCATGGGCTGGCCGAGACCGAGATCGGTAGCCAGCGAAAATCCGGCCACCAGTTCGGCCAGCCGAACGCCCTCCTCGAGGGTCTCCACTCCCGCAAGCCTAGCTAGAGATCGGATTAGCGCCCCAGGAGCAGGGAGACGGCCTGATGGCACTGATCAGACCCCTTGTAGCTTATGGCTCTCCCGGATGTGATGGCAGAGGTGCCGACGGTCACTTCCGAGTTGTGTGAACCAGCGCCCCGGTACGATTCGAATCGCTGATCCCCGAGATCAGGTCGGGTCTCCGGCTCCCATGATCATTCAGGCCGCCCAGCCCCCAGTGAGGACATCGGGCGCCCAGGATGGCCACTTCGCTGCGGCGAGCACCTGACCGTTCGCCACTTCTGCCACGAGAGCGGGGCCGTCGAGCGTCGAGTTGTCCCAGAAGTCCGCAGACTGGACCTTTGCCGCCGCCACCGCGACCAACGCCCACAGCCGCCGGTGGCGCTCACGGATCTTGGTCTCCGGCACCGAATGGCCGCCACGCGCGACGCGGGCCGCCACGCGCGCCACCGCCACGTCCTCGGGAAGCATCAGGACGTGGAGGGCGACGAAGTAGCCCGCTGCGCGCGCGTGATCGATGAGCGCAAGCTTCGAAGGGTGCGAGAAGACGGTCTCGGCGATGAACTGCCCGCCGCGCTCGATGAGCGCCGAGCGCGTCGCCTCCGCCACCTGGGCCGCCTCATAGGCATGACGCTCAGGATCGTCTGGCCAGCGCTGGCGGGCGATCTCGTCGGCATTGACGAACGGGGAGCCCGGCAGCTGTTCGGCAAGGATCTGTGCGACGAACGTCGACTTCCCAGCGCCGTTCGGTCCGGCGACGAGATCGAGTCGGCTCACCCCTGCGGAAGCACCCGACGGGTATCGAGCGGACGCGACGCCCCGTCCGGGTCGAACTCCACGAGCACCCCGTTGTCGTCGAGCGCCACCGCGGTGACGCCCTCCTTCAGGAGTGCCCGCCCGAAGGAGGCGGTGGCTGCCCGCTCGCGAATGGCGACGTCCAGCTCCACGTTGGCCACAAGGCGCTCCTCGGTGGCCAGTGCAGACAGCGGCACCTCCCCGCGCAGAGCCGCTGCGATGCGCCGCCGGGCGCCGGTTTCGTGTGCGGAGAGCTCTCTCCCCAGGCGGGTCCAGTGCTCGAGCTGCTGACGGGCTGAGCGGTTCTCCCGGCGGCCCTCGTCGGCAGCGGCCTCGAACAGGCCGGCATCGAAGCGGGTCATGCGGTCGTCAGCCATACCACGCGCTCCTTCGTATCACCCTGCATACAACTGTAGCAAAGTGATACCGGCGGGCGCACCGGCATTCTGCCCCCCACGCGCCTGGGAGAACGCGGTGTCAGCCCAGCTCACAGCCTCGCCACGTCCAGGCTCAGGCGACTCCGCCCCACAGGCGCTCGGTGAGCCCCGACGCCCTGGCGATCGGCCGGGTGGCGGCGGCGCGCACCGACTCCTCGGTCCCGGCGAGAAGGAGCCGGTGCCTGGCACGGGTGACCGCCGTGTAGAGGAGCTCGCGGGTGAGGATCCTCGACGTCGGCCGTGGCAGCACCACGGCCACGGAGTCGAACTCCGAGCCCTGGGCCTTGTGGACCGTCATGGCGTAGACGGTGTCGACCGCCGACAGCCGCGACGGGCTCACGGTGCCGTGCTCGAACGCCACCACCACGCCCGCCGAGTCTCGGCCGACGACGACGCCCGTGTCGCCGTTGAACAGCCGCAGGCTGTAGTCGTTGCGCGTCACGATGACCGGCCGGCCCAGATACCACTGGCCGTCGCTCGAGAAGTCGACGATCTCCTCGGCCAGCCACTGCTCCACCCTGGCGTTCCAGGTGGCGACGCCGGCCGGCCCGCGCCGGTGGGCGCACAGGATCCGCCAGGAGGCCAGCGCGGCGCGCGGCGCCTCGGCGTCAGCCGCCCGGGCGGCGTCGAGGAGCTGCTTGCCGGCGTCACAGGCCAGGCGCCGGATCGGCTCGAGCATCTCGGCGCCGACCTCGGCGACGTCGACCGGCAGCCATTGCACGCTGTCGTCCGGAGCGTCGGTGAGGATGGACAGGGTCGCGTCGGCATCGCCCGACCGAAGGGCGGACGCCAGATCGGCGAGCGCGCCAACGGAGCGGTGGTTGGTTCGAAGCACGACGATCCCGTCGCCGATCGCCGGCTTCGACGGCGCGAGCGCCTCGAGGGGCAGGGTCACCCCGGTCACGCCGGCGACCTGCTCGCTCGAGCCGACCCGCATGCGAAGACCCTGGGACGCGGGGCCCACGATGTCGCCCAGCACCGCCCCCGCCTCGACCGAGGCCAGCTGCTCGGGGTCGCCGACGAAGACGAGGCGGGCGTCGCTGCGGACGGCCTCCACCAGCCGGGCCATCAGCCACAGCGGGAGCATCGACGTCTCGTCCACGATCACGAGGTCATGGGGGAGGCGATTGCGGCGGTGGTAGCGGAACCGGCTGGCGTTGTCGGGCCGGGGTCGCAGCAGTCGGTGGACCGTCGACGCCTCGAGCGCGCCCAGCTGCGCCCGCGCCTCCGGGCCGAGGTCGAGCCCCTCGGCGGCGGCGCGCACCGCCTCCTGCATGCGGTTGGCCGCCTTGCCGGTCGGTGCGGCCAAGGCGACGAGCGGCGGATCGGCGCCGGATGCCGCCGCCTGGTCGGCCAGCACGCCGATCAGCCTCGCCACCGTCGTCGTCTTCCCGGTCCCCGGGCCGCCTGCGATCACCGCCAAGCCGCGCAGCGCCGCCACCGCCACCGCCCAGCGCTGCTCCCCGTCGCCGTCGTCGCCGAAGATGCGCTCGATGGCGGTCGTCAACCCGCCCGGCTCCAGCCGGCCCGTGCCCGTTCCGCCGGCGTCGTCGACCCACGCCGGGCCCGGCGCCGCGGCTCGGGCCAAGAGATCGGCCGCCACCGCCCGCTCGTCCCGCCAGTAGCGGTCGAGGTAGAGCCCGGAGCCGACGAGCCGCAACGGCGCCACGGCGGGGCTGTCGTCGCCCACGGCGACGAGGGGGCTCGCCGCCACCCGCCCCAGCCACCGCTCTGGGTCCGGCCACGGGAGGGACTCGAGGTCGATCTCGTCGTCTCCTTCGTCCGGCTCCCGCTCGGTCGTGTCCCGCACCGACCGGAGGTCCACCCGCACGTGACCGACCCGGGGGCCCCGGACGGCGAAGGCCGCCGCCAGCGCCACCAGCTCGTCGTCGTCTCCACCCAGGCGGGCGAGCCGCCGGGCCACGTGGACGTCGCCGGGCGCCAGCACCCCGGCCCGGTTGAAGAGCCCGAGCAGCGATCCCGCGTCGATCCCCAGGACGTGGCCGACGTCGAGTGTGGTCGTCACGCGCCGGCCTCGAAGAGGTCCGACAGGCCGGTCACGAGCCCCGTCGGCGGCCGCCACGAGAAGACCCCGCACGGCGCGCCGTCGACCACCGGCGTGTCGGGCCCCGACATGCCGCGGAGGAACAGGTACAGCGCCCCCCCGAAGTGCACGTCGGGGTCGTAGCCCGGCAGCCGCCAGCGGAGGTACCGGTGCAGGGCGACCATGTAGATCAACGCCTGGAGCGGATAGTGCATGCGCTGCATCTCGGCGTCGAGCGCTGCCGGCCGGTAGTGCCAGACGGACAGCTCCTCGCCGGGAACGCCGATCCAGTTGGTCTTGTAGTCGACGACGAAGTAGCGCTGCGTGCCACCGGCACCCGGTGCGGCACGCAGCGGGCCCCGCGGCCGACTGTGACCGGGCGCCTCGCCCACCGACCCGCCGCCGCCCGCGCCCACCGACGTCCGGAACACGAGGTCGAGGCTCCCGGTCAGGAACCCCCGCAGGTCGGTGGCGAGCATCGGGTCTCGGAGCCTGGCCCCGTAGCCGAGCAGGGGGCCGCCGGGGGTCGAGGTCTCGTGCAGCTCCACCAGGCGGGCGATGTCCGCCGTCGCCACCGCCCGCCTGGCGGTCGACTGGTCGCCGCCGGCGAGCGGGAGCTCGAACCCCATCTCGTCCAGACGGTCCGCCCGCGCCAGCTGGCGCAGCGTGATGCCCCCCGTCTCGGGCCCGAGCGGGGTGGTGATCGATGCCGCCAGTGCCGCCACCACCGCACCCGACGAGGTCACGCCGGCGCCGAAGCGCGACCGTGACGCGCCGACCGCCCGGGCGAGCTCGTCCTCGAGGTCGGGGGCGGCGAAGTCGGCGATCTCGAGCACCCGGTGGACGAACGTGCCGGTGTCGACGCCACCGGGAAGATCCGACCACAGGGAGCGCACGGCACGCAGGCGCGCCTCGTCCTCACCATTCCCCGATCGCTCTCCGCCCTCGGCCCGCTCACTCGGCACACCCGGAGGAACCTCGGCCGGCGAGCCGGCGAGCGGCTCGTCGGTCGTGCCCGGCTCCTCCGCTTCGCTCCCCACCGCCGGACCGCCGTGGACCGAGGCCGTGAGGCCCGTGTACGACGCCCGCCGCCAGCGGAGGTCGAGGGAACGCTCGAGGGCAGCGACGTCGAGGGACCCGAGCCCGCGCCCCTCCCGGCCGCGCCAACAGGCACCCGGGACGCCCGGACCGACCGCCACCTCCACGCCGATCTGCCGCTGCCCCTCGACCTCGGTCCGGGCGGCCATCTGCTCGAAGCGCTCCCGGACCTGTTCGTCCTTGGGCATGCGCGACGCGCTCGTCGCCACGTTCCCCTCGTCGTCGCGGGCAATGAGCAACCGCCCGAGCGGCGAGTGGTGGCTCTCCCAGGCCCGGACCCACCACACGACGACCTGGTGCTTGGCTCGGGTGAGCGCGACGTAGAGCTCCCGGAGGTCCTCCCCGCGCTCTTCGTCCCGCTCGAGGCCGAAGTGGTGGTCGTAGACCGGGCCTCCGTCGCTCCCGGCCACGTCCAGGGTGCGCCGCAGCGCTGCGTCCGGGTCGTGGAACACGACCGGGCCACCCTTCCTCGCCGCGACCTCGTCCCAGAGGAACGGGCAGTAGACGACGGGGAACTCGAGCCCCTTCGAGCGGTGGACCGTCAGGATCTGGACCGCGTCGGCATCCGACTCGATCCACCGGCTGCGCTCCTCCGCTTCGGCTCCCTCACGACCGCTCACCGCCTCGCCGATCCGGCGGGCGAGCCACGCCCGCAGGCCCGGCGAGCCATGGGGGCCCTTGGACGCCTCGGCGTGCAGCAGCCGGGCGATGTGGCCGAGGTCGGTGAGCCGTCGCTCCCCGTCCCGCTCGCCGAGCAGGCGCCCGGGCACCCCTTCCCCTGCCAACACCGACCGGAAGAGGGCGGCCACGCCCCGCTCCCGCAGCGTGTCGCTCCAGCGGTGCAGGCGGACGTGCACCTCCTCCCATCGGGCCTCGTCAGCCGTGACGACGTCGTCCGCCGACATCCCGAGGAACGGCGTCAGCGCCACCGCCACGGCCGCCGACCGGTTGGCCGGCTGCTCCATCGCCTCGAGCAGCGCCAGCCATTCCTCGGCCGCCGTGGTCGCGAGCACGCTGTCGGTCCCCGAGACGACCGCCGGCACGTGGACGTCGCGCAACGCCTGCTGGACGAGACGGGCATGGCGGTTCTTGCCGACCACGACGGCCACGTCCCCGGCGACGAGCCGCCGTTCGGCCGACACGGTGCCGTCGTCGGCGTACTCGACGAGCGCGGCCTCCGACTCGAGCAGCCGCACCACGTCGTCGGCCAGGTCACCGGCGATGAACGCCACCGCCGCGTCCTTCTGGACGTCGCCCGACGTGGTCGTCGCCAGCCCCCCGCCCTTCGCCGGGACGAGCCGGGCCCGGAACGGTGCGGCGACGGGGGCGCGGATGAGCCCGGGACGGCGGTGGACGGGCGCGGCGCGGACCGGGCGGAAGCGGATCTCGGGGTGCCCGAGCCGCACCGGGTCGAGCAGCGCGTCGAGGGCGGCCAGGAGTCCCGCGTCACTCCGCCAGTTCTCCCCCAGCGTGTACTGCCGGTCGGACCGCCCGACGGCGTCGAGGTAGGAGAAGACGTCGGCACCCCGGAAGGCGTAGATGGCCTGCTTCGGGTCGCCGATCAGGACGAGCCGCGTCTGACCGGTGCCGAAGGCGGTCCGCACGATGTCCCACTGGATGGCGTCGGTGTCCTGGAACTCGTCGACGAGGACGACGTTGTAGCGGGTGCGCAGCCGCGCCGCGGCGGCCGCCCCGCGGCGGGGGTCGCACAGGGCATCCTTCAGCCGGACGAGCAGGTCGTCGAAGGTGAGCAGGTTCTCCTCCACGAGGCGCCGCTCGACCTCGCGCCGCACGCCGATGGCGAGCCGCCGCCGCAGCGCCGCCGCAGAGCAGCCGGGCTCGGCGACGACGGGGGTATCGGGGTTCCCCACAGCGGCGCGTGCGATGTCGAGAGCTTGGCGGCGAGTGAAACTGGGTGCCTCGCCGTGGACGAGCGACCACCGCACGTAGAGGTCGTCGACCACCTGCTCCACGAGGTCGCGTGGGTCCTCGAGCAAGGTGGCGCCCTTTGCCACGTCGCCGGTGACCCCGAGGGCGCCCAGCATGAGCTGGCAGAAGCCGTGGGTCGTGGTGATGGTCGCCTCGTCGAAGGACGTGAGGGCCGCAGCCAGGCGCCGCCGGCGCGCCTCGACCTCCTGGGGTGGGCCCGCCGCCAGGAGGCCGAGCAGGCGGTCGTCGGTCGCCGGTGGCGGACCGCCTTCGAGCACGCGGGAGAGGCCGCTCTCGGCCGAGACGAGGCGGGCCCGCACCCGGTCGCGCAGCTCGCCCGTCGCCATGCGGGTGAAGGTGACCGCCAGCACCGAGGCGATCGGGGTCCCCTCGGCGACAAAGCGCGTCACCAACCCGGCGATGGTGAACGTCTTGCCGGTGCCGGCGCTCGCCTCGAGGACCGTCACACCGAGCCGAGGCAACGCGCCGCACAGGTCGAAGTGCGCCGGTGCCGGCGACCCCGGAGGGCTCGTCTGGTCCGGGGTGAGCGTCACGAGCCGTGCTCCCGGTGCTCGTGCTCGGCCAGCGGCTCCCAGAGCCTGCGGGCAAGGCGCCCGAAGCGCGAGGGGTCGGTCCCCCAGCCCTCCCCGGTCTCGTCGGGGCGCGCCGGCTCGGCGAAGAGGTCACCGACCGTGGCGCCGGCGCCGAGCACCAGCCGGTGCTCGGGCTCGCCGCTCTCACCGAAGGAGAAGTCATCGGCCTTCCACGTCGTGGCGCACTCGGCCTTCGGGCTCCGCTCGCGTCGCACGGCTTCCACGTAGGCCTCCGAGGTCTTGGCGTAGAGAGGCAGGGGCTCGCACATGCCCCGGTCGTAGAGGTCCACCAGCCTGACGAGCTCGTCGAGGGCCCGCGCCCGGCGCCTCTCGGGGCCCCCGTCGAAGGCCGGCAACGTGGCGACGTCGATGCGGGGGCTCCCGTTGGTAGATCTGGCGCCGCGTCCGATGGTGGCCGCGCTGACCTCACGTTCGGGATGGGCGGCCGTGAAGGCGAGGAAGCGGGCCCAGGCGGCGAGACGGTGCTTCGGACCGAGCTTGGAGTAGAGGCAGCGCACGATGCGGCTCGCCGTCGCCCCCACGGCCGGATCTGAACCGGGAGCAGCCGGCGCGGCGTGGTAGACGTCGCCAACGGTCCCGATCAGCATCCGACCGTCGGGGAGTCGGACCTGCACCTCGACCGAGGCCGGGGCCGCCTGGACGGCGGGAAGCTGCGCACGGGCAGCGGCTGCCAGCGACGCCACCGCCTCTTCGACCTCGTCCAGCTGGCGCCCGGCCAGCGCTCCCGGCGGGAGGAGCCCCCGGCCCAGCTCCGCTGCCCGCGCCTGGTCGATCGTGGCGCCGCCGAGGACGGCGTCGAGCATCCGGTCGCCGACGCCCCACAGCTCGAGCCCGTCGAGCTCGACCGGCAGCTCGTCTCTCACCTGGGCGCCGCCGCGGTTGGCGTACCAGCCGAGCCGCTCCCGCAGGAAGCTGCGGACGGGGTGCTCCAGGAACCGCACCAGCGAGTCGAGCGAGACGCCGTCGGTGTCGAGGCGCTCGAGCGGGTGCGCGAGGAACGGCCGGCGGGTCCCCGGTGGCCGGGTGAGCGCCCGGGCGCCGGCGAGGTCCACCGGATCGAAGCTCCAGGGGCCGCCGTCGACCAGCCGGCCGGCGAGGAAGTTCCGGGGGTCGAACGACTGGAGGGGGTGCTCGACCACGACGACGTCGCGCGCCCGCCCGTGGGGCGATCCGTCCGGGGCCCGCACCGTGCGGTCGACGACGTCGAGCAGCTCCGCCACCGGCACGCACGGGGGGCGCACCTGGTTCGTGCGCGGGTCGTGCCCTTCGTAGGTGACGACCAGGTGCTCGGTAGCGGCCAGCAACGCGTCGAGGAGCAGCTGGCGATCCTCGGAGCGGGCGTCGCGATCGCCGACCCTGGGCTCGGCGAGGAGGAGGTCGTCGCCGTCTGAGATGGCCTGACGGGGAAAGGCGCCGTCATCGAGGCCGAGCAGGCCGACGACCCGGTGCGGTACGGCCCGCATCGGCACCAGCGTGCAGATCGTGAGGTCCCCGGTGCGGAAGTTCGCCCTTGTTGGGCGACCCCGGAGGCCGTCCTCCAAGAGGGTGCGGATCTCGGCGAGGTCGAGGAGGGTCCCCGAGCCATCGGGAGCGTTCGCCGTTGCGCCCGCGTCGGCGCCGGAGCAAAAGGGGCTCGCGGTGTCGACGAAATCGTTCAGGACGCCGCGGAGCTGGTCGAGCTGCCACTGTTCGTCCGGGGCGGCCGCGGCGACCGACTCGGTCGTCTCCAGAAGCGCCGCCACCCAGTCCCCGATCGTTTTGCGATCCAGCAGCCGGCCGACGCCCGCACCCAGCCGCTCGACGAGCTCGGCGAAGCGGCCCGCCAGGTCCACCGCACCGCTCGACACGTCGTCGAGGGGAAGCACCCCCGAGAAGAGGCGCTGCTCCTCCTCGGCCATGGTGACGCCGAGCAGCAATCGGTCGAGCCCGGCCTGCCAGGTGTTCTCGGCGGTCTGGTCGAGCTGCCAGCGGGCCCGGTGCTCGCCGTCGATCCCCCAGCGGATGCCGCTCGCGGCCACCCAGGCTTCGAGCTGGCCGAGCTCGTCCTCGCCGAACCGGAAGCGGCGCGCCACGGGCGCTCGCCCCGCCAGGTCGAGCACGTCGGAGGCGGTCACCCTCTCGCCGGCGAGCTGCAGGAGCTGGGCGGCGACGGCCAGCATCGGGTTCGTCTGGCGGATGGAGCGGTCGGCGAGGCGGGCGCGGATCTGCGGCGGCCCTGGTTCGGGCTCGCAACGGTCGCCCTCCTCGTCGTGGGCGCCCGTTGGGCGCCCGACCCCGAAGACAGCGTGGACGAGCGGAGCGAAGGTGTCGATGTCGGGGCACATCACGATGACGTCCCTCGGCTCGAGCGTCGGGTCGCCGGCCAGCAGGTGGAGGATCGAGTCCCGCATCACCTCGACCTGGCGGAGCTTCCCGTGGCATGCGTGCACCTGGAGGCTCCTGTCGTCGGATCCGAGCGCCGGGCGCGGATCCGACGCGCCGTCCACCACCGGCGGGCCCGGGGGCGGGCGGTCGGCCCGGACGTCGGCCTGGATGCGCAAGAGCAGCGTCGGGTCCCCGGCGGACGGCTCGGGCACACGGAGGTGCTCGCTCTGGCCGACTCCTTGGGAACAGAAGACGAGCTGCATCTCGCGTGCGTCCCGGCCCCACGAGCGGAGCAGGGGGTTGGCGGCGAGGGAGACCGTCGGGTCGTCGCTCCGCTTCGGCGGGGAACCGGTGCCCGCTGGAAAGGCGGCCGTGACGGCGTCCCACAGCTGGCCCGACGGGTGCAGCAGAAACAGGTGGACGTCCCTGTGCTTGCCGATGGCATCGAAGATCCGGAGATGGCTCGCCGGCAGCGTGGTGAGACCGAACAGCGCCAGGCGGGGCGGGAGGTCGAGGAGGTCCGGTTGCGCCGTCAGCGCCGCAGCGGCCGTCTGGAGACGCTCTGCCGGGCTTGGCACGTTGATCCGGCGCCGGAGCCGGCGCCACAGCTCGGCTTGCCAGTGGTGCTCGGGCTCAAAGCCGGAGCGCTCCGGCGATCCTCCCCTGTGGTTGTCCCCCAATCCCTCTGTCCAACGCAGGATCATGTCCGGGCGGTGGACGGCGTAGCGGTCGAAGAGATCGGCCAGGTGGCGGATCGTGGCGAACCGCCGCACCTCCCCGCCTGTCGGCTCCGCGCCCTTTGGCGAACCCGCCTGCAGGTGGGCGGCGAGCGGCTCGAGCCACTCCTCCGACAAGTGCTGGTCAACCAGCTGGAGCAGCGGCCACACCGATCGGTTCGGTGGCCAGGGGTCGACCTCGGGGTCGAGTCCGCATGCGACCGAGGTGGCCGCTCCCACGAGAGAGCCGGGAAACGGGTACGAGATGTTGGCGCACACCCCGTCAGCACCCGCCGTCACGCCCAGCCGGTGCGACAGCCGCTGGGTGAGCCACCGCTCCACTCCCCGGGTCGGCACCGCCACGATCTCGGGGGCCATTGGATCGTCGGGCGCGTCGAGGAGGAGGTTCCCCAGCGACTCGACGAGACAGTCGGCGCGTTCGGAGCGGTGGACGAAGAGCACCTTCGTTTGAAGGTTACGTCGGTGGCGACGGGCGCCGCCCTTGACCACTACGGCGGTGACCGCGTGCCGTGTGCATGTGCGCCTGGCTCGACGTGCAATGGCCGAGTTGACCAAGGAGCGGACCAGCGACACGGCGTTCGCCGCGCAGCTTGGGACCGAGAGCTACCGGTCGGAGGAACGGGGCTACAAGTGGGCTGTCCGCCTCGCGTTCGGGCCACTGCTGTCTGCACCCGCGGTGGACCGCCCGGATCTGGACGAGCTCTTGGCCGCTGTGTTCGGCGAGCCCTTCCCGGACATGTCGGCGATAAGCCTGTCCCAAATCGATCAGGACTTCGTCCGGCAGGCGACCGGCTCGGGGGGCTTGCGTCACGCCTGGCTGGCGTGAACGGATGTCCAGGATGTCGGCCGGCGGACAGCGAGGGCGTGGTGGTCGAGAACGCCGAGAAGGCGGTGCGGTTTCGGTGTTCGTTCGCGAGCCGCTCCAGAAGTCCGTCGAGCGGTGGGGGCACCTCGATGGCGGTGGCGCCGAGCAGGAGGTAAGGGCGGTCCTCGGCGCCACAGTTGGAACAGGCGGCCAGGCCGTCCACGCCGGCGCACCGGGCGCAGCGCGTGGGACCGGGCGCAGCGTGTGGCACCGGGCCCCGGCGGCGAGACGAGCCGGCGCACCTCACCACAGCCGGTGCAGGCCCCCCGCCGCGCCAACGCTGCCCGGTAGCACGGGTCCGCGGCTCGAACGGCTTGAGTTGAGACCTGGTTCTGCTTCCGCTTGGCGTCAGCCGAACCGGCCCTCGACGTAATCGGCCGTCCGCGGGTCCTGTGGCGAACCAAAAATCTGTTTGGTCGGGCCCACTTCGATGAGTTCACCGGCGCGGTCCTCGGCCATCAGGAGGAAGGCACAGCGCTGAGAGATCCGCGCTGCCTGCTGCATGTTGTGGGTAACGATGACGATCGTGACCCGGTCCGATAGCTCTCCGACGAGGTCTTCGATCCGACGCGTGGCTTGGGGGTCGAGGGCCGAGGTGGGTTCGTCCATCAACAGCACCTCGGGCTCGACCGCGAGTGATCGTGCGATGCAGAGCCGCTGCTGCTCTCCGCCCGACAGCGTCCCGGCCCGAGCGCCCATGCGATCACGGACACGGTCCCAGAGCGCTGCCGCGATGAGCGCCGACTCGGCCGCCTCGTTGAGGAGCGACTTCTTGCGGATCCCGTTGAAACGAAGCCCTGAGACAACGTTGTCGTAGATGCTCATCGCTGGGAACGGGTTCGGACGCTGAAAGACCATGCCGACGCGTGACCGCAAGAGGGTCGGGTGGAGGTCGGAGCCGTAGACGTCGGTGCCGTTGAGGACGACCGAGCCGGTGACCTTCGCCGTCCGCGCGGAATCGTGCAGGCGGTTCAGGGCGCGCAAGAGCGTCGTCTTGCCTGAACCCGACGGCCCGATGAGTGCGGTCACTTGACCTTCGGGCACGTCGAAGGTGACGTCTCGCACCGCTGGCCTTCCCGAGAAGCTCACCGTCAGGCCCCGAAGAGCCAGAACCGTTTTGGTCCCGGCAGTGGCGTTGGACGCGTCGTCCGTCACGCTCGGCTGCATATGGACCGTCCCGACCGCAGCGTGTGGGCCATCGGCCATCTATTTCCTCCCTCCTCCCAGACGGGCGGCCGCGAGCCGACCCGTCGCCGCGAGGACGAGCACGACCACGAGCAACAACAAGCCCGTGCCCCAGGCGAACTGCTGGAGCTCGGGGTACGCCTGGATCCCATCGAGGTAGATCGTGAGCGGCATCGCCGCCATCGGTTGGAGCGGATTGGCCACGAAGTACTGGCTGCCAATGGCCGTGAAGATGAGCGGCGCCGATTCGCCCGCTCCCCGGGCAACGGCGAGGAGCACGGCGGTGAAGAGCCCTGGGGCAGCGGTCGGAAGGAGCACCCGACGGGCGACGGCGGCGTTCTTTGCCCCGAGCGATAGTGCCGCTTCACTGAGATCCTTGGGGACCGTGCGGAACGCCCCTTCGCTGGCTCGGATGATGATGGGCAGCATGATGATCCCGATGCCGAAAGAGCCGGCGATGGCCGAAAAATGGTGGAGGGTCGTGACGAGGATCCCGTAGGCGAAGATGCCGACGACGATCGAGGGCATGCCCGCCATCACGTCGGCGGCGAAGCGGATCACCCCAGCGGTCCGGCTGTCGGACTGGGCGAGGAAGAGGCCGATAGCGAGGCCGAGTGGAATGGAGCCGGCGGTGGCGATCCCGTCGATGATGAGCGAGCCCATGATCGAGTTCCAGATGCCACCGCCCGGGATTCCTTCAGGAGTCGACACATGGCTGAAGAAGTCAGCGGACCAGATCGGAGCGCCCCGCTCGATCGTGTACCCGACGACGGCGACGAGCGGGACCAGTGAGATGGCGACGCAGGCCATGCACAACCCAAGGGCGATACGCGACCGCCACTGCCGCCGCCGCAGCGATGCGGCGGCGGCTTGTTGGACCTCGGCTCGCCGGGTGAGGATCGGGTCGAGTGCCAAGATGCTCATGCCACCGCGATCGAGGTCGAGGTACGAGAGCGGCCGACCGCACGGACGAGCAGGCGCGCTGCGACGTTCACGATGACGGAGATGACGAGGAGCAGGACGGCGATGGCGATGAGAACCGCGAGGTGGTACGGCTCCTCGGCCTCGGTGAACTGGTTGGCGATGATCGAGGCCATCGTCGCCGTGGTCGAGAACAGCGAGTGGGCGAGCGCGGGGGTGTTTCCAATGATCATCGCCACCGCCATGGTCTCGCCGAAGGCGCGTCCGACCGACAGCGTGACCGCCCCCAGCAGACCTGTGCGAGCGTGGGGGACGACGACGCGCCACAACGTCTGCCAGCGGGTGGCCCCGAGGGCAATCGCCCCTTCGACCTGGTCGGCAGGCACGGCGGCGAGGACGTCGCGGGAGATGGCGACCATGGTCGGGAGCACCATCACGAACAGAATGAGGCCGGCGAGCAGCAGACCGATGCCGATCTCGGGTCCGCTGCCCGGGCCGCTGTGGCCGAAGACGAACCCGACGGCTGGCTCGATGATCGTACGGGCCCACGGAGCGACCACCAGGAGCCCCCACAGTCCGTAGACAACGCTCGGTATGGCGGCCAGGAGCTCGACCGCGGTGCCGAGCACCGAACGGGTTCCATAGGGCAACAGGTAGGCGAGGGCGAGCGCGGTGCCCAGCCCGATCGGGATGGCGAGCACCATCGCGATCACCGTGGTCTCGAGCGTCCCCATGATGAACGGGAACGCCCCGTACTGCACTTTCACCGGGTTCCACGCCGTACCGGTGACGAACCCGATGCCGAAGTGGGCGAAAGCCGGCTCAGCCTGGTAGACGAGGTCGACGACCAGGGCGACGAGCAGGGCGGCGAAGACGAGCACTGCGGCACCGAGCAGCACCCGGTACAGGCCGTTCGGCACCGCCGGGTGATGGCGGGGGAATCGGCGCTTGGCGGTGCCCAACAGAGCGTGACGGGTCGTCGTCATGGCCTCGACCGGTCCCGCCCGCTAGGCCGTCTTTGCGAACTTTGCGGCCAACGCGGGAGTCAGAAGCGGCTTTCCGTCGGGTCCGTCGATTTGCTCGATCGTTTGCTGGGCCACGGCCTGAACGGCGGTCGGCAGCGGGACGTAGTCGAGCTGTCCGGCGTATTTCTGACCGGCGTGCGTCATCCACTGCAAAAGATCGACGATCGCGGCACCCGTCGTCGCGCTCTTTTGGTGCTTGTAGACGAGGACCCAGCTGTAGGTGGAAATCGGATAGGCAATCTTCCCAAGTTCCTTGCCGGCCTTGGTATCGGGGGCCTTGAGATCCGTGATCGAGAAGTCCTGCGCCGAGACCTGGGGATGCAAAGCCGCCTCGGCGGCAGTGGTCTTGATCGTGGGGGACACCCATTTCCCTGCCGGGTTGAGCATCTCGCAGTAGGTGAAGTGGTTCACCAGCGCGTAGTCCAGCTCGACGTAGCCGATGGCGCCCGGGGTGTCCGCCACCACGCCGGCCACCCCCTCGTTCCCCTGGCCCCCGACGCCGACCGGCCAGGCCACCGTCTTACCATCGCCGACCTTCGCCGACCACGTCGGCGAAACCTCGGTGAGGTAGTTCGTGAAGGCGTAGGTGGTGCCGCTCCCATCAGCCCGGTGGACCACGGTTATCGGTTCGTTGGGTAGCGTGACCTTGGGGTTCAGCTTCTTGAGCGCGGGGTCGTCCCAGTTCGTGATCTGGCCGAGATAGATCTTGGCAAGCACCGGCCCAGTCATGTGCAGCCCGCCCTGGATCCCGTAGAGGTTGTAGGAGATTGCCTCGCCGCCCATGTCGATCGGGACCTGCACCACTGTTCCCCCGGTCGCCTTCGCGATGTCGGCCGCGAACATCGGTACGTCACTAGCGCCGAAATTCACAATGTTGGATTCGAATTGCTGCTGGCCACCACCGCTGCCGATCGAGGCGTAGTTCACCGTGGTCTTCGTCTGCTGCTTGTAGTGATAGAAGGCGAGGGTGAAGAACGGCTGATCGAAGGTGGAGCCAGCAGCGGTCAGGGTGACCGACGATGGCGCGGCATTGGCGCTTGAAACACCGATCACTCCGAAGATTATCGACACTGCGGCTACGAGGTTGGCGGTGCAAAAGATGAGACGACGCGCTCGGCGGCGGTAACGATACTCGGGGCGGGTAAACGTTGCGCTCACTGGGCAATGGCCTCCATAGTTGTAGTTTGGGGATCGATGAAATCGCCCGCCGCGCCCCGAGCGAGGTGCGGCGGGGAAGCTGTGAGGGTGAAGGGCCATGACGAAAGGATCAACAATGCACTGGGCAATCGCCACAATGCGGGGTCGCGCCACCGTCGGGCGAGACCTGACCCCAGCCAGCGCGATCCGCAGTAGGAGAGATATCTACGTAAAAGAGGGTTGATGCGATCACATTGATGACAGTAAGCGGGGCAGGTAACCCCTTCGCGACGATGAGGCGACATCAAGGGAAACTACTGGTGAACTAACCCCCACGCAGAGGAGCTGTCGGCCAGCCTTGTCGCCCGCGATGCCCGTGTCGGCGAGCTCACCCCTCTCGGCCACCAGGTCGGCGCAAACCTCGTCGGCCATCTCCTGCACTACCTGGGCTACAGCCTCCAGGCGAACGCCAAGGTCACCGAGGGCAAGCAGCATCCTGACCGAAACGCCCAGTTCCGCTACATCAACGACGGCTACTACCCGACCGGCGTGAAGATCACCGACGCAGAGCTGGGCGCCGTCCCCCTCCAGCGCCACGACTGGCACCCGGACCGGAACTACTCGATCCCCCGTCCGTAACCGCTCAGGTGATCGCACCACGGGTTCTTACCTTTCACTGCCCGACCGTCCTCCTCTACCCGCGCGACGACCAGGACGTCGACGTCACCTACGAGGTCGAAAGGACGAAGGTCGGCGTTATGTCCGTCGACCTCACGCTGCCCGAGCTCGCCGGGGTCGGGCACATGGCCGACCGGGTGGCCTCCATGCCCGGGGTGGCCGTCAGTCCACCCCGACCGACTGGGCAGCGATGGAGGCGTCACCGCGCCTGGCCGGGCCGTTCTCACCCACCAAGGCGAACGGTCGCCCACGGGATCGCTCAGCTCGGCGCTACCTCAGTCGATCGCTCCCGCCCGGTTGATGACGCCCAGTGGGCGGGTGTAGACCCTGATCGATTCGACACCCTGAGAGTGTCATCACCGAGTGGTCACCGGCTGTCCTGGTGTCCGGGAAGAGAGCTCCATGGCCAGCCAGTCGACCCGGTCGGCGCCTTCGGCAGGATCGGCGGTGGGTTCTCACGAGCAGCCGAACGCCCTTCGTCACCGGTTCGACTTTTCAGATGACAGCTACGAATGGCGGCGGATCTTTTCAGAGCTGCTCGGGACGTTCTTTCTCGTGCTGGTGGCCGTTGGCGGTGGCATGGTCAACGCCCGCTTCGGCGGCCACGCCGTCCCCTACGGGGCGCGGGTGGTCGCCCCAGCCCTCATGGTGGCCGCCATCATCTTGTTCATGGGTGCGGTCGGAGGAGCCCACCTCAATCCGATCGTCAGCGTCGCGTTCGCGTTGCGACGCGACTTCCCCTGGAGGAGGGTTCCCGCCTACGTCGTCGCTCAGTGCCTGGGCGGCGTCTTGGCCTCCCTGCTGTTGGTGGGGCTGGTCGGCAAGCAGGGCGCCGCCGGATTGACGCTCCCCGGTCACGGGGTCTCGGCGCTGACATCGATGCTCTGGGAAGTAGTGCTCACGGCGGGTTTGGTGAGCACGATCCTCGGAACGGCATCCGGGGCCCAGCAGATCGGGCCGATCGCCGCTGTCGGGGTCGGTAGCTACATCGCCTTGGCCGGACTGTGGGGCGCACCGGTGAGCGGTGCGTCGATGAACACGGTCCGGTCACTCGGTCCGGCCTTGGTGCTCAACGATTGGGCGTCCTGGTGGGCCTACTTGGTCGGGCCGACGGTGGGTGGTCTCATCGCGGTGGGCATCGCCTGGATCCTGAGAGGACCCGGCGGCGGCGTCACCGGGAGAAAGGCGGCGCAGGGCACTCTGGGGATCGGATGGGCGCCGGGACCTCTCGACGGGTCGACGGGGGAGGCCACGGAGAGCCCGAGGCAGGGCTGAGACCCGCCCGGCGCCACCGAGGCCCGTGCCCTCGGTCGGCTGCACTCGCTCCGGCCCCGAGCCCGACGCGGGGAGGCGAGTCAGTCAGTCAGCCAGACCGGCGATCCGAACCGGCACCAAACCGAACGGATCGAGTGCGTAGGTCAGCGAGACCCGGTGGTAGCCGTCGGCGATCTCGGCCCCATCGTCGAAGGAGACCACGAGCACGGGCGAGAGGCTCTCCCCCTGCGCCACCTTCAGCAGGTCCCGCAGGACGCCGGGGTCGTTGAGCGGGAGCGGCTGGTGTCCACACGCTCTGAGGATGTCGTTGGCCCGCCGCTCGGTGACCGAGACATCCTTGAGCCTCTTGACGAGGTCCTTGGCCCTCTTCGGGTTCAGCCGGATCGAGAGAAAGGCTTCGGCCGCGTCGAAGTCGTGGCTGGCCACGTCCTTCTTCCAGCGGATCGCAGGGGAAGGATCGGGCATCGGCCGAGCGTAGCCCCCGTTTGGGCTCGTCGCTCCGGTGGGACCAGCCGAGCTACCAGCCGCCGGGACCCTCGACGTCGCCGGTCACGGGGCACCGCCGGCGCCGAGCACCGGGTCGAGGCGCCAGTCCGGGTGGTCCTGCTCGAGGCGCTGCAGGTGGTACGGGTTGTCGAAGAGGGCGAGCAGGGTCCCGTCGGCGCGGGCGAGGACCCTCGCGCCGGGTACCCGGCGCAGGTGCTCGCCGGTCGCCGGATCGGTGCGACGGGCGGCCTTGTAGGGAGCGGGGACGAGGTCGGCTTCGGCGCCGAACTCGTGGGCGAGGCGGTGGGCGAACACCTCGAACTGCATTGCCCCCACCGCCGCCAGCACCGGCACCGGGTCGCCGTCGGGGTCGCGCAGCACCTGGACGACGCCCTCCCGTTCGAGCTGGGCGAGGCCGCGGTGGAACTGCTTGTGGCGACCGGTGTCGCGCGGCCGGACCGAGGCGAACAGCTCGGGGGCGAAGGTGGCGATCGGCGGGAAGGCCACCGGCTCGGCGTCATAGAGGGTGTCACCGATCTGCAGGCCGCCGGCATTGACCAGGCCGACGATGTCGCCGGGGTAGGCGACGTCGATCGTGTCGCGCTCGGAGCCGAAGATCGAGGCGGCGTACTTGGTCGAGAACGGCCGGCCACTCGGCCCGTGCACCAGGGTCATCCCGCGGGTGAAGCGACCGGAGCACACCCGGACGAAGGCCACGTGGTCCCGGTGGGCCGGGTCCATGTTCGCCTGGATCTTGAACACGAAGCCGGCGAACGGCGCGTCGAGAGAGCGCAGCAGCCCGTCGTCGGACGGGCGGGCGGCCGCCGGAGGGGCGAGGTCGACCACCGCGTCGAGCAGGTGGCGGACCCCGAAGTTGGTGAGCGCCGAGCCGACGAACAGGGGGCTCGACTCGCCGGCGAGGAACGACGCCACATCCAAGGTGGCATCGACCTCTTCGAGGAGGGAGGCCGTCTCGCGCGCCTCGTGCCAGGCCCGCCCTTCCTCGGCGGCAGCCCGTGCGGGCCCGATGCGCTCCTCGGGCGCGGTGGTGGCGCCGTGGGCGGTGCGCAGGTAGCGGACGAAGGTGCCGTCGCGACGGTCGATGACGCCGCGGAAGTCACCGGGGATGCCGACCGGCCAGGTGACCGGCGTCGGCCGCAGCCCGATCTGGGCTTCGATCTCGTCGAGCAACGCCAGCGGGTCGCGGCCGGGCCGGTCGTACTTGTTGAGGAACGTGAGGACCGGGAGCGACCGGGCGCGGCAGACCTCGAACAGCTTGAGCGTCTGGGATTCGACCCCCTTCGCAACGTCGAGGACCATGACGGCAGCGTCCGCCGCCGCCAGCACCCGGTAGGTGTCCTCGGAGAAGTCCCGGTGCCCCGGCGTGTCGAGGAGGTTCACGACGTGGTGGCGATAGGTGAACTGCAGGACGGTGGAGGTGATCGAGATACCCCGCTGCTGCTCGAGGGCCATCCAGTCCGAGGTCGCCCGCCGGCGCCCGGCACGGGCCTTCACCGCCCCCGCTTCGGCCACCGCCCCGGCATAGAGCAGGAACTTCTCGGTCAGGGTGGTCTTGCCGGCGTCGGGATGGCTGATGATGGCGAACGTCCGACGACGGGCGGCCTCGGCGGTGACCGGGACGTCGGCGGTGACCGCCAGGCTCACCGCCGCACCGTCGGACGGTGCCGGCTCGCCTCGAGCCGCAGCATCTCCGACATCGCCTCGGCCGCCGCCACCTGCGCCCGGAGGGCCTCGCAGCGCTGCTCGGCGGCGGCGGCGAACGCCTCGAGCCGCTCGACCAGCTCTGCTCGCCGGCGGCCGGAGGCGCCTCCGGCCAGGTGGTCGCGGGCCGCCAGCAGCTGGCGCATCTCGTCGAGGGTGAAGTCGAGGGGCTTCATGTGCTTCACCAGCCCGAGCCGCTCGACGTCGTCGTCGGTGTAGAGGCGGAACCCGCCGGCGCTGCGCCCCGACGGCGGCACGAGCCCCACCTCCTCGTAGTGGCGGATGGTGCGCAGCGACAGGCCGACCGCCTCGGCGACCTCGCCGATCTGGTACATCCCCTTGATCACCGCGGCATCCTACCGGCCGACCGTACATTCACGTGACAGTAGTGTTGGACTGCGTTCGATCCGGGGTGGCGACGACGTGCGCCCGACGCCGGAAACCGCCACCGGCGGTCACCCGGCGTGGTCGGCGAAGTCCATCCCGCCAGTCGCTGCTTCGGTGCCGTCGGCGCGGACGAGGTAGCCGTCGTAGCCGTCGACGGTCTCCAGCCGAGCGAGGACCTCGTCGCCGCCGACGGCCAGCGCCGTCGCCAGCGCGTCGGCGATCGCCAGGCTCGGGCCGGTCACGGTGGCCGAGGCGGCAGCCGGCGCCGGCCGGCCGGACCGCGGGTCGAGAAGATGCGGCCCCCGCTCGTAGGCCCCCGACGTCGCCACCGCATGGTCGACGGCGACCACGCACGCCAGGGCGTCGGCTCTCCACGGGTGGCGGATGCCGATCCGCCACCGGCCGCCGGCCGTGGGCCGGCCGAGGGCGGCGATGTCGCCGCCCCCGTTGAGCAGCGCCGCCGGGACGCCGGCATCGCCCAGGACGTCGAGCGCTCGCTCGACCGCCCAGCCCTTCACGAGGCCGGTGGGGTCGACGCCGCCGGGCATCGCCCAGGGGTCGAACCAGCCACCGGACAGCTCGCGGGCAGCGTCGCAGAGGTCGAGGACCGGCGGGATCTCGGGGGGTGCCTCGGTCATCGGGAGCTCGCCGCGCCGCAGCCGGCTCATCGGACTTGCCGGGTCCCACGTGGTGAAGATCCGCTCGAGGCGGTGCAGTCGCCGGCACGCCCTCTCGATCGCCTGGCGGGCGGTGCCTGGCGGGACGGCCCCGGGCTCGACGGTGAACGAGAACATCGTCCCCATCGCCGGCTCGACGTGGCCGAGCACGGCGCCGGGTGCGCCGGGTGGTGCCGGCGTGGCGTCCGGCGAGGTGGCCGGACCGCCGCCGGCGGCGCTCATTTGAAGTGGAGGCGGTCGAGAGCGGACTGCACCGACAGCGCGTAGGCCTCGCTCGTGTAGGTGGCGCCCGAGATCCCGTTGATCCGGGCGCTCTGGGCGGTCAGCACCTCGCGCTTGAGGTAGGGGATCACCTGGTCGGCGATCTGCTGGGAGTAGGTCTCCGCCGTCTGGAGCCGCGCCACCTGGACGGCGCTGATCCGGGCGTTGGCCACCGTCACCCGCACCGAGAGGATCCCGTACCCGTACTGCTCGGCGGTCCCGGTGGCCGTCGACGGCCCGGCCGACGCCCCCGTCGTCGTGGTGGCCGGGCTGTGGGGCGTTGTCGAGCCCGACGTCGTGGCCGGGCGGGTGATCGGCGTGGTCGTCGGCGACGACGACGTGCGATGGCCCCCGGGCTTGGAGCCGCCGCTGCTCTTCACCCCGCTGATGGCGTTGCCGAGCGGATGGGCGCTGCTCGAGTGGAAGCTCAGGACCCCGGCCAGGCCGGCGGCCGTGGCCCCGAGGACGAACGGGAACCGTTTCAACCTGGCACCTCGCAGTCCCCTACCAACTGAAGACCTCGTAGTGGAGCGCGCGACGGTGGATGCCGATCTGGCGCGCCGCCGCCACGACGTCGCCGACGAGACCCGGGGGACCGGTCACGAAGACGTCGCGCTGTCCGACGTCGGGCACCAGCCGTCGGAGCGACTCGGCGTCGAAGCGGATCTGGTCGCGGGAGCCGACCAGGGGGTGGAGCGTCCCCCGGCGCTGGCGGACGAGCTCGGCGACCTCTTCCCTCAGCACCAGCTCGTCCTCGGAGGAGGCTCGAATGACCACCACCGGGTTGGCCGAGCGGGGGAGGTCCTCCAAGAGCGAGCGCAGCGCCGTGATGCCGATGCCGCCGGCCACCAGCAACACCTTCTCCTGCGTCCGGGCGTGCGGGGCGAGCGCCCCGTAGGGTCCCTCGATGGCCACCCTCGTCCCCGGCTCGAGCCGTGCCACCGCCGCCGAATGGTCGCCGACCTGCTTCACCGTCAGGCGGAGGTACGGCGGCCGGGGCAGGGCCGAGAGCGAGTACGGGTGGGCCTGCCACCACAGGCCACGGGTGAGGAACCGCCAGGCGATGAACTGCCCGCCGGAGACCGGCAGCCGGTCGAGGGCCCGGCCGGCGAGCACGACCGAGGCGACCCCGGGCGCCTCGGGGTGCACCTCGACGACCCGCAGGCGGTGGCGGAGCGTCCGCAAGAGCGGCAGCCCGAACCGGTACACGAGCACCGTCCCGGCGGTGGCCGCCCAGACCACCGACCACACGAGCCGGTTGACCGGATGCCCGACGAAGGCCGGGCCGAGGGCGATGACGTGGGCGAAGGAGAGGGCGAGCGCCAGGTACATGTAGAGGTGGACCACCCACCAGGTCTCGCGGCGCATCCGTTGGCGCAGGGCGCGGATCGAGATGACGCCGATGGCGACCATCAGCCCGAGGCCGACGGCGGCGGCGAGCATGTCGGGGTAGTTGTCGACCAGCAGGCCGATCTCGTGGAAGGCCCCGGTGCGGGCCGCCTGGGCGTAGCCGACGGTGACGAACACGGCGTGGACGACCAGCAGGCTGATCGGCCAGGGGGCGAGGCGGCGGTGCCAGCGGAGCATCCCGTCCTGCCCGAGGATCCGCTCGAGTGCCGGGATGCGGGCCACGATCAGCACCATCAAGAGCGCCAGGTACATCCCGACGAGGCCGGTGAGGCTCCCGACGAAGGTGGTGACGCCCCCGGGGAGCGACAGCTCGCTGCTCGTCTCGGTGGCGATGCCGAGGGCCACCACCGCCACCAGGCCCACCGCTGCGAGGGCCACCGCCGCCCTGCCGATCGCCGGGTGGCTGGGCGGGGCGGCGAGGTGGACGACCTGGTGCCGCCTCGTCCTGCGCTTGGACGGGCTGACCGAGGGGTCGAAGACGGTGACCGTCATCGACGCCCGGCTACGGGTCGCGACGTCACGGCGGGTCGATGGGCAGGGAGCACCGAACCCGATCTTGGCTGGTCAGGCTGACGGCCTCGTGAACGACGGGGGGGTCGGGCGAGCGGGGAGCCGATCCTTCACGGTCCCGTCAGCCGGGGATCAGCCGAGGCGGTCGGCGGCCAGCGTGTCCCGCACCGGCCCGCACCAGAGCTCGAGGTGGCGCTCGACGAGGTCGTCGGGCATCCCGCCGACGCTCAGCCAGGCGAAGGCGTGACGGGCCGGCACCCCGTCGAGGTGCTGGCGGAGCAGCGCCACGGCTCCGTCGACGTCGACCACGGCCAGGCCGCCCAGCCGGCCGGTCCGCTGCAGGGTCTCGCGGGCCCGGTCCGCCCGCAGCGGTGACGGCGGGCGGCCGTCGGGGCGGCGCATGATCGCCCGGTACGAGTTCTGCTGGTGGAGCCAGTACGGAAGGATCCGCTCGGCTGCCCGCTCCGGGTCGTCGGCCACCACGACCTCGACCAGCCCGGCCATCCGGGCCGCCTCGGACCGGTGGCCGCCCTCGGCCAGCCCTTCCCGGTAGGGGGCCAGCAGCGCCGGGTCGAGGCTGAGCAGGCCGGTGCCGAGCCGTCCGGCCCGCCGGGCGCCGACCGGTCCCTGGAACCCGAGCCAGACCGGGAGCGGGTCCTGCACCGGCCCCGGCGTCACCTCGCCGGAGGCGAAAAGCCCCAGCACCTCGGCCGCCGAGGACTCGGTGGCCTCGAACCGGGACGCCGGGTCGGCACCGAAGGCCTCGAACTCACGCGCGGCGTAGCCGGCGCCGAGCCCGAGCTCGAGCCGCCCCCCGGCGATCAGGTCGACCATCGCCGCCTCCTCGGCGATGTGCCGGGGGTGCCGCAGCGGGGCGAGCAGCACGGCGGTGCCGAGCCGCAGGCGCGAGGTCCGGGTGGCGACGGCGGCCGCCAGCACCAGCGGCTGGGCCAGGTACCCGTCGGCGAACAGGTGGTGCTCGGTGAACCAGGCGGCGTCGGCCCCGAGCCGCTCGGCCTCCACCAGCAGCTCGATCGTCCGTGCGGTGTGGAGGGCGAAGGTCCGACCGCCGGGCGACGGCGCCGCGACGTCACCGGCGTCACCCGGGCCGCCGCCGTGGCCGACCATCCGGAGGTCCACGAAGAGCCCGAGGGCCACCATCACGCGCCCCCGGGGTGACGTTCCCAGAAGGCCCGCCACGTCGGCTCGGCATACGGCACGGTGCCCACCCCGTCGTGGTGGCGCGGCCACTCGGCCGCCCGCTGGTGGAGCGGCCGCTCGGCCGTCTCGACCCCGAACCACAGCTCGTGCTTGCGGCGGACGAACTTCCAGACCCCGCCTTGGCGCCGGTACCGGTCGCGGTAGAGGATCGCCTGCTCGACGAAGCGGCCCCGGCGCCCGTCGTCGCGCGGCTCGATGTAGCCGCGGCAGTAGACGAGACCGTCGGCCTCGTCGTCGCCGTCGAAGTCGATCAGGTGGTTGCCGACGAACAGGACCGTCACCCCCACCGCGCGCATCGCCTGGTCGAAGCGCGCCCGCATCGCCGCGATGCCGACGCCTTGACCGGAGTCGACGTCGCCCACGAAGAGCTCGGCCACGGCGTCGACGTCCCGGCAGTCGAGACCCCAGGCGTAGCGGTAGGCGAGCTGGCGGATCTCGTCGCGGTCGGCCACCCGCCGAAGCCGCCGGATGTCGGCGGCGCTCAACGCCGCCGACGCGTCCTCTCCCATCTCCTGCCTCCCTCTCCCGATGAGACCCGGGCCCCCGATGAGACCCGGGCCCCCGATGAGACCCGGGCCCCCGATGAGACCCGGGCCGCCGGCCCGTCGGACATCGCGTGGGACGCGAGCGCTCGGAGGTCCTCGGGGCGTGTGCCAGTCTGGCAGCCCCCCGTCACCGCAGGACCCACCGCCTCGGGCGGACTACCTCGCAAGGAGCAGCGTGCTGGACCGCAAGACCTCCCCCGGCTGGAGCGGCCCCGCCATCGTCGCCGAGAGGCTCGAGAAGTCGTTCGGCGACGTCCGGGCCCTGCGCGGCGTCGACCTGTCGGTCGAGCGCGGCCGCGTCCTCGCCGTGCTCGGGCCGAACGGCGCCGGCAAGACGACGGCGGTGCGGATCCTCACGACCCTCCTCACGCCCGACGGCGGCCGGGCATTGGTCGAGGGCCGCGACGTCGTGCGGTCGGCCGAAGCCGTCCGCGAGCTGATCGGGCTGGCCGGTCAGTCGGCGGCCATCGTCGAGGAGCTGACCGGCCGCGAGAACCTCGAGATCATGGGGCGGCTGTACCACCTCGGCAACGACCAGGCGAGGGCCAGAGCGGCCGAGCTGCTCGAGCGCTTCGACCTGGCCGAGGCAGCCGACCGGCCGGCCAAGGGCTACTCGGGCGGCATGCAGCGCCGCCTCGACCTGGCGGCGAGCCTGGTGGCCCGGCCGTTGGTCCTGTTCCTCGACGAGCCGACGACCGGCCTCGACCCGCGCAGCCGGATCGGCATGTGGGACGTCATCCGCGAGCTCGTGTCCGGCGGCACGACGCTGCTCCTCACCACCCAGTACCTCGAGGAGGCCGACGAGCTGGCCGACGAGATCGTCGTGATCGACCACGGACAGGTGATCGCCGCCGGCACCGGTCAGACCCTCAAGAACCGGATCGGCGGCGACGTGGTCGAGTTCGTCGTCGTCGACCGGTCCCGCCTCGACGACGCCCGGGGCGCCGTCGGCCCGCTGAGCGACGGTGAGCCGACGGTCGACCTCGACGGCGCCCGGATCGGCATCCGGGTCGGCGACCGCGGCTCGGACGCCCTGGTGCAGACGGTGCGCGCCCTCGACGCCGTGGGTATCCAGACCGAGGGCCTCGGCATCCGCCGGCCCTCGCTCGACGACGTGTTCTTGACCCTCACCGGCCACGGCGCCGAGGGCAGCGGCGACGGATCGGCCCCCGGTGGGCGCAGGCGGAGGCCACGGGCGGCCGCCGCAGAAGGGAGCGGACGATGACCGCCACCACGTCCGGCTCGCTCGTCGCCGTCGAGGTGCCCCCGACGCCGGCTGGCCGGCGGCTCCGGCTCGGACTGCTCGACATGCTCAACCTGACGCGACGCGACGTGCTGGTCTGGGCACGCAACCCGAGCTTCCTCGTGTTCGCCGTGATCCAGCCGGTGATGTTCGTCCTCTTGTTCCGGTTCGTCTTCGGCGGGGCGATCAACGTCGACGTGCCCGGCGGCTATGTCAACTACCTGATGCCCGGGATCATCGCCCAGTCCGCCGCCTTCGCCTCGTTCGGGACGGCGATCGCCCTCGCCCGCCAGATGCAGCGCGGGGTGATCGACCGCTTCCGCTCGATGCCGATGGCCCGCTCGGCGGTGCTCCTCGGTCGGTTGACCGCCGACACCCTCCGGCTGGTGGTGACCCTCCTCATCATCCTGGCCGTCGGCTACGCCGTCGGCTTCCGGTTCGAGAACGGTCCGGTGCCGGCGGTGCTCATGGTCGTCCTCGGTGTCGTCTTCGGGGTCGCCATCTGCACGGTGAGCGCCTACGTCGGGCTGGCGATCAAGGACGAGGAGTCGGTCGGCTCCTTCGGCCTCATCTGGTTGTTCCCGCTCACCTTCGTGAGCGCCGCCTTCGTCCCGGTCGGCTCGATGCCGGGCTGGCTGCAGGCCTTCGCCAAGAACCAGCCGGTGACGACCGTGATCGACGAGATGCGCTCGCTCGCCCTCGGGGGCCCGCTCGGCCTGCACGCCTGGCAGAGCGCCGCCTGGCTGGCCGGGATCTTCGCCGTCTTCGTCCCCCTGGCCGTACGGGCCTACCGAAGGGTCTGACCGACCGCACGGCGGGCGGCCCGGCCTCGGGCTCCCTGGCGCCGTTGGGACCATCGCCTCTACCGGCACCAAGGGCGCGGCGCGAGCGTGGCCGTGAGGAGCAGAGGAGCGGTCGATGCTGACGGAGGGCAGACCGCTTCCCGGCGACTCGAGGGCGAAGGGAGGCTGAGATGAAGGCAGCGGTCGGCGACAAGATCGTGGTGCGCGGTCACCGGGTCGGCGAGCACGAGCGCGACGCCCTGATCCTGGCGGTCGAGGGCCCCGACGGCGAACCGCCCTACCTCGTCCGCTGGGGCGACGACGGGCACGAAGGCACCTTCTTCCCCGGTGACGACGCAGTGGTCGAGCACTACCCGTCGTCATGACCTGACGGCGGCCGGAGAGGACGTCGGCATGTGGGTCGTGGCAGGTGTGCTGCTGGGTTCGGTGCTGCTGAGCGCGCTGGTCGGCTTCCACTCCGGTCCCCACCTCCACGCCGCCGCCGGTGCCATCGGCCTCGTCGCCGCCGGCTGGCTCCTGTTCATGGCGGCCGACGGCCGGGCGGCCCCGCTGCTCTGGACGCTGCTCGGGGTGGACCTGGTGGCGTCGGCCGGTGTCGGCGTCCTCGGCTGGGTCGGCCTGAGCACCCGGCGGACCATGCCGCCCCGGCCGCCGTCGCTCGCCGGTGCCGAGGGCGTCGCCGTGACCGACCTCTCGCCCGAAGGGATCGTCCGGGTGAGAGGCGAGGAGTGGTCGGCGTCGGCGGTGAACGGACCGGCGGCCGCCGGGACGCTGGTGCAGGTCCTGCGGGCCGGCGGCGTCCGCCTCGAGGTGTGGGCCGAGCAGCCGGAGGTCCCACCCGGGCCCGGCGACGGCGGCGGCCGGCCAGGAGAGGAGCGGAGCGGATGATCGTCGGTGTCGTCGTCGCCGTGGTGGTGCTGGTGTTGCTGGTCGTCTCTGCGATGTCGATCAAGATCGTCCGCGAGTACCAGAGGATCGTCCTGTTCCGGCTCGGGCGGGCGATCGGCCTGCGGGGGCCGGGTCTCGTCCTCGTCAACCCGGTCACCGACCGCACCTCATGGGTCGACCTGCGGGAGCGGTTCCTCGAGATACCACACCAGACGGCGATCACCAAGGACAACGCCTCGATCTCGATCGACTTCATCATCTTCTACAAGGTCGTCGATCCGTCGATGTCGGTGCTGCAGGTCCAGAACTTCGCCGCCGCCGCCCAGAACGTCGCCGCCACCACCCTGCGCAGCGTGGTCGGCGACATGCCGCTCGACGACGTCTTGTCCAAGCGGGAGGAGATGAACGCCTCGTTGCGGGTGCGGCTCGACGAGGTGACCGAGCGGTGGGGGGTGAAGGTCACCACCGTCGAGGTGCGCGAGGTCAACCCGCCGGCCGGCGTCCAGGAGGCGATGACCCGGCAGATGTCGGCCGAACGGACCCGGCGGGCGGCGATCACCGAGGCCCAGGGCCAGAAGCAGGCGGCGGTCACCCTGGCCGAGGGCACCAAGCAGGCGGCGATCCTCGGGGCCGAGGGCGAGCGGCAGTCGGCGATCCTCCGGGCCGAGGGGCTGGCGGCGGCCCTCGAGAAGATCGCCGCCGTCGGGCGCGGGCTCGACCCGACGACGATGCGCCTGCAGTACCTCGAGACCTTGAAGCTGGTCGGCACCTCGTCGTCGACCAAGATCGTCGTCCCGATGGACTTCGTCGGAGGGCTGCTCGACTCGCTCGGACGGGCGACAGCCGGCGGTGGGCAGCCCGCCGAGGTCGACGGGGGGCGACCCGACGCCGAGCGCTGACGCCGGGCGGTGTGGTAGCGATGGCGGCCGGCGTCGCCAGAGCGGAGGTGTCGAACGTGTCCGTCGTCCTGACCGAGCCGGCAACCCACGTCGGCCTGCTCACCCTCGACCGTCCGGCGTGCCTCAACGCGCTCGACGAGAAAGCCCTGGACCGGCTGTTCGAGACGCTCGAGCAGCTCGAGCACGACCTCCACTTCCGGGCGGTCGTGCTGACCGGGTCCGGCCGCGGGTTCTGCGCCGGGCACGATCGGCGGGACACCGGCCGACCGGGCTGGGTGCCACAGGGAGCGGAGGGAAGCTACCTCCGGCTCCTCCTCCACCGTCGGTGGTCGCAGCTCGTCCCTCGTGTCCGCCGGCTGCCCCAGCCGGTGATCGCGGCGGTCAACGGGCCGGCAGTCGGCGGTGGCTTCGTGCTGGCGATGGCCGGCGACCTCCGCCTGGCCGCCCGGTCGGCCTTCTTCGAACCGGCGTTCCACGCCTACGGCATGAGCGGCGCCGAGTTCGGGCTCGGGTGGCTGCTGCAGCGGGCGGTCGGGGCCCAGCGGGCAGCCGAGATCGTGCTGACCGGCCGGCGCATCGGCGCCGAGGAGGCGGCCGAATGGGGGCTGGTGGTCGCCGCCGTGGCCGACGAGGAGCTCGCCGACCGGGCGCTGGAGACGGCCGGCCGGATCGTCCGTCACAACCCGATGGGGAACTGGATGGGAAAGGCCGGGCTGTGGGCCTCGCTCGAGTCGCCCGGCCTCGAGGCGGCCATCGAGCTCGAGGCGCGGGCGCAGATGCTCAGCCTGGCCACCGAGGACGCCGCCGAGGCGGTCGCCTCGGCCGCCGATCGCCGGGCGCCGGACTACCGCCTGCGCTGACCGAGGGTTGTGACCGCCCGGGGGGCGCCGGTGAGCGGGGGCGGCGACCGACGGCCCGACGCCCTGCCCGACGTGGCGGCGGGGCGCGCCGCCGCCTGCCTCGGGGCGATCACCCGCCGGCTCTTCGACGCCGGGCGCGGCCTGTTCGGACCCCGCCGGCCATTCGGTGGCCGTCGCTACGAGCACCTCTGGCCCTTCGCCAACGCCTGGGCGGCCGCCGACGCGCTGGCCGGGTTGCCGGGCAGCGGCCGGGCGGCCACCGAGATGCTCGCCGCCCTCTTGGCCGGCGTCGCCGCCTACGGTCGGACGACGTCGACGTCCGGAGGTGGCGAGGTCCCGCCGGGCGGGTTCGAGTCACAGGTGGTGCCGCCGCTCGGCGCCGGTGGGGACGTCTTCTACGACGACAACGCCTGGATCGGGCTGGCGGCGCTGGCCCAGCACGAGCGCACCGGAGAGCCAGCCGCGCTCCGGCTGGCCGCCGGCCTGCTCGAGGCGACCACCGCCGGCTGGTCGACCGAGCGGCGCTGGGCGCACCCCGGCGGCATCCGCTGGAAGCCGTCGCCGGCCACCACCTCCCGCAACACCTGCGCCAACGCCCCGGTGGCCGAGCTCGCCGTCGGCCTCCACCGGCACACCGGCAACCCGGCGCCGCTCGAGTGGGGGCACCGCCTCTACGGCTGGGTGCGGGCGGCGCTGTTGCGGCCCGACGGGCTCTACGCCGACCGGATCGCCCCCGACGGGCGGGTCGAGCCGACCCCTTGGTCGTACAACCAGGGGACGATGATCGGGGCGGGCGTCCTGCTCTACGAGGCGACCGGCGACCCGGCCTTCCTCGAGCAGTCCACCGCCACCGCCGAGGCCGCCCTCGGGTGGTTCGACGGCCCGGCGCTGCTCGGCCAGGGTCCGGCGTTCAACGCCATCTACTTCCGCAACCTCTGGCTGCTCGACCGGCACCGGCCGGACCAGCGGATCGTCCGTTCGGCCACCGCCTACGCCGACGAGATGTGGCGGCACCACCGCTCGCTGCGGACCGGGCTGTTCACCGGCGCCGGCTCGGTGCTCAACCGCTCGGCGCCGATGGCGGCCGTCTTCGCCTTGCTGGCCGGGGCACCCCCCAGCCCCTGACCCCCGGTTCCCCGGTACCGGCGTCCCCGGCCGCCGGGTCGGTCCACCAGCGGGCCGACGTCGGCCAGCGGCGGGCCCTCGAGGGCGCAGCACCGGTAGGGCAACACAGGGCGGTGCGGAAACCGGCCGCCAGGGCGGCGGGGTGCAGGTAGCTGCGCCCGGCGATGCCGCCGACCGCGGTCCGGCACCGACCAGCAGGGGCCGACGCTCATCTGCAGTCGCGGCCCGATGGCGGCGCCGACGACGGTGGCGTCGATGGCGGCCATCTTCGACCCGAGGACGGTGGCGGCGACCACCCACCGGCCGGCAGCCGACCGGTACCGGAGCCCGGCGGCGCCGACCGCCTCGGTCAGGGCAGCACCGAGTAGGTGTCGCGGCCGGAGCGGAGCAGGGTCCCCGGATGGTTCCCGGTCGGCTCGCCGTCGGCGACGGTCTCGATCCCGTTCACCAGCACCCTCTTCACGCCGGTCGACTCGGCGAACAGCCGGGGTGCGCCGCCGGGGAGGTCGTCGACGAGGCGCGCCGGGCGGCTGCCGACGGTGGCCGGGTCGAAGACGAAGAGGTCGGCCCGCATCCCCTCGACCACCACCCCGCGGTCGCGCAGCCCGAACAGCTCTGCCGGCGCCTGGGTGAGCAGCTGGACCGCCCGCTCGAGGGGCACCAGCCGCCGGCTGCCGAGGCAGTCGGCGAGGAAGGCGGTCGGGTAGTTGGCGCCGCACATCCGGTCGAGGTGCGCCCCGGCGTCGGAGCCCCCGAGCAGCACCCGCTCGTCGCCCCACACCTGGGCCCGCAGCCGCCACGAGGCCTCGTCGCGGTCCGGCG
>Ga0080006_1136193_pt1 | contig 35301 bp, 27 predicted proteins | sample RS3BMetagenome_FD_69209 | JGI IMG/M metagenome (GOLD analysis project Ga0080006, IMG submission 69209) | Ferric oxide microbial mat and aquatic microbial communities from Rainbow Spring, Yellowstone National Park, USA - RS3B (SPADES... ...
GCCCCCGCAATGAACAGGCCAATTCTGCCAAGCAATGAATGAAGCAGAGAGAAGATCGCGCCCCCGGAGATCAGAGCGACGAAGAACAGCCGCCGCTCCGCTCCGAGGACAGTCAGCGGACGGTTCATGGCCTTGAATACCGGACTCACCCTGCCGTCCACTGGCTTAGACATGGATCACCTCCTCTCTTTCTTTGTTCATGGAAAGAGCCAGGCCATGAAGTTGACTGCGCCGATCGCCATGCCCACGCCGAAGACGATCCCGGCAATGGTCTTCTTGGACTGGCCTTCGCCATAGGCGAACATCAGCCCTCCGACGACGATGGCGACCAGCGACAGCCCGGTCGCAATCGTTCCGGTAAAAGCGGTTCTGAGGACGTTGACTGCGTTGTCCCACGGATCGCTGCCGGTGCTCTGCGCGTAGACCGGCAGGGCAGACAACAGAAACAAGGGGACGGCGAGACGGATTCGAGGGCGGCTGCGCGCCCAGGGGAGGAAAAGGCGCCGCTTGGACGGACGGATGCTCTCCACAGGGTTCTCCTTTGGTGGTTTGCCGTCGAGTGGCCACTCTCGGTGCAACGTGCTGGATGTGAAGGTAGGGCGAGGAGGGGGGCAAAAAAGTGGAAAAACCTTCCACGCGGTGTCCTGCCAGGACACCATGAAATGAAGCGGCTACCCGCAGATCGGAGAGTCAGATTCTCAGATCAACGCAAGAGCGTTATGAGGACTTAGAACGTTGGCCGAAAGCTCAGTTAAGAATTTTTCCCTGTACCTGATGAACTATCCTTAGTTTCATATCATCTCCCGAGGGCAAATGATCGAGCTTGGCCTTTCCCCGGCAGTCGCCGCCCCATGGTTTGTCACGCAACCGCAGCAAGGATTCACCCGGATCAACGTCGCGGCTAATGTGGCCGCGACCTGGGGTATCGTGCTTCGGGACGCCTTCCGACGAGCTTACATTTCCGACCAGAGGCTGCAGAACAGCGCGCTGGCGATGCAACACACCCGAGCTGCCGTACTTGCTGCAAAACTTCCGGACGCCGGTTCCGTGATGTCCGGCGATTTCGGAGAGATTGTCGGTTACATGTATTTGGCTTCCCGCGATCCGTACCAACCGACAATTGGCCCGAAGAGATGGCGCTTGAAACAGGACCGCACGAAGGCAGCGCCCGGTTCAGATGTAGTGCAGTTCATATTGCCGGCGTGGCCAAACGCAGGCGACCAGGATCGGGTGGTCTGCGCCGAGGTAAAGGCTAAAGCCACGCCTGGGCAATTCAGACCGATTGCAAAGGCAATCGAAGGTGCCCAGCTTGACAGCACGAGCCGATTGACCCGGACTCTTATCTGGCTGCGAGAGCGGGCCCTGACCGATGACATCGGAACGGTGTCCATCGCACAGCTCGATCGGTTTATTAATGCAACGGAGTTTCCCGCCTACTCCCGAGAGTTTCATGCAATCGCCGTCATTTGCACGAATCTGGTCGAGCAAGAGATTGCCACTCTCGTCCCCGCTGACATTCCTAATGGCTGCGCAGTGGTTATCATCTCCGTTCCCGAGCTACGGAATACTTACATGTCGGTTTATGAAGGAGCACATGCCTCGGTTGCCGAAGCGTTGCCGAACGCGGGGGGAGCACTATGACCGAGTCCCTAGCCCAGTGGATCTCAAGCGCGGATGCGCTACGGCATATGGAACATTTCAGGATGCCGGAGGTGCCGATCGCTCTCACATTCATTCGAGCACGAGCCGATGACTACTACACCTCACTCGTTGGTGATCTGTTTGATCGAATGCGGGAAAACTCGGCTGAATCGCAAGAATGGGCGAGGCTCGGGAATGCGTTTGCTCAATTCGTTGACGATCCAACGGGTCTTCTTACGAAGACTTCAATCAGCCGACAAGAGGCTGCGCTTTATGCAGCGGCAGCATTTTATTGTGGGGGATACCCGGCATCGGCTTATATTGCGATGACTGCCATGCGCCCAGTGCCTACGGAAGGCATCGTTAGGGCGTGTTTCGACTTGATCGCTCGGCCCGCCGAACCTATTTCCGTCGAGGTTACAAATCTGCTTGACGCTTTGCGTGCCGGCAATTCTGCGTTCTTGGACGAACGAAGCGTTGTCGCACGGGCCGCTGCACTTTTGGCACTTTCGATTGGTCCTGACGAGTGGGTGCCAGCCAGACTTTACGAACAGTTGCTGCGCCGGTTTGCTCTCGTCAATCTACGCGCGGTTTTGCCCGCGCGAGGAGGTGGATTCTGGCAACCCCTGATCGATTCCTTCATTTCCCGCGTGCCGAGCACGTGGGAGTTCTTTCCATCACAGATTCAGGCTGTTCAGGGCGGTCTACTCGCTGATGGGCCGAGCTTTACTCTCCAGATGCCGACCGGAGCGGGCAAGACGACTCTTTGCGAGACATTACTGTTCGATCACCTCCAGCGCCATCCTGATGAAGCAGCGGTTCTGTTAGTCCCTTATAGGTCGTTGGCATCCGAGCTGCGAAAGTCATTAGTGCGGCAGTTAAACGGCATGGGCATCAACTCCAGGTGTGCCTATGGTGGCACGGTGCCCACTGGAGACGAGGTTCGTAATCTTGAAGACACTCGTTTGGTAGTTGCGACACCGGAAGCATTGTCTGGCCTTTTGAGCGCGGATCAGACCTTCGCCGGACGCATCTCACTCGTTATCTGTGATGAGGGGCATCTGCTCGGGGCGCAGTCGCGAGGGATCGGGCTGGAACTCCTCCTCGCTCGACTCAAGAGTCGGGAGACAGGCAGTCCCCGCTTTGTGTTCATCTCTGCGATTGTGCCGAACGTCCAGGAAATCAACGCTTGGCTCGGGGGAACGCAGCAGACCGTAATCAGCAGTGAGTATCGACCAGCCGTTGCGGAGTTTGCAGTTCTTCGAGAAGTACGGGCGAATAACACGAAAAGGGTCGATCTTGAGGTTCATCCCCACCTGCCAGAACCGCCGAAATTTACTGTCGAAGGGTTTCTCAGCAAGAGCGATTTCCGCTATCTCAAGGAGAGTACCGGCAGGATCAACACGTTGAACTTCGACTCCTTCAAGACGCGAGCGGTTGGTGCCGCGCGTAAGGCGTTGCCGATGGGGACTGCGGTCATCTTCGCGATGAATAAGCGTGGCGACCAAGGTGCGATCGGCATTGCAGAGGAGCTTCTGGACCAACTCGCACACGAACTGACATTGCCAGCGCCCCTAGCATTTGGGAACGCAGTGCAGTTGGGAGTCGCCGTTGACTACTTGCGCCGTGAGTTCGGTGACGAATGGGTCGGAACGAGATCCTTGACTGCTGGAGCTGTTCTACACCACGGAGATATACCACAAGAAACTCGCGAAGTTCTGGAAGATGCTTTGCGTAGAAAGCATTCGCAATTCGCAATATGCACCTCCACACTCGCTGAAGGGGTAAACCTTCCGATCAGAACACTGGTGCTCTACTCTGTCCGCCGAAGACTCAGCGGCGGAGGGATCGATCCGATGCTGTCCAGAGACATCAAGAACCTCGTAGGCAGAGCGGGGCGGGCCGGTGCAACAACGAAGGGCTTGGTCATCTGTGCGAACGCCGATGATTGGCCTGCTGTCGAGCGCGTAGCTCTCGACCAACCTGGGGAAAACATGATCGGCGCGTTGCGGACACTCGTAGACGCCGTGCAAAGGCAGTTGGTTCTCCAGAATCACATCCTTACTAATGAAGACCTGGAGGGTAACGAGGCGTTTCACTCTTTAATCGATGGTATCGACTCGACTCTGATTGACCTTGCGGCGGAGGAAATTACCGAGGAGGCTCTTGTTCAGCTTGCTGTCGTTCTTGCAGGACAGACCCTGGCTGCCCAGAATGCTCCCCCGGCATCCGCCGAATTGCTCAGAACTGTTTTCCGTCTGCGGGCAGGTAGGGTGGCCGCAATTCGTGCCGCAGGTCGGATTCCTTGGATCAGAGAGACGGGTGCGAAGATGCGTCTGTTATCCACGGTCGAAAATGACTTGGAGCCTCTATTTGCCCGATGGGAGACGCTTGATAATCCGATCGATGATGAGTTTGTACAGATGATGCTGAACTGGGCGTGGCGGCATGGTGACCTGACCGCTGCCATTCGCCAGTCGTATCGGTTGGCCGACGACGCAAATGTGGATATTGTGCAAGCATCATTCTTCACTGCGGTTCGCAGGTGGCTATTCGGAGATACATACGCCCAAATCGCTACCGCATCTGGGCAAGGGATTGACGACGTACTCGCGATACAGACGGCGGCGATCTCTTTTGGGCTGCAAACCGTCATTGAGCAGGCACTCTCTCTGCTTTCGAAGCTAATCGAATCGCGAGGTGGACAAATCGCACCATCGATCGCTATCTTTTCGGAACTGCTTCGGTTCGGAGTACCCAACCAGACGGCTTCGATGCTTTGCAGCAGCGGAGTACGCCATCGTCGTGCAGCCATACTTCTTGCAGGGTTGGTGGAAATTCAGGGGGCTGTACCTCTTGGGCGAGCATTGATGTTTGCGATAGCAAGCCAAGCATTGCGGAACGATGAAGCTGCATGGCGTGGTCGCCTTGGTTTTCTCGTGTATGCCAATACACTGGCGGACGTCAGTTAAAGAGTTGAGTATTGACAAGTTGACTTAGCGAAAGTTGAGGTTTTCGCGCAGACTGCGCGGAGATGCTCATTCCCACCATGTCAGGCAACAAAATCCGCGGGCGCTGCGCGGGTCAAGGCTGTGAGATCGCGACTCAGGAGGGAGGTCGCCTTGAGGCGCGATGAGCACGCGGGCAAACTCACCTCATGGTGGGAATGAGAACCTGAGAGGATCGCTTCTTTGCGGCGATCCTCTCTTGCACACGCTCCAACCGCGCTGACGCATGATGGAAATACTCTGCATCGAGCTCTATGCCGATGTACCTGCGGCCTGTCAGCATCGCTGCCGCGCAGGAACTGCCGCTGCCTGCGAACGGATCGAGCACCAACTCCCCCGGCAACGTGAAGCTGCGAATCAGAGGGGCTAATGCCTCTACCGGCTTCTGCGTCGGATGCAGCTTGTTGCCGCTATACGGCATATCCATCACATCTGCCAGCGGCTGCTTCGGCAACGGCGGTCTTCCCTTGGCCAAGAGGAACGCCTGCTCGTGCTGATAGCTGAGGAACCGGCTTTTTGAGCTATATGCTTTGCGGAAGACGATGTGCCCGACAGGCAGGAAGCCGGCTTCTTTCCATGCCTCGAAGAAGGCATCCACCTTCGTCCAACCGTAGAACATAACCGCTACGCGATTCTGTTTCAGCACCCGGTATGCTTCCTTCATCGCCGGCTTGAGCCAGTCTGCTTGTACATCGTTCTTGATGCTGCGTCCATCCCGGTCGCGGTAGTTCACCAGATACGGCGGATCGGTAAGGATGAAATCGACACTGTTTGCAGGCATCTCGCGCATGACCTGAATGCAGTCGCCCTGCGTGATGCGATTGATGAATGGATTCTGAACTGTAGCTTGTGCTTGCATGGCCTTGATCTCCTTTGTGGTCCCGGAGTGATCTCTCAGGACACACACCCGGAGGGCGCGAGAGATGGCCGCTCCCAAGACCCAGCGGCGCTTTTTCGGAAGGTTCGGAGAATCTTTTCCTTTGCCGCGCTCTTGGCGGGATCTTGCCGAAAAGATTTTCTGAAAGCCGAAAAAGCAGAGCCGTGCAGTGTCGCCGGGCGCGGCCTGTCATTCTCTCGCGGTGCCTGAGAGAACATGCAGGACAATGGAGATCAATGCAGCATTGCCAGCACACATCAAACTGTATTATCCGCGTACTTACAATTTGGAAGTAAGTGAGCTATCACACGAGCAACAGGGTAGCGGGCATAATCGCGCAGTCGCAGGCATCAACACTGCATAATGGTAGCATTATGAATCCGGGGCTTCGGTGGCCGTATGTTCGGGCGCTTACTTGCCGGCAATGATCCTTTGCGCTCGGTCGAGCGCGGCGAGGGCGACAAAACTGCTGAGGCTGCGGCGTTCTAGCTTTGCCGCCTTCTCCAGCAGTCGACGTTCTTCCTGGGTGTAGTAGGAAAACACTTTCGCTCCAAGTGGGGTCTTGCCGGTGCGCCGGGAAGGAATGTGTTCCTCTTTGGCCACCGGCTCTTATGGTACTACTGCACTACACAATAGAGGTATTATGCGACACATTGTTTTGTACGTTTCGGCGGTTCCAGGGGTGGAGCCGCCTTGCGGCGGTGCCTGATTCACCATTGTTGGGAGCCGGACGCGCAATCTTGCACCCCCAGGAGTCTGTTATGGCAAAGAGCAAAGATAAGGATGTTTTCCCATTGTCGAATCAACCGCACAGAGCGCTTCTGATTGAATTGAAGGGCGAGAGTGCTTTGGAGGACGGAAGCGCGGCGACGGCTTCGACGGAGATGTTCGCGGCGCTCAGCTTGGAGGAAGTGATTGCCTACGCGCGAAACCGTCAGCCGAGTGTCGAGATCATGGGGTTGAAGGTTCTCGGCAAGGTGCAGGTACTGTCCAGTTCGGAGCATCTGGCTTAACACCTAAAATCGCAATCCGCACACATTATTGGGAAGGTGTCCTGTCAGGACACTGAGTGGAAAGTTTTTCCACGTTTTTTGCTTCCGATGCGCTCTACGCTTCTCATCGGGAGCCTGTGGCGCCCGATGGTGGTCTATGGAATTTTCGGTCAAACTCTCATCTGAACCGTTCGTCAATGCGGACCGAGCGGCATTGTTTCTCGATATGCCACGCAAGACCCTTCTCGGCCTCGCTCGGCGAGGAAAGCTTCCAGCCCACGGCATCCCCGGCAAAGGCCAGAAAAAGAACTGGCGCTTTCGCATTTCTGAACTCGATCGCTGGATGCATACAGAGGTAACATGGGTCAGCGACCAGGGCCTTTCATCAGAAAGGAAATTTCTATGAAAAGGCCACGATATCAATTTGGAACGCTCTACACGGAGCCACGCAAGAGCGGCCCCGACGTATGGGTCTACCGCTGGCGTGAAACGAACCAGCAAGGCCGCCGTCAGTTGCGCAAACAGATCCTGGGCACGGTGCGCGAGCTACCAACTCAGGACGATGCGCTCAGGGTGGCGGAGACGTTTCGCCTCGGCATCAATCGACACTTGGCGGAGCAAACTGGGCCGCCACAAACCGTTCGGAAACTCGTCGAGCACTACCGGCTGAAAGAAACCCCGATGGACAATCACGAAGGGAAAAGGAGGTCGACGAAGTTGGGCTATATCAGCAATCTCGAAAACCACATCCTGCCGCGCTGGGGAGATTACCCTCCAGGCCGTGTCACGGCGGTCGAGGTTGAGGAATGGCTCAAGTCACTGAAGCTGGCGCCGGGCAGCCGGGCAAAGGTGCGCAACGTCTTGAGCATGATCTTTCGTCATGGCATTCGCTGGGGTTGGTTGAATCAAAACCCCATCGCAATGGTGAGAGTCAGCTCGAAGCGCCTGCGGCGACCGGACATTCTCACAGCAGAAGAGTTCCAGTCGTTACTGGCGGCGCTCCCAGAGCGGGAACGGCTCATGGGGACGATCTGTGCGACAACCGGGCTACGAATCGGCGAAGCCCTCGGCCTGAAGTGGGAAGACATCGACTTCACCACTCACATGGCAGAGGTCCTTCGTTCCTACTCGGATGGCGCGATTGGTCCGTGCAAGACCGAAATCTCAGAACAACCCGTGCCACTGGACGAGATTGTTCTGGAAGGATTGCGGGCATGGCACCCGGTCTGCGGGTATCCAGAGCCGGGGGACTGGGTCTTCGCCAGTGATCGGACCTTTGGCAAAACTCCGCTTTGGCCGGACAGCCTGCGAACCAAGGTCTTGCAGCCGACGTCTCGCAGAGTCGGCATCGGGAAACGGATCGGCTGGCATACCTTCCGGCGCACCTACAGCTCGTTGCTGGCCGCAACTGGCAATGATGTCAAGGTGGTGCAGGAGCTGATGCGTCACGCCAAGATCAGCACAACGATGGAGGTCTACGCGCAGGCGGGCATGGAAAACAAGCGTGTCGCGCAGCGGAAAGCAGTAGACCTATTGCTGGGCCGGAAGCCGCAGAACGCTTTCGCTGAGGGGGCAGAAATGGAATGTTCCCATACTGTTCCCGCAAACGCACCACTGTTCCCAGAATGTGCGGTCTAAGTTGTTGAATGAATTGGTGGACCTGATCGGGATCGAACCGATGACCTCTTCCATGCCATGGAAGCGCGCTCCCAGCTGCGCCACAGGCCCACTCTTGGGAAGGACTTCATTCATTCTGGCCGAGTGTGCGGGAATAGTCAACGCCGGCGGGAACTTATGTCGTGGCCTGCGGTGTCTAAAGAGACAGAGTGAGCGAGCACTCGGCCGCCGGCGGCGCAGTTGCTTCAGTTCTCCAGGGGCTCTCTGGACCTGGAGTTGTCACATGCTCCCCAAAAGTCGTACTGTAGAGGACACCCGATATGCAGGCGGGCATGATAGTGGGCAATTTAGCCAGCGCGATTGGCATCACGACCGAGGATGCCGCTCTTGTTGCCGAACTCAAAGCCGGCTCGGAAGAGGCGTTTGCGATCTTGATCGCACAATATCATCAGCCTCTTTTTTCCCTTATCGCGCGCAGTCTCAACGATCCTGCCGACGCTGCCGATATTACGCAGGAAGTGTTCCTCAAGGTGTTTCGGAGTATTCGAGGCTTCCAGGGCGAGGCTAGTCTACGGACCTGGATGTACCGGATCGCTTTGCACGAGGCCTCCAACCAGCGGCGTTGGTGGTCGCGCCACAAGAAGCAGGAGGTCACCATCGACTCGCCGAGGGAATACGGCGACGACGAGGACAACTCGGGTCTTTGTCTTGGAGCGACCCTGGCGGACGGTGCGGATTCACCGTTTGAATGCGCGGCGCAGAGCGAGATTCGGGAACGCATCGAAGCAGCCCTGAGGGAACTTCCCGAGGTCTTTCGTACCGTGGTGGTTCTTCGTGAAATTGAAGGGTTTGCCTACGACGAGATAGCGGAGATCCTGAACATCAATCTGGGGACTGTGAAGTCGCGGCTCACCCGTGGCCGATTGGCGTTGCGCACCATCCTTGATAACAAGAGAGGGATTGCATCGCAGGATTCTGCTTCGTACTCTGGCTTGCAGACATCTAATGAGGCGGTGACGCGATGACATCTCAATCCTGCCGAAAGTTTCAATCTCTCTTTTCTCCGTACCTTGACGGCGCTGTGAGCGGGCAGAAGATGCAGGAGATTGCGCGGCACCTGGAAGACTGTTCAAGTTGCGACCGAGAGTTCGCGGCGCTTCGTTCCATGCAGCGTTCTCTTGCGCTGGTAGGGCCTGCGAAGGCACCCGCTGACCTGGGCTTGAAGCTTCGGCTTGCCATCTCGCATGAGCAAGGCAAGGGGATGTCCGAATGGCTCGACAGACTCAGCCTTCGCTGGGAGAACTCGGTTCGGCCGTTTATGGTGCAGGTGTCGGCCGGCTTTGCGGGAGCCGTGGTCCTCGTCGGTGGTATTGCGCTCCTTTTGGGACTGGTTGCTGCACCCGAACCGGTGATGGCAAATGACGAACCACTAGGCGCGATGACCTCTCCCCACTACTTGTATTCGGCTGTGACTCCTCGCCCTGTTATTACAGGTCAGGACTCTCCAATCATCGTCGAGGCGGACGTCAATGCCGATGGCCGCGTCTACGACTACAACATCGTATCCGGGCCTGCCAGTGCCGCTGTCCACAACCAGGTGGTGGATCAGCTTCTGATGAGCGTCTTTGAGCCTGCGAGCGTCTTTGGCGTGCCTGTTCGCGGACGTGTCGTGCTCACCTTCTCCGGTATCTCGGTTCGCGGCTAGATCGACTGCGCTGAGGTAGTTTTTTTGGGGAACTCATATTGAGATGGCACCTTTTAGTTTCAACCAGATGCGGAATTCAATATTTTTGATCCGCGCTAAGTTTGCCACGTCACCCTGCGCTCCCCTAAACTTCACCTGAGCGTTGAACTCTATCGTGTCATGTAAATTTAAATCGAGCTCTTCCTGCCAACTGCCGGGCCTGTGCTTCTGGCTTGCCGGACTCCTCTTCAGCAGCGTTCTGTCCCTCTCCGCCTTTGCCCAGAACGGCTCTTCGAGCAGCAACGACACGACGCCGGGAGCAACGGTCTCTACCGACACTGCCAGCAAACCCGTGCCGCGCATCGTTCAGCCCGAGGCCGGCGGCTCTGCCATTACCCTCGAGACCAGCGAGCCTCTTTTCGATGTCGCAGTGGCGCTGAACGTCTGCGGCTACGACACCGACCTTTCCGGTTCGAGTCCGGTCCGCTTGAAGATTCGCGAGGAACTCAACGGCGAAGTGGCCGCTTCTGCGCCCGCGCGCGCGAGCCGCGATGCTCTCTGCGGTTATATTCGTGACCATACTCTGGCGGATAGCAGCCTGAACCTGGCGCAGTACATCTCGCTGGCGCTCTATCTGTCGCCGCCGCCGGAGCTCACGCCCACCGTCACCGAGACGGAACTGCCTCCCGACTCCACGCAGGTCGTCAATGTGCTTCCCCTGCTTCGAGCGTTTGCGACCGATGTGAATCTTCATCAGATCTGGATCGAGCATCGTCCCGAGTACGAAGCTCTGCTGGCCCGAGTTCACGATCCCATCACAAAGATGATTCTGAACACCAACATCTACTTGAAGATGCCGGTGAGCAGCTACGACGGGCGCCGGTTCCTCGTGCTGCTCGAGCCGATGCTGGCACCCTCGGCAACTAACGCACGCATCTATGCGAGCGACTATATCGTCGTTGTCTCGCCTGCCGGTGACCCGCTTGGCGCGGTTCACATGAACGATATCCGGCACATTTATCTTCACTATGAGATTGAGCCTTTGGTGTACGCGCGCGCCTCGGCGATGGAGCGCCTGCAACCATTGCTCAAATCGGTTCAGGATGCGCCGCTCGAGTTCACGTATAAGTCGGAGATTGTGCCCCTGATTACCGAGTGCCTCATCAAGGCAGTCGAGGCCAGGACAATGGATGTAGGACTTACCAGGCCAGTCCGCCCCAAGGTTGTTAAGGAGCGAGCCGATATCGAGCACTACGACGCCGAGATGAGCGTCTACGAGCGTGGCGCCGAAGACGTTCGCCGCAAGGCAATTGACCTGGATATGCGTCAAGGCTGGATTCTCGCCGGCTACTTCTACGATGAAGTTGGACGGTTGGAGAAGGACTCGACGAGCCTGAAGGAAGAGATGGGCCAGATGGTCTACGGTATGGATGTAGACCACCAGCGCCATGAGGCTCGACAGATCCAGTTCCTTCCGCAGGGCAGCGGAGACGTTGTGCGTCGAAGTCCTCGCCAACTCACGGGCCTTCAACTTGCCGAGTCGAAGATCTTCAAAGGAGATCTCACTGGCGCGTCCGAGATTGCCAACAAAGTGCTCGCCGATCCGAAGGGCGACCACGCTCAGGCCCACTACGTCCTTGCCCGGGTCAACTTGATGCAGCGTGAGCCCGGCGCGGCGATTGGCGACTTCCAGCAGGTGCTGGACACCTCCAAAGACCCGCGCACCCTCGCGTGGTCCCACATCTATCTGGGGCGTCTTTACGATGTGAATCAGGAGCGGCAAAAGGCTGTCGTCGAGTATCAGGCCGCGCTCAAGGTGCGCGATGCCGCGCCTGATACGAAAACGGCCGCCGAGACAGGACTCAAGCAGCCCTTCACCGCGCCCAAGGTAGAACATCAGACCGCCCCGGATGACAACGACGACGCTCCGCTCGATCCCAGCGGCAAAGCGGAGAAGGAAGCTTACCGTCCATCTGCCCCGCAGCAATGAACCTGCATCCGCGCGTCTGAGTCTCTTCCATCCGGTAGAGTAGATTGCAGGGGAATGTGATGACGGCGCGCCCAAAAAAGACAGGAGAACGCATGCCCGCGGAGTCTGCGGCAGCTTTGTTCGGCCATGTCTTCCAACGCCCCGAACTCCTCACGTGGGCTCTCACACACCGTTCGCTCGCCAGTGAGTCCAATCCCGCTGCGCTGCCGTCGCCTGCGGCCGACAACGAGCAGCTGGAGTTTGTCGGCGATGCGGTCCTTGGTCTCGCGGTTGCCGACTCGCTCTTTCACCGATTCCCAGCCTCCCGCGAGGGGGAGCTCACCCGGCTTCGAGCTTCGCTGGTGAGCCGGCGGCACCTGGGCGAAGTCGCCGCGCGGATCGAGCTCGGTTCACGGCTGCGTCTCGGCCGCGGCGAAGACCACAGCGGCGGCCGCGGAAAGCCGGCAATCCTCGCCAATGCTCTGGAGGCCGTGATTGCCGCGCTTTATCTGGACGGCGGCCTTGAGGTAGCCCGCGCCTTTATTGACCGGTACATCGTCGAACCGGCTCTCCCCAATCTGCATCTGGCGCTTGAGAGCGGCGACACCTTCAGTGGCGCGATCGGCGACCACAAATCGGCGCTTCAGGAGCACCTGCAGGCCTCTGGCGCAGGTCAGCCGCGCTACGTGCTCACCGACCAGTCCGGGCCCGATCACCAGAAGCGCTTTCGCGTCGAGGTGCGGATCGACGACAAATCGGGAGGTTCGCGAGCGCTCGCTGAATCGGAGGGCACCACCAAAAAGCAGGCCCAGCAGGAGGCAGCCCGACTCGCTTTCCAACGCCTTATCGAGGAATCGCAGGCAATGCGGGAGCCGGCCGCATCGGAGGCCGCGCAGTGAATCATCCTGTTGCCGACACTTCTTCTCCTGTCCATATCCCGGCTGTGTCCATCGACGATCGGGAGCCGGCGCGCCCGCATAGTCTGCCTGCTGCGCCGAGTCGAACGGAGCATCACGAACGGTCCGGTCTCCTCGGCTCGCTCCAATCCCTTCTCCATCTCATCGTGATCGCGATCTTCATCATCACGTTTTGCGTGCAGCCCTTCCGGATCCCCTCCGAGTCCATGGAGCCTACCCTCCTCGTCGGCGACTTCCTCCTGGTTAACAAACAGTCTGCCGTGGCGGACAAGTCGCGCGGCCTTCTGCCCTCCGCCTCGATCCATCGCGGCGACATTATCGTCTTTCACGATCCCGTGGACGCCTCGCTGCACCTCATCAAACGCGTCATCGGCATTCCCGGCGATCATCTTCGCTTGCACAACGGCCGCGTTTTGATCGACGGTCAGCCGCTGACCGAGCCCTACGCCGTCTACCGGCCCAGCCCGCCTGATAACTTTCGCGACAACTTCCCCCGCTTCCACACTGCCGACCCCGAGATTGATTCGCATTGGTGGATCCGCATGCGCTCCCTAATGGACGACGGCGACCTCATCATCCCGGCCGGCAACTATTTTGTCCTCGGCGACAACCGCAATGACAGTGACGACAGCCGATACTGGGGATTCGTTCCGCGCGATGAGATCGTTGGCAAGCCTCTCTTCGTTTACTTTTCGCTGCGCCAGCGCGGCGCCGGCGACGGAAATGGAACCAATCCGCTGGCTGAGGGAGCCCTGGCCGACACGCCAGACCGGGCGCATCGCAGCGGGATCGATGCTCTTCTCGATTTCGCCAGGTGGGGGCGTACCTTTCGCATTGTGCATTGAGCGCACCCGAGATGGGTGACCGCGCCGGATAGTTCGACATCGGTACTCCACCCTGCCTTCCAATGCCATGGGGCTTTTCCCGCAGTGTCTCGATCTAGGGGTAATCCCGCGACGTCCAAAAAGTTGTCAAGCCCCCTTAGCACTTATGTCTAACAAACAAAAAGAGATAGAAGTGGCGTAGTAGTTATGCTCCACCCGCTATAATTAAGTCATGTAAACGAGAAACCCCGGTCGAGAGACCGGGGTTTCGTGTTGCGAGGCCTAAACCCATTGCTATCTATATTTTGAACCATAAGTCCTTATGCGTCTAGATCTTACGTCACCCAAAAACCAGCAAATAAAACATTATAAAGGAGTTATAAATCGACCCCCCCGGGGGGGGAGGGGGTACCCTGGAACGCCTATGTCAATTCGCCGCCAAATTCGCCCCATGCTGACCCTGGCTCTCCCGCTCATCGTTGCGGAACTCGGCTGGATGTCGATGGGTATTGTGGATATCGTCATGGTGGGCCACATGGCCAACCCCGCTCTGGCCATCTCTGCCGCAGCCCTCGGGCAGGTCTTCTACAACACGGTGGCCTTCGGCATCGCCGGCGTCCTTCTCAGCCTCGATACCTACCTTGCCCAGTCCCACGGCGCCGGTCGCTTCGACGAAGCCAACCGCTGGCTGCTTCACGGCCTCATCCTCGCCGCCGGTCTTGCGCTCACTCTCATTCTGATCGTAGTTCTCGCTCCCACCGTCATGCTGCACCTGCCCATCGACCACCAGGTTCTCCTCGGCTCCACGGCCTTCCTCCGGGCTCTCAATTACGGCACCCCGGCGCTCTTTCTTTACTTCACACTTCGCCGCTATCTGCAGGCGTTCAACCACGTCCGGCCCATCGCCCTCGCCCTGGTCACCGCCAATCTCATCAACCTCGTCGGCGACTGGGTGCTCATCTTCGGCCACCGCTGGGGATCGCTCCACATTCCCGCACTCGGAGTAGCCGGGGCCGGCTTCTCCACCTCCATCTCCCGCGGCTATCTCGCCCTCTTCCTCGTCGTTGCCATATGGCGCATCGAGCGCCGTCACCACTACGGACTTCGCAGCCTGCGCCTCCACTTTGAACCCGGACGTATCCGCCGTCTCGCCCTCCTTGGCGCCCCCGCAGGCGGTCAGATCTTCGTGGAAATCTGCATCTTCGGCCTGGTCACCTTTCTAATCGGCACCATGGGCCGCCTGCCCCTCGCCGGTCACGAGATCGCCCTCAACTGCGCCAGCTTCACCTTCATGGTTCCCTTCGCCATCTCCGCCGCCGCAGCCGTTCGGGTCGGACAGGCCATCGGACGAAAGGCCCCTGCGGAAGCCGCCTCCGCGGGCTGGTCCGCCATCCTGCTTGGAGCAGGGGCGATGGCCTGCTTCTCCGCCGTCCTGCTGATCTTTCCGCACACCATCGCCCGGTCCTTCACGCATGACCCCGCCGTTATAGCAGCCACCGTCCCGCTGCTCTTCGTGGCTGCCATCTTCCAGTTCTTCGACGGCCTCCAGATCACCGCCAACGGAGCCCTTCGCGGCGCCGGCAACACCCATGCCGGCCTCATCGTCCAGATCGTCGGCTATTGGATCATCGGCCTGCCCATCGGCTATCTCTTCGCCTTCCACCTCCACTACGGAGCCGTCGGCCTCTGGCTTGGCCTGTGCGCTGGCCTCATCATCGCCGGCCTCACCCTCACGGCCATCTGGCGGCACACAACGAGGAGATACCCGCTGTCAGCTTTCAGCCGGCAAAAAGTCAACTTTTAGCCGTTGGCGAAAGGCTAAAAGCTGGGAGCGAAAGGCTAAAGAATCATCGTCTCGCGCACTCTCGTCTTCGAACGCGTCGTCAGCATCACTGCCGCACCCAGAATCAGCGATCCACCCGCCCACGCGCTCGGCCCAAGCCGCTCGCCCAACACAAGCACGCCCAGCAGACTTCCGATCAGAGGCTCCATGTTCAGTAAAACTCCCGCCTGCGACGCAGGAACCTGCGTCATGCCCCAGTTCCAAAGCAGCGTCGTCGAGGCTGTACACAAGATGCCGCTGCCCGCCAGCGCCAGCCACGCCTTCAGCGAGATTCCCGCCACCGGCGGCATCCCATACCGCAGCGGAACCCAAACCATCAGCATCAGCGTTCCCAGCAGCAGCCCATACGCCGTCACCACCACATGCGAGTTGCTCTCCATCAATCGCTTGTTCAACAGAATCCAGAACAGAGCAATCATCAGCGACACCACTACCAGCAGATCGCCCTTCAATGTCGCGCCGCCCTTCGCGTGGCCGCCTCCGAGTGCGATCAGCGCGGCTCCGCACGTCGAACCCGCCAGCGCCATCCAGCCCACGCGGTCCATCCGCTCATGCGCGAACACCGCCGCCCCCACCGCCAGAATCACCGGCATCGTTCCCACCATCAGTGCAGCATGGCTCACCGTCGTGATAGACAGTGCATAAAACTGAATCAAGAACTGCAGCGGCACCCCGAGAAATGAAGCCACCAGCAGCCAACCCCACTCCCGCCCATTCAGCTTCGGGAGATGTGTCGCCAGCAACGGCAGCAGCACCACCATCGCAAACAGGAACCGGTACAACACCATATGTGCGAAGTTCATCTCCGCCAGCGCGATCTTGCCGAAGAAAAAACCGCATCCCCACAGCGAACTCGCCGCCGCGCAAGCCGCGAACCCCACCGCCCGTCTCTTCTCAACATCTGGCATATAAACACTGTCGCACAAGCACAAAGAAAAAACGGAAGAGCAAGCAAAGCTCACTCTTCCGCGGATTGCAGTCACCATGACGGTTACAGGATTACCAGACGCGGCAGCTCTTTGCCGGAACCATCGGCGACCCGGTCTTGCATCCGAACGCGGCTGCGAATCCCGGCTGATTCACGATCGCACCGTTCGCGCGGAAGTGGTCCGGCGCATGGGGATCGGTCAGCACCTCGGTGCGCACAAGCTCCGGACGCGAGTTCTCGCACCAGTTCTGCGCAAAGCCGATGTAGAACCGCTGCGGAGCCGTAAATCCGTCCTTCTTCGCCGCCAGATCGACGCCTTCTTTCTTGGCGCGTTCCAGGTAGGCCATGTAGGCAAGCACCAGACCGCCGTTGTCTGCCGTATCTTCGCCCAGTGTCAGTTTGCCATTTACCTTCACATCATCGACCGCCGTAAAGCTGCCGTACTCATTCGCCACACAGTCGGTCCGAGCGACGAACTTCTTTGTGTCTTCCGGAGTCCACCAGTCGTTCAGGTTGCCCTTGCCGTCGAACTTCTTACCCTCGTCGTCAAAGCCATGCGTCAGCTCATGTCCAATCACGGCGCCGATGTGTCCATAGTTGACCGCATCATCCTGTCTGGGGTCATAGAACGACGGCTGCAGAATACCGGCAGGGAAGTTGATGTCGTTCATGCTCGGATCGTAGTAGGCGTTTACTGTCGGAGGCGTCATGCTCCATTCATTGTGATCCACAGGTTTGCCGATCTTCGCCAGCTCGCGGTTGTTCTCAAACTCCTCGGCGCGCTCGGAGTTGCCCAGTGCGTCGTCCGGCTTCACCTCCAGCTTCGAGTAGTCGCGCCACTTGTCCGGATAGCCGATCTTGTTGGCCACCAGGTGAAGCTTTTCCTTCGCCCGCACCTTGGTCGCCGCCGACATCCAGTCGCTCTGGTCGATGTCCTGCTCCATCGCAGCTTCGATGTCGTGGACCATCTGCAGCATCTTCGCCTTGCTGTCTCCCGCGAAGTACTGCGCGACGTAAACCTTACCCAGGGCCTCGCCCAGCGCGGTATTGACCGAGTTCGAGCAGCGCTTCCACCGCGGGGCCTGCTCCGGCTGCCCGTACAGCTTGCGTCCGTAGAAGTCGAAGTTTTCGTCGTCGAACTGCTTCGGCAGCCGGCCTGCATAGGTCGTCAGGACGTGGTAACGCATGTACGCCTTCAGTGTCTTGAGGTTCGTTCCGCGAATCTCCTTAAGCAGTGCAGGGAAGAACTCGGGAGTCGAGTTATTCAGCTCACTTACCTGCGGTGAGCCGATCGCGGTTTCAAACTCGCCGAAGTTCACCCCAGGTATCGTCGCTTCGAATGTTGCAATGGGTTGAAGATGATAGGTCTTTTCGGGATCTCTCATCTCGGTTACACCCATCGAAGCCTGAGCCAGCGAAGTCTCCATCTTCATGATCGCGTCTGCGTCTTTCTTCGCCTGCTCAGGTGTGCTTCCCGACAGCGTAAGCATCTTGGCTACATGGTCGACATACTGCTGCCGCAACGTCGCGTCTTTCGCGCCAGTCCGCAGATAGTAGTCCTTCTCCGGGAGCCCTAGCCCGCCCTGGCTGACGAATGCAATCTGCTTGGTCGCGTCCTTCAGATCCTGCTGTTCGCCGTACCCGAAGAAGGCATTTACGCCGATCCGCTGCAGCTTGCCGATCAGACTCGCCAACTGCGACTTGTTCGTCACCGCGTCGATCTCATGCAGCAGGGGCTCAACAGGGGCCAGTCCCTTCTGGTCAATCAGGGTGGTATCCATGCACGCCTTGTAGTAGTCTCCGATCTTTTGCTCATCGGGCGACCGGTCGGCGCCCCCTTGCTCCGCCTTGGTCAGGATGCCGTTGAGTGACTGCGTGTTGACGTTGTACAAGGCGTAAAACTGGTCTACGGCAGGCTGGTCCGCCGGAATCGGATGGTTCGCCGCGAACTTGCCGCAGGCGAATTTGTAGAAGTCGTCACACGGGCTGACTGCGGGGTCCAGCGAAGTGGTGTCGAACCCCGGTATCGGCACGTACACCTGTGCGGGTTTGCTGCTGTCCGTCGTTATCTTCATCTGTTGTGCAGAACCGCTGCTCCATGCTCCCGCCACCGCTGTTGCGACCGCTAAACCAAAGCCGGCCTGCTTGCCATACCAGCCAATCCGCTTCGCTTTCCTGCTGGACATTCCGTTCTCCTTAGATCTCACAAACTTACCTCATCTTTGTATCACCGGGCCCGCCCGAGCTAGAAAAGTAGCCATAGACTGCATCCCTTGGCGGGTTTGCTCCGTCTGTGAAACAGTAGAGTTAGACGCGGCTCAGACTCCTCTATACGCGTTCCCCGCCATGCCGGTTCCCAAGCAGCCCATCCCGCATCTTGGCTCCCGCCTGCAGACCCTCGTTGGTCCTGTGCTACTCGTGATTCTCGCCGTCGGTGCCCAATTAGCTCGCGCCTCCGAGCCTCCTCGCCGAATCCCTTTGGAGGACCTGGGTTATGAGCCGCTTTCCACCCAGTTTCTGCTTGCGGGCGCCTCCATGCTGACCGTCGACTATGTCGACCAGACTCACCTGTTGATTACCTTCCACGTGCGCCGTCTCATGCACCGTCTTCCCGACGACCCTCCCGAGGACCAGGATCGCAACGTCGACGCTGTCCTCTACGACCTTCCCTCCGCGCGGATTCTAGCCCGTACCTCCTGGCGCCTCCACGATCACGGCCAATACCTCTGGAACATAGGGGACGGCCGTTTTCTCCTTCGGGTGCGCGACACACTCACGGTCTTCGCTCCACTCGCCAATCTGGACTCCGGGACGCCATTCCGCGAACATCCCTTCCTCAACACGAAGAACCGCCGCATGGCTCAAATCCTGATATCGCCGGATGACAGCCTCATTACCGTCGAGACCGTGAAGCGCGAGCCGCTCGCCGCTTCCCAAAAGCCGCCTCTCTCTGGTTTCGCTCCACCATCGGAGCCTGAGCCGACCACCGAAGTCCAGATGAACTTCTATCGGATTCCGGAGCCGCGCAATGCAGCGGACGACGTCAGACCTCGCTATGCCGGAGTGGCTCACACCAACACGACCGGGAGCATTCCCACCCTGGACGCCGGGTACCTGGATGTCATTGACGAGGGCGACGGCCGTCACTGGGCCTTCGACTTCGACGCATACAGTGGTAAGAAGAAAGAGCTTGCCGAATTTGACTCCACCTGTCGCCCCGCGCCTTTCTTCGTCAGCCGCAGCGAGTTCATTGCTTTTGGGTGTCATGGCGGCAGCAACCGCCAGATTCTCGGGGGTTTTAATATGGGAGGCGAGGAGGTCTGGCAACAGAACCTCTTCAATGATTACGTCTCTCCGACTCTCGCCTTCGCGCCAGCCCGGGGCAGATTCGTTCTTAGCCGGGTGATGGTTCATACCGCCGCCGGTCCTACCCCGCTCGCGGCTCCCGAACAGATCGGTGCACAGACGATCGTCGTCTACCAGACCAGCAGCGGCAGACAGCTTCTTCGGGCGGAGTGCTCTCCCGTCGAACCTGCCGGGCAGAACTTCGCGCTCTCCCCCGACGGCTCCAGCGTGGCCACAGTTCACAACGATGCCATCGAGATCTATAAGCTACCCGAACCCAATGCCGCAGAATCGGCGGATATGAAGCTCGCTCTGGCCTCCGCTCCGGCAGATACCGGAGACCTCGTGCATTTTTCCGAGAGTCAGCAGTCACTCGCCGCATCCGAGACCAGATCCGACTCCCTCGAATCCCCAAATCGTGTGGATAGTCTTGCGCAGTCCTCCCAGGCGCCGGGCGAAGCCCCAGCCCAGGCTGGCGACAGCGGGGCAACGGCCGCCAACGCCGCGATCGGGGACCCACCCCCGGACCAACCGCGCCCGAGGCCTACCCTGTACACGTTGCCCGATGATCCGCCGCACCCCGAGCAGAACCAACCCCCACCGCACGACCAGCCAAAATGAAAAAGGCCGGCGTGGTCTCCCACCTCCAGCTCTCTTCGGAATACAGCCAGTCCAAGCGAGTCTATGCGGCCTTGCTCGGTGCAACTGCCTTCACGCGGGCGTTCAAGCGGCTCTTGTAGCGGCTGGCGGTGTTCTTGTGAAGCACGCCCTTCTGAACGCTCTTGTCGAGGATCGATGCTGTCTCGCGATACTGCGTGGTGGCCGCGGCGTGGTCGCCCTTTGCGATCGACTCCCGCAGCAGGCGCAGCGTTCCCCGCAACTTGCTCTTGTTCGACCGGTTGACCACAGTTTTGGCGGTGGTCTGACGCGCGCGCTTCAACGATGAAACATGATTTGCCATAAAGTCTCTTCTCTCAAACCCGTACGTCTGTAGGGGGTGTGGGGTAGCAGGCCCTAAGCCGTTCCCGGTAGAGATACCTCCGGCCGCTCACCCTGCAATGTCTAAGTCTACGGAACTCCCGGGCTGCGGTCAACCATTGTCTGGGCGAAAACGTCTCACTCACTACGGGCTTGGACCTGCGATCTTTCGCCGTTTCAACAGCCTGGCAGGATGCATCAATTTGCTACTTGACTCGAACTCTTCGGCGTTCTACCCTTTGCCCATCTTCGACACACGATTGGCTAGTCTCGCCATCCCGGTCGCAGTCACAAGGCGCAGCCAATGCGCCTCCAGGCAGCCCCCGCTCATCCTTTTCAATCTCTCAAGTCATCAAATGTGTAAGACACCAACCCAGCTTCCCCTGACGGAGGTCAGCACACTACTTGATCAAAAAATCCCTGGAAATCACCTCTGGCATTGAGCCCCTGTACGGGACCCACGACGAAAACCTCCGCCTTCTCGAGGACAAACTCAACGTCACGATCGATCTCCGCTGCGACGCGATCCACGTTACCGGCGAAACCGCCAGCGTGGCCCGCGTCGAACAAGTCTTCTCCGACTTCGAATCCCTCCGTAAAGCCGGTGTCAACCTCCATAACGGCGAACTGAACGGTATGCTCAAGCTCGTCGTTGCCGACCCCGCCATCACTCTCAGATCCCTCGTTGACTCCAGCAAACAGCGCTCGGCGGGCGTCAAACGCATGGTTCAGCCCCGCTCGCCCAATCAGCGCAAGTACGTCGAAGCCATCGAGCAGTCGGACATGGTCTTCGGCCTTGGGCCTGCCGGTACCGGTAAAACCTACCTCGCCGTCGCGATGGCTGTCAGCGCCCTCATGGCCAAGAAAGTCAGCCGCATTATCCTGGTTCGTCCCGCCGTCGAAGCCGGTGAACGCCTCGGCTTCCTGCCTGGCAGCCTGCAGGAGAAGGTCGATCCCTACCTTCGCCCGCTCTACGACGCCCTCTACGACCTGCTCGACCCGGTGAAGGTCGACAAACTCCTTGAGTCCAACGTCATCGAGGTCGCCCCTCTAGCCTTCATGCGCGGCCGGACCCTCAACGACGCCTTCATCATCATGGACGAAGCTCAAAACACCACCACCGAACAGATGAAGATGTTCGTCACCCGGCTTGGCAACAACGCCAAGGCCGTCATCACGGGCGACCTCACCCAGACCGACCTGCCCAACCCGAAAAAGTCGGGTCTGCTCGAAGCTCTCCACGTGCTCGACGGGGTAGAGGGCATTCGCTTCTGTCACTTCGAAGATGTCGACGTCGTCCGCCATCATCTCGTCCAGCGCATCGTCCGCGCCTACGACAGCTACGGCAAAGCCCAGCAGCAACTGCCTCTTCCCATCGGCGAGTCGTTGCCAGACCCCAACCTTGCGCCAGCAGCCAAACTCATTCCAAAGCCGCAATAAACGGCAGTCCATCTGCGATAATCGTCCACAGAGGGAGCTTCCAGCCTTCTGTTCGGCGTTTGGAAGAGCCGATGACGCGTCGGAGTTCAAGACCTTGGCCCCTCACGAGACATGATCACGATTGAGCTGCCAGTCCGCTCTGCTCTCCAGGCCGCGCTGTCTAAGTCTGGCCTTGCCCGCTTCGTCAACCGCGCTCGTCCAGCCGTCGGAATCGCTGGAGAGGTCGAAGTTCTACTCGCTGACGATCGTACTCTGCGCCGTCTCAACCGAAACTTCCGGGGTAAAGACAGACCCACCGACGTCCTCAGTTTTCCGTCGCCTGAAGAGATCACCGGCCTCCACGCGGGTGATCTGGCCATATCGCTCGAAACTGCCGAACGCCAGGCCGCCGCCTATGGCCACTCGCTGCGCGACGAGGTTCGCATCCTTCTCCTTCATGGTCTGCTACACCTCTCCGGTATGGACCATGAGACCGACCGGGGCGAGATGGCCGTCCGCGAAGCGGCCCTCCGGCACGAACTCCGGCTTCCCAACACTCTCATCGAGCGGACCTCAACGGGAGCTTCCGCCGTATCTCCGCGCAGGAAGCGAGGCGGGAGATGACGCCGGTTTACGTGTACTCGATCGCTCTTGTGCTCCTGCTGGCGGTGCTCGCGTTGGCCGCCTATGTGGACCGCATCTACTCAGAGATGGGCAAGTTCCTGGCCCGGGAGTATCAGGACAACATCGACGCCTGGGAACAGGTTGTCGAACCCCGTCTGCGCCTGGGCCGCGAGTCCATCGCTCTGTCCGCGTCCGTTCTCCGGCAGCTCACACTGGCCGCGCTGGCTTTGTTGTCAGGACTGCGGCTCTACACCTATACGACTCTGTCTCCAACGCTTGCCCGGACGCCCACCGGCCTTGAGATCGTCCGCGCTGCCTTCGAGCTCATCCTCCTGATCCTCATCTTCGACCGGCTTCTGCCGCAGCTTCTCTTCACGCGCACCCGCGGACTCTGGATCAATCGCATCCGTCCGATCCTGCAGGCACTCTTCTATCTCATTCTGCCGGTCACGCTTTTGCTTGGGCTACTTTTGTCCATCGCGGCGCTGGCTGAACCCGAGGACGCGGCGGAAGAAGAGCACCCGTCGGAGGCCATGGATGCGCTGCTCGAAGCGGGCGAAGAGGAGGGAATTCTGGAGGAGTCCGACCGGGAGCTGGTACGGTCGGTCGTCGAGTTTGGCGACAAGGTCGTGCTCGAGGTGATGACGCCCCGCCCTGAGATCTTCGCGATCTCTGGCGCCGTAAGCCTGAAGGAGTTCACTGAGGCAATCAATGAACACGCCTTCTCTCGCGTCCCGGTGTACTCCGGATCGCTCGACCAGATTACTGGAATTGCGTTCGCGCATGATCTCCTGAAGGTGCCTGATACCGATGCCGGAATGCGCACGGTTCTGGAGATTCAGCGGCCCGCAGCCTTCGTTCCCGAGACCAAGAAGGTGCCTGAGTTGCTGCGCGAGATGCAGCGTGAAAAGCAGCATATGCGCATCGTGATCGACGAATATGGCAGCGTTGCCGGCCTCGTCACCATCGAAGATCTGCTGGAAGCGATTGTAGGGAATATCGCCGATGAGCATGACGAGCCTGGGGGGGATGATCGTCCGGTGCGGGAGCGGGATGGGGCCTATGTGGTCTCGGGGGCGTTTGAGTTGTCACGGTTGCGCGAGCTGTTTGCCGATCAGTTTGAACGAGTTGCGGTGCGGCCGCCGGAGGCGCTGGAGCCACCGGAGGAGGGACGACCGCGACCGGGCGAAGAATATGACGCACGCGATACGCGGGACGACCCCACCGCGCTCCGGCTACCCGAACACTATGAATCGACGACGCTTGGAGGCCTGGTGTCGGAGATTGCAGGGCATATTCCTCTGCCGGGAGAGGTAGTCGAGGAGGACGGGTTGCGACTCGAGGTGCTCGCCAGCACCGACCGGCGCATTGACCGCATTCGCGTGAGTTTGATGCAGGCAAACACCGGCGCGTAGCGGCGTTTTGAGTGCGGAAGGATGCGTTTTCGATGCAGAAACGTGCATTTAGCATGTACTAGGCCGCGCCCGTCGAGCCGTTCGACAAATGCGGCTTGGCACCGCGAGCAAAGCCGGCTCCAAAGCGGGCGGTGGCCTCAGTCGATGGAGATCTTGCGGAGGAGCTTGAAGTCGGAGAGCATGGCGCCGGTTCCGAGGACGACGGATGCGAGGGGATCGTCAGCGATGGAGACGGGAAGGCCGGTCTCCTCGCGGATGCGCTTGTCGAGATTCTTGATCAGGGCTCCCCCACCGGTGAGGACGATGCCGCGGTCGGAGATGTCGGCGGAGAGTTCGGGCGGGGTGCGCTCGAGGGCGACGCGAATGCCATTGATGATGGTGGCGATGGATTCGGAGAGCGCTTCGCGGATCTCGGAGTCGTCGATGGTGATGGTTTTGGGAACGCCCTCGATGAGGTTGCGGCCTTTGACCTCCATCTCCATGGGCCGGTCGAGCGGGTAAGCTGAGCCGAGCTGGATTTTTATCTGCTCGCCGGTGCGTTCGCCGATGAGCAGGTTGTATTTGCGCTTGAGGTAGGTCATGACTGCTTCGTCCATCTGGTTTCCGGCCATGCGAAGGGAGCGGGAGTAGACGATTCCGGCCAGCGAGATGACGGCGATGTCGGTGGTGCCTCCGCCTATGTCGACGACCATGTTGCCGCCGGGTTCGGTGATGGGAAGGCCGGCGCCGATGGCGGCGACCATGGCCTGTTCGACGAGATGGACCTCGGAGGCTTTGGCGCGGTAGGCGGAGTCCATTACGGCGCGCTTTTCCACCTGCGTAATCTCGGACGGGACCCCGATGACGATGCGCGGATGCACCATCATCTTGCGGTTGTGCGCCTTCTGGATGAAGTAGTTCAACATCTTTTCGGTGTGGCGGAAGTCGGCGATGACGCCGTCTTTCATCGGCTTGATGGCGACGATATTGCCGGGGGTGCGGCCGAGCATCTCCTTGGCCTCCTTGCCGACAGCCTCGACCTCGTTGGTAATTTTGTTGACGGCGATGATCGAAGGCTCATTGACGATGATGCCTTTGCCGTGAGCGAAGACGAGGGTGTTCGCCGTGCCAAGGTCGATGGCGAGGTCGCTTGAGAACAAGCTGAAAAGAGACCGCATGTTGTGAATGCGGGAGTAGCGCATCTGAAAGTTATTCGAAGACATAAGATTATCGAGATCGTACCTGAAAAAGAGACTGTCACCAGTGTATCGCCTCCACAATAGCCAATTCGGGGCATGACGCAAGCGCTAATACTTCCGGGCGCACCTGCCCGGTACTGGCCGCCGGCGCTGAGTGGATACAATCGGAGAGAGTTCTGGATCTGGAGATGACGATGATTATTGGCGTGCCGAAGGAAGTGAAGGACCATGAGAGCCGCGTTGGCGTAACTCCGGCGGGAGCGAAGGCTCTGGTCGAGGCTGGACACAAGGTTTTGATCGAGCATGAGGCGGGTACGCTGTCGGCGATGACCGATGATGAGTATCAGGCGGCGGGGGCGGAGATCGTCGGTTCGGCCCATGACGTCTGGCGGCTGGCCGATATGGTGGTGAAGGTGAAGGAGCCGGTGGAGAAAGAGTACCGGAACTTCCGCGAGGGGCTGGTGCTGTTTACGTATCTGCACCTGGCTCCGCTGACGGAGTTGACTGATGCGCTGCTAAACGCGAAGGTGACGGGCATTGCGTATGAGACGGTGAGAGACCGCGCGGGCACACTGCCGCTGCTGACGCCAATGAGCGAGGTGGCGGGGAGAATGAGCGTGCAGGTGGGGGCGGCTTATCTCGAGAAGGAGCATGGCGGCCGCGGAGTGCTGCTGGGCGGCGTACCCGGGGTGGCGCCTGGCGATGTGTGCATCATCGGCGGCGGAATCGTGGGGACCAACGCGGCGAAGATCGCGCTGGGCATGGGCGCGAAGGTTACGCTGATCGATCTGAATCTGAACCGGCTGCGCGAGCTGGACGATATCTTCGGCGGCCGGCTGTATACGGTGGCTTCGAACAGCTACAACATCGAGCGGGCGGTGTGCGCGGCGGACCTGGTGATTGGCGGGGTGTTGATTCCGGGAGCAGCGGCGCCGAAGATCGTGACCAAGGCGATGGTGTCGAAGATGAAGAAGGGCGCGGTCATCGTGGATGTAGCGATCGATCAAGGCGGCTGCATCGAGACGGCGCACCCGACGACGCACTCGGAGCCCTCGTACAAGGTGGATGGGGTGGTGCACTACTGCGTGACGAACATGCCGGCGGCGGTGCCGAATACGTCCACCCTGGCGTTGACGAATGCAACGTTCCCGTATGTGCTGAAGCTGGCGCGACTGGGTGCTCATGCTGCGATCCAGGAAGACAAGGGCATTGCCGAGGGTGTGAATACGTTCAACGGTGTGCTGACGTACGGTGCGGTGGCGGCGGCGCAGACGCGCGACTGGCAGGCGGTGGCGAAGCTGGTTTAGGGTATGTCTGGGAGCGGACGGCAGTTCCCCGGCATCTGAAGAGCATGCAAATATTGGTTGGCGCCTGGAACGTTGGTCCGGGGCTGAAGCCGTTGTTATTTGCTGGTCATTCGCAGGGCTGAACTCCTGCGATCCCTCCGAACGGCAAAGACTAGGAACTATGCGAGCGAAATCTCTCAAGTTCATCAGGTTCGCAGAAGCTTTCAGACCCCCTAACGTCCTGCGTTTGTTCCGGAAGGCAAGAACCAAGCGGTCAGGAACCTCCGGACGCTCGCGCTGCGACTCTATAATCAGGTGACTGGGAGCGCGGAGATGGCCATGACGGCGAATCGGCGAAAGGTATGGATTATCGCGCTGAGCGCCTGCCTGCTGGTTTTGTTCGTCGCGCTGGCGACGCTCAATGCGTTCCGGTTGAGTTTTCTGAACCCGAAGACGACGCAGCAGATTGTGGTCTTCACCGGGCTGTCGATCATTGCGTTCCTGCTGTTCGTGGTTGTGCTGGTGATGCTGGTTCGCAATGTGCTGAAGCTGTACGCGGATCAGCGCAGCAGCGTGATGGGGACGCGGCTGCGCACGCGCATGCTGTGGGGCGCGGTACTGGTGAGCCTGGTTCCGCTGGCCTCGATGTACGCGTTCAGTTATCTGTTGATGAACCGCTCGGTGGATCGCTGGTTTTCGCAGCCGGTGACTGAGATGCGGGACCTGAGCAGCAATATGGCGCTCGAACTGGCACAGTACACGGCGTCGAATGCGCGGGCGGAATCGGACTCGATTGCGTCGGGTTTACCGCAGGGCGCGCCAAAGCCTGCGAAGTCGCGTGTACGTGCGGCCGAGAAGGATGTAAATCGGCGTGAGGCACGAGGTAAGCGTGGGGATGGCCGCTTCCATGAGGCTGATCGTGCCGGCGCGGCGTCGGAGGCGAAGTCGCAGCGCGAGGCCATGGTTGAGGTGCTGCGGCAGCATGAGATTACGTTGCAGAACGGGTTTGCGATTGTGTACCGCGAAGGGCGCGCGATTGCGTCGTTCCATGCTCCGCAGAAGACGGGAGCTTCCGCGGAGGTGAAGACGTGGCTGCCCGACGATGTGGACGAGCCGGCCAAAGCGAACCGGCTTGGCAACCCGACCGATGTTGCCATCCTGTCAATGGCGCAACGGAACGATGAACCGGTGTTTTCGCTGGGCACGACGGACTACGCGCTGGGATCCACGACGGTCAAGCAGGGATATACGGTGGTGGTGGGTCTGCCAATGCCATTCGGGATGACGGCGACGATGGCGCGGCTGCGCAGAGAAGCCGATGCGTATGGGGTGCTCCGCAGCGAGCGCCGGCAGATTCGGGATCTGTATACGCTGCTGCTGTTAATGATGACGAGCCTGGCGCTGTTTGCGTCGAGCTGGCTGGCGCTGCATCTGTCCAAGCAGGTGACCCGGCCGGTGGAGTCGCTGGCCGATGCGATGGAGGCGATTGCGGCGGGAGACTATGCGCATCGCGTGCAGGAGAGCGCGACCGAGGAGCTGGGCGAACTTGTACGAAGCTTCAATCGCATGGCGGCGGACCTCGATGATAGCCGCCGTACAGTAGAGCGGTCCACGGTGCAGTTGAGCGCGGCGAATACCGCGCTCGAAGCGAGGCGGGGTGAGTTGGAGACGATGCTGGAGACGATTCCGAACGGTGTGGCGACGCTCGACGCGGACCGGCGGATTGTGCTCGCCAACCGGGCGCTGAGCGAGATGATGGACCCCGGCGGACAGCATCCTTTTTATGGGCGCGGAATGGAAGAGGTTTTTCCGGCGGAGGTAGTGGAGGTGCTGGATCGGCTGATGAAGCGCAGTCACCGGATGGGTTCGGCTTCGAGCGAACTTGAACTTGCGGCTTCGTCGCAGGGCGGGTTTGGAGGAAGGATGAATCTGCTGGCCACCGTCGCATTGCTGGAGACGCCGGGCGCGACGGAGAGGATGCGCCGCGAACAGCAGGGACATGTGCAGGGCTATGTGGTGGTGCTGGAGAATGCGACCGAGTTGCTGCGAGCGCAGAAGCAGTCGGCGTGGAAGGAGGTGGCGCGACGGGTGGCGCATGAGATCAAGAATCCGCTGACGCCGATCAGTCTCAGCGCGGAGCAGATTCGCCGCCACATCGACCGGCTGGCGCGTACCCTGACTTCGCAGGGATCGCAGCCGGAGGGCGCGGCGGAAACGCCTTCGGTCGCGGTGATTCGGCGATGCAGCGAGGTGATTACGTCTTCGGTGGAGAGCATGCGTTCGTTGGTGGATCAGTTCGCGTCGCTGGCGGAGTTCCCCGCGGCTCGACCAAAGCCGGCCGACCTGAATACGATTGTTGAGAACGCTCTCGCACTTTTTGCGGGACGGATGCAGCAGGTTCGCGTTGTGCGCAAGCTGGACTCCGGGCTGCCTCTGGTGATGGCCGATCCGGAGGCGCTGAAGCGCGCACTGGGCAACCTGATTGACAATGCCGCCGAGGCGATGCAGCAAAGCCTCTACCGCGAGCTTCGCATCGGGACGTGTCTGATGGAGAACGGGATGGTGGAACTGACGATTGCGGACAGCGGTTCGGGTTTGACTGACGAGATGCGGGAGCGGCTGTTTCTGCCGTATTTTTCGACCAAACAGCGCGGAACAGGATTGGGACTTGCGATCGCGGCGAAGATCATCCAGGAGCATCAAGGGACTATTCGCGCGGAGAAGAACGAACCAGCGGGAGCAAAGTTCATCGTTGAACTGCGAGCTGCGGCTCCGCTGGAAGGCGACGCCGAGGCGCAGCCCGCATTTTCACCCCTCGCCGCTGCCGGAAATGGAGATCATGCAGGTGCGACGCTGGTCCAATCGTCCGGTGAAGGCATTGGCGGTTCTGTCGAGGTTTCGATCGTAGAGGGCTTTGTGTCTGCCCTGGCGAGAGATCGCCAATGAATCATGTGCTGATTGTCGATGATGAGGTAGAGATTCGCGAGTCGCTCGAGAGCATTCTGCGTGAAGAGGACTATCTGGTGACGACTGCAGCGACGGCGGGTGAGGCGCTGGAGCTGCTGCGCGATGCTGCGTACGATGTAGTGCTGCTCGATATCTGGCTGCCCGATCGCGATGGGCTCGATACATTGACGGAGATACGCGAGATGGAGCGGGCGAATGTGCCGGAGGTGATCATCATCAGCGGGCACGGGACGATTGAAGCGGCGGTGCGCGCGACGAAGCTTGGGGCGTACGACTTTCTTGAGAAGCCGCTTTCGCTGGAGCGCACGTTGATAGTCCTGAAGAATGCGATGAAGGCGCGCCAGATGCGTGAGGACAACCAGGAGTTTTCGCGCCAGCTCTCGAAGGGAACGGTGACGGGAAACTCGGTGCCGATGAAGGCGCTTCGCCAGCAGATCAAGCTGATGGCGCCGACCAATGGGCGCGTGTTGATCTATGGCGAATCGGGGGCGGGCAAGGAGCTTGTGGGACGGGCGATGCATGCGGAGAGTCTGCGGAAGGACCGGCCGTTCGTGGAGCTGAACTGCGCGGCGATTCCGGAGGACTATATCGAGTCGGAGCTGTTTGGGTACCGGCATGGAGCGGTACCTGGAGGGTTGACGGAGAAGCGCGGGACGTTCGAGCGGGCCGACGGCGGCACGTTATTCCTGGATGAAGTGGGCGACATGAGTTTGAAGACTCAGGCGAAGGTGCTGCGCGCGCTTGACGAACAGCGGTTTCTGCCTGTGGGGGCGTCGCATCCGGTTCACGTCGATGTGCGGGTGATCGCCGCGACGAATAAGGATCTGGAAGAGGAGATTTCGCGGGGCAACTTTCGCGAAGACCTCTTCTACCGGCTGAATGTCATACCGTTCTTCGTACCGCCGCTGCGCGATCGCAAGGAAGATATTCCGCTGCTGGTGAAGGAGTTTCTACAGCAGTTCGGCGCGGAATATGGGCGCCCGCATGTGGAGATGACCGACGATGCGCTGGTGGCGCTGAAGCAATACCACTGGCCGGGCAACGTGCGCGAGCTGCGCAATCTGGTCGAGCGAGTGCTGATTCTCAATCCGAAGACGCAGCGTATCGAGCGAAAGCATTTGCCCATGCTGGTGTACCGGGACGCCGCCCGAGACAGCGGCAAAGCTGGACGAGCCGAGGAGTTCACCTCTCTCCTGCAGGCCCGCGAGGCGTATGAACGCGACTACATTTTGAAGAAGCTTGACGAAGTCCACGGCAACGTGAGCCGCGCGGCGGAGGGGCTGGGTTTGGAGCGGAGCCATTTGTATCGAAAGATGAAGGCGCTGGGAGTCAGTGTGAGAGAGTAGCCCTCGGCCCAGCTGCAACGCGTTCTTCGAATGCGATCGTGGTTCTGGAAAGACGGCGGCCGGCTACTCTTCCGACGATTGTTTTTCGGCGATTTCTTCCAGCTGGCGGCGCCAGTCAAGGCCTTCTACGAAGCCTCGCAAGCTGCGCCATTCTTCCTGGACTTTCACGAAGAGTTCGAGGAAGACGCGGGTGCCGAGCAGTGCTTCGATGTCCTTGCGGGCTGAGGTGCCGATGCGTTTGAGCATCTCGCCCTGTTTGCCGATGAGGATGGCTTTCTGGCCGGTGCGCTCGCAGAAGATGGCGGCGGAGATTTTGGTGACGGGGAGCTTGCCGTCTTTGGTCTTCTTCATTGAGACGGGCTCTTCGTATTTTTCTATGACGACGGCGGTGGCGTAGGGGACCTCTTCGCCGGTGAGCAGCAAAATCTTTTCGCGGATGAGTTCTGCGACGAGGAAGCGTTCAGGCTGATCGGTGAGCTGATGTTTCGGGAAGTAGCGCTGGCCCTCTTTGAGTTGGCCGACGATCTTTCCGAGCAGGAGATGGAGGCCTTCCTTCTTGCGCGCGGAGATGGGGATGACGTCGGCGAAGGTGTGCAGCGTGGACCAGTGCGCGATCAGCGGGAGGAGATCTTTCTTTGGGATGGCGTCGATCTTGTTGAGGACGAGCAGGACGGGACAGGCGAGTTTTTTGACGAGCGAGAGGGCGAAGTCGTCTTCGGCGGCGGACATGGCGCGGCGGGAGGCCGTGAAGTTCTTGCTTGCGCTGGGGGCGGGGTTCGGCAGGCGGTGTGTGACGTCGACGATAAAGAGGACGGCGTCGCGGCTTTCGAGCGCGTCGTGGACCTCCTGCATCATGCGGCGGTCGAGTTGCGTGTCGGGCTTGTGGATGCCGGGGGTATCGACGAGAACGACCTGGGCGGCGGGATGCCCGGGTTCGCCCTTGGCCATCTTTTTGAGCGGGACCTCGAGGACGCCGTGGATGCGGGTGCGCGTGGTCTGGGGCTTGTGAGTGACAATGGCGAGTTTCTGCCCGAGCAGCGCGTTGAGCAGGGTTGACTTGCCCGCGTTGGGGCGACCGACAATAGAGACGAAACCGGAGCGAAATGCCATTGTCTTTATTATGCGCTGCCGCGGGTAAGTTCATAGGATGGTGCGGCGGTTGCATACGCTCAGCTACACTGGCCGATATGAATTTGGCCTCGATTCGATTCGTCCGCAGATCTGCACAAGCTGTGACACTGATCTTCGTCCTTTACTCACCAATCTTGCTGCCCGCACAAGCCGCGCAGCCTCCCGAGTTTCATTCGACCGTGGTGCATCCCGATCACACCATTACGTTTGCGTTCAAGGATGCGACGGCGCTGAAGGTTACGCTGGCGCTCGAAGGCGTGGCCAAGCCAATGCCGATGGTGAAGGACGCGGCGGGGGTGTGGACGATCACGACCGCGCCGCTGAACCCGGAGATTTACGGCTATCACTTCGAGGCGGATGAGAATGTTCGGATCGACCCGGACAATACCCGGACAACGATCAATCTGCTGAACCTCAGCAATCTGCTCGAAGTGCCGGGCGCGGCGGCGGAACCGTGGGATATGACGAATGTTCCGCACGGTACGCTGCACCACTACCTCTATACGACCAGCGTTGTGGTGGGGCTGCCGGCGAATCAGAGCGGCTACTTCGTGTATACGCCGCCGGGCTATAACGCGAAGGCGAAGAGTGCGTATCCGGTGCTGTATCTGCTGCATGGGTGGAGCGACACGGAGTATGGCTGGATCGCGACGGGACAGGCGAACCTCATCTTCGACAATCTTCTGGCGCAGGGGAAGATCAGGCCGATGGTGGTAGTGATGCCGCTGGGTTACGGCGATCTGTCGTTCGTGCATGGGCACGATGTCTGGAACCAGCCGGACACGATCGAGCACAATACGAGTTTATTTACGCAGGCCTTTCTGACTGAGGTCATGCCTCGCGTGGAAGCTGAATACCGCGTGTCTACGGACCGCAACGAGCGCGCGATTGTGGGGCTGTCGATGGGTGGCCTCGAGAGCCTGGAGATTGGGCTGACGCATACCGGGCAGTTTGCGTGGGTCGGCGGGTTCAGCTCGGCGGTGCATAATCTGGATTACACCCAACGGCTGGCATCGCTGAATCCGAAGACGGCGGATCTTCGTTTGCTGTGGATTGCGTGCGGTACTGAAGACCACCTGATAACGGCGAACAGGAAGCTGGTGGATTTTCTGAAGGCGAAGGATATGCCCGTGACGCAGATCGAGACGCCGGGGATGCATACCTGGATGGTGTGGCGGGACAATCTGGTTCACTTTGCTCCGCTGCTGTTTCAGACGAAGTAGCAGGTGCGTTGGAGCGGCTTGATGTTTTGTTCAGAGCGGATGCTGTGTCGAGAGATTTGTTTGGAGATTGGGGATCTATGAATCGTCTGCTTGTTCTTGCGGCAATACTGCTAGCGTCTGCTCCTGGGTTTGCGCAGCTTAGGATTGAGGTGACGGTGCCTTCCGCGAAGCCTCTGCATGGCCATTTAATTCTGGTGATCGCGCGGCGTGCCGGGAACGGAAGCGATGCGGAGGCCGCTGAACCGCGTTTCCAGTTGGAGGAGAATTACGAATCGGCGCAGGGGTTTGGTGTGAATGTCGATAACACATCGCCCGGAGCGCCGATTGTGATCGACAGCAAGACGGTGGGCTATCCGCTGGAGAATCTGGCTGCTTTGCCTGCGGGCGATTACCTTGTGCAGGCGGTGTTCAATGTGTATGAGCAGTTTCACCTGGCCGATGGGCGAGTGCTGTGGCTGCCGCCGGATAGAGGCGAAGGGCAGCACTGGAACCGCAAGCCGGGCAATCCGTATGACGCGCCATTGGAGGTTCATCTCGATCCGGCGTTGAAGACTCCGGTGAAGCTGACGCTCGATAAAGTGATACCGCCGGTGGAAGGGACCGACGAGGACCCGGTGCAGATCGCGGCGAAGAGTCCGGCGGCAAAGTGGCTGAAGTTTGTTCGGTTCCGGAGCCAGAAGCTGAGCAGGTTCTGGGGGAGGGATATGTATCTTGGCGCCTGGGTGCTGCTGCCGGAGGGGTTCGACGAGCACCCCAATGCTCATTATCCGCTGGTCGTCTATCAGGACCACTATCACGCGAACTTTGGCGCGCCGATGCCGTTTGTTACGGCTCCGCCTGTGGAGGACAGCAAGCTGAAGGGCTACGCCGCGATTCGTGCCAAGTACGGTTACAAGTTCTACCAAGACTGGGTTTCGGGGACGATGCCTCGCGTCATCATCCTGTATGTGCAGAATGCGAATCCGTACTATGACGACTCGTACGACGTCGATTCGGCGAACGTGGGGCCATACGGCTCGGCGATCAATGACGAGTTGATTCCTTCTATCGAAACGAAGTATCGCGGGATCGGGCAGGGCTGGGCGCGGGCGACATACGGCGGCTCGACCGGCGGCTGGGAGGCTCTGGCGACGCAAGTTTTATATCCGGACAAGTACAACGGGACGTATGCGGCTTGTCCCGATCCGGTGGACTTCCATGCGTACCAGAACATCGATTTGTATAACGATACGAATGCGTTCTACCGCCAAGGCCCGTTTGCGAGGATTCCGATTGCCGCCGACCGAAAGCCCGACGGCAGCATCATCGCCAATGCGGGCCCGGAGTATCGCTATGAGTATGTGCTGGGCACGCATGGACGCTCGACGGAGCAGTGGGACATCTGGCAGGCTGTGTTTTCTCCGGTGGGCGCGGACGGCTATCCGGCAGAGGTCATCAACCCGCTTACCGGCGCGATCGAAAAGGATGTTGTGGCGTACTGGCACGATCACTGGGACTTGACCGCGATCCTGGCGCGCGACTGGCCTACGCTGGGGCCGAAGCTCGAAGGCAAGATTCACGTGGCTGTGGGCGACGGCGATACTTATTTTCTGAACAACGCCGTCCACCTGTTGCAGATGTCGCTGGAGCAGACGCGCAACCCGCACTCGGATGCGACGTTTCAGTATGGACCGGGCCAACCGCACTGCTATACCGGCGGCCCGTCGGAGTACACGATGCAGCAGAATGGGGTGACGTGGGCACAGCGGGTGCTTCCGCAGATGACCGATCACATGATCGAAACCGCTCCCAAAGGGGCAGATACGAGGAGCTGGCGGTATTGATCCGAGGATTTATTTCGCCGCTGGCGACGCGATCTCTTTCAGGTATGCCGGGTTCAGTGTTCCCTTGGCCTTGGCAATCGGGAGCAGGGTGGGGTAGAACTGGACGAAGGTGGTGTCTACGGCGGCGTGGCTTTCGTGGCACTCGTAACAACTTGCTGGGCGCTTCACCACGGTTGCCGGCCCCTTGCCGTCGAACGCGAAGAATCCCCAACCGCCGTCAAGCCTTGAATCCTTGACGTGGACCTCCAACCCCGCAATCCCGGTTG
>Ga0080006_1241940_pt2 | contig 35285 bp, 31 predicted proteins | sample RS3BMetagenome_FD_69209 | JGI IMG/M metagenome (GOLD analysis project Ga0080006, IMG submission 69209) | Ferric oxide microbial mat and aquatic microbial communities from Rainbow Spring, Yellowstone National Park, USA - RS3B (SPADES... ...
GGATCGATTCCTGACCTTTGCAGGGCCGACAGAAGCTGCTTTCTGTCTCCATTGTTGCCCGAGTCGAATAGTGCATATTCATTCTCCCTGGTAAATTTTATGAGAGAGACGCTACACCAACCCAAGAAACCTCTTGACGAATTGGCTGGAACTCCTGGCAAGATCACCTTCCAATCGTACTGCGTCATGTTGTTAGACATCATTTCAGCTTGTGCGGCTTAAGATATTTAATTATCGGGGACGAGCCAAATATCGACGTTGATATCGAGTTCGTTATCAAGTGTGCAGAAAGAGTTAACCTCAGCACTAACCTTACAAGGGGGCTGCAGAGGATTTATTCATCTATACTTTACTTATCTGTATTCCAGCAGAACCATTTACATGCGCAAATACGTAGGTTGACACTTAGCTATGAAGCGATTTGATTTGTTGATCGTTCAATCTTTTATTTCGTTTCTGACTCGGCTCTTATGGCTTCCACCTCAGACCTGGTATCCCTGTACCTGCGTATCACCGTAAATAGTCTCTCCTTTCTTGCCATTGGGGTGAGCTTAAGATTGATTATCCCCAAAAGAAGGCCATGCTTCAATTTAACATCGGCCTTGGCTGCCTTGTCTGCCATGTACAAGAGTATGTTGTGCCCGTAGGATTCAAACACCTCTGGGTTGTCAGAAGAGGCGAGTATATATAAAATCAGGTCGTCAAATTCGTTCTTACCATCCTTCTCAAGATAGGGCGAGATTCTTTGAATGGAGCCCCTCTCAACGTACTCCATCTCATGGATCCAGCCCGAGTCCGTTTCTTCGATGTAGCACCTATCATACATGAAGACAGGCGACCTGAACATTGTACGTTCGCTGGCCCTCGTTTGGAAGAAAAATTTGACGAAGAGTTGCTCTCTGCTCGCAAACTTCCTTGATGCCCTGATCTCGGGTTTCTTTCCCTGTACGATCTCTTCGTTGACGGAAAGGGTTGAAAAGCATGAATCGTATCCCACAGACCTCCAGGGTGGGACAAAGAAACTTTCATTTGTAGCGCTGAGTATTGTGAACATAACCCTGTCATGCCTTAAGCCGGGCGAAAGGCCTGATGGTAAACCGACCAGTCTGATCACGGACCTGCCAACGTCAGTCGAACTTGTATCCTTTGTGATACCAAGAAGAAGTGCCCTTTTCTCCTTCGCCCTCTCTATGAGGCTAACCAGCAAAATCTGGTTGACCGTATTCAGGTCCCTTGTGCTCAGCCATTTGCCCCCGACCAAAAGAGGATGACTTTTGTTTGAGAATATTCTCTCTGTCACCACCCTGCTCATTTCATATAATCTTTCCTTGTACTCTGTAGCATCCTTCTTAAACCGAAAGTCGCCTGGTGCAATTTCTTCGAGCAATCCAAACTGCCTTCCCCTCATGATGATGGAATTCTTTATCGATGAAGCTGCCTCTTCGTCCAGAGCAAGGGATTTCACAGCCTCATTTAAACTGCTTCCATGAAGCATTGTCCATATGACATTATGGAGCGTCCCCGAACCGTGTGACGGAGGCGTCTTTCCAAAGGGAATGGCGTTGAAAAGGTAAACGTCTCCAAGCAACCTATCCTTATCAACACCATCGATCCCTGAAAGGGCGGAATCTTGAGATCTCAACAGGTACCTTACGTCCCTCGATAGGCTGTGAAAAGTACCTGATAGTGGCCTGTCCAGGAAGAGTAGCCTCACGTCATCCTTCTCCAGCGCCTTGTTTGCGCACGTAAGCTCGGCCAGCAGCATCAATGAAAAAGAAACCTGGGCGATCGATGATGTAAGCTCGGTTTCGCTCTCGATATCTCTGGTTGGGTCGGCCACTGCGCCAAGGTCTTCGAGCCAAAGAGGCACCGCGCTCGATGCTCCTATGGCGTCTTCTTTTTTTAATTTTGAAGAATAAAAGGTGAAAGATTTGTCATTTACCCTGAAAGGAGCAGAATACGCTATTGCGTTAACATAAAAGAGTAGCATCTCTAGTGTTTCAGCTTGGTCCATCGAGCCGTCCACACCTACAGCCGTAAACTCGCCATTGCCAAAGAATCTTGAAGCCTGCTCAATCGCAATACTCGGATCGAGCCTTCTTATTAGGAGAGAATATTCCCTCCTCCCCTTCATCCCGTCAACCCGGCTGGAGAACTGTCTTATCAGATCCGAAACGCTGGCCTTAAGGGAGTCTATTTCATTCATTACCGTATGGTTTCAACCCCGATTATTTTAGGGTAGGGAAAAGAGTGAGCGGAGTAATTTTGATACGACCGCTGGGCGTGAGGCAGAAGTTTGGCTAACGCCTTATGGAGAGGCATTGACGTTCAACTATCCACCACCTTCCGAGCTGCCTTTCTAAGCCTGTTCATCAACGTAATATTTATTCCAACTTCATCAACACCCTCGGCATATATTTCAGATACCCCAAGCTTGTCAAACAGCCTCAGACACTTGTACAGGTTTCTCAGCATACCGTATGGTGCGAACCTTGATCCAAGAGAGACTCGAACAAATGTATCAGGGTAACGTGAAAAGGTTTCGTCCGTACATAATACTCCTATCCCTCCTCTGTTCGGATTCCCCGCAAGATGGACTATCTTGTCCACTATTCCATTTGGCTTGCCCATAACGAGAGTAAGCGGTGCTCTTGGGGCATAATGAGTGTACTTCATGCCCGGTGCGACAGGTTTCTCCTTGAGAAAAGAAGCTGGCTCGCCGAACTCTCCAATCAAAGGGGTGAGCTCTGCAGAAGGAATAGGCCCTGGCCTCAAGAGAACCGGCCTGTCTCCCGATATGTCGATCACAGTTGATTCAACTCCGAAGTGTGTCTCTCCACCATCCAGTACCATCGGTACCTTACCATCAAGATCCTCCAAGACATGTTCCGCACTCGTAGGACTCGGCCTTCCCGAAAGATTAGCGCTAGGTGCAGCGATCGGCTTGCCCGAAGCCCGAATCAGGGCTAGCGCCACCGGGTGTGCAGGCATTCTTACAGCCACTGTATCCAGGCCGGCCGTCGCAAGATAAGAAACCGCTTCAGATTTTCTGAATATAACAGTCAACGGACCGGGCCAGTAGTAGGAGACGAACTCAACCACCCTTGGGCTAGGGTTACAGGCCACCCTGTTGAGGTCATCGATCGAAGAAATGTGGACTATAAGGGGATTGTCGGGTGGCCTTCCCTTCGCTTCGAAGATCTTCTTCACCGCTCCATCATTTGTTGCATCGGCGCCTAGACCATACACGGTTTCGGTAGGAAATGCAACAGTTTCACCCTCCATGATAAGCCTTGCAGCCCTCGATATTACCTTGGGCTCAGGGGATATCGGGTCTACCTTTAGAACGATTGTTTTCAATGGTTGTTGTCCGGCGTCCGTCCAGTTGAGGATTTAATCACTTATAAAATCTTGTTTCTTTCTCGATAGCTCACGCTAGGCGATGTCGAATCTCCGGCTGCCACGTACTTAGACCGGCTGGTATGCTCCCTGTTTAAACGCATAATATATCTGAGCGAAGTTGTATTACCATAGGCCGACATTTTTTTATCTTGAGCGAACTGTATGCACATTGGAAGAAACAGCAACAGCAACAGCAGCAACAGCAACGAAGGGTCTGGATCAGTGCCAAGCATTAAATATCCTAAACTCGTCATCCAGGATAAGCTGCTTGCTATGACCACTTAGACAATTATGTCAAATTTAATCAAGATGTATTGGCTTATATTATTGCTGCAAACAGGTGCGCAGGTCCTAACTTGAATCCGGCAAGAGTTAGAAGGTTCATCAAATACCTGACCATAATGGTCCTTTCACTTGAGTTTGTAGCCCTTATACTGATAGTTGCCCTGAACCTTGGCGTAATCATTTCGGTCACCCTGGTGCTTACGATGGCAGCAATATCCAGTATTATAGCAGCGCGAGATGCTGGCTATATATCAGCTTTCTGATAAGGTTCAGACTGTTAGGATTTTTCCCCAACCAACTTGATGTATTGTTCAAAAAGGATAAATAATCTATCTTTGAACATAACCACAAGATTTGTCAAACATTGAGCCTCCCCCCTCCCCCAAGACAGGACAGAACGGCGAGGACGAGCAACTTGAAAAGCTGACCAGGGCAGCAGAAACATGTCTTACAGCAGTTTTGGGAAAGCTCGCTTACAGGGCGTTTGTTAAGTATATGAGGGACAGGTACGGGAGAGGACTCGACATACTACCGATCGACCCGGACAGCTTTGAGGAGGCCCTGTCCATAGTTTTCAGGAAGTCTGCCCCCGTCATAGAAGAGGTCCTTGTAAGAACACTGAAGACAGAGTTTGACCTCGATGATTCTGACGGTAATCTGGGCCTGGTAATATCACAAATAGCAAAAATGAAAGGACAGAAATAAAATAAAAAATTATCTGGCCAGCAACGGCGCCGCTTCCTTCGCTCTGCTCTTTACGTACATGGCAAGCATCTTTTCATCGAAGTTCTTTTCGTTCATCCTGGATTCCACCATGACTTGTATCTTTTCTAGTAACTCCCTTACTTCAAATGGTTTAAGTAGGTAACCATCCGCACCCTCGTTAGCAGCACCTATCGCGTTGTCAAGGGTCGGGTAGCCGGTGATAACTATAGCCCGGGGTCGGGGAGTTTCCCCCGGGACCCTGTGAAGAAGTTGAATACCGTCCAGGTCGGGCAACCTTATATCAACAAGAAGCACGTCGAAATCTTCATGTTTGAGAATTTCGAGCGCCTCACCAGCAGATGCCGCACACTTCACCGAGTGTCCGTAGGATTTCAGGACCATCGCGAGTGTGTCTCTGATTCCCTGGTCATCATCAACAAGTAGTATTGAGCCGCTTATGCGCATAGTAGTCGGATACCGCAAACTAGGGGTGTGTTATAACAGTTGCTGTGCCATTCCGGCATTCTCGTAAAAATGTGCTAGGCTTTTTACTATATAGGAAAAGGTCACTTTACAAAAGTGCTTCCCATTTCAAGAACCTTCACCACAGCCTCCTCCCACGTCTGGAAATCCACTGATATCTTATTCTTCGCAAGCCACTCGCTCCAGGTCTTATTTTCGATCATCACTCTGAAATCGTCCTCACTTATGTTCACACCCTCCACGTGCCATGCTGCGCCCTTGCCCAGGCCGGATTGTCTCCACTCTATCATTATGTTTGGGTAGTACTTCTTTGGAGGTGAGGATTCGTTCAAAGGGGGTTCTCTGTGCCACATTATGCTCTTCAGTTCCTTCGCTCCCGTTGTAAGTATCCTTCCGTACCATCCCGCCTGCTGCATTCTTGCATTCAGATCATCAAACGGACCACCATCGCCCAACGCTGTTTGAGGCTTGATCTCTATCCACTCCTTGCGCCTTTGCGATGGCTGCCCACCCTGCTTGGTCGCTGCAAGTTGTGCCTCAAGGAGTTTTGCTTCAGCGATTCTCCTGTTCCACTCTGCGGATTTCTCCTCACTGACAGACTTCGTCAATCGGAGGACCATGACACCGTTCACCATCTCAGAAACCAGCTTATCTTTGTATATGAGGTCGTAAACCATCGAGTTGAAGTTGGCTATGGTTATGTTGGGGTATTTTTTCTTGAACTCCTTCTCAAGCTCTGACTTTGGAAGAGGTCCCTTCTCGAGAGACCAGAAGCCATAACCTCCCACGCAATCTAGTATCCAGTCCGCAGGGTCCTGGTTAAGGTCACGCCTCAACATGGACATAGGGATCTGCTTTGGTACCTCCTGCGCAACAGGAGTGGTGATGGCGGATGCAGTAGGGGATGGTGTTTCCTGCCTTACAGCCGTTTCAGCCTTGACCTCGGTAACTCCTGGGGGCTTCACCTCCAAAGGCTGTTGAGCTGGGGGAGGGATCTGTTTAACTGGTTCGGATACGACCTTTTGCTGAGTGGCCGGAGGGTGGACCTCAGAATTCCTTGCAGGTGAAGCTGTTACCTCAACGGAGGACTTTTGCACGGGAGAACCACTGGCTGAAAACTGTGCAGGCTTCGGTGAAGGCTGTGTCTGGACAGAAGGTCTTTCGACGGGTGTGGAGTCCGCAACAGCTGGCTGGACTTCGACCATCTCCTTTACTATCTTTATGACGGGCTGAGGAGGCGAGGGTTTCGCCACCTGCTTGGGCTGCTGCTTCACCGTCCCTGCCCTTGGAGCCTTAGGCTCTCCCTGCTCACCGCTATCTTTGCCCTTGATTTGAGATATAGAAGGCGTTCGGGGTTCTCCGTGGGTTTCCACAGCCGTAGTTCCTTTCCTGAAGAAGATCTTCTTCCTGAGCAGGAAAAGAACAAGCAGAACTGCCGCTACACCTCCTCCCATACCTGCGTAGGTCAAGGCACCCAAAGATGCTCCTCCGCCCCCTGTCTGATACACTATCTGGGCTTTTTCTATCGCAGTCGATAGGCCTGCAGAGTCAGTGGCAGAGGCGGTCAGGTTGTTCACACCCTGTACTGGAAGGTCAAAGGAGCAGGTGGGCGAGTTGGAGCAGGATTCAGGTTTCCCGTTAAGGGTGAGGGTGGTCTTTCCATTCAGAGACCAGTCGTAGCTGAAGGGGGGTGTTCCTCCTGTCACGTTCAAGGTGGCCGTTGCTGTGGAGGCCCCGGGGGTGTACGAAACCAGAAGCTGGTTGGCCGTGGGAGGGGGGTTCACAACTATGGTTACGGGTGAGGACACGGATGAATCACCCTGCAGGTCGGTCACCTTAACGGAGACTATGTAGGAACCGGCCTGATTTGAAGAAATTGTGAGGTTTGAACCTGTCCCCGCCTGCACTCCGTTGATGAACCAAGTCTGGCTGAGGGGAGGGGTGAATCCAGAAGCCGTATAGGTGACTATTACCGATGGACCTCCTACGTCCGTAGCCAAGGGGAAGTAGCTCAAACTTACGGAAGGGTCTCCAGGGGAGGCGGCCTCGAGCCAAGTAGCAGATGTAAAGATCAACATAGAAGAAACCGTAATGATCAGCATAATCAGCAGTGACAATGATGAAGGTCCTAGTGCGCCGGCCAAGCTCCGCCTCTTGTTGCTACTTCGCATCTTCAAGTATGCCTCAGTGCTTTTATATATTTAGTTTTTCACCATCATATGAAAGGGCTCCAGTTACAGCGGCAACAAGCCTGTTTAAGTTGCGAAGAGCTGTTTGGCCCTCGCTGTCTAACAGAATAAGAAGATGCTGTTCATATAGAATGGTGCCAAAGAAGATATTGAATACCCTGATCTTCTTTGCATAATCCATCATGTTTTGCGTTCAGGATCGCTGAATAAATTAAAAATACTGAACCAACTAATATGATATGCTTCGCTTTACCCCGCCCACAATCTGTTCTATCAGCTTGTAACCATAGCTTCGGAGAACGCCACTCCCGAGCCCTGATATCAAGCCGCTCAACCTTGCTGTGACGCTCCATTGCACCTCGGCTAAATCTTCTCCCGCCAGGTTGAACAGTGCTTCTATCTCGGCCCTGCTCCCGGCACCAGTAGCCACCGATTGAACCTTGGCGTAGGTATCAGGCCTTGATTCCGTGATTTTCATCGTTACGTGCATCGTGCTCTGCACGACAGAAAGCTTCACCTTAACGTCACACTTGATTTCCCCATCTTCTGATATAGATATCCCTTGAGCATCTGGTATTGATTTGGAAAGCACCTCTGGATCCGTAAGTTTTTTGAACGCTTCACCCCGTGGAACACCTAGCTGTTCTGTCCCCTTGAATTCAAGGGTAATTGTCAACTTGGATTACGCCTCCTTGATTCATTGTATTGCAGGATTTCAATCATCTTCGCTTACTCCCCATCAACCTACCTGTAAGCCTCGAAATCCTTACCAAGTATAGAAGAGGCTATCTTCAACTCCATTATCTCGTCAGTTCCCTCGTATATTCTGGCAACCCTGGTGTCCAGAAAGTGCTTGGTGACAGGTGAGAGGGTGTTGTAGCCGAACCCTCCAAACAACTGCAGTGCCCTGTCCGAGGTATCGAAGGCGCACCTGGAAGCCACGTATTTTGCTATCGCGGAGGCGCGGTCGGCCTGCTCTCGGAGCTCCCTGTCCTGGCGATTCATGTCATAAACTTCCTTCTTCATCGCAGCATCATAAACCAGCCACCTGCTGGACTCCAGATTCGAAGCAATGGCAGCTATATGCTTCTGGACGAGCTGATGTTTGCCAATCTCCTTGCCATGTTGAATCCTGCTCTTCACCCGCTCAATCACTTGGTTAAGACAATCCTCCATCACACCGATGCACCCGGACGCTATCCCTATTCTTCCGTTCAGGAGTGCCGAGTAGGCAACGTGAAGCCCCTTCCCCTCCTCCCCAAGGATGTCTTCCTTACCAACTTCTACACCATCGAAGGACAGAAGAGCAGTGTCAGAGGTAAATAGTCCCGGTTTCTCGGTTAGCCTCATTTCAACATTGAAACCCTGAGACTTTGTATCGATGAAGAAGGACGTAATCAAACCTGTGTCCTTCGAGCGGGCGAAGACTATCATATGAGTGGCAACAGAGCCGTTCGATATGAGGTATTTTGAACCTCTTATAACGTATCTTCCATCTGCCTTTCTTTCGTAGCTTGTGCTCATGCTCGCGGGGTCGCTCCCCGCCTCCGGCTCTGTCAGGGCGTAAGCAAGGATCTCCTTCCCTGAGGCAGCCAGCGGAAGGTGTTGCCCCTTCAGCCAGTCGGACCCCCAATCCTGAAGTGTGAGACTCCCGAGAAATTCATGGACGTCGGTGAATGTGACGACGCCCATCCCGGTCTGGCCGAGCCTCTCCATCACAAGCGCCTGAAGAAGTGCTCCGGCCCCCGCCCCGCCGTAACGCCTTGAAATAGTCACCCCCATCAATCCGTGCTTGGACAGTACTTCAGGAATCTTTTCGTTGTACCTTCGGGATGTATAGCTCTCGAACTCCGATTCAAGAAGTTCATCTGCTGCCTCGTCAGCCTTCACGAGCAGCTGCCTCCCGTCCTCTCCAAATTGGATATACCTGGCCAGCTGGGCGACAGCCGCATCAAACAGCTTTTCCAAAAAAACCGGCCCCCGTTGGGCGGGGTGGAGCGGGTAAATAACGGCATCTGAAGATGGCTAGTTCTTCTGAGCTGTAGGCTCTGGGTTTTCAGTTGGGGGCTGACTCTGGGATTGAACGGTCTGGGGCTGAGACCTCGACCCTTCCCTTCTTCCCCTTCTTGTTACAATGAGGTATACAATTAAAAGAACCGAGATAAGTAAGGATACCGATGCCAGCTCAAGTGAAAATGCCTGATTCTGAGCCGAGTGGTATTCGTTTACAAAGCTTACGGACGTCTGGTACTTTATTCCGTCGGTAACAGTAAGCACTATCGTGTAGACACCGTCAGGGTTCGTGGATGGATCGAACGGGATAGTTACATCGATTCCGTCTGAGGTACCGTTTACCTGTGCATGGATCGGAACTCCGTTAAGCTGAACACCAACAACTTCGAGGTACCTCCCGGTTACCGACAGTTTTATCCCGGTGAGCCCTGAGTAGATAACACTCGGAGAAAGAAGTGTAACCTGAGGCTGAGGTACGGCCGAGAGGTTTCCCACGTCCACTGTGGAAATACCTGATGTGCTGATCTCGCTCCCAATCGGGTTGAATGCGTAGGACATGTTTTCGAAAACTGTATTGTCCACTTCCAAGGTGGAGTTTCTAGCGGTAACACCGACATAAGAGCCTTCAACAGTATCGTCCGTTAGTACAACCCTGGAGTTCAGTACGTTAAGGTCAGAGAGTGTAGCCCCAGTTATGGTAACGTTTGAATTAACCAGGTTCAGGGATTCGTATCTGCCGGAGATGATGACAGCGCTCAGTCCCTCTATCGTTATTCCCGTTCCACCGAGGTCATCGAGCCTTAGAATGCCATCCGAGTACGACGCAAAAGGAACGCTGTTCACATTCGACGAATTGATCAATGTTAGAGAGATGTATGTGAAAGGTAGGAGGTCAAAGTATGAATATGATGGGGCGCTCGAGATCCCGTCACTGGACTCACCTGCAACAATTACGTTCCACAGCCCGGCCAGACCGTAGGCCGTTGCACCTTCATAAAAGCCTGATGAATTGGAGTCAGGCAGAGTGAAGGTGGCTGTCCATAACCCTGTATTCTGCTGGAACTGCATCGGTACCCCTGTATTTACCCCCACCACATTCGCTGCGTAATCAAGTTCAACTGGGGATACGGTTGCTAGAAACACCCCTGTCCTAACCAGCGTGCCGTTACGGTAGGTGATGAGGGCTGATAAATCGAGTTTCTGCCCTTCCAGTGACGTTGAAACAGGAATGATAGAAACAGAAAGGGAGGAGGAGGATACGTAAAGCCCGGTTGTGAAATAACCGTTCTCCACAACGTCGCTGTCGTTGTAGCTGGAAACAAATTCCACCCTGTAGAAGCCAGGGGTGAAGTTGCCCGGCAGGGTGTAGTTCGCCATCTGAAGACCGAAGAGGTTCAGGATTCCGAACTGGACGGTGTCGGGAGCAGGTTGAAGTCTTACCTGACCCACAACCGAACCCGACTGTGAGTAGAAAAACGCTGTTATGTTAGAATCAAAGGCCCCTAACCCCGAGCCTGTCCTTGCAGCAGCCACAAGAGTAATCTGCTGCCCAGGGGAGGCGGATGGCATGCCCTCGTCTATTGGGGTGAGTATTGAGCCATCAATAACAGCCTGACCAAAGTAAACGTAGGTGTAGGCGAACCCCCTCTGCCCACCTGTCGTGGAGCCGTTCACCTCCATGATGTAGGTGCCCTGGGGCAGGTTCGGTGCAAGTGAGCCGAGCCCAGAAAAGTTGCCCCCGCCCTGTGAAGCCAGCGGTACGCTGAATTCGAGTGACCCATCGCTGTAGAAATAGGCGGCAAAATCACCTGATGATACGGGCCTACCGTTGCTGTCTGCGACCTGCACGGTAACGTTAAAGGCGGACAGTACATCGATGGGGGATCCTATAGGGTACGGAACGGGGGAGATTATATTCACAGATAACCCGACATCGATGGAGGTGGAGCCTTCCCCTGAGTAACCTTGGGACTCGCCTGAAACCACAACCTCCCATACATTGGGCTGGTTCGATGACGAAGGAGTGTAGGAGCCCACCCACTGCGTTCCATTTGACCTAAGCGGTACAGTTCCAATCAACCCCCCTGCGCTGTATACGTCAGCAATAAAGGTGCCTGTGTTGGCAGATACACCGTCCGGTAGTGTCACCTGAGCCGAGATATTAAACGGCCTTCCGTACGGGTACTGGGGGTATCCGAGTGATGTGTAGCCTGAAGTGGTGACCTGAATGGTAAGGTTTTGAGGGTAATTTTTCAGATAGGAAGCGAAGTTGCCAAGGTTAATAGAACCAAGGCCAGTCAAAAGGTTGTAACCGGGTCCTGCACTGTAAACCCCATCGTTTCCAAAAGTTACAGGGTGAAAGGAGTCCCTCCCTGTTGGGCTGGTGTAAGCAGAATAGAGGTACGGATTGAGATTCCCCAGGGTCCTTCCAAGGTACTGGTCCAGCAAGGATGTCATCCCCGCCACCATCGGTGTTGCCAAACTGGTCCCCCCTATTGCCACCCTCTGACCCTCCACCACTATGACCCCACCAGAGTACGGGTTGGCGTCCGCAGCTACGTCAGGAACCGTCCTCCTCTGGGAGCCGGTTACAGGAAACTGATACCAAGGGGCTGAAAAGAAGGAGCTGTACCCCCCGCCCGAGCTGAGTGTGTTTCCGGGGTATTGGGGGGAGATGCTCCAGGCAGTTTCACCCGAATAATTCACATTGGGTTGCACTGAATATATCGGTCCAGAGTTTGATGTTACATAGAGGGTTGTGCCGCCTACGGCTGTCACGTACGGAGAGGTAGCGGGAAAACTTGCGCCTCCTTTCACGGAGGGGGTGCCGCCATAGGCGCCGTTGTCTCCTGAAGCGGCGAAGAATGATATCCCCTCGGCCGACCCGAGCGCAAAGTAGTAGTCCGCGAACGGGTAGTTGTATATACCGGAAGCAAAGTATCCTGAAGCCCCAAAGAGGTTTTCAGGGGAACCCCAGCTCATGCTTGTCACGTTTGCAAGCTTTTCAGAAACGATAAGGTCTATGGCGTCGAAGAATCCATTTGCTGTATAGTTGCCGTTTATTACAATCAGGTCTATCTTAGCAGCAGGCGCGGACCAGTGGGCAGCTTCAACGTCCAGCGCGGTTTCAACATCCCACCCCGTACCTATTCCGGCCTCTGGCTGATACGGACCTATGGGTATTATGTTGACCTGAGCCGGTGGTAGGTCGAATGTGGTATCGAAGTTCTGGAGGTCCTGATAAAGTGTGGGATCCCCGTACGCATCTATTATCGCTATCGTTTCACCCTGCCCCTGTACACCCTTATTCAGAAGGTACGTTTCGTTGTACGCCTGCTGAAACACCCCTGGTGGGTAGTAGGTTGCGGAAAAATAGAACCCAGGGGTAAACTTGAGGGAACGGGGAAAGGGTGACTGATAAACGGCACCTGAACCAATCTTTCCAAGTATAACGTATTGGGGGGTGAATGGGGTGTAGTTTGTTAAACCCCCAACCTGCACACCGTAGATCTGCGGGGGTACTGTGGGATAATCCGTCGGGAAGTAGTACGTTGAGGCACCAATGTGTCTTACTGACAGGTTCACCCCAAAAGTTTTTTCCACTAGTGAAGCCGTCCCCTGAAAGGTTATCAGGTATCTTCCCGGACTCGTATAAACAGGCACAAACCCAAGTGATCGCATGTAGTCCAACACATGGTCAAATAAAGACTTTGGTGGTGAGAAGAGACCCTGTGCCTGTGAATGGCCAACGGTGACAGAACCGCTTATCCCATCGTTCTGGACAAGATTGCTCAAAAGTGCTGTGTTGCCGGGGGGGAAGGTTACCGTGAACTGGACCAGATCTTCTGAGGGGAGTGGATACGAATTTGCCGGGAGCGTTTCAATCAGTGGATTGGCATTGACGGTTCCAAAGTCTGACCTGGCGTTCACCGCATACGAAGGGAAAGCGGCAAAAAATGCAGATACAGTAATAATAATAATCAGAAGAGAAGAGGCGCTTTTCTCGGTTCCCACAGCGCCTGTCAGACGGAAGGAGGAGGCTGATAAGCCTTATTGATTCTTTTTATCATTCAACCTTGATCGGGACGCCCTTCTTCTTCCCCGATTTCTTTAGCGTGACTTCAAGGACACCGTTCTTGCAGGTGGACTTCGCACTGTTGGGGTCGACCTCCGCCGGCAACTCAACTTCCTTGTAATATCTTGTTCCGTCCCTGTCAGCAGAAATCGTGAGGGAGTCAGAGGTGGCTTCCACCTTAACATTTTCCTTCTCGACACCCGGCATCTCAGCGATCACCTTCAATACTTCGCCTTCGTCCAGAATATCAACGAGTGGCTCCCTTACACCAGCCAGGCTGAACCCTGTTCTGCTCTGGGGAAAGCCTGAAGGCCTGACGTTTCCGAATTCCCTTATGATAGGCTTACCATCAGGACCTAGTGTCATGGAGTATCCATAGATGAATGGACCAAATTCGCTTATCTCAGTCCCGTCCGGCATCTTCTTCTTCCTTACCATGTGCTTTGGAAGGTTTGGCTCCAGCTCCCTGAACGACCTCTGCATCTCCTCTTCCATCTCCTTCATCAGCTCCTCTATATCCGGAAAAGGCCAAGACCTTGAGAATCTCTTTCTGAACCACTCATCGAAGTCCATAAGTTACATTTTTTGCACAATCGTATATATGTGTAACTCATTTTTTCAAAAGTTTCTATTCAGTGAATGGGAAGTAGGGTTATATAATAATGATGCGGGAACAACATGGTAGTGGGTTGGAAAAGATAAGGACAAAAGCTTCACTTTTTATATCAGGGAAGAACGGAAAGGATAGCGTCTCCCCCGAAGAGCTTCTGGTTTTGATCAGCATTGGGAAGACCGGTTCACTAACCACAACCGCAAAGACGCTTGGCTTATCCTACAAGCACGTCTGGAACGTTGTAAAGAGGGCCGAACGTGTGGTCGGGCAAAAACTTGTTGAAGCAAGGCATGGGGGCGTGGGAGGGGGAGGAAGCTGTTCCTTGACACCGGTCGGCACCAGGATAGTGCAGGAGTACACCAGGATGTCTGACGCGATACAGAGGGCGGCCGGAGACGAAGGGTTTTGGGAGGCGCTCGGTTTGAAGTTAAGTATAAGGAACAAATTGAAGGGAGAGGTTGTAAGTATATCGAGCGACAAGGTTTCAAGCAAGGTTGTAATCAGGGTCGACTCACCCGGCAGGATCACAGCTCTTGTAACACGGGAGGCTGTGGATGACCTGGGGCTCAAGGTTGGAGACAAGGTGTACGCATTAATAAAGTCGACAGAGGTTGTCATAGCAAAGGGGAGCTGAATTTTATAAATGTGTTAACAGAAAAACCAATATACCGTTATGTATGGTTGTACATAATGATACCGTTTGAAGAACAAATTTAGGGCGGTTTCAACAAGGATCGCTGCAGTTGTCATAGTTGTTTTTGCACTGGGGGTTGCCGGAGCCTACTATATCTATTCGGGGTCTATTTCGGGTGCTTCTAAGCAACCCCTCGTTTTTTATGTGGCTGATGCCTACGTGCCAGAGGCTCAGGCCCTCGTAAGCACTTACGCCGAATCGACCGGAGTTCACTTTGCGCAGATCAAGTCGGGTGGCTCTTTTGCCCTTGCGAGGCAGATCGCAGAGGGGAACCCTGCTGACCTTTTCCTTTCTGCGGCACAACAGGCGCTGACATCCCAGTACATGGGCAATGCAACGGAGGGGTGGGGGGTGGCGTTCGCGGCGGACCAGATGGTGTTGGCCTACAGTAATCTCTCAGCAAGCCAGCCCCAATTTTCACAGCTGGTCTCATACTACAAGAATGCAATTCACGCCAACAGCACATTCGCATGGTACACCTTCTTCTCGTACTTGACGTCAGGTAGTTTCAAGATCGGAATATCAAACCCGAACGACGACCCTGGTGGTTTGAGGGGGTGGCTCTCAGTTGAGCTCGCGGGGTTTGAATATGCATCCGGAAACACCAGTTATTTCCTCTCGAGGATTGTGAACAACAAAGAGAACGTGACAGGTCTGAACTCCGCAGCCCTCGTGGCCCCCCTCGAAGAGGGGCAGATCCAGCTCCTTTACATTTACAAATCGGCAGCGGTCTCTGATAACCTGAGTTATTTTACCCTTCCTTTAGCGGTAAACCTAGGAGATCCATCCCTGAACGGCTTGTACTCTCGGGTTACCTACAACACCGTGAGCGGTTTACAGAAGGGGCAATCGATACTCATCTTCCTGACGGTGGTGGGTTCCTCGCCAAACCAGCAGGAATCTTTGAGCTTTGTAACATGGACGATAAGAAACTCTGATTCAATACTGTCAAAGTATGGGCTTGATCCACTGAGCACTGCTTTGCTGTTCAACAACACATCTGTTCCTTCTCAGCTGAATTCTATGATAGCACAGGGTTATCTCAGGGTAGCGGGGAACCTGAATTGAACCTGCTAAAATACATATCAGCCTTTCTGGTGTTACTCCTTATCCTCCCTGTTGCCATCATACTGGTTGAAGGGTTTGGACCCCTGAGTAATTCGCTTGGGTACGGGGGGGCGGTTTGGGCCGGGATCGAACTGTCTCTTTTCTCCTCCTCTGTTGCGGCCCTGCTGGAGATAATTTTCTTCACCCCCCTTGCTTACTATCTTGCAAGGAACAGAAGTGCCCTCGTTGAGACACTGGTTGACATTCCGGTGAGCATCCCCCACCCAATTGTTGGAATAGCCCTCCTTTTGCTTGACAGCAGGTACACCGTAACAGGCCGTTTCCTGAATTCGATAGGGGTGAACTTCTTCAACACGATACCTGGGCTCGTTTCTGCACTTGTTATAATATCCGCGCCCATCTACGTAAAGTCTATGCAGTCGTTCTTCGAATCAATGCCACGAGGCAAGGAATACTTTGCGATGGGGCTTGGAGCTTCAAACTTCAGAACCTTCCTTTCGGTTGTACTGCCAAATTCAGGAAAAGGAATAATGACTGCCTCACTGACGGCGCTTAGCAGGGCGATGAGTGAATTTGGTTCAATAGCGATTGTGGCATACTTTGTGCTCCAAGCGCCCTTTGCAGGGGTCACACCAGCATCCGTGCTTGTCTACCAGTACTATGAGAGTTTCGGTCTGAATGCTGCTGTAACAGCCTCGGCCGTGATGATATCAGTATCGGTTGTGATAATGGTTGGCTTGAGGGCATTCGCCTATTTTCGGTGGCCCAAGAGGGCAGAGGTTTTATGATTGATTGAAGCTAGTGTTGAGTATACCCTTAATGGGTTCTATCTAAAAGCGAACATCAATGTTGAAGGATTTACCTCTTTGTGGGGGAGCAATGGTGCGGGAAAAACCACCCTCCTTCGAATAATCGCCGGAGTGTACAAGGTACAGAAGGGATCTATAGGGGCCGATGGGGTTGATTTAACAAGGGTGGACATCAGTAAAAGGAGGATCGTTCTCGTTGATGCGAATACGTACATTCCTCATATGAATGTGAAGGAGCATATAGATTGGGGGAGAAGGGTGGGCAAAAGTACAAGAAGCCTCGATGAGGCGGTTGAAGGGGCTTTCGGCTTGCAAAGAGAGCTGTTCGACCGCAAGGTGGGGGTACTGAGTGTTGGTAACAGAGCGAGAGTTTCGATCGCAACAGCTTTTGCATCCGGTCCAAGGGCGGTGCTCATAGACGATATCCTTTCTAACATAGATAAAAAGGAGGAAGTCATGAGTATGATAAAGGTGGCCGGTGAAAAAGTTGGCGTTGACGTGCTTTACACCCACCAGCTAAAGAATGATCTACCACAGATCTACGATGCCGATTATAAGATCGAACAGGGGATATGCATCAAACAACAGTAGATCACGTCATGGCTTACGCTACGAGGGTTGATAAATAAAAATTTGTAATTTAACTCCTATTCTACTTCTTGCGCACCAGTATAATGATTTCCAGTATCAGTACAATCGCTGCGAGTACTATTGCTATTATCAGGTAGGTGGACACGTTGCCAAGGTTACCGGACACTGTTGGTATCTGTGATGTCTGACTCTGCACACTGCTGAGTGTACTGCTTATTCCTGATAACGAGCTGCTTGTGCTCTGGAATCCTGAAGTTACTGATTGGCTCAGGCTTGATACAGAGCTAGAGAGGCTGGATATCTGTCCGGAGACACCTTGGACCTGGCTACTGACGTTGGCAATAGCTGCACCGTTGGCCTTGGATTGGCTGAGTATGTTGTTGAGCACTGTCATTTCGTTATTTTGGTTGCTTAATACTGAATTCAGCAATGATTGAATTGCAGCACCTTCTGTGGTTGAGCCAGTGACGTTCAGTGGTAATGAGACAACCAACTGGTTAGCGAATGGTGTTAATGGGAATGGCGTGTAATCATCGCTAGAGACAGCCCACACTCCTATGTAATGCACCATTGGCACCCCGGAAGCTGTCAGCATCTGGGAGGCGTAACCTGTAGCATTACCTAGTATGTCTGCAAGCGTGAATGCGTTATCATATGAGAGATAGTAAGGCGATGAAGCTGCACCTGTACTCAAGCCATTGACTAACGGAAACTCATGTGACGTATAGGTAGTGTTTCCTACCGGCAGACCGGTTCCGACAACGGAGACCGAGGACCCTAGGGCAGCCGATGATGGGGAAGAGGAGAATGATGGGGTGACGTAGAAGCTTGCTGTAGCGTTGACCTGTTTACTGTCGTTAGCAAATATCGCGTGTGAGCCTCCGTACACGTTACTTGGCGCACTAAACGGACTGGTAAAGAAGCCTTGTGAGTTTGTGGCTGTCTTGATAACAAGCATATTGTCTTGGTCTGCGTTGATACCTGATGATACAAAAGTGGTTCCGAACCACCATACGGTGACGTTGGCTGAGCTACTGAACCCGTAGCCGGTTACAGTAACAGACGTTCCCTCAGGACCTCTACTCGGGCTTACAATCAACGTGGTCTGGACATTCACGTAAACCGACATATTACCCGAAGCATCGACTATTGTAAGAAAGTGTTTCCCAAGAGAAGCAATAGGCACAGTGAAGTTGGCAACGAAATATCCAGTCTGGTTAATTCCGGTGAAGTGGGAAGGAGTGATCGATGCCCCATCCCACATGAATGTAGCGTTTTGTGATGGGTTGAAGTAGTTTCCGACCACACCTAACTCTTCAGTGACATAACCTTTAACGACAGTATCGTTGGGGTAAATTCCGGCATATATTGTCGTTGATGTAGGATTGTGTAGGACTCCAGAGGGATCCAGACTCTGTACCGCGAGAAATTCTCTGTAGTACTCGCTATATGAAGCTCTTGATGTTTGAGCCGTGTTTGTATCATTAGTGTCAACGAATAAACTCGCAGAGGCTGTACCAGCGGGTGGACTTAAGGTAGCTGTTGTGTTAAGGAAATCTAGTGCCTTTGTAGCTGTTACTCCGCTAACATCCGGCGCTGCAAATGAGTACGTCCAGCCGCCAGTTGAATTAGCTGTTACAAGAGTGCTAGAGAACACTTTCGAACCTGCAGGTCCTGACGGACTGCAGTATGCGTTTGTACAATCGTCAAGTGTAACGTTGACTTTGCCACCGGCTGAATAGCCAAGTCCTGTCGCTGTGACTGTTGCGCCGGCTGGTCCGGCTGTTGGAGAAACCATCAAATTGGGTACGATCTGGATATACTGAGCTGTTACAGCAACACTTGTAGAGGTACCGTCAAAGAACTTGACATAATAGTTACCGGCTGAGAGGTTGGTTGGTATAGGGCCTTCAAGGGCAATTGTCGTTGCATTGAGTTTTCCAATGGAGAACCCGTTTGCAAGTACCTTTGGACTTCCTGATAGATCTGCGACATTGAAAGGCCCAGCGAACTGGAAGTCTGCAGACGTACACCCAGCTGGATTATTAGGACCAAGACAGATTTCTGAAAGGCCATTCAAGGATATATAGAGGAAGAATTGCGACCCTGAAAAGGTCACGCCTGTTAGGTTGTATGCAAGGTATCCGGGTGGGCTTGAGACCACTTTGTCAGTTCCTCCCAAGACCTTTACAAAGTTGCTTACAGAATATAGTTGTTGGCCACTACTATTGAGGTACGGAAATTTTGCTATGACGATTTGAGCGTGACCTGTTGAAGCTAATGCGGGCACTGCTGGTGCTACGAAACCGAATATACTGATTAGGAGTATTGCAGATACGATTATTGACTTATAATTCATTTTTGTTTTTGCACCTTTCGGTAGGGGCGGCTTCAAAAACTTGGTTTATAAATACTATGAACAATAGTTCTAACACATTTGTCTAACTTGTTTATATTATATCTTATAAGACTGCAAATCGGCCCATATTTCGGGTTGGCAAGGTATCGTTCAAGGTACGACATAATTGCGGACGTGCTGACAATGTGCGTCGGGGAAGGATCTTCACTGACAAAGTTGTACTATTCGGCAAGTGTTTCCTACAAGAGGCTAAAGCAGCTTCTTGAAAACATGGTTCAGTCCGGGCTCCTAATGGTTATCGATAATAAATATCAGTGCACGTCAAAGGGCACAAGGTTCCTTGCCCTCCATTCAGAGATTGGGATGCTCTTAGGCGACAAAAAATCAAAGGATGAGACTGATGACGCGCTCCTAAATAGGGCAAGAGAGTACTCCTTGAAGATAAAAGAGTTCGACAGATCCACAGGTAGTCTGCTCTTACAGGGAAGGGGGAGAGCCGTGCTCGACGCCGTCGCCTACTACATACTCGCCAACAGCGAAGGGAGAAGGGTTACCCTGAACGACGCAAGCAGGGTGTTCGGCGTTTCCATAAACTCGATAAGCAGAACCAAGAAGTTGATCGAATCCGAACTTCTGCAAAATGAGGGCAGTACGAAAGGCTGATAAATGCACAGCGCATAGCTTGTCCGTTGTACTGCTCGAACTGCGGAAAACAGATGGAGGATGACGCGAAGTTCTGCCCTTCATGTGGTCATCAGGTCGGAGCTGCCGCAGCAACGTCCCCTCTTTCAGGTACACCGCTCGATAAAATCAGTTCTGATAGTGAAGCCCAGACACAATGGCTTATGCGCGTGGTGGCGTATGTGATAGATTCAATAATAGTCTGGATCGTGGCCTACTTTCTCTTGCTGATCACGCCTTTTGCGTTTCTAAACCTTTCACTGGCAATAGCTTTTACCGGCTCGCTTTACGCTGGTGTGATAATGTTTCTCTATGCGTCGTTCATGGAGGCGAGCTTTGGTGGAACCGTCGGCAAGAGGCTTCTTGGGATGAAGGTTACACTTGAAAATGGTGGAAAGGCTGGATTTGAACAGACGCTCGTTAGAAACATCTCCAAGGTGTTCTGGGTTCTTCTCCTCCTAGATCTGTTAGGCGGCCTCTTCACAAAAGGGGATTACAGACAAAGGTACTCGGACAGGCTTTCTAAGACGATAGTCGTCAAGGGTTAGCCGACCTGATCCTTTCCTGCCTTTCAAAGCAATCGTAGGGCTCGCCGTTATTTATTCCATCTATCGCTTCTTCAATTATCCTTTCAGAAACCTGGATCCACTTCCGTTCCCAGTCGATATCAGACACGTTGAACGCCCGGTTACCATCTTCATCCCTAGAAATGAACCAAAGTGGCTTCCCATAAAATGGCTTGACTATCCTGGCCCCCCACCTTTCGCAGCTCATCCTTCCTGATCGGGAGGAGTAGAATCTGCACGAAACACAGAAACGGGAAAGCCAAATTATGTTCCTCTGCGGTTTGTGAAGTCTTGCAACCTCCTCCAGCGCCTGCTCAGCTTGCCTCTTCGCCTCCTCCAGAAGTTTCTTCTTACCCTCCTCCGTATCGAGATAATAATCTAGGTTCCTTGTGACCTCCTCCATCCACTCTTCTCTGGCTGTCTTCTGGGAAGGCAAACGTTTTCACATACTCTGCCCCATTATATAAGGAGGATGAATCTTCTCATGGCAGAAGAACAACCTTTCCGCTCATACCGCTTTTCATCACCTCAAACGCCTTCTGATACTCCTCCATCTTGAACCTGTGAGTTATCAGCTTCGAAAGGTCGAATTTGCTGGATCTGAGGTAAGCGGATACGGTGAACCATGTTGAATACATCCTCCTTCCGAATATTCCGTATATCGTTATATTCTTCTGTATTAGATCTGCCCCAAAATCAACCGTGTACGGGGCGTCCGGAATCCCCAGCACCGACGCCCTCCCCCCTGGCTTCAGAACTCTCAGCCCTGAAGTGATAGTATCCTGTACCCCAGCCATCTCAAGAAAAACGTCAACACCATGACCCCCGGTCATCTCCAGAATCGCCTTCACCACATCTGTGTGTCTGGGATTCAGAATGACATCGGCCCCGAACCTTTTTGCCAGCTCTAGCCTGTACTCGGAAATATCCACAGCGAACACCCTTTCTGCACCAGAAACGGAGCAGAGGCCTACGCTGGCGATTCCTATCGGCCCGCACCCAAATACGGCGACCTTTTTCCCCTCCACCCCTCCCCCTTCGAACACCGTGTGCACAGCGTTCCCAAGAGGTTCTTGGGCAGAGGCAACCTCGTAGTTAAGCTCCTTATCGTTCCTCCAGACTGTAAACTCATCTGCAACCAGGTACTCTGCAAAGCAGCCATCGACATCCACCCCCCTGAGCCTGAGGTTGTAGCATATGTGGAAGTTTCCGAGTCTGCACTGTTCACAATGCATGCAGGGGATATGAGTCTCGCCCGACACGTTGTCTCCAACAACAAAAGAACTGACATCCCTTCCCACCTCGACAACCTCCCCCGCGAATTCGTGACCCATTATCAGAGGGGGTTTCACACGGGCCTTTGCCCAGTTGTTGTAATCATATATGTGAACATCCGTTCCACAAATGGAAGTCGCCTTCACCTTGATAAGTATCTGTCCTCTTGAGGGGGACGGAACAGGAACATCTTTGTACACCGCACCTCCTCTGGGTACGTTCTTGACGATGGCATGCATATAATTTCACAACTCACGCTTTGTTGTTCGTGTTACCCAGCTATAAGCTTAGCCAAAGCAGGCTGCTGCGTGAATATGAAGCTACAGGATTACAGCTTTTTTGATATACCGTTCATTCGAACTAAGGCCACTAGAAGGAAAGGTTAATCACATAGGATATTATGAATAATATCATGAGAAATTCTGGAGAAACGTTGGTTGCGGTAGGCACTGAACATGGAGGATATATTTTTGAAAGAAGCAGGGATGGTGAGTGGAAGAGAAGGGGTCCGTTTTTGAAGAATGAGAGCGTAAATACAATAAGATTTGGTGCCGAAGGAAAACTTCTTGCTGCCACCTTCACAGAGGGTGTTTTCGAGTCAAAGGACAATGGCAGGACTTGGAGAACGAGAAACAAGGGGCTGCACGTGAGAAAGGTGTGGACAATAGAATCGGATCCCCACAAGAGGGGGCGCGTCTACGCGGGCACTCATTACGGGCACCTCTTTGTAACAGACAATGAAGGTGAAGAATGGGATGAAGTGACCGGCCTGCATAACGCACCCATGAGGAATGAATGGGGGGTGGACTGGGCGATGGGCACCACCGGACTGACTATCCATACGGTCAGGGTTGACCCCAAGAGAAAGAACAGAATCTTCATCGTTAGTTCAGGAGCCGGAACGTACAGAAGTGACGATGGGGGAGGAAGCTGGACACTTCTGAGGAACGGTTTACAGGAAAAGTGCCCTACGTTCGGTTCAAGAACCACTCCGTCAAAGCCTGTTGCAAATGCAAACGAAAATCTTGAGAACCACCTTAGTACAGTTCACACCTGCACTCATAAGCTTGCTTTTGGTGAGGATGGTGCGATATTTCAGCAAAACCACTGTGGAGTGTTCAAGAGCGACAACGCTGGGGAGTTCTGGGCAGATGTAAGCCCTCAACCATCAAAGAGACACGGATTTCCAATAGTTACCGCCGGGTATGGAAGGAAGGAGTACCTCTACACGGTACCTGCTTACCAGGGGATATGTAAAGACCACAACTCTTGTGTAAGGGGGCAGTTGGAAGTTCTAAGAAGAGATGAGGGTGGAGGGGGCGGCTGGTCATCACATACGAAGGGGCTGCCGATTAAAACTCACACGTGTGTCCTCAGGGACGCGATGGGATCCCCGGGGAAGGGCTCGCACGAGGTGTTCATCGGTACAACAACAGGAGAGCTGTTCGGAACTGATGACGATGGTGAGAAATGGGTCATGATGGCAAAAGGCCTGGGAAGGGTGCAAGGAGTGTCTGCCAAGGCCTTTTGATTTCCCATTTACTTCTTGGAACCCTCGTTGAAACCTGCAAGTGAGAGAGCAACAGTTAATCCTGATAGAACTAGGGCGCCGAACATCAAAAATCTGATGTCAGAAAGCTCTGTTGCGGCTGATAGGGATTCGGCGACGGAGAACGTCAGAACCCTTCTCAGGGCGTCGTTTGAGAGGAGTAGTGTCAAAAGACTCAGTGCAGCTACCACCACAGTTGTGATCAGTACCATAAAGTACCTTACCTTGGATGGCGCCCAGTAAGATTGTGATTCTCTCCTTTCCTTCTTGTCCCCGTCCTGACTTGTTCCGAGAGGTTGATCCTTCCCTGGTTGGAGCTGCAGCTGAAGCTTACCACCAGGGTTCGACTGGGTAACCGATTGAAGTGGCCTCCCACATCCGGAGCAGAACCTGGCTTCATCCTTCAGGTTCCTGCCACAGTACGGACACCGTATCAACTTTAACCTGCCTATGTAACATAACAGAGTTTTAAATAGTCTATGACATCAAAAGATCTTATCAAGATCAACTGTTAGCGAAATACTATGGAGGCGAATATCAAGCAGAAAGAGTAATTTTCATCTGCTCGAATTTCCTTTGGCCGCTCTTTTGCACGGTTATGGTTAAAGGTTAAAATTGAAAGGTTTGGTAATACTGAAAGGGCTGGGAACTCTAAGCATCGTAACTTCCGTAAGTCCAGTACTTCTTCAATCATCTCAAATTGTATAAGCTAAAGAGAAACTGTGGACAATTTCAATCATACTGAAAATCTATATATATACTTACTTTCAGTTAGAGTGATAATAGGAACAGTTTAATCCTTGGTGACTTAAGGAAGAAGACCCTGTTTATACAGCATGGAAAGATTCCAACCCGAAATGGATCCCGAAAGAAATAAATGAGCTGTCTTTGGAACCCTTTTCTCTTAACTTCTTGGTCGGACACAGACAAGTAGGAGAGACAACACTCCTGAAGATTCTTATACATAACATTGCAGAAAATATGAACGAAAAGAGCATATTCTATTGTTCTTGCGACGAACTTACTGATTACAGGGAGCTCTCAGATGTGCTCGATTCTTACCTTAAATCAAAAGACGCTTGGGGTATTAAAAACTCATGCATTTTCTTGGATGAAATTACGTTTATAGATGAATGGTGGAGAGCTTTGAAGGCAAAGATAGATTCAGGCAAAATGTTACATAACGTCGTGACGATTACTGGTTCCGCAAGCATCGAACTTATCAAGGGAAAAGAAACGTTCCCCGGTAGACGAGGCCATGGAAAAGATATCATCATGAGACCTCTTTCTTTCGCCTCTTATGTTGAAGCCGTATCAGTGATAAGGCCAAAGAAGGCAAAGGAGATAGACAAGATTACAGAAGCAATGGAATCCAACAAAGTTTTTCAGGGTATGCTAAGTAACTTTTTTCTTGATTATCTTGATGCAGGAGGTTTCCCAGCTCCGGTTAAAGAAAAAGTTGTGAAAGGAAAAGTTTCCGAACAGATAAAAAAGGCAATTTTAGATTGGCTGCGAGTTGACTGGGGCAAAATAGGCAGAAGCGACAATTATATGAAGGAAACGCTAAGTTTCCTTTTGGGCTCGCATTGCACCCCAATAAGCTGGCTTAGTATTGCAAAAAATACTTCCATGGGCTCGCCGAATACGGCGCAGGCGTATATTGAAACGCTTGAAAACCTTCTGGTAGCAAATGTACTATTTCTTTTAGAACCTGATGGAAAAATTGTATACAGAAAAAATAAGAAGGTGCATTTTACGGACCCTCTTTACTATAAGATCTTTTCTGAATACACAAATACCGAATATCATCAGCCATGCCAAGTTGAAGGAATAGTGGCTTCACATCTCGCTAGGGTTGCACCTGTTTATTACTGGAGAAACTCGAGTGAAGTAGACGTGGTGACACTTGTAAATGGTTTGCCGGTAGGTCTCGAAGTAAAGTGGAGTTACCATTTGGCTCGAAAGCCAAGACATTTATCAAAATACATTGAGACAAACAAAGATAGCATACCACTTTTCCTAGCATCTTTTGATTGTTAATACGAGGTGAACTATCCGGTCCTAACGGGATGGGGCTTCCTGCTTCTTCCACCAGACTCGTTCCCCTTCTTTTGAGAAAGGTTACGGATGTCTTGATGTCCACAGGCGTAAATTCGGACTGCACCAACGCTACCTTTATCATTCCTATCTCGAAACATATGAGAAGTTTTCTATAAGGGGGCTATCCATCCCCCTACCTCACGGAAGGGGACTTGACTTTCGCCCCTTCAAACCCTCGAAAGTTAAGGAATAAGGTAAGGCTGATTATTGGAAGAGTTAACCATACACAAGCCAATGGTAAGAAGGACAAGTTCTTCGACATATTTGAAAAGGATAAGATACTTCTGATCCATATATGAAATCATGCAACAGTACAATTGCATAAGGCCTCATGGTGCTATTGACCTTAGAACATCTACAGTGGTTTTTATAAAACGCCAAGAAGAGAAATGCTAACTGATCCTTCATTGATATGGAATGAAGAATATATCCGAAATTATTTCCGGAAAAACAGGATGAGTTTGTTTCCCCAATGCTTGAATGTATCGAGATGATATTTCTGGTAGCTATGGTGGGGCACACCGAAAGCAAGGAGCCTCCCTTTCTTCCTCCCAGAAGAGGAGGACACCTGCTGGCAAGGTCCTTGCAAGTTGATGCTGGACTGGTGGACATGGGGCCTCTGGAACCGAGTAAATAACTCCATGCAAAATAGCAATGACTCTAATCTACCATGGATGAAGGAGGAACCGTCACCAACCTAACCCGTGATAACCGATAGCTTCCATGCAAAACTCCAGGACTGCAGAACAAAGCAAGCAAGCAAACAAGCAAGCAGGCAGGCAGGCACCTTTCTGAATTAAAGAACAAACCACAACCAATCTCCTTGCAAGCAAACAAGCAAGCAGGCAGGCACCTCGGCAACCCGTAGAAAAAGTACGGAAGCCAACGGGTTCACCCGTTGGAGGATGTCACGGTGCTACTTTCTTCTGAAAGGCTGCCACGGCTGCTGGTGCCGGTACCCCGACCCAGGAAACTGATTTCTTCCTCTGTAGCCACCCAAGACCTGTTCACGACGCCTGTGGGATGGGTGTAGGGCGCGCTGCTCGTCTTGAGGCGTTAATGGCTTTATCAACTTCTTGGTCAGGTTCTGTGCCCTGTAGAAGTTCGCAAAATCCGCCGGCTCCAGGATCGATACCGACCTGCCAGAAGAACCTGCCCTCGCGGTCCTCCCGACCCTGTGGAAATAAATCAGCGGGTCGTCAGGGAAATCGTAATTCACAACAAGCTGGACTCCCGGTACGTCTATGCCCCTAGCCGCAACGTCTGTGGCCACGAGTAATTCAACCCTTCCATCCCTGAAGGCACTCATCGAGCTGTCCCTTTGATACTGGGAAAGATCCCCGTGCAAGGGAACTACGTTGAAGTATCTCTTTTCCAGCTCTCTGGCAAGTCTATGGGCCCCTATCTTGGTTCTACAAAATATTATAGCGCTCACCGGCCTTTCTCTCTTCAGCAGTTCAACCAGCCTGTTCAACTTGGAACCATCGTCCACCACAGTGTAGTATTGATCAAGTTCCTCCACGGAAGGCTCATCCGCACTGATAAGTATCTTTTGTGGGTTGCTCATGTACTTTCTGGCGAGTTCCAGTATCTCCTTGGGCATCGTCGCCGAAAAGAGGCTCATCTGCCTTCTGCTGGGGGTTGATTCCAAGATGTATTCGATGTCGTCCCTGAATCCCATGTCGAGCATCCTATCCGCCTCGTCGAGAATGACGTACCTGACCCTGGATAGGTTCAACACTCTTCTTCTGAGCAGGTCTATGACCCTTCCGGGTGTGCCTACAACGATTTGTGGACCCTTCATCAACCTTTCGATCTGCAGATTTATAGACTGGCCTCCGTATATTGTGACAGTTCTTATATCTGTGTATCTTGCCAGCCTTTCAATCTCCTTTGTGATCTGGACCGCGAGCTCCCTCGTAGGGGCCAGAATTAGTGCCTGTAGCTCCCTCTGTAGGGGATTAACAAGGTGAAGGATTGGCAAACCAAAGGCCGCGGTTTTACCTGAGCCTGTCTTTGCCTGTCCAATTAAATCGACGCCGGACATAAATGGAGTCTGAACCTTCTCCTGAATAGGGAAGGCTTCCTCGTATCCCATCTCTTTGAGACTCCGAAGTATCCTTGGGTCGATATCCATTTCCTCGAATTTTGTCATTTCTTTTTTCACGTTTCACAGCAAAGCTTCGTTGGAAATCCGGTGAACCCTGATTATCCGTCCGCCGCTTCTGCGTTACTTAAATTCTGATTCGAGCTATATATAACTATTTTGAACCAATCAAGATTCCTAACCTTCGTCCGATTTTACTATTTTTTATCAATAGCTTCAGATTAATTAATAATACATAAGTTTCAGGAACGCTGCGTCAACCGTTCAATAGTTTGAATAATCCTGCTCAAAAGCATCATTTAATATTTACCCGCAGAACAACCATAAAGGCATGCGCAAGAGGACAATTCTAATAGTTGTGGTTACAAACCTTCTGGTTTTGATCATAACTTCACTTGCTATTCAATTTTCAGTCATTGCGTCTGCTATTATTGGCAACAAACCATTTTTAACGGCTCGGCCTTCTTTGACTAAGTCTGCTGATCTTGTCCCCCAACCATTTACCGCTCCTTCGACATCCCCTAGTCAGGTTGTATCATGTTTTTACCCTATGCAAGAGGGTATAGCTTCAATTTGCCCGCCGCCAGTAAGACCACCCATAAAAACGATTATCATACCTCCATCTGAGGCCAATTACTCTGCCAATATTACAATCACTTCGGCTGAACTCACCCAGAATTCTCTAAGCATAACTGTCGAGAATACTGGGAATCTGAGCGTAGTGCTGAGCTTTATCGCTATCACTCCATTTCCATACCCTATTACTCCTCCACCGCCTAACAGAATGTTGCCCATGGTGCTGCCTGTTTCTACCGGGATTGACTTCCTGATCCTCCCGAACGGCTCGCTCGTTCCCTCGACACCGGTTCAACCTTGCTGTTCGCAGATGTATAGCGGCTACCAGCTCAACCCTGGTGAAAGTGTGACGTTTACCTATTCATGAATGAACATATCTCCTGGAGAGTACATCATTACAGTGATGGGAAACCACCAAGCCAAAGCATTTGTCTTCGTTACCGTCACATGATGCCAATTATATGCAGAAATAAAAAATGCGAAATCACCTGAACATTTCTCAGTGTGCCTCATACTATGATTTTTTGGGCCGGTTTGAATTTTCTTATCTAATTTGGCAAATCATGCACAATCGAACAAGAGAGGATTTCGTGTGCCGCACTTTCATTGACAGATATAACAGCAAAGGCCTTTGTCACAGTGCAGCAGGGCTTGTACTGCTGAAGGAGAAGCTCGATACTTGGTCAACCCTAGGACAAAAGAAGATTGGATGCTTGCCTTTTTTACTCAAACTTTCGCCGGTGAGGTTAGGCTTGCTTTCATTAAACAAGGGGCGGCTACATCAAGATGTCTTGGCCGGTTGTTGACCGATCCTTTCTGCTTCTGATACCATTACCTTTCCTTGAACAACGTCAACACTCAGTAGAGCTTTAACTTTGATTCCTGTCTCATTTAGGATCTTCTCCGCCCCTCCCAGTCCCCTTCTTTCCACAACCACTCCTGCATCCTGCACAACCGCCCCGATCTTCTGCAGTGCCTGAACGATCGACACAAGTGTTCCCCCAGTCGCCAGTATCGAATCCACAAGTATGATTCTATCCCCTTTCCTTACCGAGTTAATGTACATGGTTGATTTTTCATATCCCGTGCTCTTCACCAGCTTCATTTCCCCCTTTAGATTGTAAGGACGTTTCCTCACCATCAGCAAGGGCAGGCCGGTGACCATGCTCAGAGCCGCACCTATATGAAATCCCATCGCCTCGGGTACCATTATTTTATCTGCTCCTTCGACGTCTAAAATCCTTGCCATTTCGTATCCACACCCCCACAAAGCCTGGCTTGGTATCTCAGGGACACCAGAACTAAGTGGATTGACAATATAATCGTAGGTTTTATCACCATGTTTTATTTTAACGACCTTCGCCTTTCTCAGGTCTTCCTTAACCTCTCTAAGCCAATCCATATCAAAGGTCAGGTTCGGTAGCTTAAATAATTGACCCCACGCCATTCGAGCATGCAGGATGTCAAGGGTGGCATCTTGGTGGTGGATTTTGGCGGTCAGTACGCCCACCTGATAAGAAGGCGTGTTCAAGATATTGGAGTTAAGTGCGAGCTTAAAGGTTTTGATCTTGAGCTATCCGAAATAAAAGAAAAAGCCGTAAAGGGTGTCATACTCTCCGGTGGTCCGTCCAGTGTTTCTTGGAAGAGCAAGGCAAGGCTGAACTTTGACCTAAGGAAATTTGAGGTTCCAGTATTGGGGATATGCTACGGCCACCAGTACATCGCGAAGGAAATGGGAGGTGATGTGGCGACAGGCAAATCACATGAATACGGCAGCTCAAATGTCTTTATCATAGAGAGGCACCCCATCTTCTCGAATCTGCCCAAACAGTTCAGGGGATGGTTCAGCCATGGCGACTCTGTAATTTTGGTTCCAAAGGGATTCAGACGAATAGCAAGGTCGGAGAATGACGAAAGCACGGCAATCGCCAATGATGAGCTGAAGATGTACTCTGTACAATTTCACCCGGAGGTAAGCCACACAGAATATGGGACCGAAATTATCCGGAACTTTGTAATCAAAATATGTGGATGCCACAAGAACTACTCGAAGGATGACATAATTCCCCAAATCATCTCTGAGATCAGGGAAAAGGTGGGAGGGTCCCACGCCCTTTGCGCTGTCAGTGGTGGCGTTGATTCGACAACAGCAGCCGTCATCACACGAACTGCCATAGGGGACAGACTGACCTGTCTGTTCGTAAACCATGGTCTTCTGAGAAAGGATGAGGAAAACACTGTGCTGTCTGTTCTGAGAGACAAGCTGAAACTGAATGTGGAGTACGTTGACGCAACACGCCTCTTTTTGGACTCTTTAAGAGGGGTCACGGATCCTGAAGAAAAGAGACTTATAATCGGAAGGAATTTCGCCAGGATATTCGAAGAGTTCGGTAATAAACATCCTGAAATAGAGTGGCTTGTCCAGGGTACACTTTACCCGGATGTGGTAGAAAGCACCGTTCCTTACCCGGGAGCAGCAAGGATAAAGTCGCATCATAACGTTGCGGGGTTGCCACAAAAACTTGGTTTGAAGGTCATTGAACCGTTGAGGGATATGTATAAGGACGAAGTAAGAGAGCTAGCGGTAAAGTTAGGAATACCAAAGAGGCTCGTCTACATGCAACCTTTTCCAGGTCCCGGGCTTGCCGTGAGAATAATCGGGGAGGTCACAAAGGAGAAGCTCTACGTGTGCAGGGAAGCGAGCGAGATCTTCGAGCAGGAGCTACGAAGGTCAGGAATACAAAGAAGGCTCTGGCAGGCCTTTGCCTTTGTTGGCGACGACAGGGCGGTGGGCGTTACCGGCGACAACAGAAGGTACGGATATATAGTGACGCTCAGGGCTGTAAAATCAAAGGATGGAATGACAGCTTCATTTGCAACCCTCCCTTGGAGTCTGCTTGACAGGGTCAGCAGGAAGATAACAAACACCATTCCAGAGGTAACCATGGTTTGCTATTCCATTTCGAACAAACCGCCGTCTACGATCGAACCGCAGTAATCATTTTGTTATAGGTACAAATTCAATCGTGAAGTGTTCGGAAGGGGGACACGAGCTAGACGGCCGCTAAATCGATTTATAATCGTGGGCTTACAACACATGAGCATGGTGGTTAGACCTTCTCTGGAGGAGATATCTAAGCAGGAGATCCAAAAGCTTTCTGACGAAAACAGACTGTGGAAGGAGCACAGGCTCGAAAGCCCTGCCAGCAACTGGTCGGTTGTGGATGGGACAAAGCAGCTGATGCTTTGCACCAACGATTATCTGGGACTCGCTGACAATGACGATCTAAAGAAGGCCTCCATAGAAGCGATAAGGGCTTACGGTGTTGGCTCGGGAGCCGTAAGGGTTATTTCCGGTACGATGAGCATTCACAAACAGCTGGAGGAGGAGCTTGCCAGGTTCAAACGAAGGCCTGCGTCGATCACCTTTCAGAGCGGTTATGTGACAAATTACGGTGTACTATCGACGATACTTGGAGAGGATGATCTCGTGTTCAGCGATGAACTGAACCATGGCAGTATCATAGATGGGATAAGGATGAGCCGGGCGCAGAAGGTTGTTTACAGGCACAATGACATGGAATCCTTGGCCGAGGAGCTCGAGAAGGCGAAGCCGAAGGGCAAGATGCTGATCGTCACCGATGCTGTTTTCAGCATGGAGGGGGATATCGCACCCCTCCCTGGAATCGCCAAGCTTGCCGCAAAGCACGGCGCGATTACATACGTGGATGACGCCCATGGTGATGGGGTTCTTGGAGAGGCTGGAAGAGGGGCCGTGAACCATTTTGGGCTAGAAGGAAAGATCGACATCGAGATGGGGACCTTTTCAAAAGCGTTTGGCAGTGTGGGCGGTTACGTAGCCGCGGGGGAGAATTTCTGTGAAATGTTGAGGAACAAGGTGAGGGCTTTCCTCCTGTCCGGCTCCCATCCTCCGGCAGTAGCTGCAGCAAACCTGGAAGCGATAAGATACGTTCAGAAGAACCCTGGTGTGGTCAAGAAGCTTTGGTCCAACACCAGGTACTTCAAGAAGGGTTTGAAATCGACTGGTTTCAATATAGGGCGGAGCGAAACACCCATCACTCCCATCATGATAGGGGAAGACCGTCTGGCCCAAAGGATGGCTGATGAGCTTTTCAAAGAGGGGGTTTTTGTAATACCGATCGTCTTTCCTATGGTCCCACGTGACGCCGCGAGGATAAGGACGATAGTAAATGCAAAGCACACAGAATCAGACCTCGACTTTGCCCTGAGCAGGCTTGAAAAGGTTGGAAGAAAACTCTCATTGATATGATTTTATGTAGCCAGTTTTACGTGTTTTTTGAGAAATTCTCTCTCCTTTTTCCCGCCTCAAACTTTTAATCAAGGTGATTCCGCTTTAGGGACCATGGGTAAGCGAGCCTTTACGATAGACACAGGGGCAGAAAAGGTGCAGGTTGAGGGATACGATTATCAGAAGGTGGCCATAAAGTACCTGATGAAAAGAAGAAGGAGCCTTCTCTTCACAAAGGATCCTCAAAAGGTGGAAGAGCTTTGGTCGAGGCTACCGAAGAAGGTTGTTGTGATGGGAGCTAAGGATGCGAAGGCTTACGATGTTGAATGGAAGAGGGTTGGTGAAGATGAATTTCAGGGCGCAAGATTCGTATTTTCCCTTAGGGAAGTAGAGCTCCGTCCATAGATGGGTTTTTAGGGTGTCACTTCAGGGAATCGCGGCATGGTATCAAAGCAGGGGATCCACCTAGCTGTTCTCATCCTGTCCGGTCTTGCAATCGGTTATGTGGCTTCTCTTTTCGTGGTTGAAGGGGTCCCTCTTGTCTATTATCTGTTGCAGACGAATCAGCTCGTGTATCAGGGAAACTTTTTATCACTTTTTACAAGCCTGATCGTGCTCTACCCTGATTATTTGGGCGTGACCGACGCTGTTTTTAACGCAATATCCGTCATATTCGTTGACGGGCTACTTGCTTCTGCGATGACCTACAGAGAATACTTTCTGACGTTTGTGGCCACAGGTCTTGCGGGCAACTTGCTCAGCCTTCTCAACGGGCCCTACACGATAAGTTTCGGTGCATCAGGTGGTATATTCGGGCTGGTAGCTGCCGCTGTCACACAGGATTACGCCTTTAACGGAAGGCTCAACACAGCCCTTGTGGGTTGGTTCGTCGTGATCTTCTTCTTCAACTCCTTTCTAATATCTCAAGTAGACTGGCTTGCACATGCAGGTGGGGCTCTTTTCGGCTTGCTGATAGGATACTACCTTGGCAAAAGACACAGGAGGGCGTACTGGTATACTTACAGGCGCCCTTACTGAATATCCGACATTACAGGACATTAAAATAATTTAACAATGAACCTTAAGTTAATAGAATTTTTCATAATAAGTCGGCTCCATTAACTTAAGCCATCGCCTCCTGTATCAGCTTGATGAACCTCATATATTCTGGGAGAGTATCGTCCTGCAGAGGAGCCCGCCCTAGCTCTTCGTTCACTCTTACGTGGTTATGATAGAACCTGAATACGGAGATCCAGTTGTGCACGTGTTTGATGTCACAATCCTCCTTGAAGCAGGGGAATAGGTCATCGAAGCACTCGACCCTATCCTTCAACGCCTGGTTCATTCTTTCTATGAGGTTCTTCTGCCCCTGAGGATACACGTGATGCTTTAATCGGAGCCACCTGCATGCTTCTTTATACCAGCCGGCGTCATCCGTCCAGATCGGCTTCCTGCCGTACCTTCGAACAAGCTCCTTGATGAACAGGTAGGCGTCTATTGTGTTGCCTTGATGGCTGATATGAAAAGCTAGAAAGAGCTTCTTGATTGGCTCATAAGCTACCCATATCCAGGCCTGATTCCCTTTGATATATACCATAGTCTCATCGATGTAGATGCACGACACCATGCTTCTATCTACATCGAACCTGTCACATATGGAGGCCAGCTTCTGAAGCCACTTCCATATGGCTACGGAGCTCCTCTTTACAAAAGGCTCTAACGCCCTTGATGCCCTTGTGAAGCTATTACAACAGAAATACAGATAGATACCATACAGCATCATCCAGACGGGGGTCCTTTCACGTACGATGAATCCTATCAACTTCCATCATACGTGAGAGGGTTCCCTTCATTTCATAGCAAGCAAAGACAAATCGATAAAACTAACAGCTTCAATATCCTTAAGTTAATGGAGCCTTCGGCGGCGAGCGCACGTTTATATATGCGGAAGCCGGCCACACGGCTATGCGCAGACAAGCTATAAAAAAGGACTTGGTACTGAACGCTGCCAGGTTCCTTCCGGTTTGCAACTTGGGTCGTTTATGCTTTGCGTACTAGTAGAATGGCGCCAAAGTCCTGCAAGTGATCTGTGACTTCTCTTTTATGATGAGCGCACTGCGGGAAAGGCCCTACTGTATCTTCAGTTGAGCCGACGTTCATTAGAAGAAGCAATGTTATAGAACAATTTGTGCCAGAATTGTAGGTTGGTGATCCAGACATACGACTACAAGAGTCATAGAACCTTTTTCTCCTTAAAACTTGTAAAATTATCTCTAACCGTGACTGCCATGTCTCTCTCCATAGCTGATATAGCAACACACCTCTATGTGCTAGGTGCGACAAGGTCTGGCAAGACTAACTTGCTTTTGAGGCTGATTTCGCTTTTATCAGATAAGGAAAGGCAGTCTGCATTCCCCAGCTCCATTATCCTCATTGACCCACACGGTGATGCAGCTCTCAGCCTGGCTGAAATAATTCAGGACTGGCAGAACCTGCTTCTCTTCGACCCGGAGTACACATCCTTCTCATTCAACCCTCTTGAGCTATATCCTAAACCTATGAGCAATTCTGAAAGGGCTCTTCTTATACAGAACCAGGTATCTGAGCTTGTAACTATACTTGTGGACGTTCTGAACACAGACCCATCTCAGACTCCAAGGATGCAGTGGATATACCGTGGCGCTTTATACTACCTGTACAGCTTCTGTGACGAACCAACCTTTCTTGACCTTTATTATATTATGAGCGACATGGTAAGGCTTCCTAAAGAGGATATGGCTGCCATGTTCAGGAGGGCTGACGTTGCAGAAGAGGTTACCAATAGAACAATAGAGGCAATATCAACTCTGGAGAGAAATGCTTTCACAGGTGTTCT
>Ga0080006_1131647_pt1 | contig 35269 bp, 27 predicted proteins | sample RS3BMetagenome_FD_69209 | JGI IMG/M metagenome (GOLD analysis project Ga0080006, IMG submission 69209) | Ferric oxide microbial mat and aquatic microbial communities from Rainbow Spring, Yellowstone National Park, USA - RS3B (SPADES... ...
GGCCCCGCCTTCCCCCGCCCGCGGCTCGCCCGCCCGCCCGCCCGCTTCACCGAAACCAAGCTGCCTCCGGCCACCGCAGCCCGCCACGGGGCGGCCGGCGGCAGGCAGGTGTTCCTGCCCGGCGGCGACATCCCCGGGCAATGGTGGGCACTGTTCCGCTCGCCTGCGATCACCAGCCTGGTGACCCGCGCCCTGGCCAACAACCCCAACATCGCCGCCGCCCAGGCGACGCTGCGCCAGACCCAGGAGTTGCAGCTGCAGCAGGAGGGCCAGCTCCTGCCCAACCTGTCGGGCCAGGTGCTGCGCAGCCGCGGCGAGGAGCCGGGCGTGCTGCTCGGCCTGCCCGGCACCAGCTACACCGCGAGCTATTACGGCGCGCAGCTCAACCTCTCCTACAGCTTCGACATCTGGGGCGGGTTGCGGCGGGCGGTGGAGGAAGCAGGGGCGCGGGTCGATGTCAGCGCCTTCCAGCTCGAGGCCACGGATCTGGCCATCTCGGCCGGAATTGCCGATGCCGCCATCCAGGTGGCCTCGCTGCAGGCCCAGATCGGCGTGCAGCGCGACCTGATCGGCTTCGAGACCCACCAGCTCGATACGGTGCGGCGGCAGTTCGAGCTGGGCGGCGCCACCGGCACCGACGTCGCCACCCAGCAAGCGCAGGTGGCCACCGCGCGCGCGGTGCTGGTGCCGCTGGAAACCGCCCTCGGCCAGGCGCGCGACCAGGTCGCGGCCTATCTCGGCGTCGCTCCCTCCGAGCTCGACCTGCCGCCGATCAACCTCGACCGCATCACGCTGCCCGAGGCGTTGCCGGTCAGCATACCGTCCTCCGTGCTCGACCAGCGGCCCGACATCCGGGTTGCCGAGGCCACGCTGCACCAGCAGACTGCTTCGCTGGGTGTGGCGATCGCCCAGCGCCTGCCGCAGGTGACGCTGCAGGCCACCGTCGGCTCCGACGCCGCCGACACCCACCAGCTGTTCTCGCCCGGCAACGGCCTGTGGTCGCTGGTCAACCAGGCGGCACAGCCGATCTTCGATGCGGGCCAGCTCCTGCATGCCCAGCGCGCGCAGCGGGCCGCGCTCGAGGCGGCGGAGGCGAGCTGGCGCAACACCGTGATCACCGCCTTCCAGAACGTCGCCGACGTGCTGGTGGCGCTGCGCAACGACGAGGCGGCGGTCTCGGCCAACCTCGATGCCGAGCGCGCCTCCCGGCGCAGCCTGGAACTTGCCAGCATGCAGTACAAGCTCGGTGGCGTGTCCTACCTTTCGGTGCTGAGCGCGCAACAAACCTACCAGAACGCGATCCTTTCACTGCTGCGCGCGCGCGCAGCCCGCTATACGGACACGATCGCCTTGTTCCAGGCTCTTGGCGGCGGCTGGTGGCATCGGCAGGATGTCCCGCCGCCGCCGCCCGGTCTGCTCAGCTCACCCCTGCCCTGATCCATCGCCCACGCCAGCCAGAGGCCGAGACACGTGCCCACAGCGAGACCCCACCGAGCCAGGCTCGCCATCCTCCTGGTGCTCGGCCTCGCCGTCGCCGGCGGCGTGATGACCGGCATGCCGGACCGCTGGCTGGCGCCGTCGCGCCACGGTGCCGCGCGCGCGGCGGCGCCCGAGGCGGTCCCGGCGGCAACCGTCTCGACGATCCTCGCCACCACCACCGACTGGCAGACCCGCCTGCGCGCCACCGGCGACGTGCGCGCCGTGCAGGGCGCCGACATGTCGGCCGAGGTGAGCGGCATCGTCGACCAGATCGATTTCACGTCCGGACAGGACGTGGCGGCGGGCACCGTCCTGCTGCGTCTGCGGCCTAACGACGACGATGCGCGCCTGGCCCAGCTGCGCGCGGCGGCCGATCTCGCCGCCCTCAACCTCGCCCGCGACCAGCGCCAGTTCAACGCCCAGGCGGTGAGCCGCGCCACCCTCGACCTCGACACCAGCACCCTGCGCGAGGCCCAGTCGCAGGTCGCGGCCCAGCAGGCGCAGATGGCCGAGAAGGTGGTGCGCGCCCCCTTCGCCGGGCGGCTGGGGGTGCGTGCGGTCGATGTCGGGCAGTATCTCACCGCCGGCACCGCCATCGTGACCCTCGAGGCTCTCGACCCGATCTATGTCGATTTCAATATCGAGCAGCAGGCCCTGGGGCAGATCGCGGTCGGGCAGGGGGCCGACGTGACCGTCGATGCCTATCCAGGACGGGTGTTCCACGCGACCATCGAGGCGATCAACAGCCGTGTCGATACGGCCAGCCGGATGGTGCTGGTGCGCGCCAGGCTCGCCAACCACGACCATGCGCTGACCCCCGGCATGTTCGCCATCGTCGAGGTGGCGGTCGGCCGCAAGACGCCGATGGTCACGCTGCCGCAGGCGGCGATCAGCTACAACCCGTATGGCGACCTGGTCTATGTCGTGGTGAGCGGCAAGGATGGCGGGCTCGTTGCCCAGTCCCGCTTCGTCCAGACCGGCCCGGCCCGCGGCGACCAGGTGTCGGTGCTGTCCGGGGTCCGTTCCGGCGAGCAGGTGGTGACCGCCGGACAGCTCAAGCTGCGCAACGGCTCGCCGGTGGCCATCAACAACAGCGTGCAACCGTCGGACAGCCCCGACCCCGTGGTGCAGGATGAATAGCCCGCGCCACCACAAGGATTCCGGTCGCAGCGTGGCGGGAGCAAGCCGATGCGCCTGACCGACCTGTTCATCCACCGCATCGTGCTGGCCTGCGTGGTGTCGATCCTGGTGCTGGTGTTCGGGCTGCGCGCCGAGCAGGCGCTGCCGGTCTCGCAGTTCCCGCACACGGTGAGCGGCCAGGTCGAGATCCAGACCTACGATTACGGCGCCGATCCGGCGACCATCGCCGGCTTCATCACCACGCCGCTGGAGGGTGCCATCGCCCAGGCCGGCGGCATCGACTACATGAGCTCGACCAGCTCGACGAGCCTGTCCGACATCACCGTCTATCTGCGTCTCAACTACGATCCCTCCAGGGCCCTGGCCGAGATCCAGTCCTATATCAGTTCGGTCAGTTCGCAGTTCCCGCAGGGCACGCAGGCCTCCTCGGTGACCCTGTCCGCCTCCGGCGGCGAGGTGCTCGATCTCAGCGTCTACAGCCGCAGCCTTTCGCCCGCCCAGGTCGCCGATTACGTCCATCGGCTCGTGGCACCCCGCCTGCAGTCGGTGGCTGGCGTGCAGCAGGTGCAGGTGCAGGGCAGCCCGAACATCGTCATGCGCGCCTGGCTCGATCCGCGCCGCCTTGCCGCCTACGGCCTGACCCCGGAGGTGGTGCAGCAGTCGCTGGCCAACAACAATTTCGTCTCCGGCGCCGGCCAGACGCTGGGCGGGATGACGTTCGTCAATCTCGACATCAATTCCGGGCTGCACACCGAGGCGCAGTTCCGCAACCTGGTCGTGCGCCAGAGCGACAACCGGATCATCCGCCTCGGCGACGTCGCACGCGTCGCCTACGGCTCGGATCCGGACAATTTCAAGGTGATCAGCGACAACGTTTCGGGCGTCTACATCCAGATCAAGCCGACCCCCTCGGCCAACGCGCTGACCGTCTCGGCGGCCCTGAAGCGGACCGTTGACGACCTGCGCGCGCAGGCACCGGCCGGGCTGGTGATCGCCGTCGACAACGACGCGGGCGATTTCATCCGCGCCTCCATCCGCGAGGTGGCCACCACCCTGGGCGAGGCGCTGCTGATCGTGGCGCTCGTCGTCTTCATCTTTCTCGGCTCGCCGCGTTCGGTGCTGATCCCGCTGGTCACCATCCCGCTGTCGCTGGTCGGCACCTTCGCGGTGATGTCGATGCTGGGCTTCTCCATCAACCTGCTCACCCTGCTGGCGCTGGTGCTGGCCACCGGGCTCGTGGTCGACGACGCGATCATCGTCGTCGAGAACGTCAACCGCCACATCGCCGCCGGACAGCGTCCGCTGCCCGCCGCCTCGCGCGCCGCGCGCGAACTCGCCATGCCGATCCTGGCGATGACCACGGTGCTGATCGCGGCCTACGTCCCCGTCGGGCTGCAGGGCGGCCTGACCGGCGCGCTGTTCACCGAGTTCGCCTTCACGCTCGCCGGCTCGGTCACCGTCTCGGCGCTGCTGGCGCTGACCCTGTCGCCGATGATGTGCTCGCGCCTGCTCAAGGCCCGTCGCACCGCCGGAGATCCGGCGCCGGGCTGGGGCGAGCGCCTGGAGCTTGCCACCGACCGCGCGCTGGCCGTCGTGCAGCGCGTCTATGGCGCCCTGCTGCGCCTCTCGCTGCGCCTGCAGCCGCTGGTGCTGCTGTTCGGCCTCGCGGTGCTGGTCAGCATCTGGTTCCTCTACACCCACGCCAAGGGCGAGCTGTCGCCGCCCGAGGACCAGGGGTTCCTGGTCACCAGCGGACAGGGCGCGCCGGATGCGACCCTCGACCAGCTTTCGCTCTACGACCGGCAGCTGATCGACATCTACACGGCGCCGCCGGAGATGAAGACCTACTGGCATGTGGTCTCCCCGCCCCAGGTGCAGGGTGGCCTGGCGCTCAAGCCGTGGGACCAGCGGCACCGCTCGATCTTCGACGTGCTCTACGAGGTCCAGGCGAAGCTCGCCCATGTCGCCGGCGTCGAGATGGCTGCCTACGCGCCGCCCTATCTGCCCGGCGCCTGGGGCCTGCCGATCGGGTTCGTGCTCGAAGGCAGCGGCTCGTTCCGCGACCTCAACGAGGTGTCGGACAATTTCCTGGCCCAGGCGCGGGCGAGCGGGCTGTTCGTCTATGCCGACAAGGATCTCAAGATCGACCAGCCGCAGGCGACCATCGTCGTCGACCGCGACAAGCTCTCGACCCTCGGCCTGACCATGGCCGATGTCGGCAACTCGCTCAACGCCATGCTCGGCGGCAACTATGTCGGCTATTTCTCGGCCGACCAGCGCTCCTACAAGGTCGAACCGCTGGTCTCGCGCCGCTTCCGGCTCAACGTCTCGCAGGTTCTGAACTACCCCATCGCCCAGGTGGGCGGCATCTCCGTGCCGCTGTCCGCCGTGGCCCATATCAGGCGCTCGGTGGTGCCGGAATCGATCGCGCATTTCCAGCAGCTCAACGCCACCACGATCAGCGCCGTGCCCGCCCCGGGCGTCACCCAGGCGCAGGCCTACACCTACCTGATGTCGCTCGCCCGGCGCACCCTGCCGGCCGGCTACGGCACCGACACGACCGGCCCGCTGCGGCAGTTCGTGCAGGAGACCGGAGGCTTCCTGGCCACCTTCGCACTCGCCGCGGTGGTGACCTACCTGGCGCTCGCCGCCCTGTTCGAGAGCTTCCGCGACCCGCTGATCATCCTGGTCTCGGTGCCGATGTCGCTGGCCGGTGCGCTGCTGTTCGTCTGGCTCGGCGTGGGCGGGGCCAGCATGAACCTGTTCACCGAGGTGGGCCTGGTCACGTTGATGGGGCTGATCAGCAAGCACGGCATCCTGATCGTCGAGGTGGCCAACGAGCAGCAGCGCATGGGGCTGTCGCGGCGCGAGGCAATCGAGCGCGCCTGCCTGCTGCGCCTGCGACCGATCCTGATGACCACCGCGGCCATGGTGCTCGGCGTCCTGCCGCTGGTCTTCGCCACTGGCGCCGGCGCCGCCTCGCGCTACGTCATGGGCCTGGTGATCGCCTCGGGGCTGTCGATCGGCACGCTCTTCACCCTGTTCGTGCTGCCCGCCGTCTACCTGCTGCTCGCCGCCTCGCACGGCCAGACCGAGCGCACGCTCGACCTGCTGCCGGCGCGCGATACCGTTCCCTGAGGCAGGACCGGCCCGGACGGTCGGTTCGATCCGGGACGGGCGCGGGTTCTGCCGGAAGGCGGCCCTCCAGCGCGGACGCCCGGTTCAACTGACCGGTTGATCGCGATCGGAGTGTGTGCTGGCCTGGATCTTGCGAGCTCCTCGCAGCAGGCGGGCGCGAGAGGCGTTCGACGCCGGGCGACGATGCGGGCGAGCCGGACGGGGGAGGGATGAACCAGCGCAGCGCCGATCTCGAGACGATCCCCCGGCCGGTCATCGCACTTGCCGACGAGTACGAGGCGGGCTTCGTCGACCCGCTGCATTTCCATCCCCGTGCCCAACTGCTCTACGCGGTCTCGGGGGTCATGTCGGTGCTCACCGAGACCGACAGTTTCATCGTCCCGCCGCAACGCGCGGTCTGGCTGCCGGCCGGGACCGCGCACGAGGTGTCCTGCCGCGGCCCGGTCTCACTCCGCACGCTTTATATCGAGCCCGCGGTGTCCGCCCACCTGCCCCGCCGGAGCTGCGTGATCGAGGTGGTCGACCTGCTGCGCGCGCTGATCCTCGAGGCGATGCGCTTCGAGCGGGAATATGACGAGCACGGCCGCGAAGGGCGCATCGTGCGGCTGCTGCTCGACGAACTGGCCGCGGTGCCGGCGCCTTCGCTGCAGGCGCGCATGCCGCGCGACCAGCGCCTCGGCCGGGTGTGCCGCGCGATCCTGGCCGAGCCGGCCCGTGATGACGATCTCGACCACTGGGCGCGCCTGGCCGGCATGGGGCGCCGCACGCTGACCCGCCGCTTCCGCCAGGAGACCGGCATGAGCCTGGTCGCGTGGCGCCAGCATGTCCGCCTGCTCGACGCCTTGTCGCGCCTGGCCGCCGGTCAGCCGGTCACCACGGTTGCCTTCGACGTCGGCTACGAAAGCCTCAGCGCCTTCACCACCACCTTCCAGAAGACCTTCGGCGTGTCGCCGAGCCGCTACTTCGCCCGCCCGCCTTCCGCCTGAGCGACTGCGCCTCCGATCCGGGGCGTTTCGACCTCCCGCATCACTCCGCCGGCTGATCGAGCCGCCGCATGGCTTCGGCCACGTGCCGCTGGCGGTGGGTGCCGGCTTCGAGGGCTGCCAGCACCCGCCTGCGATCGTCCGGTCCGTTCTGCTGGGCGAGGCGGCGCTGCCCCTCCAGCCGGGTGATGTCGATCTCGAAACCGACGATGCCGCCGAGCAGCTTGTCGATATAGGTTTCCACCTGCCCGCCCGACCAGGCCGAGCCGGGCGGCTCCATGCGCTCGCTGAGCTGCACCACCATGTCGCGCAGCCCGTCCGCATCCTGCACCAGCCGCGCCGTGCCGTAGCAATGCACGGTCGTGTAGAGCCAGGTCGGCACGCGCGGCGTCGTGCCGTACCAGCCGGCCGAGACGCCGGTGTCGGGGCCGAGAAAGGTGACCAGCAGCTCGGCCTGGCTGTCCAGGAGGCGCCATTGCGGGTTGCGGCGGTCGACATGGCCGATCAGCGTGCCGAGCGGGCCACGATTGCGATCCAGCATGAAGGGCAGGTGGCTCGCCACCAGGCCCGGTGCCGCCGACTCCTTGGCGCCGCCGGTCACCAGCGTGCCGAGCGTCGCCTCCTCGATCAGCGCGTGGAGGATCGCGACGTCGTCTTCGCGGTAGGGCTTGGGTGCGAACATGCTCACTCCTGGCTCAGGACCCGCCCCAGCAGCCGGACACCGAGCGGATCGCGAACGCCCAGGACAATGCGTCGCGCGCCAGCGTGTCGTCCACGCCCGCCGCACCCTGGTGGCCGGCCGTCATGTCGGTGTGCAGCATCACCGGCTTGCCGCTCGTGCTGCAGGCGCGCAGCCGCGCCACCCATTTCGCCGGCTCCCAGAAGCCCACGCGATCGTCGAGCAGCCCGGCGGTGGCGAGCACGGCAGGGTAGGGCTGGCGCCGGATGGTCTCGTACGGCGCGTAGCCTGCGATCGCGTCATAGCTTGCGCGGTCGCGCACCGGGTCGCCCCAGATCGGCCGGGCCGACGGGACCAGCGGATTGCTCGCATCGTCCATCGTGTTCAGCACATCGACGAACGGCACCTCGCCGATGCAGCCAGCGAACAACCCTGGGCGGCGGTTGATCGCGCTGCCGATCACGATGCCGCCGGCCGAGTAGCTGTGCGCCACGATCCGCCCGGGCCCCGTATAGCCGGCGCGCGCGAGATGCGAGGCGCAGGCGATGAAATCGTCGACGCTGCGCCGCTTGCCGGCCTTCAGCGTCTGCTCGAACCAGCCGAAACCGCGCTCGGCGCCGCCGCGTACATGCGCGATCGCTACCATCCAGCCCCGGTCGGCGAGCGAGAGGCGGGCGGCGGAGAAATCGGCCGGCAGCGAAAACCCGTAGGCGCCGTAGGCGAACAGGATCAGCGACGCGCGCCCGTCGAGCCGGGTGCCGCGCCGCATCAGCAGCGTGATCGGCACCTGCACGCCGTCGCTGGAGGGGGCGGACAGCCGCCGGACCTCGTAGGCATCCGGCTCGACCTGCGCCACGCGCTGGCGTCCGAGACACGAGCGCGCACCGCTTGCCATGTCGAGCGTCCACCACTCGACCGGGCGGCGCGGCGATTGCCAGCCATAGCGTGCGCGCGGCGAATCATATTCCGAGTCCGTATCGAGCGTCAGCGCGTATGCCGGGTCCGCACCGGCCGCAGAGCGCTCGCCGCCGCCCGCGCGGTCGGTACTGACCAGCACCGGCAGTGCGTCGCGCCATTCGACGCGCGCGAAATGCCGGCTGTAGGCGCGCATGGCGGTGATCGGGCGCCCCGGCACGGTTGCGATCCACGGCCGCCAGCCGCCGCGCGACAGATCCGGGGCATCGGCCAGCATCAGCTTGTAGTCGGTCGCACCTCCCTCGTTGGTGCGCACCACGAACCGCGTGCCGAACCAGTGCTCCAGCTCGTACTGCAGCCCCGGCGCGCGACGTTGCGCGACGCGCGGCGAGGCGGTCGGCTGCTCGCCCGGTATCACCCAGACCTCGCTCGCGGTCGCGTTGAAGGCGGTGATGAACAGCGCACCTCCCGAGGCGGCGCGCGACAGCGACACGAAGAAGGCGGGGTCGCGCTCCTGGTAGACCAGCATGTCGGCCGGCGGCCGGTCGGCGCCCCAGCGGGCCGGGCGGCGGAACACCTTGGTCGGATGGCTGTCCGCGTCGCGCAGCAGCCAGAACAGCCACTGCCCGTCCGGCGAGAACATCCACTCGCCGAATCCGTGCTCGATCGGTGGCCCGACCAGGCGGCCGGTGGCGATGTCGCGGACATAGATGCGGAAGTTCTCGTCGCCCGTCTCGTCGACCGCCCAGCCGAACAGCCTGCCGTCGGGACTGTGCGACGGAGCCTTCAGGCTGGAGAGGCGGAAATAGGCGTGGCCGCGTGCGAGCCGGTCGAAATCGGCCAGCACCTGTGTCGGGCCGCCGCCGCGCGGCCGGCGCAGGTAGCGCGGCTGCTGGGCGCCGGGCCGGATCTCCGACCAGTACTCCCACGCCCCGTCCGGCTCCGGGGGCGGTGCGCCCTGCGGCACGCGCTCGCCCATCTCGCGGCGCAGCTCCGCCTGCAGCGCCGCGGTCGGCCGCATGACCGCGTCGAGATAGCGGTTCTCGGCCTCGAGCACGGCACGGATGGCGGGAGCAAGCCGCTCGGGATGGTGCAGGTCGGAGAACCAGCCGGGCGGATGCAGCCAGGCATAGGGGTCGGTGCGCTCGTGCCCGAACTGGCGGATGCGGACCGGGTGCTGCGCGATGACGGGTGCGGCGGGCAGGGCCGGGCAGGTGGCGGCAAGGGCGGGCGCGCCGGTCGGGGCGAGCCAGGCACACGAGGCGGCGAGCAGCCCGCGCCGGCCGAGCTGCCGCAGCGCGGGCGGGCGGGTCGCCGGGCACGCCCGTGGCGGCGAGGAAAGGGGAGGGCGGGATGACGGCACGGCCCGAGCCTAGCCCGGCACGCCGGCGCGGTCCGCACCGGTCAGGCCAGAAACCGTCGCGGCCGGGCCAACAGGGCGCAGCAGATGGGCGGCACGGTCCCGCTTTGGCCCGTGCGCGCGGCAAGCCGGCCCGCCGCAGCGCGCGTGCCGGGCGTCGTCGGGCGAGGCTAGGCTGAGCATGCCTCCCACCCGCCCATCGCCATCGTGAGGGGCCATCATGAGGGGCCATCGTGAGGGCCATCATGACGTTCCGCCGCTTCCTGTTCGTTTCGCACCGCTATGTGGGCCTCGTGCTGGCGTTGTTCCTGCTTGTCGCTTCGGTCACCGGCTGCCTGCTGGTGTTCCGCGACCGGCTCGACGCCCTGCTCAATCCCGGGCTGTTCGAGGTGCCCACGCGGCCCGTGCTGCCGGCGACCACGGTCGCGGCGCGGCTTGCGCAGGCCCACCCGGGGTGGCGGATCAGGCGGTTCGCTCTGGCCACTTTCCCTGGCATGGCGCTGCGGGTGGAGGTGGCACCGCTGCCGGGCTCGACCGTGATCGAGCCGGGGGCCGACGAGCTGTTCGTCGATCCGACCGACGCGCGCCTGGTCGGCGCCAGGCGGAGCGGGATCGGCTGGGGGCGGCGGCATCTGCTCGGCACGATCTACGTGCTGCACTTTACACTCCTGGCCGGGACTCCCGGGCGCTGGCTGATGGGCGCGGCCGCGTTCGGCTGGCTGGTGCTCAACCTCGCCGGGCTGTTCGTCACCTGGCCGCGCCGTCCGCCGCGCGGCCATCCGCGCCGCCGCCCGCTGTTCGCCGCCTGGCGCGGCGCGTGGGTCGCGGAGCGCAAGGCGCTCGCCCGGCGGCCACTGCCCGAGCTGCATCGCGTGGCCGGGCTTTGGCTGCTGCCGCTGCTGGTCGGGCTGGCCCTGACCTCGGTGTCGCTCAACTTCTACGGCGAGCTGGTGCGGCCGGCCGTGGAATGGCTGTCGCCGCCGCGCGCCCACTCGCCCTGGGACGAAACCCCCGTCGGCAGCGATATCGGCAGCGGCAACGGGCCGGTCATTTCCTACGCCCGCGCGGTGGCGATCGCCCGCGCCGACGCGGCAAGCCAGTTGGCGGGCGGGCTGCACGGCGAGTTGCGCGGCTGGCTGCCGGTCAGTTTCGAGCAGGACAGCGCGCGCGACCTCTACGGCGTGGCCTTCTCGCCCGACGGCTCGCCGCTCTACGAGGGCTTCGGTCACGTGACACTTTATCTCGGCCAACGTGACGGGCGGCTCGTCTGGATCGACCAGCCACGGCTCGATGGTCGGGGGCGGCGGCTGCTGCGCGCGCTTTATCCGCTGCATAGCGGCCAGGTGTTCGGACTGCCGACGCGCCTGCTGGTTCTGCTGCTCGGGCTCGCCACGATCTGGCTCGCGGTGAGCGGCGTCCTGCCCTGGTGGCGGCGCCGGCGCCTGCGCGGCGCACGCCAGCCGCGCCCATCGCCCGAAGATGCTCCCCGGTTCGCCGCGGGAGGTGCCAAGCGGTTTGCTTCAGAAGCCGCGCTGCGGTCCGGCGCAGAGCGCGCCATGCGGCCCGCCGCAGAAGGCGAACGTCCCGCCGGGTGAAGTTCCGATGGCGGCACGGTTGCTAAGCATGGGCTGCGTATAAGCGCGGTAACGGAAGGACGTCGCCGATCATGAGCTTGAGGACGATGTTGCGCGGCGGCTCGTGCGTCGCCGCGCTCCTGGGCCTGCTCGACCTGTCGGCGGCTCACGCCCGGGCCGCCGCCGGGCAGGCGGCTGACGGCCAGACAAGCTCGGGCCAGACGAGCTCGGGCCAGACAAGCTCAGGCCAGACAAGCTCGGGCCAGACAAGCTCGGGCCAGACAAGCTCAGGCCAGACAAGCTCAGGCCAGACAAGCTCGGGCCACACAAGCTCCGGCCACGCTGCGGCCACGCAGCAGCAGCCACCCGCCGATCCGCAGGGCGCCGGCGCGGCGCAGGGCGGCCCCAGCGGCACGGCAGCCGGCGCGTCGTCCGCGCCCATCGGCCAGAGCCCTTCGGCCAGCACGGCAAGCAATCCGACGCCACCCGGCTCCACGGAATCGATCAGCGTCTTCGCCCGGCGCAACTACGTCCCCGAGCAGGCCAGTGCCGGCACCAAGACCCGCACCTCGATCCTCGACGTGCCGCAATCGATCTCGGTCATCACCCACGACCAGCTCGGCCTGCTGCAGACGCAGACGCTCGACCAGGCGCTGCAATTCACCGCCGGCGCCACCACCGGCTACCAGGGCAACGACCCGCGCTTCGACTGGATCATCCTGCGCGGCTTCACGCCGCCGCGCTATCTCGACGGCCTGCCGGAACCCACCTCGACCTTCGCCCAGTCGCGGCTCGATCTCTATGCCATGGACCAGGTCCAGGTGCTGAAGGGCCCGTCCTCGGTGCTCTACGGCGCCATCCCGCCCGGCGGGCTGGTCGACGAGGTGAGCAAGCGGCCGCAGGCGAGCCCATTCGCCGATCTCAACCTGCAGCTCGGCAGCTACGATTATCGCGAGGCGGCGTTCGATGCCGGGGGTGCGGTGGGCGGCAACAAGAACGTGCTGGTGCGCCTGACCGGCCTGTTCCGCGACACCGACAACCAGACCGACTACGTCTACACCCAGCGCTGGATGATCGCGCCCTCGGTCTCCTTCATCCTGTCGCCCGACACCACCTTCACCGTGCTGTCGCACTACCAACACGACCGCACCAACACCGCCAACCAGTTCCTGCCGGCCTACGGCACGCTGCTGCCCAACCCGTATGGCACCATCGACAGCAGCTGGAACATCGGCGAGCCCGACCACGACCGGTTCTCGCGCGAGCAGTACGACATCGGCTACCAGTTGAGCCACCGGGTCAATGACTGGATCAGCCTGCACCAGGGCGTGCGTTTCGAGGACGTGAAGGTCATCTACGACACCGCCTATGGCGACGGCTTCACCCTTGGGCCCGACGGTCTGCCGACCGACTACCGGACGCTCAACCGCGAGGCGTACTACGTCAACGAGGATGCGCGCGACGTGGCGCTCGACAACAATGCCGAGCTGCGCTTCCAGACCGGTCCGCTGCGCCACGACGTGCTGATCGGGCTCAACTATGTCTGGTACCGCGACGATTACGGCGTGGGCTTCGGCAGCGCGCCGCCGATCGACGTCTTCGATCCCGTCTACGGCGTGCAGTTCGCCACGCCTGCGGTCAGCACCCACACGATCGAGACGCAGAACGATGTCGGCGAATATGCCCAGGACCAGATCAAGTGGGGCAACTGGATCGCGACCGGCAGCGCGCGCGAGGACGAGGTCTCGACCTCGACCGCCAACGTCATCGAGGGCGGCACCGTGTCGCGCGACGACACCGCCTTCTCCTGGCGCGGCGGCCTGACCTACGTCTTCGACCACCGGCTCGCACCCTATTTCTCCTATTCGCGCTCCTTCGTGCCCACCACCGGCACCGACTTCTCCGGCAACAGCTTCGCGCCGACCACCGGCAGCCAGTACGAGGTTGGCGTGAAGTACCAGCTCGGCCGCCGCACGCTGGTCACGGCCGCCGTCTACCAGCTCACCGAGCGTGACGCGCTGACCAACGATCCGGCCCATCCGTTCTACGAGCTGCAACAGGGCGAGGAGCGGGTGCGCGGCATCGAGCTCGAAGACACGACGCGGCTCAGCGACGCGCTCAGCATCAACGCCGCCTACACCTACACCGACGGCGAGGTGACGCAGTCCAACGATCCCGCCACGCTGGACAAGCGCATCACCCAGGTGCCGCGCCACCAGGTCTCGGCGCTGGTCGACTACACCATCCCGCACGGCGCGCTGCGCGGCCTCGGCCTGGGCGTGGCCGGGCGCTATGTCGGCTCGGTGTTCGGCGACACGGCGAATGTCTGGCGGACCAACGCCTACAGCGTCATGGATGCGATCCTGCACTACGACACCAAGCGCTACCGGTTGTCGTTGAACGCGACCAACTTGTTCGACACCCGCTATCTCACCTCCTGCGACAGTGCGGCCTTCTGCTTCTACGGTCCGCGACGCAACATCCTCGCCACCCTGACCGTGAAGCTGCGCTAGGCTGGAGCCGGATGTGATGCTCGACCCCGAGATCGCCCTGTTCCGGCGCCGCTGCGCCGAGAACGGCGCTCACCTGCCGCCGCTCGGCACGGTGCCGCCCGAGGGCGTGCGTCCGCTGATCGAGCAGGCGCGCAGGCCCTGGACCGAGGGCGGCCCGCTGATGGCGGCGACCCGCGAGCAGACGCTGCTGCCGCCGGCGGGGCCGCCGCTGCGCGTCCGGCTCCACATGCCGGCCGGCCAGCCGAAAGGCACGCTGGTCTATGTGCATGGCGGTGGCTGGATCATGTTCAGCCTCGAGACGCACGACCGCCTGATGCGCGAATATGCCGAGCGCGCCGGCCTGGTCGTGGTCGGCGTCGATTACGCGCTTTCGCCCGAGGCCCGCTTTCCCGTCGCGATCCACCAGATCGCCTATCTGCTCCGCCTGCTGCACCGCGACCCGGCAGTCCTCGGCTTGCCGGCCGGCCCCGTGCTGTGCGGCGGCGACTCGGCCGGCGCCAACCTGGCGACGGCAACCGCCCTGCTGCTGCGCGACGAGGCCGACCCGGCCTTGCCGGAGGGTCTGCTGCTCTCCTACGGCGTGTGGGACTCGGCCTGCGACCTGCCCTCCTTCGAGCGCTTCGATGGTCCCGACTACATGCTGACCGGCGCCGAGATGCGGCTCTTCTGGCGCAGCTACCTGCCTTGTCCGGAGGATGGCGCCAGCCCGCTCGCCTCGCCGCTGCGCGCGCGCCTGGACGGCCTGCCGCCCTGCCACATGGCGATTGCCGAGTGCGACGTGCTCGCCAGCGAGAACCTTGCCATGGCCGAGCGCCTGTCCGCGGCCGGGGTCGCGGTCGAGGCGGTGGTCTATCCGGGCACCACCCACTCCTTCCTCGAGGCCATGTCGATCGCGCGCGTCGCGCGTCGGGCGATCGACGAGCAGGCGACCTGGATGCGCCGGCTTGTCCAGCAGGTCAGCGGGACGGCTGCAAGCCCGGTCTGAGCCGAGGCAGTCGTCGCGCGACCCTGCCCGAAGCCCGGTCAGGGTGTCGGACCGGGCGGCCCCGAGCCGGTCCACGCTGCTCGAACGCCGCCTCAGCCCGGGCAAAAGTCGCAGCGTCGTGCTGCAAGCCTGGGCGCCCGCATGGCGGGCCGCCTTGTCCCGTGGCAGGCTCCCGCCTTGCAACAGGGCGGTGCCGGCCGTTCGCCTCAGGCGGCGCGCCGCGGCTCGCCGGCTTTTCCTGCCTCGATCAGGTCGATCGTCTTGCCAACCTGGTCCAGGGTGGTCGGGTCTTGACGGAAGGCGAGCTGGACCATGTTGTCGCGGCTGCTGACGATACGTGCGGACACCGGCCGATCCGTGCCGGGCAGCCGGACAAGGGTCTCGTTGCCGATGTCGCACGGCCACACACAGGCCACCGAGACGCCGCCGAGCGAGATGTTGGCGATGACCCCCTCTCCCGATCCGTGCGTGGCGCAGTCGAGCTTCGCCCGCAGGCCCTTGCCGCCGACCCGCTCGTATCTGCGCCTGTCGCCGCTTTCCCAGCTTGCCTTCGTCGCGGCCAGGAAATCATCGACCTCGGCTTGCAGGGATGCGGTCAGGCTCGCGACCTGGTCGGCGATGGCCAACACGGAACGGCTTTTCTGCTCCGAACTGGCGGCCAGATCGGAGGCACTTCGCATGGTCTGGTTGGCGTTGACGGTCGCCTGCGACACCGTCTGCACCTGCAAGGCGATTTCGCGGGTCGCGTCATCCTGCTGGTCGATGGAGGCCGCGATCGTGGCGGCGGCCTGTCCCGCCTGCACGATCACGCCGGAAACGTTGCGCACCGCGGAGACCGCTTCCCGTGTCGCATCCTGGATCGCCGCGATCTGCTCGCCGATGCGTGCCGTGGCCTTGTTGGTCTGGGTTGCGAGCTGTTTGACCTCGCTGGCCACGACGGCGAAGCCCTTGCCGGCGTCGCCGGCCCGGGCCGCCTCGATCGTGGCGTTCAGGGCCAGCAGATTGGTCTGGCCGGCAATCTCGCTGATCAGGGTGACGATCGCGCTGATCTGGCGTACTGTCTCGTCCAGACCCTCGACCGTCAGGGAGGTCGCCTGCGCCTCGCTCATGGCGGAGTCGGTCGCCGCCGATACCTGGGCGACCTGGCGGCTGATCTCGGCACCGTTGGCGGTGAGTTCGCTGGTCGCGCTGGCGACGCAGGAAAGATTCTGCGCCGAGCTTTCGGCCTCCGCCGCGGCACCGAGCATGTCGGACCGGGTCTGGTTCGCGACATCCGTCATGTCGACCGCAGCCTGGCGCACACCCTCTGCAGAATGGCCGAGCTTGGCCAGAACGCCCGAGATGGTCGTGGTGAAGTCACGCGTCAGCTGGTCCATGGCCGCCTGGCTGCGGGTTCGCGCCGCACGCTCGGCTTCCGCCCGCGCCTCGACCTCGCGGCCGGCGCGCACGCCGACCCGCAGGGTTTCGACGGCCCGGCCGATCTCGCCGAGCTGGTCGGTGCGGTCGAGGCAGGGCGCGGGGTGATCGAGGTCGCCTGTGGCGATCTGGCGCACGGATGCCGCGAGTGCCGTCAGCGGCCTGACCGAGACCCGCAGCGCAAGCCCGCTCAACAGGGCGACGACCAGGGTGACCGCGAAGCCGATGACCAGTCCCTCGTTGACGATCCGGCGGATCGCCTTAGCGGCCTGGGTCAGCTTCGTACCGGCGAACAGGATGCCGATCGGTTGTCCGTGGGAGTCGAGGATCGGCTTGTAGACCGTGAGATAGCGGATCCCGGCGATCGACGCCTGGCCGACATAGGTCTCGCCCCGCAGCAGGACACGATCGTGGACCGGACCGGCTGCGAGACGCGAGCCCACCAGTGAGTGGCCATGGGCGCCCGACAGGGTCGTCGCGATCCGCACGTCCCCGTCGAAGATCGTCGCATCGGCGCCGTCGATCGTCCTGACCGTGTTCACCGCGACCGCGGCGTTGCCGAGCGGCTGCCCGTTGAGCGTCAGGTGACCGGACCCGTCTCGGGCCCAATGGGGGTCGGGTCCGAACGCGTGGCTCAGCAGGGCCAGGTCCGAGCTGAGCATGTCCTGCGCTGTCTGCATCTGGTAGGCGCGGACGTCACGCAGGGTCCAGAGCTGCACGACGAGAACGGCCACGACCACCGCGCTGAGACAGGCCAGCACGGTGCTGGGCACGAACCCCAGTTTTTTTCGCTGCCGGAAGAATTTGAGGCCCACGGCGCTGCTCCCAGCGGACAATCGTCCTGCACTATCATCAATCCGGTGAATGAACGGTTTACCGGACGCGGTCGGCGCCCTCCGCGCGGGGCGCTGCAAGCAACGGCGACGGCGTCGTCCGTGAGCTGCCTGAGTGGCCGGGCGGGGCAGCGGGCGTCGCACTTCGCGCCGCCCGGGCGCTCAGGTGCCGCCGGCCGTCCTGGCAAGTGCCGGCTTCAACATGACGACCAGGGGCACGATGGCCGCTGCGGTCAATGAAGCGGCTGCCAGCGCCACGGTGCGCGAGGTGTGGTCCGCCAGCGCGCCATAGAAGATGGGTGCGATGCCGCCCATCAGGATGACACCGGTATAGAACGACGCGAACGCGCGGCTGATCTCGCCCTTCGGCGCGAGATCGGGCACCGTCCCGTAGAGCACCGAGGAGGTGCCGTTCAGCGCGATCCCGAGCAGGGGAAGCACCGCCAGCAAGGCGTCCAGCGGCAGCAGCAGGCTGGTGGCGATCAGCAGGGCGGTGGCGGCCTCGGTCGCCACCACGCTCAACACCACGCCGAGCCGCGCGCCAAGCCAGCCGCAGGCGGCTTTGCCGAATGCACCGCCGATAAAGAGCAGGGCAAGGGCCAGCCCGGTCGCCGCCTCGGAGCCGCCCCTGGCGCGGACCAGGAACGGCAGGAACAGCAGGTAGCCCATGCGCGGCGCCGTATCGAGGGCGCCGATGGCCAGCAGCAGCCCGAAGCCTCCGCCGGCCTTGGCCTGCCCTGCGGCGGGTCCGGCGGCGGGCAGGGTCCTGCCGCGGCCGGCGCCGGGCGGGATGATCAGCATGATCGCGCCGGCTGCCACGAGACCGAGGGCGGCCGTGCCGCCGACAGCGGGCCGCCAGCCCAGTGCCGGGATCGAAGCGGCGACCAGGGCAGGCAGGCAGGCTTTGCCGAGGTCGCCTGCGAAATTATAGATGCCGAGCGGGCCACGCGCGGCCCTGCCGTAGGCTTGCGTCACCAGGAACGAGCCGCGCGGATGCTGCACGCTCGAGCCGATGCCGCCCAGCACCAGGCCTGCGCACAGCACCACCAGGCCTGGCGAGAGTGCCACCGCGAGGTAGCCGGCCGCCGCGACCAGCGTGACAAGGGTGAGGGCGATCCGCCCGTCGAGGCGCTCGAGCCGCCTCTCACCGGGGATCTGCAGCAGCCCCATGGTGCCGGAATAAAGCAGGCGGAGCAGCGCGAGTCCGGTGTAGGACAGGCCGAACTGCGATTGCCAGACGGGCAGCAGCACATAAAGCTGGTCTGTGTAGCCGTCGTGCAGCATGTGCGCGGCGCAGGCACCAGCCAGGCTGCGTCCGGCCTGTGTCCAGTGCGCCCCGGGTCCTGTCAGGGTGGCCCTGCTTTCTGTCAGGCCCGATCTGTTCACGCCATCCGCCATGCCGGCCCTCCCGCTCGCGTCCAGCTAGGCGGTCCGCAAGCCCGGTTCAATCGCGCCCTGCTCATGCGGACATGAGTAGATGCTCATGCGGATCACTGGTCATAGATCGCTTGTGCTGCTTGCGACTGGCGCAGAAGCCAGTGCCGCAGCGAGGCGATCGCCGGCAGTCGCTCGCGTCCTTTCGGGCACAGGAAATGGTAGGCGAGCGGCGAGGGATAGCGCACGGCAAGCAGCCGGATGAGCCTGCCGTCTTTCAGCTCCGTCTCCACATGCCCGCTGCGGACGAGTGCCACGCCATAGCCGGCGAGTGCCGCTTCGATCGTCATGTTGGTGTCGGGATAGAGCGTGTTGGCGGGCGGCAGTGACACATCCACGCCTGCGCGCTCGAACCAGAATTCCCATTTCGGAACGATCTCCGGGCCGCCGCGGAACAGCAGCGGAAAGCGCAGGAGGTCGGCGGGCATCCGGGGAGCGCCGAGGCGATGGACCAGTGCGGGACTCGCCACCGGGAAGATGTATTCGCGCAGCAGGAGCTCGGCGTAGAGGCCGGGATAGGGTCCACCGCCGAGCCGGATGGCGATGTCCGGCTCCCCCTGGCCGAAGGCGATCGGCTGATCGGTGGTCTCGATCCAGAGCCGCAGGTCCGGCAGCGCGCGCTCGAGGTCGGGCAGTCGCGGCAGCAGCCAGCGCGACGCGAAGGACTGGGTCACGCTGACGCCGAGCGGATGACGCTCGCGTTGCCGGCGCAGTGCCACCAGGGTTGCGTCCAGGCTGACCAGGAACTGCCTGATGATCGGCGCCAGCGCTTCCCCGGCGGCGGTGAGCCGCAGCGACCGGCCGCGGCAGAACAGCGTCATGCCCCAGAACGCCTCGAGATACGCGATCTGGTGGCTGACCGCACTCTGCGTGACGTTCAACTCGGCCGCCGCCGCTGTGAAGGTCCGGTGCCTAGCGGCCGCCTCGAACGCCTTGAGCGTCGGCGCCGGTGGAAGGTCCCGCATTGTCCGCTCCTCCGACGCTGACGGCATGATTGTCTACTCATGCCAAGCCGTCGTGTCTTTCCCTCCTTCGCCCAGAGCGCGGCCTGCGCAGCCCGGCCAGGCGCCGCTGCCTCCTGTGCGCCTCGCCAATGGCTGCTAGCGTCTCACCAGGCACTCTCGAAAGGCACCACCATGCGCGCGACAAAGCCCCTCCTGGCCGTGCTCGGCCTGTCGCTGCTGACGTCTGCGACGCCTGCCCGGGCCCAGTTGCTGGACAGCCTCAAGGGCATGAGCGGCATGGCGCACGGCAGCGGCCAGGGGGGCAGTCAGTCGGGCGGCGGCGTGATGGGCGGCGGCATGATGGGCGGCCTGGCGATGCCCTCTGTCGGGCAGGCCGGTGCGGGCAACACGGCCGGCGTGCTCGGTTTCTGCATGAAGAACAACTATCTCGGCGGCACCGACGCGTCCTCGGTGAAGAGCGGGCTGATGAGCAGGCTGGGTGGCCAGGGCAGTCGCGCGCCGGGTTACCAGAGCGGCAACCAGGGCCTGCTGCAGACCGGTGGCGGCCACAGCTACGACCTCAAGGGCGGCGGCCTGAAGGCCCAGATCACCAGCAAGGTCTGCGACCAGATCCTCAAGCACGGCAAGTCACTGCTCTGAACGCCGCGGCCAGCGCGCCGCACTCAACGCCGCGTCCCGGAGTTGCCTAGTCCGTTCCGGAACTCAGCGGCCGGACGGGTCGAATCTCCGGCGATCAGCGTCGCGCAATGCACCGAGACGCGCGGCGGCCCGAACTCGCGATGGGTGATCCGATCGAGCAGCCAGAGCATCGCTGTGCTGCCCATCTCCTCGGCCGGCTGCACCGCCACGGTGAGCCGCGGGCGGAAGCCCTCCGTCCAGGGCAGCCGGTCGATCGCCGCGACCGAGATCGTGCCCGGGCAGGCGAGGCGGCGCGTGCCAAGGGCTTTCATCAGGCCGATGGCGGTATGGTTGCTGGTCGCAATCAGCGCCGAGGGCCGCTCGCCGCGGTCGATCAACCTAAGCGACGCCTCGCAGGCGGGGCCGGCCTGGAACTCACCGAAGACGACGAGATCGTCTGGTGACACGACGCCGTGGTCGGCGAGTGCTGCGCGGTAGCCGGCAAGCCGCCGCTGCGAGATCTCGATACCCTTCGCCCCGGCTATGAGGCCGATGCGCGAATGACCGAGCGCTAAGAGGTGTTCGGTGAGCAGCCGTGCCGCACCTTCATTGTCGAGCAGCACCGCATCGGCGTGCAGCTCGGGCACGTTGCGGTCGAGGAGAACCACGGGCGCGGAGATCACCTCGCGCAATCGAGCCGGATCGTTGGGGGACAGGCCGCCGGGGATGAAGATGATCCCGTCGACCCGACGTTTGCGCAGTGCCGCGAGCTGCCTGATCTCCTTCTCATGATCGTCCGACGTGCTGCAGAGCGCCAGCGTCAGCCCGGCCTCGTCGCAGACCCGCTCGATCGACTGGGCGAGTTCGGCGAAGTGCGGGTTGGTGATGTCGGGCATGACCAGGCCGATCATGCGGCTGCGGCCGGATTTCAGGCTCACCGCGATCGCATGCGGGACATAGCCGAGTTCGTCTATGGCCTGGAGGATGCGGCTGCGCAGGGCCGGGCTGACCGGTGCGGTGTTGTTCAGCACCGCCGAGACGGACCCGATCGAGGCGCCGGCCCGCGCGGCAACGTGACGCAGCGTGATCAACGCGCTCCCTTGCGGATGAAGGTCGACGTAGATAGCCTGCCTGAAACGTTTCAGAGCCACAAGGCTGCTGAGTCCGGGCTGCGCTGCTGACGTGCCTCCGGCCCGTGGCGGCACTTGAGCCGGACGGGAGGGATGGATGGTCCAGGACAGTTTCGCGGCCGGGCGCCGCGGCACGGCTTTGCCGACGCGCAGGCAGATCCTCACATCGGCCGGCCTCGGCACGCTGGCGCTCGCCACACCGGCACTCGCCACACCGGCACTCGCCCGGGCCGACCGGCCGACGCTCAGCTTCTGGCAGTTCTATGCGCCGGGCGGTCCGGTCGCGGCGCAGGCGCAATGGTTCGAGGATGTCGTCGCGAAATGGAATGCGTCCAACGACGTCAAGGTGACGCTCGAATACGTGCCGAACGACCAGTACATGAACGGCTCGAAGCTGCAGACGGCCTTCGCTTCCGGAAGCGGTCCGGATCTGTTCCTGATCAGCCCGGGCGACTTCCTGCGCTACGGCAACGCGCGCATGCTGCTCGATCTCACCCCTTACATCGACGCGGCAGCGCAGCGCGACTTTCCCGAACAGGTCATGGCGACGCGCAAGATCGCCGGGCGCATCTACGGCATCCCGATGGAAGTCGAGCCGATGGCGATGTACTACAGCCTCGCCGCCTTCGAGAAGGCGGGGCTCGGTGAGGCGGACATCCCGAAGGACTGGGACGCGCTGCTCGCACTCGGCAAAAAGCTCACCACGCACAACCGCTTCGGCCTGCTCTTCGAGACCACGCCAGGCTACTACCAGAACTTCACCTGGTATCCCTTCCTGTGGCAGGGCGGCGGCGGGATCCAGAAGGACGGCAAGAGCAGCTTCAACGGAGCGGCTGCTGTCCAGGCACTGCAACTCTGGCAGGAGTCGGTGGCCTCGGGCGCCGCGCCGCGCAAGCTTCTCGGCGGCGGCGCGTGGGACATCGTGCCGAACCTCGCCTCCGGCTATTGCGCCATGCAGAATTGCGGCATCTGGGGGATCAGCGCACTGAGGAGCAACGCGCCCAGTTTCCGCTACGGCGTCTTTCCCTTGCCGGTCCCGAAAGGCGGCCGCCCGGTCACGGTGGGTGGCGGATGGGCGTTCGTCGCCAACGCCCGCGGCCGCGATCCCGAGACCGCCGGCCGGTTCTGCGCCTGGGCCCTGGCGTCAACGAAGCCGGACTCGGTGCAGCGCGTGGCCGACTGGTGCACGCGGGCGAAAAGCGACATGCCGCCGCGCACGTCGGTGTTTGCCGCGGCGTCCGCCGCCTATGGCAGCGGCTTGCTCAAGCTGTTCAAGGACGAGATCTATCCGACCGTGCGCGGCGAGCCGCGTGTCCCGCCGCAGGTCTACAAGATCATCTCGGACGCCATCCAGGAGTGCCAGCTGGGTGGACGCAGTCCCGAACAGCAGGCCGCCTCCGCCTCGCAGCAGATCGACGATTACCTTGCCACCTATAGCGGGGCGCCGATCATCTGACGATGACGCGCTCCGCCGAAGGCTCGACGGAGGTCGCAGCCGGTCCGCCACGGCGGCGGCGCGTCACGTCGCAGCGCCGGCGCGAGCAGATCGCCGGCGCCTTGTTCGTGCTGCCGGATCTGCTCGGCCTCCTGGTCTTTGCCGGTCTGCCGATGATGCTCGCCGTTGTTCTCGGCTTCTTCGCCGTCGACGGTTTCGGCGGCTATCGCTTCGTGGGCCTGGCCAACTATCGTCGCATGCTGCACGATGCGCTCTTCCTGCAGAGCCTGCGCGTCACGCTGCTCTACGTGGTGCTGCTCGTGCCTTCTCTCTACCTCTCGGGCTTCGCGCTCGCCCTGCTGGTGCAGCGACGCTCCGTGCTGTCGGGCCTGCTGCGCACCCTGTTCTTCCTGCCGCAGATGATCAGCCTGGTGGTTGTCGCGATCATCTGGCAGGTGCTCCTGGTCGACAAGATCGGCTTGGTCAGCCGGCTGTCGGCGCTGCTCGGCGTGCACAACCTCTCCTGGCTGGGTGACCCGAGGCTGGCACTCTACGCGGTGGTGTTCATCAGCGTGTGGTTCCTGATGGGCTTCTACATGCTCATCTTCCTGGGTGGGCTGCAGGACATCCCGCGCGAATACTACGATGCTGCGCGCATGGACGGCGCCAGCGCCTGGGCCTCGCTGCGCTACATCACGCTGCCGCTGCTCAAGCCGACCAGCTTCTTCGTTCTCCTCGTCTCGACCGTCGCCGCGGTTGCCGGCGGCCAGGCCTTCGACCTGATCTACGTGATGACCAAGGGAGGGCCCGCCAACGCGACGGCGCTGGCCATCTATTACATCTACCAGCAGGCCTTTCAGTACAACGAGTTCGGTTATGGCTGCGCGATGGCGACGGTTCTCGTGGTGATCCTCATGGCGCTCACGCTGCTGCTGTTCGCGTTTACCCGCGGAGGGCGCTTTGAGCAGGGCTGATAGCGCAGCGCACCGGGGACGGGCTGGCATCACCCCCGCGTCGGCTCAGCTCTGGAGCCTGCTCGGACTTGGCCTGGCGCTGGCCACCGTGGCCCCGATCGCCTGGATGTTCGTCACCACCTTCAAGAGCGGTGCGGACGTGTTCTCGCTTGGTGCCCCGCACCACCTGACGTTGTCCAACCTGGTCTACGTCTTCACCCAGGTCGATTTCCTGCGCTTCCTGTTCAACACCTTCATCGTTTCCTCGGCAGTGACCGTGGTGGCCATCGTCCTGCACTCGATGGCCGGCTATGCGCTGGCCCGGCTGCGCTTCCCGGGGCGTGAGATCATCTTCCTCGCCATGTTCTCGACCTTCCTGGTCTCGCTGCCGGTGATCATCGTACCGCTGTTCCTCGTCGTCAAAACACTCGGCCTGCTCGACAGCTATGGCGGCCTGATCATCCCCTCGGTGTTCAACGCCTTCGGCATCTTCCTGCTGCGCCAGTTCTATCTCGGCGTGCCGCGGGAGCTCGAGGAGGCCGCCATCATGGACGGTGCCGGCTACTGGCAGATCTATCGCAGCATCATCCTGCCGCTCAGCCGGCCAATCCTGTCCTCGCTTGCCATCCTGTTCTTCCTGGCCAACTGGAACGCGTTCCTCTGGCCACTCACGGTGACGAACAGCAAGAGCCTGTGGGTGGTGCAGGTCGCCATCGTCAGCTTCCAGGGGCAGTATTCAGGCTCCTGGAACTACGTCATCGCCGCCTCCAGCGTGGTGACCGTGCCGACCATCCTGCTGTTCCTTTTGTTTCAGCGCAACATCATCGAATCGATCAAGACCAGCGGGCTCAAATAGCCTGCCCGAAGGAGGATGACGCATGGAGCGGTTTTCCGGATTGGGGTGCCACCTGGGTAACATCTCCCGCCTTTCGCCGGCGCTGACGCGGTCCATCTCGCCGGAGAACTTCACCGGCGAGAAGGGCGGCGGCGGCCGTGCGACCGAGGGCACGGGTGCGTGGCATGCACGCGACCTGGGTCAGGGCTGGAAGGTGTCGCCCTCCATCCGGATCGAGCCGGGCGAGACGCGTCTCCTGGCCGACATCGCAGGCTCGGGCGCGATCCAGCAGATCTGGATGACTCCGGCCAACGCCCCCTGGCGGGACCTCATCCTGCGCATCTTCTGGGACGATCAGGAGCACCCTTCGGTCGAGGCTCCGCTGGGCGACTTCTTCGCCTGCGGCTGGAACCGCTATGCGCAGCTGAGTTCGCTCGCGGTCTGCGTCAATCCGGGCTGCGCATTCAACTGCTACTGGGAGATGCCGTTCCGCAGCCGGGCAAGGCTGGTCATCGAGAACCGCTCCCCGGACGAACATGCCATCCTCTACTACCAGATCAACTATGCGCTGACCGACATCCCTGCCGACGCCGCCTATTTCCATGCCCAGTTCCGGCGGACGAACCCGCTCGCCTACAAGCAGGACTACGTCATCCTCGACGGGATCGTTGGGGCGGGCCAGTATGTCGGCACCTACATGGCCTGGGGCGTCAACAATGGCGGCTGGTGGGGCGAGGGCGAGATCAAGTTCTTCCTCGACGGCGACGCGACCTACCCCACCATCTGCGGGACCGGCACGGAGGATTATTTCTGCGGTGCCTACAATTTCGACTGCGGCACCGTCGATGATGCCTTTCCTCGCGCCTATGTCGAGTTCTGCACCCCCTATGCCGGCCTGCCGCAGGTGATCAGGCCTGACGGCGTGTACAAGTCGCAGCAAAGGTTCGGGCTGTATAGGTGGCACATCGTCGATCCGGTGCGCTTTGCCGCCGACCTGCGGGTGACCATCCAGGCGCTCGGCTGGCGCGGCGAGACCCGGCGCGAGCAGCGCCGCTATCTTCCGCTGCAGGACGACATCGCCTCGGTGGCCTTCTGGTACCAGACCCTGCCCACGGCGCCGTTCCCGCGTCTTCCTGACCGGGACGCGCTCGAGATCATCTGAAAACCGCTTCATCGACCGGGCGTCACCCGAAGCAGGCGCCCGCCGCCCGTGCCGGCGTGCCGACGCATCGCCGGTCCGTTCGCCCTGTCTTGATCTGGCTCAACGACAAGGCCACTCGATCAGTCGAGGATCAACGGCGCTTGACGCTGATCGAGACGAGCCATGACCGACCAACCAATGACGATCCAGCCAATGACGATCCATTGGCAGGATGCGGCCATCTTCCTGCTCGGCACCTGGCTGCTCAGCCCCTTCTGGCTGATGCCGGGCACGTTGGGACCGAAGCTCGCCTTCAGCATCATCCTGGTTGCCGAGACCGTGATGCTGTGTTCGTGGCTCTCGATGGTTCACGACCGCAGGATGGCCGATTGCGTGCTGCTCGCCTGCGGGTTGTGGCTGGTCGCAGCACCGCAGGTGCTCGGCTATTGGCGCGAGGCAGCACTGGCCGACGATCACGCGCTGGTGGGAACGCTCGTCGCCGTCCTGGCCCTGTCCGGGCTGGCGACACGGCGCCGTCGGAAGTGACCGCGCAGAGCCGCGTGTCCGCTCAGTCCAGGTCGATCATCACCGGCACATGATCGGACGGCGTCGGCCAGTCACGCACCTCGCGCAGCACCGTCATGCCGCGCAGGGCGGGGGCCAGGTCGGGGCTCACCCAGACATGATCCAGCCGCCGCCCGCGATCGGACAGCTTCCAGTCGCGGTTGCGGTACGACCACCAGGTGTAGAGCTTCTCCTCGGCCGGCACGAAGCGGCGCATCGCGTCGGTGAAGCCGCAGGCGAGCCACGCCTCCAGCCGCTCCACCTCGGGCGGCGTGTGGCTGACCACACCCAGCAACTGCTTGTGGCTCCAGACATCCTGCTCGAGCGGGGCGATGTTGAGGTCGCCGACCAGCACCGTGCGGGCGGGGGGATTGGCCCGGAAGTGGGCCGCCGTTTCCTCCACAAAGGCCAGCTTGTGGGCGAATTTGGCATTGGCCGCCGGATCAGGGATGTCGCCGCCGGCCGGGACGTAGAAATTATGCACGCTGAGCGGGCCGCCCGCCCAGTCCACCGTCGCCGCGAGATGCCGGCGGTCGTTCTTCAGGCACCAGTCCGGCGCGTCGGAATCCACGACCAGCTTCCGGCGCGAAAGGATCGCCACGCCGTTGTACGACTTCATCCCCCGGTGGGCGATGTGGCTGAAGCCAAGAGCCAGGATGTCGTCGCGCGGGAACAGCTCGTCCGGCACCTTGGTCTCCTGCAGGCAGACGATGTCGGGCGAACAGGCGGCGACCAGGCGGGCCAGCAGCGGCAGGCGCAGGCGCAGCGAGTTGATGTTCCAGGTCAGGATACGCATGCGCTCTCGCTCGCACCGCCGCCCGGTTGCTGGCAAGAGGGGGCTGCTGGCAAGAGCGGGCTGTTGGCGAGAGCCGGCGCTTGCGCAACCGTTCGCCATGCAGTCAGCTTTGATCGTCATGACCGACGCATCCAGCCTGCACCACTCGCTGCTCACCCTCGACAGCCATATCGACATTCCCTGGCCGGCGCGGCCCCAGGACGACCCGTTCACCGACACTGCCGGTCGGCGGGTCGACCTGCCGAAGATGCGCCGCGGCGGCCTCGCCGCCGGCTGCTTCGCTGCCTACGTGCCCCAGGGGCCCTGCGACGCGGCGGGCTTCGAGGCGGCGCAGAAGCGCGCGCTGGCCATGCTCGATGCGATCGTCGCGATGGGCGCCGGCGGCCCCGAAGCCAGCAGCGGGAGCGACGGGGATCTTGCCGCATCGACCTGCCGGACCGCCGACGAGATCGAGCGCGCGCATGCCGCCGGGCGGCTGGCGATCGTGCCCGCCGTCGAGAACGGCCACGCCATGGGCGATGATCTGGCGCTGCTCGGCGCATTCCGCGGCAAGGGTGCCTGCTACGTCACGCTGACCCATAACGGCCACAACGCCCTGGCCGACGCGGCCATCCCCCGCCGCGATCTCGGCGACGGCGAGACCCGGCATGGCGGGCTGAGCGCGCTCGGCCGCGAGGCGGTCGCCGAGATGAACCGGCTCGGGCTGCTGGTCGACGTGTCGCATCTGTCGCGCCAGGGCATGCTGCAGGCGGTGGCGCTGTCGCGCACCCCGGTGGTGGCGACCCACTCCTGCGTCCGCGCGCTGTGCGACCATCCGCGCAACCTCGACGACCTGCAGCTCGACGCGCTGCGCGACACGGAAGGCCTGATCCAGATCACCGCCATGCCGTCCTTCCTCAAGCCGAAGGCCGGGCCGGCCGATGCAGGGGTCGCCGATTTCATCGACCACCTGGACTACGTGGTGCGCCGGATCGGTGTGGCGCATGTGGGCATCAGTTCCGATTTCGACGGCGGCGGAGCGATCGCCGGCTGGGAGAACGCCGCACAGAGTCCGGCGATCACCGCCGAACTGGTCCGCCGCGGCTATGGCCACACGGAGATTGCCGCCTTCTGGGGGGGCAACTTCCTGCGCCTGATGCGCCGCGCCGAGGCGCAGGCGGCCAGCCACGCGGCCCCGGTCCAGCGTTCCGGAACGCTGTCATAACAAATCGCGTCTCCCGACACCTGACACGCGCCGGAAGCGTCGCGCGAGATTTCGTCCACTAGCGGGATTGACTCCCTGTAATCTCAATGAACTGCCGCCATATGTCGGTGCCATGACGGTCGCTTCGAGCGCACCGTAGCAAAATCAACGGTTTAGCTTTGATGCCAAAAAAACGGGCAACCACTCAGGAGCCAGCTTTCCCGCCACTTTGCGGGATCTGTCTGCCCTTCGCCCACAGACTTATCCACAGAAACGGTGGATGATTCCGGCCCGGCGGCAAGCGTGAGCGAGCCGATGACGGAAAGCATGGCAGCGGAGCCCGGCACCCCGGACACCCTCCAGCCGGGCGGGGTCGCGGCCATCGAGCGCGCCCTGCACAACATGCCGTCGAGCCCCGGCGTCTACCGGATGCTCGATGCCAAGGGCGACGCGCTCTATGTCGGCAAGGCGCGGGCGCTGAAGCGGCGGGTTTATTCCTACACCCAGGTCGCGCGGCTGCCCGAGCGGCTGCGCCGGATGGTCTCCGAGACCGCCCTGGTCGAGATCGTCACCACCCACACCGAGGCCGAGGCGCTGCTGCTCGAGGCCAACCTGATCAAGCGGCTCAAGCCGCGCTTCAACATCCTGCTGCGCGACGACAAGAGCTACCCGTGGCTCATGCTGACCGAGGGCCACGCCTTTCCGCAGATCGCCAAGCATCGCGGCAAGCCGGTGAAGGGGGCGAGCTTCTGGGGTCCGTTCGCCTCGGCCTGGGCGGTGAACCAGACGGTCACCGCCATGCAGAGGATCTTCCTGCTGCGCTCCTGCGCCGACACGGTGTTCGCGTCGCGTTCCCGGCCCTGCCTGCTGCACCAGATCAAGCGCTGCTCCGCACCCTGCGTCGAGCGGATCTCGGCCGAGGAGTACGGGCGGCTGGTGGCGCAGGCCAAGGCGTTCCTTTCCGGCAAGGCGGGGCACGTGCAGCGCGAACTCGCCGCCGAGATGGAGCAGGCGGCGGGCGGGCTCGAGTTCGAGCGTGCCGCGGCGCTGCGCGACCGCATCCGCGGCCTGACCCACGTGCAGGGTAATGGTGTGATCAACCCGGCCTCCATCGAGGATGCCGACGTGATCGCGCTGTGGGGTGCCGCCGGTCAGAGCTGCGTGCAGGTGTTCTTCATCCGCGGCGGGCGGAACAACGGCAACCGCGCCTTCTTCCCGGCCCACGCCAAGGGCGAGGAGGCCGAGGAGGTGCTCGGCGCCTTCATCGCCCAGTTCTACGACGACAAGCCGCCGCCGCCGCTGATCATGCTCAGCCAGGAACTGCCCGACCGGGAGCTGCTGGCCGAGGCGCTGTCGATCAAGTCTGGCACGGCCAGGGAGGAAGGCGGCCGGGTGCCGCGCCGGGTCGAGATCGCGGTGCCGCAGCGCGGCGAGAAGCGCGAGGTGGTCGAGCATGCGCTGACCAACGCCCGCGAGGCGCTCGAGCGGCGGCTGGCCGAGGGGGCCGGGCAGGCCAAGCTGCTGGAAGGGGTGGCCAGCCTGTTCGGCCTGCCGTCCAGCCCGGAGCGGATCGAGACCTACGACAACAGCCACATCATGGGCACCAGCGCCTACGGCGTCATGGTGGTGGCGGGACCGGAAGGCTTCACCAAGAACGCCTACCGCAAATACGCGATCCGCGGCCCGATCACGCCCGGAGACGATTTCGCCATGATGCGCGAGGTGCTGGAGCGACGGTTCGGCCGCGCGCTGCGCGAGCAGGCGGGCGAAGGAGCAGGCGAGGGAGCCGGCGGGGGAGCCAGCGAAGGAGCCAGGTCCGACTGGCCCGACCTGCTGCTCATCGACGGCGGCGCGGGCCAGTATTCCGCCGTCCGTTCCGTGCTCGACGATCTCGGCGTCAACGACGTCAAGCTGGTGGCCATCGCCAAGGGTCCGGACCGGGACGCCGGGCGCGAATGGTTCCACACCGACGACCGGCCGCCCTTCCAGCTGCCGCCGCGCGACCCGGTGCTCTACTACCTCCAGCGCCTGCGCGACGAGGCGCACCGGTTCGCCATCACCACCCATCGCGCCGGCCGCTCCAAGCGCCTGACCCGCTCGGAGCTCGACGACATTCCCGGTGTCGGTCCGGCGCGCAAGCGGGCGCTGCTCAACCATTTCGGCTCGGCGCGCGGCGTCAAGCAGGCGGGGCTCGCCGACCTCGAGGCAGCACCCGGGATCAACCGCGAAACCGCCCGCGCCGTCTACGGTCACTTCCACCCGAGGTGACGGCCGTCGCGCCCTGCTCCCGGTCCGTCTTCTCCCGCCTGGCCCGGGCGAGGCGCCTGCTTCGGGCGCCGGGAGTCGCAGGTGACTGGCCGCCTCGTGCGCCGATGACTATCATCGCCACCGATGCTGACCGACCTGCCGAACGTCCTGACCTTGTCGCGCATCGCCGCCATCCCCGTGCTGGTGGCGCTGGTCGCGGCGCGCACACCCCTGGGCGACCTGCTGGCCTGTCTGGTGTTCATCGCCGCCGGCATTACCGACTACCTCGATGGCCAGATCGCCCGCTCCCGCAAGCAGCACTCCGAGATCGGCCGCATGCTCGACCCGATCGCCGACAAGCTGCTGGTCGGCGCCTCGCTGATGGTCCTCGCCGGGCTGCAGCGCCTGCCGTTCCACGGGCTGTGGCCGGCGATCGTCATCCTGCTGCGCGAGATCCTGGTCAGCGGCCTGCGTGAGCATCTGGCCGCGTTGCGCATCAGCCTGCCGGTCACCAGGCTGGCGAAGTGGAAGACCGGGTTCCAGATGGGTGCGATCGGCGTGCTGCTGGCCGGCGACGACACGGCGCGCCTGCTGCACTTGGGTTTCCTGCCTGTGGACGTGATCGGTGCGCTGATGCTGTGGGTGGCGGCCATCCTGACCCTGCTGACCGGATGGGACTACCTGATCACCGGCCTGCGCCATGTCGGCCAGCCGCGACCAGGCCCCGCCCAGACGCCGAAGCTGACCCCCTGAAGCCCGGACCCGCAGCGTGCGCCGCTCGCCCCGGACCAGTCGTCGGGTCTGACGATCGCCGCGTCATCAGAGTTAATATGATGTAAAGCGCACTGCCAAAGTCTGGTTCGGAAAGACCTCACGCCGGTTGCGCGCGGTCTCGCCGGTCCGATCGCTTTGTTCGATCACTTTGCTTGAGCATTCGGCCGTGGGCGGGCACAGTCTGCCCCGGGTGCGGCGGCGACGCCGCGAGGGGATCTGGATATGTTGCGAACTGGTTCGCTCGGTGCGGCTCTGCTTCCCGGGCTTTTGCTTCTGAGCGGCTGCTCGGGCCTGGGAAAGTTCTTCGGCGATACGATCACACTCCCCGGCGCCAACCCGAATCTCCCCTCCGGCCTGAGTGAGAATGTGGAACGCTCCCGTGGCCAGAAGGTCGAGGCAGGTCCGATCCTGCCTGAGCCCGGCAATGTCTGGCCGGGTCCGCCCCAGCCGTTGCCCACCCTGAGCGACGTGTCGCGCAATCCGGGCAACTTCCTGCCGCCCGACGAGCAGCATGGCAGCGAGATGCAGGACGGCGGCAGCATGAGCCTTGGTGAGCGCAATGCCATCGACAACGGGGCGGCGATCGAGAACGGCTTCTCCGGCAACGGTGCCAACTCGACCGGCGGCGGCTCGACGGGCAGCGGCTCGACGGGCAGCGGCTCGTCCGGCGGCGGCGGCGGCGGCAACGGCTCGGCAGGCGGCGGCCTCGGTTCCAGCATGAGCGGCCAGGGGCTGCCCAGCCAGGTGCCCGATGCTGCCAGCCGGTTCCAGATGAAGCCGGGCGGCGATGTCGGCAAGCCGATCATCATCCCCAACGGTGATGGCACGAGTACCGTCGTGGAGCCCGATGGCACGGTGAAGACGGTCAAGGATGCGCCTAAATAGGGCCTATGTCCCAGATCTCGACCCCATCCGAAGGCCCGGATTCGCCGCTAAGCCCGACTCGGCCCCAGATCCCGGCCCAGTTCGTCTCCTCGACCCGGATCCTGTATTTCGCCTGGCTGCGTGACCGGCTCGGCACCGGCGAGGAGCGGATCGCGCTGCCCGACGAGGTGCGCACGGTCGGCGCGCTGCGCACCTGGCTTGCCGGGCGTGACGACCGGTTCCGGCGCGTCTTCGCCGAGGCCGGCCGCATACGCGCCGCGGTCAACCAGGAATTCGCCGGCGACACGGCCCCGGTGCGGCCGGGCGACGAGATCGCCTTCTTTCCGCCGGTGACCGGCGGCTGATGGGCTCGGTCCTGGTCACGGCCGAGCGCTTCGACGTCTCGGCCGAACTGGGCCGCCTGTCGGAGCCCGGCGTCGGCGGCCTCGGCTGCTTCGTGGGTGTGGTCCGTGCCGGCGGTCCGGAGGCAGCCGGCGCTGCCCTGACCGCGCTGACCCTCGAGCACTATCCCGGCATGACCGAGCGGGCGATCGGGGTGATCGTCGCACAGGCAGAGGCACGGTTCGGACTGCTCGGCTGCCGGGTCGTGCACCGGATCGGACGGCTCGGCCCGGGCGAGCCGATCGTGCTGGTCGTGGCGGCCGCGGCTCACCGCGAGGCAGCCCTGCAGGCCACCTCCTTCCTGATCGACTGGCTCAAGACACGGGCGCCCTTCTGGAAGTGCGAGGAGTTCGCCGACGGCACGCGGCGCTGGGTGGAAGGGCGCGATGCCGATGAACTGGCCGCCGCGCGCTGGGACGGGCAGGGGGCGGCGTGCCCGGACTGAGTGGGCGGGCGAGCTCCGCATGCAGATCCTGATCGCACGGCAGCACCCGTGAGCCGGTTCGACCCGGCCCAGGCCGCCGCGCGCCTCCCCCACCCTCGCCGCCTGCGCGCCTTCGGGCCGGCGCCGGCAGGCCAGGTCGTGCTCGACGGCCGGATCGTGCTCAACGCCAGCGGCAACGACTATCTCGGTCTCGCCCGCCACCCGCTCCTGGCCGAGCGCAGTGCCGCGTGGGGGGCGGAGTTCGGCACCGGCGCCGGCGCCTCGCGCCTGGTCAGCGGCACGCTTGCCCCCCACGAGGCGGTCGAGGCGAGGGTGGCGCGCTTCAAGCGCTGCGAGGCGGCGCTGCTGTTCGCCTCCGGCTGGCAGGCCAACGCGTCCGTGCTGCCGGCGCTGTTCGCCGCCGCCGACCGCCCGCTGGTGTTCGCCGACCGCCTCAACCACGCGAGCCTCCACCATGGCTGCGCCGCCGCCGGGGTGCGCCAGATCCGCTACCGGCACAACGATCCGGGTCACCTCGACGACCTGCTCACCGCGCGCGCCGGGGAGGCGGGGACGCGCTTCATCCTCACCGAGAGCGTGTTCAGCATGGATGGCGACCAGGCCGACATCTCCGCCCTCGCGGCTCTCGCGGCGCGCCACGACGCCTTCCTCTATGTCGACGAGGCGCACGCGACGGGTGTGCTGGGCGAGGGCGGTGCCGGGCTCTGCGCCGGCGTGGCCGGGATCGGCTGCGTGATCGGCACGTTCAGCAAGGCGTTCGGCAGCTTCGGCGCCTATGTCGCCGGCTCGCGCGGCCTGCGCGACCTGCTGGTCGGCGCCTGCTCGGGCTTCATCCACACCACCGCCCTGCCGCCGCCGGTGCTCGGCGCGATCGACGCGGCGCTCGACCTCATGCCGGGGCTGGGCGAGGCGCGCGCTCGCCTGCAGCACGAGGCCGCCCGGCTGCGCACGGCACTCGCCGGGCTCGGCATCGACACCGCCGGCTCGACCACCCAGATCGTCCCGGCCGTGCTGGGCGGGGCAGAGCAGGCGGTGCTGGCCAGCGAGCGTCTGCTGGCCGAGGGCGTGCTGGCGGTGGCGATCCGGCCGCCCACCGTGCCGAACGGTGCCAGCCGTATCCGCTTAGCCCTGAGCGCGGTGCACGGGGCCGAGCAGGTCTCGCGACTGATCGGCCTGCTGCCGCGCACCTTCGCGCAGGATCCCCCGCCGCCCGATTGCCTGCCGTCTGGTTCCCTGCCGCCTGGCCGGACGGCGCCGTGATTCGCCTGTTGTTTGCACATGGCTGGGCGATGCAGGCCAGCCTGTGGGACGGCCTGCGCGCAGCCCTCGGTGCCGAACTCAGCGGATCCTGCCTGCTGCGCGAGCCGGGCTATTTCAGCGAGCCGCTTGTCGATCCCCGGCCGGAATGCCCGGTGCTGGCCGTCGGCCATTCGCTCGGCCTGCTAGGCCTGTTGCTGCGGCCGCCACCGCATCTGGCCGGCCTGGTCTCGATCAACGGCTTCAGCCGCTTCAGCGCCGCACCTGACCATCCGTCCGGCGTCGCGCCGCGGATCCTGCGCCGGATGCGCCAGCGGCTGTCCGGCGCGCCGGAGCAGGTCGCCGTCGAGTTCCGCCGCCGCTGCGGCCTGCCGCCGGCATCGGGTGTGGCAGCACCGGCACCGCTTGCCGCCGGGCTGGATCTGCTCGAAGCGGCGGACGGGCGCGAGAGCCTGCGCCGCCTCGCCGTGCCGGTGGTGGCGCTGGCCGGCGCCGGGGACCGGGTGGCGCCGCCGGAGCTGTCGCGCGCCTGCTTCACCTCGCCCTTCTGGCTCGCCGGCGGCCACGTCCTGCCGCAGACCCACCCGGCGGACTGCGCCCGGGCGATCCGCTGCGTGCTGGAACGCCTGGCATGACCGACCAGCACCATCCGCTCGCCCGGCGCTTCGGCGCGGCCGCGGCGGAGTACGAGCGTCACGCGCCGGTGCAGCGTCTGGCGGCCGACCACCTGGCGCGGCTCATCGCCCGCGAGGTGCCGCGGCCGGCCCGGGTGCTGGAGGTCGGCTGCGGCACCGGCCTGCTGACCCGCGCCCTGATGCGCCACCTGCCGTCGGCCTCCTGGGTGCTGAGTGATCTCTCCGGATCCATGCTCGAGCGCTGCCTGGCGCGGCTCCCACCAGGGCGGCAGGTGACGGGGCTGGTGATGGATGCGAGCCGGCCCGCGCTGCGCGGCAACTTCGACCTGGTCTGCGCGGGCCTGGTGCTGCAATGGGCCGAGGATCTGCCCGCGACACTCGCCGGACTTGCCGACCTGGTCGCTCCGGGCGGCCTGCTCGCCGCGTCCCTGCTCTGCGCGGGCAGCTTCGAGAGCTGGGCCGCGGCGCTGGCCGCCGAGGGCTGCACCACGCGGCTGCAGCATTTCCCCGACAGCGCCGGCCTCGATCGGGTCTGGCCCGCCACTGGTGCAGGCACCTGGCAGGTCGAGACGATCG
>Ga0080006_1145740_pt1 | contig 35267 bp, 32 predicted proteins | sample RS3BMetagenome_FD_69209 | JGI IMG/M metagenome (GOLD analysis project Ga0080006, IMG submission 69209) | Ferric oxide microbial mat and aquatic microbial communities from Rainbow Spring, Yellowstone National Park, USA - RS3B (SPADES... ...
ATATCCTGAAACAGCATCCGGATGCTAAGACGCACTGGTGCAAAACAATGGACTACTCCGGAACTCGTAGTACCTGTCAATACTCGGAAGTTGCCGCTCATTTTTTCCATTGTACCCATGCAGCCATTTCTTTCCCCGGAAACTCTGGTGCGATACATCCGTCTTACGCCCGGGAAGGATCTCCGAATGCATGTCAAATTATGCACCTGATCCCAAAATGAGCTCCAACAATAGATATCCCCAATTCTGAACACTTAATTCTGTATTCCAGGACAAATGCGCTCTCTGCAGTTGCAGCAAATGCGCTCTACTCCGATGACGACCGCTTTCAGCATTCTCTTGCGCATTCGATGCGAAGTAGGTCATAGTTATAGCTATATTAATCACTACTGCAGTACGCTTTATGACTTGCGAACCATTGTTGGTTCTTCACATCAGGAGGAGTGCCCTCTCACCCGATCACTATACGATTGTGACAGTGGCATGCCGTCTCATCGGTACGCTGTTGCTCCCACATCCGTCCTTGAAGCAGCGGTCTGCGCTCCGAAGGCGCATCTCATTTTCATCACTAATAAACCTTACACAGGGGCCAAGACAGTCGACTTGAGGCCTCGCCTCCGTAACGCCTGGTCGATCAGATTAAGACTCAGTTCGTAAAGCTGATCTGCCTTGTCGATTGCGTACGTTGGTTCAATAACCTGCGGTTTCGTCTTCTATCCCCCATCTGTATATTTGCCACGCCACTGATAATACGAGCCCGAGTCCGACAGCCGTCCCTGGGTCACCACTTCGGCTACACGGCATCCGGCCTCATCATTGGGAACGTATTGCTGAGTGATGTACTTCTGAAGAATCGGGAAGAATACGTAGCGGAACCAGCCACGCTTTTCGCGGAAGAGGTTGCTGTCGGCGACAAATCCCGGGAAAATCGCCACAGAGGTCACCCTGTCGCGGCCGTATCGATCACTGAGCGCCTTCATTGTCAGTACGTTCGCGGCTTTGGCGTCTTTGTAGGCTTTTGTGGGCTCAGACGGACCACTGCCCACTATGCCCGTCGTCTGCGGACCAAGCCCCGCGGCTAGACCAGACAAATCACCGAGGCGAGCCCGCGGGGGGATCCTTCCCGGCAGCGAATTCGTCGAATGGGTCTGAGTTGTCAGAAACACAATGCGCCCGCGCGATATTTTCAGCTTCGGCAACAGCTCCCGACAGAGAAGCAAATGGCTCAGATGGCAAACCTGCATGGCTCCCTCGATGCCGTCCACCGTGAAACGCGGTTTCTTGTCCCGCGGATGCCAGATGGCGGCATTGCTGATCAGGGTATCTAGGTGATCGACGCGCGCCACACTCGATAGCTCTCTCATAAACTTCAACACAGAGGCGAAATCAGCCAGATCACAATGCAGCACGGTATAGGCGTCCTTTGGAAGGTTCACGTTGTTAGCTGCGCGCTCCGCCCGGTCGACGTCACGACATGCCATGACGATGTGCCAGTTGCCCTTGTTGATCAGAGCGCGAGCTGCATACAGACCGACCCCAGAGGACGCGCCAGTGATGACGGCGATCTGCGACTGCTTCGGACCCATACGAAGATGCAGCGCGTGGTGCCGGCGCGCTACAGGCGAACGCTGCACCACCTAGGGCAGCGGATGCTGACAGTGGTGACGGTATCGAGCTGCGAAGCACCCGTCACGTGCGGTACGCCGCGGGAACCGTGCACGAGTTGCAGCGCGCGCGCGCGAAAAATGTGTCTTTCCTAGTACAGCGGAACAGAAACGAAAAGAGCTTGCATTTTCTTGGGATAGATTCTCTCCGATGCGGAAGCTGTCGATCGTTTCAACAACAAGAAACGTTCGCTTAAGTATGCGTATCCAGTCAAAAACCTCTTTTGCGTAGCGGCACGAGTGATCGCCCGTCAATTGCCCAGAGTCCGAGCTAAATCTCCCGTAGATTGTCTAGCGTTCAGCGCAACTAGCACAAGCGCTCAATGCCTTTTCAGAAACTAGGCAGAACTCCGACCATTTCGAACAACAACTTCACCAGTACGTAGTGCCATGGGTTCCGCAGTGCTGCGCTCAGAGATCACAACGATCGTAAATGGACTTCACCACAGCTCTCCGACGAATACCGTAGAGGAGGCATAAGGAAATTTCCTACGGTGCTCTGTATTTTTTGCAAACGTCTGCACGTCAGTTGGAGACTTCATGTCTAGGGCAGGTCATTCGGCATTATTGTACACCGCGGGCGGCAGCGTTTTTTTCAAAGGCATTCGTTGTTCGCTTTGTCGCTTCCGGGCTCGATGTTCGGGTTAGGCTCTTGAAACTAATCTTATAGAGTAGATCAGAATACAGTATGTGCTTTTGGCGGATGCCTCGGTCAAACGGAATGCTAAGTATAGACACTCTATGTATGCGATGCCTCTACCAAGATCACCGGATCCGGGAGAGTAGCAAGCACCATAACTTGGACAATGACGATAGCATGCAAATGGCTTGAACTGCCATCAGTACCAGCCTATGACGCAGGATCGAAGCACAATTCAGGTCAGTTCCTCATTGCAGCGTCCGTGCGGCATGCATAACAAGCATCACGAACAGACGTATATACGAGTTCAGGAATACTACCTTACCTTGTTTGGTTACGATCAATAAAACGAATGAAATTCCGAACGAGAAGATTGATGCACACCTCATCCACACAAGCGGAAGCCGCAGAGAACGCTACGCTTTTGATAGAAGCGTCGAGGGGTTTTGTGCCAGGCCCCAACAGCCCCTTGTATGTCGGGGCGGTGCTGCGATGGGCAGTAGCGTCGGCACCAGCGACAGAGTCTATAGCAGGAGATCGTTCTACGTCAATTTCCGATCTACGATAGTTTATTTCAGCTGCAGTGCGATGCAAACACGCATGTGCCAAGGCGGGGTGTCGGACACGTGTCCTTCATCGATCGCTGAGGCGTCTCGCGCGGTGCACGCATCGCGCTCGGTGAGTGCACCTCGGAGATCAGACAGACATGAGACACGACGCGCGTGCCGCTGTTGAAGGGAAACGTGATTATGATCTCTGGCGTGTTGTTCAGCTGGAAAAAAGTTAAATTTCCGTTCAGGTCCTAGCAAAGTACAGTGTTTCTGTTCATTTTCGTTTCAAGCTTCAAACAAGTCTAGTCAAGTGTTTTGCGCAGTATCTAACAGAAGCGTTCAAAGAGCGTTATCTTTAAAAAACAAGAAAAGGAAATTTATGAAAAAGCAAGCCCACGATCCTGGAGGTCCAAGGTCGCCGGCTGCCAGAAAAGAACAAAAAACAGTGCCGAGTCCTGAAGAAAAGGAAGAGCTGAAGAACCGAAAGCAGGAGGCCCTACATCGAAGGCGGCAAGAAAGTCGACTTTACAACGAGAAGGTGGTGAAAACCTTCCTTCTTGGACATATCAAGGATCCCTACAGGGTAAGTTGCGAGACGCTGTCGAAAAACATGTGGCCTCTTACTCCAAGAGTATTGTCAACGCGTTGTCAGGACTGATGCATTTGCCGAGGGAGATGGATCGCGACGTGACCCACATGGAAACGGTAGAGATTCCGAAAGATTTTTTCGACAAGACCTTTGTTAGTCAGCTGATGCTTGGCACAGAGGAAGCTCGGAAGGAAAATGAGCGGGTGCATGCCCTCCACGAAAAACATCCCTTTTACAGCTTCAGTGGTACTCAATACTGGGGTTACCGGGATGTTCACACATATGGGCCCATGAAGTACCCCACGAATCTGAAGGACCATTTGACAGTGAACCTCGAACGTTTTATGTTACGTGCCGTGGTTGCACTCTACCCGGGCCTATCTCGCAATGGAAAGCGGGCGACTACCAAGGCCATCACGAAAGATCGCAAGCGTGAAGATGAGGTCGAATTTGTCAGAGAGAAGGCGTGAACGAGAGCGCGAACGAAGCTTCTGCGATCCGTGCGGCTATACAAGAGCAACGTGCGGTACTGTGGTTGGCGAATCCAAGAGATAAGATATCAGAGTCGAAAAAAGATAAGGAAAGATACTATTATCTCATAATGCGGTATTTTGTGTTTCTGGACCGAGAGCTCGAGCGGAAGGCGGAGATGAAGCTGTTTGAGGAAGAAATGAAGAATGGGAGAGACGGAAGGCTGTCCTAATCGGGAAGCGCTTCAACGTGGTTCTAATGAGCAACATCAAGTCACATTTTGTGACTATCGATTCAGGCGTCCTTTATGGCATCATGAGGGAGATCAGTCCGGAGTTCAATGTTAACAGGGAGGACCTCACCGGTGAAAACCGGGAGACTTTGTGGAAGAATATCTTCGATTTCAAACGTGTGAAAGTGAGCAAATAAAAGGTATTCACAGGGATGATCGAAACCGATGGAGTAGCCATGTCTGTACACTATCGGTGGTTGAAGAAAGATCGGCCAGTCCCTCCCTCGGCTGCGCCCGTCACGAAGGATGAAGAAAAGGGGGAGTCTGATCCTGCAACGCAGGAGGTGGAGAATAACGAACTTGTTGTTGACGCGGTGAAGGATCAAGATGAGAAGGGGGCGGAACCTGCGACACAGAAAGTGCAGGATAACGACCTTGTCGTTGGCGCGGTGAAGGATGAAGATGAGAGGTAGGCGGATCCTGCCACACAGAAAGTGCAGGATAACCACGTTATGGTTGGCGCGGCGAAGCATGAAGAGAAGAAGGAGGTGGATCCTGTGACACAGAAAGTGCAAGATATCGACTTTTTCGTTGGCGGGGACACCGGAAACACAAATATCGTAACCATCGCTGTACCCAAGCGCGCGGAAGATGTTACTGACGGTCACTTTCGTCAGAACGATATGCGTCTTTTGAGGTTCTCGAGAGCGACATACTATCGAGAATCCGGTATATTGAATGAGAGGAAGAAAATCGAGATATGAATGCTGGATTGAAGAAGCACATGGAAGCTATGAGCAAGGTGACGAGCCGCGGAGCGGACTTTGAATCTTTTCGGAAAATTCATGGAAGTTCGCATTGTGCATTGGGATGCGGTGTGGGAGGAGTATATAAAGCCCCGGTGGACTCGTTTGCGAATGAATCTGTATTGTGGTAAGTAGCGGGCGTTCGCGAATTTTTTCAATCAGCTGAGCGCCTTGAAGGAGGGTGAAAATCAGAGGCTAGTAGCAGCATACAGAGCAGGGCGCTGGGCGCCCAAGAAAGGCACTACGCCAGCTCCAACGACGAGGGTGTTCAAGGAGTGCGCAAGGCTTTTCGTTGCAAAACCGATAGATGAGTTCCGAACCTCCTATACACAACACGAGCTAGGGTGCACACTTCAGAGGGTCGAAATGGAAAATTTCCAGAGGAGCCCTGAGGAAATAGCAAAGTACGGACCGCTGACGGAGGAGGAAGTGGAAAGGAGAGCGAAAGTTCGTGGACTACTCACGCTAGTAAGTACAACCAACGGGGGCACGAAACGGATGGAGTTTGTGGGCCGGTACTTTATCGCCGCTATCAATATAAGGCGATGTGCAGTGCTGGAGGAAACACCTCCAGAGTCGACAAGAGAGAACTTAGTTGGACAACCTCTCAAAGTCGAAGTATATGAGAAAAAGTTGGATGCAGTAGTAGTTGGCCGGTCGAGAAAGACGCGGAGGCGTCTGCATAGCAGTCGGAGACTTCTTGTCTAGGGCGGGTCACTCGCCACTACTGTACAACGGTGACGTCGTTGAACTTTCGAGAGGTGTTTGGAGGCGGCGGTGCCTCCTTTCGAGGTGTATGCCGGAACCAATGAATCGTTATTCAGGATAAACGAATACAGACCGCGGTTGAGCAATTAGCGAACGGCTCCTGTTCTAATATATTGCAGCGTATAATGGGGGCAAGGTTTTTTGTCGAGTCTCCAAGTTTACATTGTAAGAAGATCCGGCGATCGGGACAAACCTGCCGGCCAACTGCTCCGTGTGTCCTCATCTGGTTGGTGGTGCGGCGAAATCAAAGCTGTTCTTATGCCGCGCAGATTCTCCCAGGAGTCGCGGGAAATTCGTTTTTTCCACAGGTTCCGGCCTTGTGTCCACGTTCCTCACATGTGTCGTACTGTGCGCCTGGATATGATACGAATCAACAAAACGCGAAGCCATTCTGTGAGTGTACAGAGTTCGCAAAGACGCATCCAGCGGCCTTGCACTATCCAAATGCCCGGCACCCGGTGATCCTATAATGTTTGACGGACTGGAACATGATTCCTCCAGGCACTCTCGTTGGAGCTTGCGGAAGGGACAAGCGTCTGCCGGGACGCAAGCATCCTTGCGCTGGCTGCGAACAAGAATTGTAAATTTTTCGGGGAGCGGCTAGTTGCTGCAGAGTCCCGATTCAGAAAATGACTTACCTAGGCAGTGGTTTCGAGCAGATCCCGAGATTCTCAAGTTTCGAAAAAAATCTTCCAGTGACCCGGACTCGAACCAGGGACCCTTCGGTAGATGCAAAGTACCACTACAGCCGAATGCTCTACCAACTCGTAGCCTCGCATGGGAAGCGAGTGAGCTATCACTGGATCTCTGCTTGGCGCACACCGCGCCATGCCGGTGACGATGCAACCGTCTAAATTTATATATATACTCATAGCGCTTGGATCGCGCCGCATTCGAGATCGCGCCTCGCCTCGGCCCGAGCGCTTCGATCACAGCGGTCGATTTCTTTTTTCGATGACAATCCGTGGACAATTGACCATGGATCCCAGAACTCGAAATCGATAATGGCTCCCGGGGAATCGTCCGTCATAAGGCATCTACCTCCAAGTTCCATAACGCATACTTGGTCTCGGATATACTGGTCGTTTCGTATGTTCTATCGTGCGCCGAGTACCTGCCGCGAGCACCTGCCGTAGCGCTGATATACTGCTGAAGCAGATGCTGCACTGAGACGTAGCGGCTTTGCAAGACCACTGAGGGCGTCGTCTCGAGGCAGGGCTCATCCGACACGGGGTCGGGGTACATCATCGTTCTGGGAGCCCGCGCCAGGGCGAACCGATCTACCAGGAGTCCACTGCGACAAGGGCGACGCCCAGGCGCGGCTTCCTTTCCCTACTTCCCGATTGCTTGTGTTGCAGACGAGCTACGCAGGTCTCGCCATAGCACCTTGCACTGGAGGAAGCATGAAGCACTAGCCCCGCAGACTCGTCCGGACCGCTGGACCTTCCGTCTGGAAGATAAACTTTCGAAGATTCGGAAACTTTTCCCGATTTCATCGCTTGCTATCAAGGTCGAAAGAAACTGTTATCGAGCTGCTAGTCAGTGGTTCGTTTCAGTTCTTTCTCGCAGTCGTCGATGCCGCGCTTGTCGCTTGTCAGCACCCTAGGTGCAATTTCACACTCAACCCGCTCCAGTTCCGGAGGTTTTGCACGGATGCCACTTGCATATTCCCACAAAAGCATCAGATACGGAGTCGACCAATCAATGGACTTGCATCGGGATGCATGGACTCCATGCCACATATCGAAATATGCAGAGCATCGAGCGTGACGCGGGCCTGTAGTTTCGACAGATCCTTTACTAATGTTGCCCTCTTGGTTTCGTAGTCAGAAACGCATGAAAGCACTGCGCTGCTACAGAATTCCAGATGTGTTCATGCACAGTCATCGACGTGATGAGAACCGGTCGAAGATTGGCTCCAGTAGTCTTCGGCGTGCTGCAACGCTCGTCTCTCAGGTCATCTTCGCGCCTGCTGGCGAGACAGTTTCCGCGAACAACCATTCATGACCCTGACATGATAATCGGGAAAAACTCTGAGCATAAAACGTTCCGAACCTCTTTGTCGATGATGAAAATGACCTGGAAAGCTCCCTAGTGAATCATTTCTACACACGGCCGCCGCGTCTCGCCAACGTCTCAGCGCTAGAAGCATCTCATGGGAGGGCCTCGAATCCACGGAGGATCCTCGGCGGGCGCGGCTCTCGCTCAAGTATATATGCTGTACTCTGACGTTTCAATCATTTCGAGAGCTACATCAATAGCCCGGGAAACGCACTCAACTCGTAAAAGATTGTTTACTGTTCTTCTATTCGTATGTTCCGAACAGTTAACCGCGAGCGCCAGCCTCGTGTCCAGTATGTCCAATTCAGGTTGTTGCTACTAGAATTGCCGAACCCTTTCTGTCTCGAGACCGTTCCGAAAACAACGCTATACTAGACACCGCAAAGCCCAGGAGTTGCAAAAGTCGTCCCACTGGCCCGTTTCCGGAACATGTTTGACACTTACGTGCAGAGCTCTCAATAGCACTCGCAGTCGACCCGCGACCAGAACTGAGACCTCCCGAGTGACTCGTTTTGCTGTTGCAGCTCAAGACTCCCCCAACATTCCTAACGCGACGAACACTCCCGGCGCAGCGACACCGACCAACTACACGTCCGATAGTCTCTACGGCACGCTCTCCCCCGGTGTTGCACTGCTCGGTGCGGAAGCGTCCAGGGACCCGTTCTCAAGTGGCTCCGTGCCTGTGGCTTCTGCGGCGTGCGCATCCTCAGCATCGTCCTCAGCTTCTCCTTCCGCGTACGGTTCTTCGTCTTCCTGTGCAATTCGCAGCGCCTCCTCAGCTTTTCCTCCACTCTTTTTCAGAACACGAGAAATCTCCTCGTCGAGGCTGCCAGGGGCGCCACCGCGTCCGTGTCCTCCCTTGTGTACCTCCCGTTCCTTGCGCTCGTGGGCCCTTGCGCCCTGGGAAAACCCACCATGATGGCGTTCAAGCTGAACTAAGCCTTGCTTCACACTTTTACGGAGCTCGTACTGCTCCTCGTCGCGTTCAGGCACCGACTGCACACGCTGTGGATGCATCGCTGGAACAGAAAAGAAACGTTCAGCGCCAATTTTATCTTCAATCGAGTCGATTCGGGGACTTTGCGCAGGTCTCCCATGAAGCTCGAGGCTGCCTCTGCACCGCCTCTTGATGGAGACCCGCACGGGTTTGCCGACTTGGAAGGTCTCCTTGGTTTACAAAGTAACGCTGCTTCCCAGGAGGGAGAACAACCACAACAAAGAGCAAGTGTTGCGGTAACGACTCCGAGAAAGCACAACAGTCGACGACGCTTTTCGGCGCACCGGGCGGCCTTCCTCGCGTACTTGGCGCTTGCATCCGGAGCCGTGCTTGGTCTCGGCATCTACAATCAGGTGCAGAGTGGGGACGCACTCGTCAATCGACTGGCCTGGAACGGACTATACCGGGCGTTCCTGGGACAAGGAGTTGTGTACGTGGTTCTCGGGAGCTTGACGCTGCTGCTTGCGATCGTAAGTGCGCTTGTTCCGAGACAGTATGCTTGGCGTATTCTCTACCGAACAGTCTCGCTGCTCTGCGCAGTTCTGCTAGCGCTACTGGCGGCGCTATGCATCGTGTATGCTGCAGGCGATGAGTCAGCTGAGCTTGCTGCTTGGCGGGATACGAGACCGGAACTCCGGTGTCTGTTCCAGCACATTTATCAGTGCAGCGGGTTCTATCGAGCTAGCGATGGGACCGCTCCGCCTCTGTGTGGACCAGTTGGTAGAAACGTACCAGGATGCCAGTACGCATTTATCCGTCCTAGTTTGAATCCGTATCTTGCTGTACAGGGAATGGCGTGCTTGTCTGTGGCAACGTTGCTCTTTCTCGAGTCCATTGCTGTGATGATCTGCTTCTAACATGCTCTCCATCCGGCCAAGAATAAGGCGCGTGAACGCGATTCTTTGTGCAGCCTTTTCTCTAGGCAGTGCGTGCGGATACCGCTGGGCAATGCGGCCTGGATCTCATTCGCGATATGCCACCAGCATTTCACACGCCATCTTCCATCAAGACACCAACGATGAATTGGCGCAAGGCTGCGCTTATCGTGTCCTCCGTTGCACAGTGGTGAACATTCACCATGTCGATTGGAGACAACTCTGTGGAGCTTCCGGAGCCCGGCGGCGCTGGGGTAGCAGTGCTTTGTTGCGAGCACATCCCCAGCAAAGCGCGAAACGAGGTGGCTGGTAATTGTCAGTCTGCCTGCTTCTGCTTGGGGACACACAATTATACGCTTCTGATTGTTGCATGCCTCTTGGACAGCGAGTTTCATGAGGCAGCGAGAGTCTGCTTGATAGTGCTTACCGAGGACGATGTTTTCGGCGTCGCCTGGTGTAAAGATCGCCTGCAGCAAAGCGCGCAGACATCGAACCGGTTCCCACTGACACGTGACCGGGCCAGTAATTGCCTTCAACGACCTGGGATTTGCGGTATTCTCTGGACCACAGAACAGCGGAGCACCAACCAGCAGACCGTAACGCTTGAAGCGATTTCTTCCAGGTCCGAGCGTGCAAGCCGCCGGGTGACGCTCAAGGAGGCGATGCAGCGCCCCCAGCGATGCCATTGTGGCGGGTGACGAATCTGGAGGCGGCCGTCATTCGGATTCTTCCGAACGCCGCAGTGCAACTCTGGTTGCGTTTCTCGAGGACAGGAATGGAGGTAGCCAAGCGTGCTTCGCGCTCGACTTGGTTGCCAAGTAAGGCACGGGCCCTCTCTAGCGTGGAGAACTGCAAGGCTGGCGACATTTCCGTCATATTTTTTCATGGGACAGTAAACCGCTCGCTTTTATCCTTGCATTCGATTTTTCCGAACACTTTATAAGTGAACACTCTCGACATTTGAATGCAGTAAGAAACGATAACTAATGTACGCATATTTTTAGGATTCTTGGTCGTTTTTCGGAGTGACTAGGTCGACGCTTTGCCGCTGAAATTCGTTTCTGCACCGGGATCAAGATGATTCGCAACGCCCTTGATCGAGGTCTCATGAAGGATATCATCCATATCATTTTTTAGCGGAAACGAAAGAGCCTCCACGCTTCCCCCTTCGTTTTATACAGCAATCTAAAATCAGACACTCTGCACGCTTTTCGATCTATGCGTATCAAGGCATCTCGTGGGTGCAGCAATACAGGGCCCTGAATTGACGGGAATTAATCTCGACGTCGGCTATCGACAACATGGAACGCTCACGTCGCATGTTCTCTGCACATGCAACGTTGTTATAACCGTTCAAGCTCGAGGCACAAATCTTTCTTTCTTTGTGGGCATCCACTGAACGGCATTCCACGGCAGCATGATACCCCTCGAAATCTACGCATGCAGAAGATCCGGTCTCTTTTGCTTGTATGTAGAAGTGCCTTGTACTCGGACTTGCACAGCTGCAACAATAATTTCTTCTAAAGTGTGCACTAACTTTTTGCATTTCGGGCGCATAAACCGATCGACTCTTCTCAATACCTATTCCACCATGGATTTTCATTCTGAGCGTCGTTCCTTCACGGACAACATCACATTCCACAGTGCTTGCATCGAATGGGCCCTTGTGCGTTTGCAGGTGCAGCGGGCAACCTAGTCGCCGACGGTACCGCACTGCAGAAACGAGTGATCGCAGGGTGCAGCTCTTGAATCGAAACCGAAGGATCGCATCCAGGCGAGCCCTCTGTGCTCGCCAAGGGCATGTACCAAGCGAAGAGAAATACATTTGCGAGCCACTGAATGGCCCTCGGTGGAGGACGTGTGCTGGACATTGGGGAATATCTTACGACAGTTAAGTGTCACTGCTGTGAGGGGCGCATCGAGAATACGCCCAGAGAAGGTGCAAGCGCCAAGCGAAGCGATCATCGCAATCTGCGTCTGCGCATGAAACGATTAGACAACAGCCAGGAACAGTGAAATCAAGCTGGTAATGCTTGTGTGAACATACTTCGCCCGCTAAAATTGAAGCTGGATTGACAAGAGAGTCCGACGTATTCAAATCCGAAGAAAACAGAGAGGGAAAGGAACAAGTCGCTGAAAAACATCTCAAAAGCTGTTGTTGATGACAATGGGATGAGGTCCACTCGTTAGCGTATACACTCGAGCAAGCCAGGATGACCTGATCGTTTTTAAGTTTGATATAGAAGCAGAAGCGGCATGCAGACCGCGGCATTCCAGCAATCTGGGCAGCAGCCAGGTCGAGGCCAGCGCTCCTTGGGACTTCAGGGATCGTTCTCCAGCATGTTACATCCAGATCGCAATGATGTCACGCTGCCTGCTCGGGCAGACGCTCTGCTATGGATCCACGGAACATCATTTGGTTTGCTTACGGTGAACAGCCAGCAGTTGCGCTCGCTTCGCATTCTAGAGCAGTTACATACCGTGAACAAGGCTACCGCTGTGCTCTCGATGCCTGCTTGCGAGGCAAGCAACCTAGAATCGCGAACCAAGGCACCACATCGGTATTTCTAACGCTGTAGCACCAACGCATCCAGCCAGAATCTTCGGTTGCATCAAAATTGACCGCATTTCAGGTCCGTGCGTCAGATTCCCTGTAGATGCGTCGACTTTGCTTGGACTTCAAAAGATCAGACGACTCAGGAGTGCATATCAGATCAAACAGATGGCCGCGTCGCTTGTGGGCCCGTGCTCAACGCCGTACGCTTGGAGCTGACAGCCCGTGGCTCACAGTTCCACTATGCATATCCCTCGTGGACACCTAAATCTTATGAATCGAGCTGCACGCCTCAGAAGATTCCTTGCACTTCTGAATGCAGCTTCTCCACGTAACGAACGATGCACAGCTGGCCGCACACGTGACAGAACGGAGACCGCTCGCCTCTGGAGTACTCGTGCCCCAAGACGCATCGCGCAACAGCACTACGACGGCAGCAGGTTCCAGGCACAGGGCGGAGACTAATGGATCCGCCGAGACCAGCCTTGGACTCCCATACCACCAGTCATGGGGCGTCGAATCGCCCAGGAACCGGGGATCGTTCGTAACGCCCACAGCGTACAGGTCGCAGAGTACCGTGCCGACTGGCGTTCAATGCTCTCTCTCTATCGCCATCCGGGGGTGTGTGCTCATAAGGTCGCGTGCACTTTGTGTCCCTGATGCTGGTAGATAAATGCTTAAAAAGCACTTTTTCGGCCCCAGATGCTCGTGTTAGCGCCCGCCATCGCCTCCCAAAACCGAAAAGGATTCTTGCAAAGTTGCATTTGCAGCTCCAGTGCCCCGATTGGGAATGTCCACGGACGTAACGCAGAGCAAGCGCGAGAACAGCCACCATGACGCTCCAGGCTTGCACAATGTAATGCGTACGCAGCGAGCCGAGCTCCGATACTTGACTTTGTATCGGCCTGCGTTTCCGCTGGAATATTTGTAAATGGGTCAGTGGCGGTACCGCTATACGACGCAAGAAGCCGTCCACCACCACATCACCGTTTTCGCACACCACCGTCTAAGACGTCGGTGCAAACAAGCTCCGCGCTCGGACGGTACAGACACCACTGTCTAGTCGCACACGGTGTCCAGGAGTGCTCCCTTGGCATCAGAGCAAAATATCGTCCCGAACAGCTCCATGATGCCACTGGGTGCGATCCAACAGCCAAAAGGCGGACGCAGCTTGCTGACCTTACCCACTCAGATGCGGCGGCGTTGATGTCACGAGTTTTCCGCCGACGACGGTGGTTTCAGCATGCGCCACAGCGCACTAGCACCAACTCCTAAAAGCGCAAACGCGACAATGAGTCCACCGATGCGTCCCATTAGAACGAGTGCAATCATGATGCAGCCAGCGATCGCGACGCCCGCCGCGATGGAGACCAGCGCAAGCCAGATGTCCATTTGCAGAAGGAACGCGGCAATAGCGCCAGACCACGCTCCAGTGCCCGGCAATGGTACGCCAACAAACAAGGCCAGGGCCAGCGCCTGACTCGACGGGGTATTCGCATGACTCGGCAGGCGCCGCGCCACAGAGTCCAACAGGGGGCGCGCGAGGCGACGCATCCGCTCGTGTCGAAGACCAAAAACTAGAAACGGTATTGGAAGCATGTTGCCGATAACGCAGAAGAGAAAAGTCTCGGCCGGCGACAAACCGAGCCAGAGCCCTACCGGCACGCCACCGCGTAGCTCAACAACAGGAAGCGCTGACACCAACATCAAGGTAGCCCAGTCCGGCAGACGGGTCTCGCGCCGAAGCCAAAACGCTATGCGGTGTCCGAGGTGCTTTTGGTGCTGTTCAACGGAACCAACGCCTACCGTAGCCACAGGGACGCGAACGGTTCGCACTGGCGCGCTCCAGTTGCGAAGATTCTGGGTGTTATTCACCGACACCCTGGGGGCCAGTGTCGCCGGCACGTACCATTCCGTCGTGCTGACGCTTGCGCGCACCAGTCGCTTGCTCCTTGCCCGGTGCTTGCTCACGTGTCGTAGAACAGGTGCAACAAACACCATCACGCGTGAGTCACTGCAGTAGTTGCTACCGAGATGCTGCCCTGTCCAGAAGAGGAACGCGCAGGCGCACGCCCGATCCCGTACATATAGCTCCGGAGCATCGGCGAGAGAACACGAGGTCTAGTGTTGATGACGTAGGGAACGGTGCTTCACGTTCCGTACATGTTTTGTCCGATATATCCATTTTGTTCGATGGCGTTATTGGACCCAGGAAATGCAGTGTCCAATCCATTCATATATGGACCTAAAGGTGCTTTTCCTTCCGTGCTTTTTTGTCCTATATATTCAATTTCTTCCAGAAAGATTGCACATCCTTTGAACGCAACGACATTTAAGCCAATTATTATACAAAACTACCAGCCAGATGCACCGGATACGGCCTTCTTCCCAGCAGCGCCGCATCTGATGAAAGCGTCGCCATGCGGCAGCAGAGTCGCTATCCAACGCAGCATGTATTTACGTATCGCGCATACGCCAAGCTCGCCGTGCCTGCCACCGCGGTACGTTAACGACGTGTATGCGCCCTGACACGCGCTCGAGGTTCGTTAGTGGCAGCATCAGCACTATTATTGCTTACAGTATCTGCGTACGTCGCGTTGTCTAGGCAGCGGCCTCGTGCTAGGAACCGAGTCGGCGAGTGCGATGCAGTCCAGCGATGGAAACGACTGGGATGCTTTTTTCGCGAACGACCCCGAAGAAGACGCTTCGAAGCGCTTATTCCAGAATGAAATTCGCCAGATGCTGTACGGTTTCGGGGATGCGCGGCAGCCGCGGCGTGATACGGCTGAGCTTGTCGAGGACTTGTTGCGGACGTACCTCACCGCTGTCGTGCAGCGCTGTGTTGAAGTTGCGAACACGCGTGGCCGAAAGTACCCCGATGTGAGTGACTTGAGGTTTCTTCTGAGAAAAGATCTGCGCAAGTTGCGTCGCGTGAACTACTTGGTAGCGATGAAGGAGGTCATCGACGAGACCACGCGACGAGGTGGCGAGCTCGAGTCGCTTGGTCGCTGAGCGGTTTCCGCGTCACCCTCGGGACTTGATGTTTACGTTCCTCGGAGCGTCGTCTTCGGCGCTGTACCGTCTGCGGTGGGCTCTGAGACACCCTCAACTGGTTCCTTGTATGTGATGCTGGACGGTGTATAGGCACATGGCTCAATGCGCCAAATGCGCTCCGCGTACTCATGGATACTGCGATCAGAACTGAACTTACCCATGCGAGCCGTGCTCACAATACACTTAGCCAGCCACGAGCGCTGGTCCCTATAGGCAGCGTCGACGCGATCCTGGGCTTCCATATACGAGGTAAAGTCGCGACTGATCAGGTAGTAGTCGTTGGCTGGATCGAGGGCTCGTACAATTTCCTGAAAAGTGTCTTGACCGCAGTACATACCGCGACTGAGCTGACCCAGTGCGTTCTGGAAGCGCCCATCAGTACATTTCCAGCCATGGTACTTGAGTTCATTGCGCGCCTGGTCAACTTCTTGAGCCAACAGACCGAAAATAAAGATGTTCTCCGGCCCGATTTCTTCTCGGATTTCAATGTTCGCTCCGTCCATAGTGCCGATGATGAGACCGCCGTTCATCACAAACTTCATGTTGCTCGTTCCTGACGCCTCCATGCCGGCAGTCGATATATGCTCGCTAATGTCGCTCGCCGGAATGATGATCTCGGCAAGAGACACGCTGTAGTTTTCGAGAAATACAACTTTCAGGAGGTCGCCAACATCTGGATCATTGTTGACCACGTCTGCTACACCATTAATGAGACGAATGATGCGCTTGGCTTGTGCGTAACCAGCCGCTGCTTTGCCTCCGAAGATGAAGACCCGCGGCACGAGATCACGCTTGCCCGACTTGATCAAATTGTAGCGCGCAATCACACCGAGAATATTCAACAACTGGCGCTTGTACTCGTGAATTCGCTTGACCTGGATGTCGAAGAGGGCATTCACATCCACGTGGACGCCATTCTTTTCTCGAATGTATTCAGCGAGACGCCGCTTATTTTCCTTTTTGGCTTCGAAAAATTCCCGTTGCAGGTCAGGGTTCTCGGCGTACTGTTCCAACTGGCGGATCTGGTTCAAATCCAAAATCCATTCATCGCTCTCCGTCCAGCGGGAAAACACCGCACTCAAGGCGGGATTTGCTTCCAGTATCCAGCGTCGAGGGGTCACACCGTTTGTGATGTTCACAAACTTTTTCGGCTCGAAGCGGTTAAAATCAGGGAAGAGACGGGTTCGCACGAGTTCCGAGTGTATTTCCGCGACACCATTGACAGTATGTGAGCCAACGACGGCCAGCTGGGCCATGCGCACCATTTTTGGAAAACCCTCCTCGATAATGCTCACTCGCTCCAACAGATGGCCATCGTTGTTGCTTAGACGAGCATACTCCTGGAGATGACGAAAGTTGATTTCGAAGATGAGCTGCATGTGGCGAGGCAAGAGCCGTTCCATGAGTGGCACAGGCCACTTTTCCAAGGCCTCCGGCAGCACCGTGTGATTCGTGTACGAGAACACCGCTTTGACGGTTTTCCACGCATCCGTCCAGCCCAATGCGTACTCGTCCAGGAGAAGGCGCATCATTTCAACAATCCCGATCGTCGGATGCGTGTCGTTCAGCTGAATGCACACTTTTTCGGCAAGTTGCGTGAGTGGTCGGTCCTTCTTCAGGAACCTCCGAATGATGTCCTGCAGCGTCGCCGAAACGAAGAAATACTGTTGCTTGAGGCGCAGCTCCTTGCCTGCTTCAGTGCTATCGTTCGGGTACAGGACGGCGGAGAGCGTCTCACTCGTCTGCCGCATTTCAAGAATCTTATAATAGTCGCCAACGTTGAAAGAGCTAAGATCGAACTCACGCGCAGGCTTACTGTCCCACAAGCGCAGATTGATGCAATTGTATGTATCATACCCGGGCACAGGAACATCGAATGCCACCGCCAACACGGCCTCGGCTGGCTCCCATTTGAAGCGCAAGTTTCCCTTATTGTCAGTGAACTGACTCACGCTGCCTCCAAAATACACGGGATAGGTCACATCGAGGCGCTCAATCTCGAAGGGATTACCGCGCGTCAACCAAAAGTCTGGCAACTCAATTTGATACCCGTTCTTGATCCGCTGCTCGAACATGCCGTAGCGATAACGAATACCGTAGCCCCAGCCTGGGTAGTTTAGCGTTGCCACCGAGTCAAGGAAACAGGCGGCGAGCCTTCCGAGGCCACCGTTACCGAGTCCTGGCTCTCGCTCCTCGGCTTCCACCTCGTCCAGGTCAAAGCCAAGCTCGATGAGCGCCTCCCTGTACTGCTCTCGAAGTCCCAGGTTGATCAGCGCATTGTCAAGGAAACGACCCATGAGAAACTCCAAAGATAAGTAGTACATGCGACGACAATCTTTCTCCGTAAAATACTGCTGTGTATCATTCCATGCTTCGATCAGGCGATCCCTCACGGAAAGCGCCGTCGCGTAGTACGCACCAGAGCGATCGAAGTTGTACCTGGTCCGCGCCAGTGAATACTCCAGATGGTTCACGATGTACTTCTGAATAGATGAAACGTCGCGTGCCAGGTACGATGACATAAGCGACCAGAGCAGCTGCCGGCGACGTTCCTCCTCCTCCGGACTCAGCTCGATCGTTCCCAAAACTTTGCTCAGACTCTCGACTCCGATGGGAGTTGTGGATCCACTCACAGCCAGTGGCTGCGGCCGCATTTCCGGCGGTGAGACAACGCCCACCGCCAGATCCTGAAATGATGCTGTGCGATGTTTCCGTTCGAATGGCATGCTAGTGATTGATCCGTCCACGTTGCTCGTGTGGCGTCCGTTTTCGTACCCACCCCGCAAATATCTGTCACGCTGGTAAAGTCGGTGCTAGCGATCAACTGTGATCGTACCGCTGGTGCTTTCTCTTCTCTTCGTATCACCGATCTGTTCCTTTGATAGGTCTCAAACGAAAGATCACAGCCTTGCCTACCTAGAATATACTACCAGGCAAGGAGAACAATACGACCGGCTCGTAAGACCCGCCACACGCGAATCAACGAAACGCAGCGCAAGCGCTCTAGAGGCCTAATCTGTTCCTGGGGCCGCTGCCGCTGCTGCTCATCGCCGCTGCTGCTGCGCAGAGGCAGTGCGCCGAACGAATGGCGGGCGTTGGCGCGGTGTTGCGCACGGATGCGCGTCACGAGGGCGCTGATGCGTGCGCGCCGCACGCCTCAGCGCATTCCCCCGGGAGGCCAATCGTCGATGCACTTTCTTCGGGAAAGCATGCCCAAGTTTGAGTCTCTTACCAGTTTCTTGGACAGCAGCCTATGTGGGTTTTCTCTGCGAATGATTCCTTCACCTCACTCTCACATCTCGGACTTTGAGTGCTTCAGTCTCTCCGTTCTGCCAGAAACCTTAATCAGCAGCCGAAGGGTGGTGACAGCAGGGTGCAAAGCCCGATGACGCTGCTTCCAGCTGCTACTGTTGCCCAGCATGGATAGACGGAAGTTGCGATCTAGACTTTGTTTTTCAATTTATGTGTGCTTTGTGCATAGGCTCGGTGTGCCGCTCGTCGCAGTGACACCTGCATGTGCTCGAGTGTCGTCAAATCGGCGGTACAAACTTCTGTTTTGAGGGACGTCCTCTGGTGCCTGGAGGCATTCTTCACCGCACGGTACACGGCCTTGACGTGTCTCAAACTCTCCTATGGATGGCTGGGTGCGTGTCCGCGTCCGGTCTGTACTGTCCGATCACGGAATTGTTGTGAGCAATCTCATCGGCAAGTACGCGCTGTGTCGCACGTGCGTGCACTGCGCATTCCGTTCGGCGGATGATTTCAGGAACGCAATGTTCTCTATGATGAAAGTAGCACGAGTAGGAGACCCATACTGGACATCAAGTCGAGAAGCTTCGAATCGTCAATGCTCCGTTTGATCCAAGCGGTGACGCATGCCCCAATGGCGAGTGATCGATACGAATCCTACAGTTCGATTCCAAAACCTTTTTCCGTGCGAATAGAAGAGATCGGAGCCTCTGTGAGCATCTCCCGTGAAAGCCGTCGTGGTGCTACTCTGGTATGCTGGCTCGTCCATGGCCACAATGAGAGACAAATTCGTCCATCGAGCTGCGTCGCTGACTAGACGTGACAAATTTAGTGAAGATTTGGCATAAGCTTGGGAGGGATTCGTCAAGGAACGACGCTGAGTATTTTCCCGTAACAAGCCGAGGGGCGCGAATTTCCGCGCACGAGTTGACTTGAAACAGAACGATCGAAAACTTGGAGGATACGCGATAAGAGCATGCCAAATACGTGGAATGGAGAAGAGTGTAGGGTTCTGCTTCTGAATCGGATAAAGATACCGGCTGTTTTACGGACCCTGGCTCGACGACATCGCGAATCATCTTGATTCCAGTTTCGTCACAGATTCTTGGCGCAAAATGTCAAAGGTGCCGATCCGTAAGCATGCTCGAGACGCGTAAATCGACGTTTGAGTACCGTAGCCCTCATCACTACATTTGGAACGCAGAGAACGTATATTTAAAAGAATAAGGCCATAAATCAAAAATCTGGGATAGTGCGAGCAGTTCAGCGTTCGTTCTTAATCTAAAGCGACGGTTAGAACTTGGGCGCTTTTCCTATGTTGCTGCATCGCGCTGGAACGATGTGCGATCGTCGTGGACATGTTGCATGCTGGTGTCGATGCAGATGTTGAGAACACAAGGGCCACCGCGGCAAACTTAAGGTTCGTCAACAGCAGTTGCCCTGACTGACTCGCGAAACTCGTCTCCGTATACGAGTTCCCGGTGGGAACCGTTCACCAGCATCGCATTCCTCGGGTTGTGCGCGTGGAGAAACACGGGCAAGGAGAGAGCGTCTCGTACGGAGCACGATTTATCCGATGAATATTAGCAGGTGTGATTCGGGAAGCAATGCTGCAGATGCCTCCGTGGCCAACTCGGCGCGGGATTCGGTCAGGTGCACGAGACGCACGGCCTCCAGGCATCCGGCTGCGATGCCTTGCGAGCACCCAGTACAAATGGATTACGCAACGCATCGCAGTGTTATCATATCGGGCCAACGAGGACCAAGGCTCAGGTCCTTGTAGCTCCTGAAGCTCTGTGCGTCGCAGCGGCGATCATCAAAATGGAATACAAAGGCGAGTTCGGAACGAAACGCAGACGCTCGCATTCCCGTTGATTGCGAATGCGGGATGATCAGGCGCAAACTCGCTCTCAGGTTTGGTTCTGGACAGATGTCATGAAATGGCCCTCAGTTCGATCACACCGAATGCTTGTGCTGCAATCCGAGGGCGAATATTCACTTATGTACAAGAGGCCCCTGGACGTGCGGTCGATACGACTTTGACCGCAGCGAGCATCCATGGGATTTTGGGACTCGAGTGCATCGCTGCCGCAGATCGGTGCCGAACATGGGCGCAGCATGTTGTTGCCAAATAGCGTACCACAAACAAATGCGCATGCTTTGGAAGGCAACCGCTTTGCGAACGATCCTCCGCATACATGACGGCGTCTCGTAAGTGGTCATCGCTCGGGCTAAGGTAACCTGCATATGCAGAGCAGGACCCGTCGGCGCCTCCTATGCCTACCAATCTCCAGAAGCTGATCGGGTGACACGCTTGCGCTCACTCGTGCCGTGAGCAGGTGGTGCTTCAACTGAGCCATGCAAAGCGCGGCAAATACGATCACTGGCAGCGCGCAGCCTGCAAGACTAACGACTCTTTAGGTGCCGAGCTTGCCGTAGGCGCTTGTTGTGACGCTGGATGCGCTGCTCCGCGATCAGCACAGAGAGATAGAACGAATTCGCCATATGCGTTTGGGCGTCAACTCTAAAACCAAATCCGATGCACATTCCATCCATTAAGGCACTTACGGGCCACCTTCTGACCTGTGACTACCAATGGGAGAACGTACGCGACTCCATACACAAAAATGCAGCATATTCGTTCATCTACACGCGTCCTTCAGGTTGAATATCGCTCGCCATGGATGCATCCTGAATGGTACCAATGCATTCACTCACTCTCAATACCAGTGCTGATCGAGAGACACAAACGTCGCCAACGAACACAGGGGCAAACGTGTGTTGCACTCGAAGCGATGCCGCTGCAATCGAACAACGTTCTAGGGGCAATTTAGAGAAGCATACTCACTGATCTGGGCAATTTTTGATCTGCATCTCGTAGCGAATAAGGTGAGGTGCTACTAACCAGTAGGAATCGCCCAGCAACATCCGCCGAACAAGCAGTAAAGGTGCCTCCAGTCACCTAATGAGTAGGATGAACACCTGCGGCGTCTTGTGCCCCGCACAGCTGCTGCCAGTACATCATTCGCGAGCACTGTGAGCAATTTAGCGTCTCTGCGCCCTAAGTGGATCCATCAAGTGGCGCAATGACTGTGCAGAAGACACAAATACACACGCGAATGACAGCGGAAAGGATACTAACACGCGCAGTTATTCGCTGCCGCCCGGTTGTTTTGCAGGGAATCGAGAATGGCATCTGGTTCATAGCCGGCTGCTTTGTGCACCTGTTCGTGATAGAGAAGCGCTGTTCGCGCCAGCGTCGTCATGGCTCGGTCAATGCCCGTATTCTCGAGAGCGCTGGTCTCAAAAAATGGTATCGCGTGATGAGCGGCACACCACGAAAGCGCATGCTCGCGAGTGGCTTCGTATACCGATGTTTGGGAGCGCACAAGGTCGACCTTGTTTCCCAGAAGCACAAATGGAAACGTAGACGCAGCTGGTGGTGCCGCTAGCAACAGAAACTCTTCGCGCCACGACGTTACACTCGCGAGCGAACTGGCCTCGCTAAAGTCGAACATGAGGGCGCAACCGTCTGCACCACGATAGAATGCAGCACCAAGTGACTGGTATCGTTCTTGTCCGGCCGTATCCCAGATTTGCAGACACACTTGCCGTCTTCTTCCGCACGCTTCGGTGCTGAACTCGCAAGTCGCTACACCAGCGCCTCCAGGCTCCGACGTTCCTGTTTTTTCTTTGGGAGCAGTGACGCCTTCGTCGCAGGGGCTATCGTCAAAAAGTTCCAGTTCTTTCGTTAAAAAATCGGCTCCGATGGTGGCCTTGTACTGCAGCGAGAAGCGTCGATTAACGAAACGCTCCAGACACGAAGTCTTGCCTACTCCAGAGTCACCCAGGATGACCAGTTTCAAAAGGATCGGAGAGGTCGACATCAACGACGACTCCAAAAGGCCCTCACCACTCTACGCTTGTGTCCGATATGGTGGGCCCTGAGAAGCGCACCCATAAAAAAGCGAATAGAAGCGCTCAACATTTCCTCGCGGATGCTCCACGAACGCGCCCCACTCCCTATCATAGGCAGCGCCCCTGTGACTCCATTGCAAATGCACGACACTGCAGGCTGGGATGTGTATGCTTTTTCTGGCCCGGATGCAGACTGCTCTATGTGTAATTCGGATTATCGGAAAAGCACGACACTGCAGGCTGGGATGCGTATGCTTTTTCTGGCCCGGATGCAGACTGCTCTATGTGTAATTCGGATTATCGGAAATGCACGACACTGCAGGCTGGGATGCGTATGCCTTTTCTGGTCGGGATGCAGACTGCTCTATGTGTAATTCGGATTATCGGAAATGCACGACACTGCAGGCTGGGATGCGTATGCCTTTTCTGGCCCGGATGCAGACTGCTCTGTACAGGTCGGGTTCTCTCGCCATTTTATTTTGTTAGAACAAAGACCGCTATCCTCGATTCAATTTGTCTACTCGATGATTTCTTTTAGGCATCCAGTGCGCTCTCCGGGCTTGAATCCATCCCGGTCGATGCGTCTCGCACGATGGTATAGCGCGGATGCCGCTGAACTGGCTGGTCTCTGGACAGACACTGAGATCGATACATTGGCACGATCGATAGAGGACGCTAGCCAGCAGCTGGGATAGAATACTTTACAATTCCCGCATTTCCTATACAGCAGTGTATAGGTGCGCAACTGGAGTCGCGGAAGCGGGCACGCCTCTTGCCGTTCGTCTCTTTTCGAATCTGCGACACTGGTGGTGTACGTGATACGCATGTTGTGAACCCGTTGCAACATGATAACCATTGTTTGATTCAAGGCGTGGATGAGGATGCAAGCTCACTTGTGCCGCAATACAATGGACATGCGCAGCGTGCCGGCGGACTTTGGGACTCGAACAAGAAACTCGGGGCATGCGGTGCCCGATGCATGATCTTCTATTCCTGCTTTATCCAGTAAAATAGGCAAGAAGCATCCACGGGTTTTGCTTCCGCTGCGCGCCTCGCAGCTGCTGCTCCAACGACAACGACTAACGACGACATCGGAGCGTTCGCCAGCACCGCGCGGCACCAGTAGCATGCTGCGGTCCACCGCCATGCACAGAATCTAGCGAGGTACGGCGTCGTTTGTTTCATTCATCGTCGTCAGACAAACTCGAATCAAGCGAGGCCAGCACTGCAAAGTCGTTCCGGGCCAATATGGACCCACTGGATTTGTCAGGTGCTGCAGAAGCCTTCCCGTCCTGCTCTCTGAGTATCTGCGGGCGGAGACCGTCTGTTACGTGCACCCATCCCTGACGCGAGGCCCGAGCTCTCCGCGATCCTTGGGCGCTGGCTCCGGTGCGTCCAGTGCCGTTCACATGATGCCCAAGTGCTGCGCCTTTCAAAGGTATGGTGGGCGCGTTTCCCCGTCGGTGCTGGCCTGCAAACCGCGAGTCCACACGTTCCGAAGGCGCTGCTGAGGGTGTTCGATACGAATGCCGCCCTCTGTGTGCAGTGCGCGTTGAGCCAGAAGCATCCGCTGTTGCTGGGTTCCCGGCGTATTGCGCAATGTCCACAACAACTGCACATTCGTCGATTAGGGTGCCGTGACGTTTCAGCGCCTCGGAAAGGGATTCCGCGTTTGCAAAATCCACAAATGCAGCGCGGACGACTGTGTGCTTCGTGCTTGTGCCCGAGTCCAGCTCTGATGCGTTTCCACCTGGGTCCTTGCTACCGCTTTCCGGTGCCAGAGGCGCTCGACGCAGAAATCGGATACGACTGATTTGGCAACCATGGAACAGTTGTCGGATCTGATCCTCCTGGACCCCAGCGGGTACGTGACCAACGTACGCTCTGTAGGGAGGCTCGGTGGGAAACAAACGCCTCGAGCGCGTCTCTCGCTCCCTGTCTTCGCGCAGAAGCTGCTCGGTCCCTTCGGCCTCGTCTCGAGCATTCTTCACGATGCGGGCATTCAAGGCATCCACTTCCGTGACGTCAGGCTCGGGAGGCGCTCCCTGCTGTGCGCCGTTTGTTGTTTCATTCTTTGTTGCGGCGGGTTGAGGATTCAGTGATTCCGCGCGCACGGATATACGCCCAAAGGCTTCGTCGAGACCTTGCCGCATGCCCGTCCGTGCAGGCGAGCGCGTCTTCCTGCCCTCCTGTGGGCAGGAAGACGCAGCTCTTCCCTCCCTCTGGTGCGCGCTGCCGGGATCCTTACGTGCGCTTGCCACTTTTGCAGATCCTGGAAGCGTGGAACGAACAGTGCTATGCTTGATCTCAGTGCTTTCAGCGGCATGGACAGAAGCGTGCTCCCCATGAGACTGGGACGAGCGCTCCGGTGCCAGATGAACGTCTGTAGCGACGCCCGAACGCCCAGCAACGGTCTCGCCACGTGACTTCGCACCAACGCCCATCCATAGACCTCGCCTTTCCTCATAGCTTCTTCCGAACCCTTCCACCTCATCCTCAGCCCAGTCAGTCACTGGAGGAGAGGCCATATTCCAATCTCGAAAAGAGCTCTTTGCCGGGATAAAAAACCCCCCAAGCACAGCCTTCGTTGCTGTTCTTTGCGGCCCTACCGCACCACGACGCAACGTTGCGCACCCGACGCTGCTGCCAGAACAGACGCAAGGCCGTCGTGACAGCCCTTCTTGTAGGATGAAGCTATGCAGTGGGCTTTTGTGTATGGCGTACCCAAAGTAGAATCTTTCTGACTGGAGCACGCCTTGCAGAAGCTGGTGTCCTCATACAACGAAGCTATGCATTGGGCATTTGTAAGGCAAGCTTTAATCAGAAATACTCTGCGCTCGGTACTCCCTGCAGAATGTGTTGGTCTACGGGCTTGGTATTCCCTGGAGGTGACGTCTTGTTGACATCTGATGGGTGCTGGTCCTGAGCAACTGGTCGACTAACGGGCGAACAGGGTCACGAGGCCGACCGCTCTTCCAGTGCGAAAAGAAATCGTCGTGCAAGCGCCCCTTGTACGGAGGATTCACCAGAGCATGAAGTGAGCGGCTGTTTGGATGCTCACTGGTCGTCCAAATGAAGCGTGTAATAGGAATTCGGGGCAGCATCGTGTGCACGGCATGAGCGCTGATCGATGCAACACGGACAAGTGGCTTGGAGCGAGTCCCAGGTCGGCGCTGACCGTGGCACATCACTTGACCCGCGCAGCAGTTCCAAGCGTATTGCGGTGGTCCTCGTTTAGATTGACGTGACGCATAACGCATAGTCCGAGCGGATTACCGGGCGGTGCCCGACTGGCACCTACGATTCGGCGCTAAAGCGTCGAGCATCGCATTCGAGACGCCCAGACAAGGCAGCGGAGATTCGCTTGTGAGGTACATGTGAGACAGCAGCATCCATCGCTGGACTCGAGCGAACGAGCGTTGCAAGTACCAGGGGGCGCACAGGTGAGCGTGCGCTAGAGGTGAGCACTTCGACTTGCTGCATGAGGGCGCCGTGTTGCTTGGTCATGATACGGGAGCATCTCTCTGGACTGCAAGATGCTCCAACACTCTTCTAGTCGTACAAAGCTTTCTGGGACGTCGTGGAGCGACTCGTTCGCGAAACTCGATCCGAGAAGAGCTCTACATCAGATGGTGCATTCATCGGGAAATTCCATATGGTGCAGCGGCCAAGAATCCATGTTCGTATGCATCTGCCGGGAGACTTGCGGAGACAGACAGACCGAACGAGTTCTCCGCAAACACAAGTCATGGGCATCCTGCGCTGTTAGCGAAGTTCGAACGGGGCTTTCGCCAAACGCTTCCGGATACGGAAACGTAATCGCATAGCGAGCCATAAACCGCGCTTTATCTGCAGTCATGAAGAGATCTCTTGTATACAGCCCCGACATACGACACAAATGACACGTTTTCGCATTCCAGCACCACGCCATAGCATGCAATTGCACGAAACCTGCCCGTGAAGGGTGCATGGAAATGCGTCCACGAGGTGCCAAAAGGTAAACCCAGGTATCGGAACACTGCATCGTGGCGTGCAGGTGCTCGAAACCTCCCCAGGTAGCGTTCGTGGAAATACCCGCCAGAGGTGCAAGAGACACACGTTCATATCCGAATAACGCACCCTAGCATGCAGGCACACCGCACCAAGTGTATTGAACATGTCTACCGCTGAAGCGTCTCGAGCTGCGATTCGGTATCATAGATTGATGTGGGATAGAAAAGAGAACAGAGACGAACCACGAACTAGGAACGAGATAGCGATTTCTTTCCCTCTCTAACGTAGACGGTAAAAGGGGAAAAGGTTTCCGTATTATCGCTAGTTTACCTTCCAGGCGGAAGGTCCCGTGAGCTGGACGAGTTTGCCGCGCTTGCGCTTCTTGCTCCCCACTGTGCCTCGTGCCTCAGTGAGATCTGAGCAACTCATCCGCAGTGCAGTTTATTCCAGGACTAGGGGCAGTTAAGCTGCATCTGGATATCACCCCGGTCGCGGTGGACTCCTAGTTTATCGCCTCCCGGTACCGCAGGCAGTAGGTCTGTCTACGCAGTTTGCAGGCTCCCAGAATTACTACGTACTCCGACACCGTATCAGGTGCACCATGCCTCGAGCCTACATGTCTATGGGCATACCAACGCCGTTCCGTCTCCGCGCTTCATCCGCACCAGCGGTGAAGGCGCTACGGCGAGCGCTCACAGCGGGTACTCTGTGAACGATAGCATGTACAACACGACCAGTATATCCGAAAGGAAGTATACGTGACGGAACTTGGGAGTATTGCCCTGCATAATGGAAATATTCCCGAAAGCCTGTATGGATTCAGCAATCTGGGATCCATGGTCCATATAAACGTTTCGTCATCGAAAAAAAGGGATAACAGAGCCAGCGCACCGGCACTGCGGCAGGCGCCCGCAGCCTTATTTTTTCAATGCTCAAAGTGCTGTACCACGTGGCTGGTAGCGGTTCAGGAAAGCGCCGTTTCGCCTGTGCTTTCAGCTGCAGGGTGACATGTCGACTTCACCAACTGAAAATATCGAGTTGGTAGCCTCACTACCGCCAGAGGGTGCTTCGCGAAAGCGCCAACGGCGTGTGCCGCGGCAGACCCCAAGGTCGCCGAACACGCACCCGTCCAGCGGCACTGTGGGAGTCAACGAAGCTCCTCACTCGGAGGTCGCAAGTCACGTAGTTCCGGGTCAACGCAGCGTCCCCGAAGTTGATGTCGGCTCGGACGACTATTTGGACGCTGAAGCTGTCTCTGAACAGGGCGGTATGACACGGCTGCTAGTCTCTCCGCCGTTGTCTCGGTTCGTGCAGGATGTTGAACGCACGCGAATGATGGGCGGAAGCAGCCTGGACCACTCGCGACCAAGTGATGCAAGCGCAGTAGACGCTGAGAAAAGTTATACGGAAGCCATGAGCGTTGATCCTCTCTCTCTAGGGATCCGAGAACTCGTACGAAGCCGCCAGCGCCCCGTCAACCGCCCTCCAACTGTGGACCGCCGTCGACGACAGGCCGACAACCGTACGGGTACCGCACACTGGTCACCTGGCTCTGAAGAAACAGTTGCGGAAGCGTCTGCGAAAGACATCGGGTTGCAGATACCCGCAGAGACCGAGGGCCCATCGCCTAGGCAAGGCGGTGTATCAGGGGCACCAGCCACACGTGATGTGTTGGTTCTTGAACGACTCTATGAATCGCCTGCTATCGTGGAGGACACACAATCCGACAGGCTCGACCGACGGATCCCTGGTGCAGATACCGTCGTTCTTGCACCACAGGTCCGCCTAGATAATCGCGGCAACCTTGTCCTGGATGAGCGCTCGTTAGTCGTCACCGCTTCGCATGTGGCGGATGCGCACGCTGATGCTGGACAAGAAAGCGTGCACCCTGAACAGCATTCAGATCATGCTGGTGCGGGGGGAGGTAACGCTTCGATGGCGTCAGCGGCTTCGGGTCCAGCGTCGGTCGAGTGCGATCTGCAGCGCCGTGTCCAGCGCCACCGTCGAGCGATACGCGCTGAGCAGCAGAGACTTCTGCGCACTGCCATAACGAGCGAGCAGCGTCCAGCAGAGAACGAGAACATCTCTGTTGAAACGCATACTGGAGCGCCTCGCCGCGGTGCTGCGACCATTGCGTCCTTCACGAATCGCGCCTCTTGTGAGCGCTGGCCGCCTGAGGAGACAGCGCTTTTCTATCGTGCGCTACGAGCTTTCGGTCAAAACTATTCTATGATTGAGCAGCTCTTTCCCAATCGAAACCGAAAACAAATCAAGAACAAATTTAAGAAAGAAGAGCGTTCCAATCCAGCCCTTATTGAAGCGGCACTACGTGAGCACGGCGCTCGTCGCCATCACTTGTCGCTTGGTCGGCATACATGCGCTACAGACACCACGCTTTCGGACAATTCAGAACATGCAGTGCCAGAGGCTGGCATTGGCAGTTCAAAGGCAACTGCAGAACGTGAGCAAATTTTTCAAGGATTCGATAATGACTACATCCAAAGGGTGTTCGGGGCAGCGTCTCCGGTGCTCCCCGAGGAGATCCCGTAGTGGCATGGTGCAGTCACCAGCAAGGGCGCTGCCCAGACTCCAGCGAGTTCTGATCCATGGCCTCTGCAGTAGACAGAAGCATAGCTGGGTCGATAAACGGCCTGGCATGCGATTCGCTGCCTATTGTACTGCAGTTACGCGGTGGTGATGTGCGTAGCTGGTGCTTGCGAAGCTGTCCTAATCGAATGTGTTGCAGACATAAGCCATGAGCATCGTGTGCAGCAAAGACGCTCACTTTTTGACGCGATGACGCATCGGCAAGCTTGGATAGCGCGGTCACGCTGCCCGAAGTCGTCGTGGTGACTCCTGATCTAAGACTCATGAAGCTAGCAGGTCTCGTTCGGATGCGGGATTGCTGCTGGCCTTTGCCGGCGCCTCCAGTCCATCTCTTTGACAGACGTTAGACAGGGGTCTGTGGCGATTTTTGTTGCGAACTGCAGCCGCGTGTGGGACAACCTACGCTTCGGGCGATGCGCAACAAACGCACGTGCATTCGTTGTGGACGTTGGCGCTCGCGAAGAAAGCATCCATCGCCTTGGGCAATGAACACCTTGGCAACAGAGCAGGAGTATGCGCTCCCATCGAGCATTCTTATAAACTTCAACGAATACCTGCGATTTCGTCCGATGGTAAACGCAGAGTCGCGTTCAGTAGTGTTTTGAACGAGGGAATCCGAACGAACGCCGCCCCTCGCAGCCAGGCAACACAGTCTGGTATTGACTGCTCGTCGCGATCGCTCGTACGGCTCGAGGATGCTCGAGAACATCGAGCCCGTGAGCTGCAATGAAACCTCACCTGGTAACGCTTCGCGTTCGTTTAAAGCCATGCACTTCCGATACAGCAGGCGTTGCTGCAGAACGCCACAGGTGGTTTTTCGTGTGTCGCTGGTAGCGCCAACGGGGCAAGAACGGCGTCAGTGGAACGTACATCACTGATCACTCTTGCCACCGCGATATCGAGTTTGGAAGCCTGGAAGTGAACGTTCTGTAATGAAGGGCTGTTCGATCGCTTCCCGGGACACACGTCGCGAGCGAAGCTTCCTGAACGGACTGATGGAGCAGCTCGAGCCACCGCCGACTTGTCAGCAAACACCGATGACCCGAACATTATGCTGGAGCAGGTTCTCTTCGGTCCCGGTTATGCAGTTCTGCGAGTAGTCGTGTCCAGGGCCTGGGGCGATGGCCTTCAAGCACAGCTCTAAAATCGATCGTTTTTGCAGGTGTTCGTGACCCGTTGCTTAATGGCCTGGAGTGTATGCGGAGAGAGGCTAGTCACACACCAGCAGTTTCTCGGTCAAACTTCGTGCTGCCCTGCGGGATGCGCCCCCGCTGCGATCATCGCCCTTGCGCTGCGATACTAGAAGCTGCCTCCGATGTGATCACTGTCTTTTACCAATATCTAGGACACTGTCTCTGCGATGATGTCCGCTGCGTATCGCACCATACAGCCGCATGTCTGTGGTCAAGAGCAGTACGCAGCGTTCCCAGAACAAGTCCATGCGCAGCGCGATGAACAGAACAGCACTCGTTCAAGAGACACTCGGTGAGTTTTACTGTTAAACGAGTTAGCATACTTGATATCTGCGGGTATGCGTTCAATCTAAGTTACATACGAAGCACAGGCTTTGCCGCCGCTCGGCGCACGCACCGACGACGCGAACAGGCAAGCAGCATCAGTGCGGCCTCGATAAGAGACCAGCGGGTGGCAGGAGTCGAACACCATACCGCCACGGCATTTGTGTTCAACATGACCTCCGTGTGCCTCCCTGCCTGTCCACTGTCGAGGTACACACAGCGTCGGCACTAGTACCAAGTCGGCGCTCGCATATCAGCGATATTTCTGACTGAATGCGTCTTCTTTTGACCACATCACATTTGTAGTTCATGTCAGGAGACCGTGTGTGGGTAAAATAGAAATGAGGTTGAAAGTTTCAGTTGTTTCAAAAGGTTAAGGATTAGAGATTAGAAGAGCGTGCCGCTATTGCACGGCAGCTCAGTGGCAACACGCTTCGTGTGTGCGTGTCTGACGGTAACGCGGGACACGAATGTCACGGATGCGCATTCGTAAACGCACACGACACAGGCGCACCTACGGGACTCGGGTGCGACGTGCTCGCACCGTTGCCGTAAAGCGCTGCATAACTGATGACGCATCCGCACACGCCTTGTCCGTGGACAATGCTTCCCTTCGCGGAAGCGCGGGAGGTGCTCTCGTCGTTCGCGTAAAACGCTCCACATCTGATGACGTATGCCGAACGCCTCGTCCATGGACAATGATCCGCTCGGCGGGGCAGGCGAATACCCACTCACATGCGTTACCAGTCCTTCTCCAGCACCATTGGTGTTAGATAGGATGGTGTGAGACGGTTCGGGGACGAGGTACCAGCCTGGTGATACGGCGGAGCGCTGGACGATGCCGATCTCAGGGGTGACCACTGCGACGAGAGCGGGCTGCTCGCGTACTCCACGTACCGCGCTGCATCTAGGAGCAGACGGACACCTTTGGTAGCAGCATCCACAGGCTCACGTTCCATGGTTTTCGTTAGTGAGCCTTTCGCGGGTGCCAGCGGCAGTGGCAGTGGCAAGGCAGTTTCCCCAGATGCAGCGCCTTGGGCGTGACGCCAGTCATGCTCACCTCCGAGGACGTGCGTACTTGTATGCGCAGCGTCGGGCAGAGGCATTTGTTCGGGCAGGTTCAGCTCCAAGTCATGGTAGTTGTCGGCACCGTCACCATCCTCGGAGAGCGATTCAATGGAGACGTCATCCCAGGACGGTATCGCCGCTGGATACCCAATGGGGTCCGACGCCAACGCCCGTTCACTATCGACGCGAACGAACAGCGACTCACGAATCAAGTGGTCCGCCGGTAACGTTGTATGTTGTGTTCCGGGACCACGACCTGCATCCTTTCGCACAATATTAAGAGGCGCGCTCTCTCCGCGACAAGGAATACTGGGTGCGAAAACAGAGGGCGCAAACTGCTCTCGCACGACCGGTGCTGAGTCCTCACGATCAACGTCAACGTACGCACAGCGTGTTTCAGGCGGCGAGCTACTCCGCCTCGGGTGTTGAATTCTGCCAGAGTACTCGAGTTCGGACGGCACATACCAACCCGGACGGACGCTTCCCCGGAACTTGCTGAGGCTGCGTTCCGGGGAAGGCAGTTCCAGCGCATCCGCGACGGCACCTGCTCGACGAGGTCTTCCATATACCGCTCGCGGATGCCTCTTTCCCGTGTGCGTTCTGGGCACATTACAGGCACCGGGACCGAAGCCATCAAGCTTCCCCTTTTTCCACTTCACGCCACAGGCGTTACACAGAGTCTTGGGTCCGCGAGGGCCCGCGCGCCATAATGGCGTCTCCGTCGTCTCACAAAAGTCACACCTCAACATTGTAGCGCTTCTATTCTCCTTCTAGATCACTGCTGGCGCTCCTAAATGAATCGATATAAAATGAGCGTGCTAAGTGCGCAGGCTTTGTTCACGAAACAGAGTCGCGAGCACAACGGCGAGCCCTGAAGCTTGTTTGCGATCGCCATCGCGAGCGCGATCTCAATGTCGGCGTCATCCGCACACGGGTCGTGGGCCTGCGCGCTTCCTCGCGAAGCGACGCAACCACACAACGCTGCGATCGCGCGTTGATCACAGGTGGTCAGTTTTGGCCAAGGGCGCGGACAGGAGGTTGTCGAGCGAGCGCACCCCAGCGCGTTGCATAGGGGCAGCAGCAGCAAAAGCCAGTTTTCGAACTGGTGGGCCCTCGAGTTGTGCCCGACCGTGAGCAGCGAGCTTTCTCCTAGAGACGAAAGAACAGAAACTAACAACTGACTAGCAACTCGATAACAGTTTCTTTCGACCTTGATATGACTCATGGAAAAGGGGGAAAGTTTCCGCATCTTCGAAACTTTACCTTCTAGGCGGAAGGTCCCGCGAGCCGGACGAGTCTTCGGGGCTAGCTAGTGCTTCATGCTTCCGCCAATGGCAGGTTTTGTGGCGAGACCTGCGCAACTCGTCCGCAACGCAATTCATTCTGGGACTAGGACCAGGATGCTGCGTCTGGGCCTCTACGTGGTCACAGTGGACTCCTTGTAGATCGCTCCGCGCTGCCACAGGCAGTGCGTCTGTCTGCGCAGCTTACAGGCTCCCAGATATATTATGTATTCCGACCCCACGTCGGAGGAACCACGCCTCGAGTCGATGCCTTCAGTGGTATGGCAAAGCCGTTCTGTCTCCGTGTGGCATCTGCTTCAGTGGTATAAGCGCTACGGCGGGTGTTCACGGCAGGCTCGGCGCACGATAGAATATACGAAACGACCAGTATATCCGAGAGGAAGTATGCGTGATAGAACTTGAAGGTAGGCGCTTCATCGTGGACGCTTTCCCGAAAGCCATTATCCATTCCGAATTCTGGGATCCATAGTGAATCTAACCATTTTTTCATCTGAAAAAAAATCGCAGCTGTTCCCGAAGAACGCATCATCGAAGGCTGCTAGCGAACGCCTTTCGAAAGAAAAACGTTGCTGCCGCAAGTGGTATAGTAGTGGCGACAAACGCACCGTAGACAAGGAGTCTTCAGCCGACGTGCAGACGCATCTCAGTCTTTCTCGACCGGCCACCCACTACATCTTCCAACATTTTTTCATATAGTTCGAGTTTGAGAGGTTGTCCAACAAAATTCTATCTCGTCCACTCTGGAAGTCTGTTCTCCAGCACCGCACATCTCCTTATATTGATAGCGGCATTAATGTCTCGGTTCACAAACTCCATCCGTTTCTTGCCATCGTCGGTTGTACTTAATAATGCGAGTAGTCCACGAACTTTCGCTCTCCTTTCCATTTGCTCCTCCGTCAACGGTCCGTGCTTTGCTATTTCCTCAGGGCTCCGCTAATACTTTTCCATCTCGACCCTCTGGAGTGTACACCCCAGTTCATGGTGTGTATACGATGTTCGGAAGCCATCTACGGGTATCGTAACGAAACGCCTTGCGCACTCCTTGCACGTTTTTGTCGTTGGAGCTGGCATAGTCCCTTTTGGGTCTTCCAGCGCCCTGCTCCGTATGCTACTACGAGCCTCTGACTTTCATTCTCCCTCCGGGCGCTCAACTGATTGAAAAAGTTCGAGAACGCCCGCTGCTTCCCACAACAGAAATTCATACGCAAACGAGCCCACCGGGGCTTGGTGGATTCTTTCCACAGGGCATCTCAATGAGCAGCGCGAACTTCCATGAATTCCCGAAAGGCTTCAAAGTCGGCTCCTCGGCTCGTCACCTCGCTCAAAGCTTCCAGGTGATCCCTCACTCCTGAATTCTAGGTCTCATTTTGTTTCCTCGCATTCATTATACAGGAATTTCGGTAATATCTAGCTCTTGACAACCTCAGCAGACGCTTGTCTTTATGACGTCAATTGTCGTCGACACTATCTTCCGCACGCTTGGGTACAGCGACGGTTATGATATTTGTGTTTCCGGGGTCCGCGCCAACGACAAAGCCGTTATCGTGCACTTTCTGTGTTGCACGATCCACCTCCTTCTTTTCTCGATGCTTCGCCGCGTCAACGACAAAGCCGTTATCGTGCACTTCGTGTGTCGCAGGATCCTCCTTCTTCGTACCTTCATCCTTCGCCACGGGCGGAGCTGGACGATCTGTCTTCAAGCGCCGATAGTGTACAGACATGGCTACTCCATCGTTTTCGATCATCCCAGTGAATACCTTTCGCTTGCTCACTTTCAGACGTTTGAAATCGACGAAATTCTTCTTCCAGTACGTCTCCCGGTTTTCGCCGGAGAACTCCTCCCTGCTGACATGGAACTCGGGACTGATCTCCCTCATGATGCCGTAAAGGACGCCTGAATCGATAGTCACGAAATGTGACCTGATGTTGCACATTGGAACCACGTTGAAGCGCTTCCCCATTAGGAAAGCCTTCCGCCTCTCCCACTCTTCATTTGTCTCCTCACTCAGCTTCATTTCCGCCTTGCGTTCCAGCTCTCCGTCCAGCAACACGAAATAGCGCAGGGCGAGGCGATAGTATCTTTCCTTATCTTTTTTCGACTCTGATATCTTGTCTGTTGGACTCAGCAGCCCCATTGCCGCACGGTGCTCTTCTACAACCGCACGGATGACAGAAGCTTCATTCGTGCTCTCGTTTGACGCCTTGTCTCCGACGAATTCGATCTCCTGTTCATGCTTGCGATCGTTCGTGACGCCATTGGTAATCGCCCATTTTCCTTTGCGAGCGATGCCAGGGTACAGCGCAAACACGGCGCGTATCATGAAGCGTTCGAGGTTCATAGTCAAATGG
>Ga0080006_1152918_pt1 | contig 35259 bp, 32 predicted proteins | sample RS3BMetagenome_FD_69209 | JGI IMG/M metagenome (GOLD analysis project Ga0080006, IMG submission 69209) | Ferric oxide microbial mat and aquatic microbial communities from Rainbow Spring, Yellowstone National Park, USA - RS3B (SPADES... ...
GTACGCCCTCCGGTCGCGGCGCTTGCTCCGCTCCATGGTCTCCATGATGGGCATCCTTTCCGGCGCTGCGCGCCTTCTGGTGGATGTCCGTCAGACCGTGCCAACTCCAAGGCCAAGGGCATGGACGCAGAGGTGGCCGAATGCGCCTACTCGCCCGCGTCGTGGCCAACCGGGGCACGAGTCATCTGCCGACGGGTGAAGGTGTACGCCGCAGACCTCTCCTCGGACCCACGCAGCCGCCGGCGGCGCACCATCGACCCCGAGCAGCTATCGCTGCTTCAGTCCGGCGAGGCGGCGTTCGCCTACGCGTACTCGTTCATCATCACGAACCTCGAGGGCGACATCACAGCGATCGAGGCGTGGTTCCGCTTGCGCGCCCGCGTCGAGGAGGCCATCAAGGACTCCAAGCTCGGTATGGCCATGCGTCACATGCCCTCGGGCTACGAGGCGGTGAACGCGATGTGGATGTGGGCGACGTTTCTCGGACTCAACATCTCGTCGTGGCTCCAGGCGTTCACCGGGCACGACAAGTCCAACGGGCGCGCCCATGGCATGCGGCTGCGACGCGAGCTCATCTGCATTGCTGCCCGTGTCACCCACCACGCGCGACGCACGGAGGTCCACACGTCCCTGGAGGACCATTTCGGTCTCTTCGGAGATGCGTGGCGCGCCCTCGATGCTCTGCTCGCCGGCGCCGGGCCGTAGTCACACCGTCGACGACCGGCCGCGCCTGAATGACGGCGCCCGCCCCGCGGCCGGCATCTCGAATGACACAACACAGTCCCCTCGGTGGCGCGCGCCTGCGCATCGGTCGACGGTCGTCAGCCAGGCTTCGCCGTCGCTGTGCTCCCGTCGGCCCACCTGCATGACCTGGCCCGTCGGCTTACTCACCGATCCAGGTTCAGAGGGCGGCCGCCAACGCGAGACCGGCGATGGCCGCCGCCAATGCAGCGACCAGGCCACCGAGGGTGAAGGCCGCCGCCTGCCGGAGGTAGCCGCTCTCGGCCAGGCGGACCGACTCCCACGAGGCGGTCGACCAGGTGGTGAAACCGCCGCAGAGGCCGGCACCGGCCACCGCGTCCAGGCGGTCCCCGGCGCCGTGGTACCAGACGGCGCCGGCAACGAGCCCGAGGACGAACGAGCCGACGACGTTCACCACGAAGGTCCCGTAGGGGAACGGTCCCGAAGTGCGGTCCTGGACGGCGCCGTCGGCCAGGAAGCGGGCGACGGCGCCGAGCCCACCGGCACCGGCCACCACCAGCGCGAGCATCATCGCTCGAGCACCTCGGGGGCCGCGTCGCCCACCGCCTGGCCGACGCGGACGATGAGCGCGCCGGTACGTGGGAACCGCCGACGCCCGAGGAGGATCCCGAGCGCCACCGCGCTCAGCCCGGCGACGAGGGTCGCCGCCACGTACCCGACCGCCGCCCAGGGGTGGCCGGCGCGCCCGATGCCGGCGGCGTCGACCGCCATCGCCGAGTAGGTGGTCCACCCGCCGAGGAGTCCGGTGGCCAGGAACGGGCGAAGGAAGCGGGTCGGGCCGAACCGCTCGAGCAGGACGGTGAGGACCAGCCCGAGGAGGAATGCCCCGGTGGTGTTGATGACGAACGTCGCCGTGACGAAGTGGCCGGCCGCTGACGGCCACGCCAACCCGAGCTCGTAGCGGCCGACGGTGCCGGCAGCGCCACCGAGGAAGACGGCGGCCAGGGCGCCGGGATGCGCCCGGTGGGCACGTCCGGTCGACGGACGATGGGCGCCCGAGGGCTCACCCCGGTCGGAGGGAGCCAGGTCGGGGTCGATCGGAAAGCCGTCGGCGACCTGCCGACGGGCGGCACGCTGGGCTTCGGCGTCGGGCACGACCACTCCTCACTTTGAGGAGCCATCAGCCGACGCCGGCGGTCTCGGGTGCTGCACCCCCGGCGGGACCCATCGCCGGACAGCAGAGCTGCGTGCCACATCCTAACGGTCGTCGCTGCACCGGTCAGTTTCGGCGGCCGGGAGCCGACCCCTGCGACCAGGTCGACCCGCGGCCGCTCGGCGGGGTGGCACCGATAGCATCGAAGGTGAGCCCGATCGGCTCGCAGGGCAGATGCCGCCGCCCTTCCCAACCCGTGAGGAGGCCGTGATGGCCATAGGCGAGAAGGTCCTTCACTTCCAGGGGAAGGGAACGGACCTGGGTGCGCTGCAGGCGAAGATCGAGGACTACCTCAAGTCCGACGGCTTCACCGTGCAGCGTTCGGCACCGAGCAACCAGGGTACGGTGCTGCAGGCCAAGAAGGGAGGCTTCCTCCGTGGCGTGGTCGATGCCGATCGTGCGCTTTCGATCATGATCTCGGGAGACGCCGACGACTTCACCGTCCGGATCGGGATCGGCAAGTGGCTCGAGCACCTGGGGGTGGCCGCGATCGAGACCCTCCTCATCTCCGACCTGTTCTTGGTCATCGACGTCGCCGAGTCCGCCTGGAACTTCGAGATCGAGGACAAGTTGGTCAAGCAGGTCGAGGCCCTCGTCGGCTGACCGGCTCTCCCGCCGGCGGGCTCGGACCGACGAACTCGGCGGGGGCGAGACCGGCGGGGGAGCGCGCATCAGCTGAGCGACGGCCCGCGGACGCCGAGCCGGGCGGCCACGCAGGCCACCTCCGCTGCGCCTGGCGCCGGTGTGACGGGGTCGGCGGTCGCGGTGACCGCCGACCCGGTGCACGAGCCGAGGGCGATCGCCGCGCTCCGCGGTGTCGCCGCCGGCGACACCGGCCGACGGAGTTGCCAGACCCAGGCGTCGGCCCGGCGGGCGGGCGCTCGTGCGAGGGCGGCAGTGAAGAGCGCGGCGGCGTAGCCAGGGGCGCGGCCTCGATCGGTCACCACGACGTAGCGGACGCCCCAGCGGTCGATCGCCCGGCGCACCTCGTTCAGCTGCAGGGGCGTGCCCTCGGGGAGGGCGCCGGCAGCCGGTGCCGAGAGAGCGGCGAGGAGCGCGTCCGCCGGCGTCGGCGTGACGCTGAGCGGACCGCCGCTCCCGGTCGGCGCCTTGGCGTACCCGCCGGCCAGCGAGAACCGCATGCCGTCGACGCTCTGCCAGACCATCGGCCCGGAGGTGCCGGCGCTCGGGAACGGGTACGGGTACGAGAGCACCACCGAGCCCGACGGCACGTGTGAGGCGGTGGTGGCGAACCAGCGCGGCACCGAGATCGGGCTGGTCGCCAGCGGAAGCTGGTAGGTCGTCCACAGCGGCACCAGTGCCCCGATCCCGGCCAGCGCCACCACGCCGGTCGCCAGCGAGTTCCAGCCGAGGCGGCGGCGTGGTGACGGGGGCGGACGCTGCGCCGACTTCGCCAGCCGCCGACGGGCGGTGTCGAGGCCGACCGCGAGCAACACGGCGACAAACAGGTCGGTGAGGGCGGTGAACCGCTGCGGCGCCACCCGGTCCAGCAGGGGCAGGTTGTCGAGCGCCTGCCACGGCATCCAGAGGCGGGGGACGGCGCCGGTCCCCGAGGTCCACAGCTCGAGGCCGAGCGAGAGGACGAAGGCGACGAGCGCCCCTCCGCCGAGCACCCAGGCCAGCCGGCGGCGGCGGGCGACGACCAGGGCGAGCGCCGCCAGGACGAGCACTCCGAAGCCGAGGTAGACGACCGGCGGCCCGGCGAGTCCTTCGTAGCCGGCCAGCTTCATCAGGCTGTCGGCCGGGGCGGCATAGGTGCCGGGGTCCCACAGGTCGAAGAGGCGGTTCCCCTGGATCGCGATGCCCGGCCAGGGCGAGCCGGCAATGTGCCGGGGCCCGTCGAGCACGAACCATGCCGGGTACGACGTCAGCGCCGCACCGGTGATCGCCGCCGTGCCGAGCCCGGTCACCGACCGGCGGAGGCCGGCGAGGGCGGCCCGAGGTGAGAGTGCCGCCGCCAGCACGAGGATGGCGACCAGCACCACCACCGTCATCGTGAGCACCTCGAGCGAGATCAGGCTCTGGAGGAACACGAGGACGCCGAGGGCCGCCCCCCAGCGCCACGGCGAGCCTCTCGTCGTGGCGAGCAGCTCGTACACCACCACGACCATGAGCGGCGGCACCACGAGCAGCGCCATCATGACGTGGCCCGAAGCGGCGTTGTCGACGACGAAGGGGGAGTAGCCGAACAAAAGACCGCCGATCCATGCGGCCGGCGTCCAGCTCCCCGGCGCCGTCAGCCGCCGGCAGGCGACCCACGCACCCCAGGCGCTCAAGGCCGGCGACAGCGTGAGGGCCAGGTTGGTCGAGACGATCGGGCCGGCCAGCCAGGTCACCGGCGCCAGGACGATGCCGACCAGTGGCGCGCTCGTGTTGACGAGGAGATTGACCCCGTCGGGGGCGTACAGGGCGTGGGAGAACAACGGGTTGCTCCCGTGGGCGAGGGCGTAGGCGGGCCAGGCGACGAACCAGACCTCCTGCCCCGAGTCCCCACAGCTGCAGGCCAGCGTGGTGCCGAGATGCCCGTCCCAGGCATGCCACCAGAGCACGACCGCCGGGATGGCGAAGACGGCGATGACCCCGAGATGCCCCAGCACCGCCATCCCGATGCGGCGGCCCCAGACCACGTGGGCCGCCGTCTTCGACGGCGCCGAGCCGAGGACGGGCGCCGGAGAGGGGGCGACGTCGGCAGCGCCGAGGTCGCCCTGGTTGTCGGACCACCCGTCGTGCTCCGCCGGACCTCGGGCCGCCAGGACGGTCCCGAAGGCCTTGGTACGCCGCAGCACGCCGGGCGTCCCCCTTGTCCTCGCACCTCCTCTCGAGGCTACGCGCTGCAGCCCCCCGAGGGGGGACGAACCGGCCGGCGACCCGACTGGCCGGCGACCCGACTGGCCGGCGGCTCCAGCGGCGGGGTCGGCGGGGTACCCCGGGACCAAAGCCTCTACCCGTCGATCGGAATTCGCATCAGGGTCGCCGCCATGTTGCGGCGCTACACCTCGACCGACTGCCGCCTCGGACGGCACCAGGACTGCCAGGAGCGGCGGATCGTCCCCGATTGCGCGTGCCCCTGCCACGAGGATGAAGAGCGGGCGAACAGGCCCATCACCATGAGCGGACCCCAGCTACGCCCATGGCTATTATCGTCACCGTGACGAAACTTAGCTCACACGAGGACCCCGCGGGTGATGCGGTGGCGCGTTGTCGCTACTGCCGGCGCCCCCTCCCACGGGCGTCCAAGGTCGGGCGGCCGCGGACCTACTGCAAGCGCTCCCATCGCCAACGGGCCTACGAAGCCCGGCGCCGAGCCGACTCGTTGCAGGTCCCGGAAGGTCAGCTCCTGGTGAGCCAGGCACAACTCGACCGGCTGCACGACCGTCTCTACGCGCTCGAGGCGGCGCTCGACGACGTCGACGCCGACCTGGCCGAGCGAGCGCGGGAGAGCGACTACCGGTCGGCGCTGCGACATCTCTATGCCGCCGCCGACGACCTCCGGGGTTTCGTCGTCGAGCCGTTCACCGGGTGACCGGCCAACCCGGTGAACGCCATAACTTGACATAATATCGATTATGGGCGTTTGAGGGGGGCCGACCGGCAGCTCACCCGTTGGCCGACGCCTCGACCGAGGCGAGGGCGTCGTGGTCGGCGACGGCGCCGCCGAGCCGCTCGAGCATGGCGGTGGTGACCGGTGGCGCCACCTCGAGGGTGATCGCCCAGAGGTAGAAGCCGTAGACGAGGCCAAAGGCGAGGCTCCGGCGGGCCTCCCCCGCGGGGGGACGAGCTGGCAGTCGAGGAGGCAGGGCCGGCGGGCACCGTCGAGGTAGAGGGTGTCGACGTGGGCGTCGCCGTGGGGCCCCGGTGGACCGAGTCGACGGCGACCGCCGGGGAAGCGGCGTCCGAGGGCCTGGGTGAGCTACCGGGGCTCGAGGACCTCGGTGAGGGTGTCGGGCACGAGGGTGGTCACGGCGCGCGGGGTCCGGCGCTCATTGGTCGCCGTCGCGGAGGCTGCGACGCAGGACGAATTTCTGCACCTTGCCGGCAGAGGTGCGCGGGAGGTCGTCGACGGCGATGAGCTCCTCCGGCCACTTCTGGCGGGCGATGCCGGCAGCCTCGAGGTGGCGGCGGACCGCCGGCAGGTCGGGGGGGTCGCGTCCTTCGACCATGCGGACGAACGCCGCCGCATGCTCCCCCATGCGAGGGTCGGGTGCGGCCACGACCGCCACCTCGGCCACCCCCGACACCGTCATCAGGACCTCCTCGAGCTCGGCGGCGCTGATGTTCTCGCCGCCGCGGATGATGACGTCGGAGAGCCGGTCGGTGATCGACAGGTAGCCGTCGGGGTCGAGGACCCCGATGTCCCCGGTGTGGTATCGGCCGTCACCGTCGAAGGCCCTTGCCGTGAGGGAGGCGTCGGTGTAGCCGAGGAAGCACTCGGGCCCGCGCGAGAGGATCTCGCCGGGCTCCCCGGTGTCGACCTCGCCGCCTTGGGGATCGACCAACGTGATCTCGCAGCCCGGCAGCGGCCGCCCGTCGGTCGAGAGCCGCTTCTCCAGCGGATCGGCGTAGGTGCACCCGGTGATCGAGGGGTGCTCGGTCGACCCGTACATGGAGAAGATCGTAAGACCGAGGTCGGTGGCCCGGGCGGTGACCGCCCGGGGCACCGGGGCGCCGCCCATCCCCTGGAAGCGCAGCCGCTCGAGGTGCTCGGCCCCGCAGCGCGGGTGGTCGAGCAGGCTGGTGAGGAAGTACGGCGCCCCGCCGCCGGCGCTCAGGTCCTCCGACGCCAGCAGGTCGAGCACGGTGCCGGGCTCCCACTGGTCGAGGAGGTGCACGGCCCGGCCCCGGTCGATCGGGATCAGCAGCGCCCCCAGCATCCCGATGGCGTGGCTGATCGGGTTGGCCATCAGCGAGGGCCACCGGGCAGGGGGCGAGGTGGCGCCGAGCTGTGCGATCTCGGCCAGGACGGTGTTGTGCGAGTGCACGACACCCTTGGGGTTGGCCGTCGTCCCCGACGTCCAGCCCACGAGGGCCGGGCGATCGGGGTCGACCGGCACCGGTGAGTCGATCGGGGCGGCTTTCAGCAGTTCGTCGAACCCGATGCTGCCTGCCGGTCCGCCGCCGTCGAGGACCACCAGCTGCATCCCGGGCACCTCCGACATCGCCTCGAGGTTCGCCAGGAAGTCCTGGTGCCCGAACCGCGATGCCGTGACGTGCACCCGCGGGCGGCAGGCGTCGAGGATGTACGAGGTCTCGTGGCTGCCGTAGATGTGGACGATCGGCGCCACCACCGCCCCGGCGAGAGCGGCGGCGTAGAAGGTGACCGCCCCTTCGACCCAGTTCGGCGTCTGGAAGGTGACGACGTCGCCCGGGCGCACCCCTCGAGCCACCAGCCCCGAGGCGGCCCGGCGCGCCAGGTCGAGCACGTCGCCGAAGGTCCCCCTCCACGGGCGAGACCCCGAATGGACCACGAAGGGCCGCCCCCGGTGCGCTGAGAGGCGGTCGGCCATCCGCTGGCCAACGCTCTCGTCCGGCCACCAGCCGTCGTGGACGAACCGCTTGCGGTCCTCGGTGCTGGTCTCGCGCAACGCCCACGCGGATGGACCCATCGGTCGCGTCAGCCTCCCCTCGCCGGCCCGGCACTGCCCGGGCGGACGGCGGCCCATAGTGGCACCATCTGGTCGCCGGCTCGGCCTGCCCGGGCCTCGGTCCTCGAGTGTCCCAGTAAAACATCGGGGTGGTCATCACCGCCCCCCGCCGTTACGGGAAGTCCTCCCTGATCGAGCAGGCCATCTGCGAGCTCGCCGGCACCCGGCCGAAGCCGGCGATCGTGAGGGCGAAGCTCCTGCAGGCCGGCTCCCTGCACTCGGCGGCCGGCGTCCTCGTCCGGGCCCTCTACAAGGTGCCCGGCGGTGCCTGGCAGGGGGTGAAGGAGACGGCGGCGGCGTTCGTCCGCCGCCTTCGGGTCTCCCCCACCGTCACCTTCGACCCGGCCGGCCAAACGAGCTCGGTCCGAACCTCGCGCCGCACCTCAAGGCCCTGGCGGACGCCCATCGCCGCGTGTCGCTGGTCCTCGCCGGGTCCAAGCAGCACCTGATGGAGGCCCTGGTCCTCGGCCGCGGCGCTCCCTTGTACGACATGCTCCAGACGATCGCCCTCGGTCCGATCGAGCTCGAGGACTGGCTCCCGTTCCTCCTCGAGCGGGCGGCGGTGGCGGGTCGTCCCTTCGCCGGTGACGAGGTGGCCGAAGCGGTCTGGGCACGCGCCCAGCCGGTCCCCTTTGACGTGCAGCAGCTCGCCTACGAGTGCTTCAACCGGGCGACCCGTCGGATCGACCACGGGGTCGTCGAGACGGCAGTCGACGAGCTGGTCCGGCACGAGGCCAACAGCTATGCCGTCAGCTTCGAGAGCCTGTCGACCGGGGAGCGGCGGGTCCTGCGAACCCTGGCCGACGGCGCCGGCGGGTCACCGGGGTCGTCCGAGTTCGCCGCGGCCGCCGGGCTGGCCGATGCGATGTCGGTGCGAAAGGCGCTGCGCGTCCTGGCCGACCGCGAGATCGTCGTCCGACGGCCGGTGACCGGTTGGCGCGTCGACGACCGTTCTTCGCCTCCTGGATCCGCCGCGGCGGGTCGGGCTCATAAGAGCCGTTGCCCGTCTGCCCGACGCAGGGTGGGTCGGCCCCCCCTCGAGGGCTCGTCGCGTGCGGGAGTGGGGCTGGTCGGAGGTCGTCCTCGGCTCGCAGAAAGGTCGGGGTGGCAGCCGGAGATGTAGGCCACGTGAGCGACGCCGCCGAGGGATGGTCGACCGGGGGGCCCGAGGCGGTCCGTCGTGATCGCTTCCGTCTCCTCTACGAGGCCCATCACGCCGATGTCCATGCCTACGTCCTGCGCCGGCTGGCCGGCGCCCCCGACGACGTGCCGGACGTGACCGCCGAGGTCTTCACCGTGGCCTGGCGCCGGTTCGACGCCGTTCCGGCGCCACCCGAGGACCGCCTCTGGCTGTACGGGGTGGCACGACGGGTCGTTGCCCGGCATCAACGGACCCTGTGGCGCCGCGCCCGGCTGCACGCCCGCTTGTCGACGCAGCGTGCTCCGGTCGAACCGTGGGGGGACGGCACCGGTGACGACGAGCGACGAGCGGCGGTCCGGGAGGCGATCGGCCAACTGAAGCCGGCAGAACGCGAGGTCCTCGCCCTGGTGCTGTGGGAGCGGCTCTCCCATCACGAGGCGGCGGTGGTCCTCGGCTGTTCGGTCAACGCCGTCGCCGTGCGCCTGCACCGGGCACGCCGACGGGTTCGAGACGTCCTGGTGGCGCGATCGCCAGCGATGCTCGAGGTGCCAGCCCCGCCGGACCCGAGCACGGTGACTGCACTGCCGCTGTCCGGGGGTCTGGAGCCGAGGGACGAGGACCGCACGAAGAACAGGAAGAACAGAGGGTCGGATGGACCAGCAACTGCTTGACCGTCTGGTCGGTGACGCCGATCCGGCCCGGGACGCCGCGCTCGTTGCGGGAAGCTCGGCCGAGGCCCGCTGGCGTTTCGTCCAGGTCACCTCCGAGCTCCGGCCGACGGCTCGGCGACCGAGTCGGCGGATCGGGATCGCCGTCACCCTGGGCTCGGCGGCAGCCTTGCTCGCCGCGGCTCTCGGCGTGGTGTCGAGCCCGGCCGGTCCTCGGCGCTCCCCTGCGGCGGCGGTGCTCGACGAGGCAGCCGCGGCCGCTGTCCATCAGGTGGACCAGTTGGGCCCCGGGCAGTTTCTGTTCACCGAGACCCAGAGCGAGTACCAGACCACCCTCTACGAGCCGTCGACCGGCACCGGCCTCTTGACCGAGGTGGCGACGGCACAGGCCGCCGAAACCGAGCAGGCATGGACGACCAGCTCGGGCGTCGGGCGCACGACGTGGATCGACGGGACGCCGCAGTATCCCTCGGCCGCCGACCGGGCAGCCTGGGCGGACAGCGGCCAGGGTGTGCAGCCGCCCGCCGCCGGTGGCTGGGCCGCCGCCGGATTCCCCGGGTCGTCGAGCGGCTCCACCGACGACGTCCAGAGCCCGGTGGATGTCTCGGACCTGCCGGTGCACCCCGGGTCGCTGGCCCAGGTGCTGGCGGCCGGCCGACTCGGCACCGGCCGGCTGGCCCTCCAGGGGGCCGACGCCGTCTTCGAGCGGGCCGCCCGGCTGCTGGTCGGGCCGACGGTCGGCATGACGCCGTCGTTGGCCTCCGCCCTGCTGCGCATCATGGCGGAGGAGCCCGGCGTCCAGTTGCTCGGTACGGTGACCGACCACGAGGGCCAGACCGGGACCGGCATCGCCATGCCGTCGGTCGTCCACGCCGGCGTCAACGAGGTGGTGGTCGACCCCTCGACCGGGGTCCTGCTCGAAGCCGATTTCGCCCTGCCCGGCCACACCCTCGCCCACGCGCACAGCAAGGTCTGCACGACCGGGAGGGGCGCCACCGTGACCCCACGGGGCAGCAGGCCCACCGGTGGGGGGACCGGCGGGGCGACGAGCCCACCCTCGACCGAGTGCTCCACCGTCGTGGCGCGCTCGGCCCTCGTGGTCGCGCCGCTGTGGACCGACGTGGTGGCCGCCGGGGTGGTCGGTTCCGACACCACCACCGTGCCGGTGGCGGTGGGCGGCCCGCTCACCGCCAGCCTGGTGCCCGGCGCCCCGACCGGCGCCACCGCCACCGCCGTCCCCGGCCAAGTGAGCCTGCGCTGGACGGCACCGCCGGCCGGTGGCTCCCCGATCACCGACTACGTGGTGCGCTACTACGAGGGGGCCTCGACGAGCGGGGGCTCCTGGACCCTCGACACCCACTCGACCGCACCCGGCTACGACGTCGCCGCCACCGCGAACCCGGCCATGGTGGTACCCGGGCAGCGCTACACCTTCACCGTCGAGGCCGAGAACGCCGACGGCTACGGGTTGCCCTCGGCGCCGGCCACCGTGACGGTCCCGGGGTGAGCGTGGCCGTCACGGCGGGGGCGGCGCCGGCCAGGTGGCCGCCCTCGTCGGGCGGGATGCTCCGGGGACGGCGATCGTCGGATCAGGTGGACTGGGTGGACTGGGTGGTCGCCGAGTTGATGGCGAAGATCGGCTGGTTGAGCGGGAGCCCGCCCATCGAGCCGAGGAACGGAGCTCCGCCGAAGGCGAAGACGCCCCCGTCCCGAGCCGAGAGCCAGTACCCGCCGGTGGGGTTGGCGGCGATGCCCGAGACCGGCTGGTTGAGCGGCTTGGCGCCCATCGACCCGTAGAAGCCGGCGTCGCCGAAGGCGAACACCCCGCCGTCGGCAGCCGTCAGCCAGTAGCCGCCACCGTCGGGGGTGGGGGCGATGCCGACCACCGGCTGGTTGAGCGGCTTGGCGCCCATCGACCCGTAGAAGCCGGCGTCGCCGAAGGCGAACACCCCGCCGTCCGAATCGACGATCCAGTAGCCCTTGCCGTCGGGGGTCGCCGCGATGCCGACCGGGTTGCCGACGTGCGACGGGGTCCCCGGGATGGTGGTGGCGTCGCCGTAGAAGGCGGCGTCACCGTAGGGGGCCACCGTGGCCAGCCCCCTCAGCCCCAGCTCGAGGATCCAGTAGCCCTTGCCGTCGGGGGTCGCCGCGATGCCGAGGAAGGTCGGCACCAGATCCCGTGGGACCCCGGCGAAGGTGGTCGCCGGACTGCCGTAGTTTCCTGCGTCCCCGTAGCTGAGGATGGCCCCGGTCGAGGCGTTGAGCGTCCAGTAGCCCTTGGTGTCCGGGGCGGTCGCCATCGACCAGCAGCTGCCGTTGGGCATCGAGCGGTCGGAGGTCACCGGCGGGCAGGCGGTCAGGTCCGACCCGGCCGACCCGTAGAAGTCGGCGCCGCCGTAGTCGAAGATCCCGCCGTCACCGCCGAGGAGGCGGTAGCCCTGGGTGGCCAACGGGCTGGGCTTGGTGACCGGGGTGCAGTCGATGGACACCGGGAGGGTGCCCAGCTGGGCCCCGCTGGTCGTGTCGACGAAGTCGACGGTGAAATCGCCCTGGATGTTCGAACCATCGCCCTTCACGTCGAGGGTGAAGCTGGCCGTCCCGCCGGGAGCGACATCGTCGACCGTGGTCGGGCTGGCGGTCACCGAGGTGATGCCGGCCGGCAGGGTCGAGGTGATGAGAGCGACGTCGACCGGGCGGGTGGCCGACGCCTGGACGTTGTTGACGATCGCGCTCGTGAGGTCGGTGGTCGACACGTTCGTGTTGAAGACGAGCGGTGTGCCTTCGGCATCGGTGGCGCCGGTCAGGCGCGCCATGCTCGACATCCAGACCGACTCACCGCTGGCGGGTCCGCCCTCGCTGGTGGGCGCCGACCCGGGACCCATGCCGATCACCCGGATGCCGAGGGCGTTGAGGGCGTTCACCGTTCCCTGCACCGTGGCCGCCCCTACGGGCGCCACCGCTGCGTCCACCGTGTTGGTGGCCGGGTCGGTGGTGTTGGCCACGTAACCGAACCGGCTGCTCCCCGGCGTCGTGGACGACGACGCGAAGTTGGCGCTCGGCTCGGTGACCCCGTTGGTCGAGGTGACGCTCTTTGGGATCGGCGAGCCGGCTGGGAAGGCGGCGACCGTGTTGGTGTCGGTCGCCACCAGCACGAGGTGCAGCGCGTCAGGGCGCCACCCGATACCGCCCAGGCTGCCGCTGGTCGGCAGCACGTTCGAGGAGAACGCCGGCACGTCGCCGCTCGTCTTCGGATCGGTCTGGGCTTGCTCGGAGCCGGCCGCCCCGCTGTCGGTCGTGTTGCCGTTGCCGTTGCCGTCGAGGCCGGCCCCGGTCGCCAGCTGGTACAGCCCCTCGAGATCCGACTCGGGTCCGTCGCCGCCGAACCCGGGCAGGCTCTCCGCCATGTTCAGGGCGTTGGAGATGGCGGTGTCCAACGCGCTCGGGCCGCCGGCGGTGTCGGCGGTGATGATCGGCTGGTCGAGGAAGAACGGCCTCGACGTGGCGTCGTCACCGTCCTCCGACGACCAGGCGCCGCCGTAGTCCTTGAACATCGACACGCCGAAGCCGAAGTTCACCGACGGCAGCGCCGCCTGCAGCTGGTCGACGATGTTGCCGAAGACGGACTCGACCGTCCCGACCTCGCCGCTCATGCTCCCGGTGTCGTCCATCAGCAACGCCACGTCGACCTTGTCGAGGACCGACGTCGGGGGCAGGGTGATGGAGATCGGGAAGTCCCCGCCTGCGGCCGACCCGGTGCAGACACCGCCGCCGGCGGTGATGCCCAGACCTGCCGACGGGGACACCGTCGCCTGGGCACCGGCCGCTCCCTCGAGGAGCCCGGCCCCACCGGCGACGATGGCCAGTGCGGCCAGCAACTTGATGGGTCTCAGGAATCGCATGAGCCTCCTCCGGTGCTCGGCGGCTGCAAATCGCCGCTCCGGGAGGTCCGAGATGCCCGCTGCGACGCCCGCGCTGCCAGTCGCGTCTCCGAGTCTGCGATCGCCTCGGCGGTGGAGTAAGGGACCAAAGTCCCAAGTCGGGCGGTCCCTCGCCCGAGGGGGCGAGCCGCCCTCTGGCTGGCCGGCGAACCCTCGAGTGAGGGTCGAGGGTCGCCGTGAGGGTCGGGCCTCGGTCGGGTCGATCGAGGGATGGGCGCGCAGCGACCGCCGCGGAAGGAATGGACGGCGTTCCTCGCCCATCGCAAACGAGGGCGACCCAAGGGCGATCCGATGGCCGGTCCCGACCCCTCGGTCCGTCCTGACTATCGTGAAGCCGGCACCAGGCCGACGGTCGACCGGGGGAGGCCGATGGGCAGCGAGGTGAGCGAGGTGAGCGAGGTGAGCGAGCGCTACACCGTGGTCTCGGCCGACGGCCACGCCGGGGCCGACCTGCGGGACTACCGGCCGTACCTGGCGAGCCGCTGGCACGCGGCGTTCGACGCCTGGGCGGACCGGTACGTCAACCCGTTCGCCGACCTGCTGGCGCCGACCTCCTACCGGAACTGGGACAGCGACCGGCGCCTGGCCGAGCTCGAGGCCGACGGCGTCGCCGCCGAGGTCCTCTTCCCGAACACCGTCCCGCCGTTCTTCGAGCAGAGCAACCTGACGGCGTTGCCGCCGACGGCGGAGGAGTACGAGCGGCGTTGGGCCGGCGTCCAGGCGCACAACCGGTGGCTGGTCGACTTCTGCGCGGCGGCACCTTCCCGCCGGGCGGGGGTGGTCCAGATCTTCCTCAACGACGTCGCCGACGCCTGCGACGAGGTGCGGCGGGTCAGCGCCGAGATGGAGGTGTGCGGCGGTGTTCTCCTGCCGGCAGTGCCGCCCAACACCGGCCTCCACGAGCTGTGGGACCCGTACTACGAGCCGCTCTGGTCGTTGTGCGAGGAGCTCGACCTGCCGCTCAACGTCCACAGCGGCAGCGGCATCCCCGACTTCGGCGAGCTCGAGCCGGCCAGGGCGATCATGCTGGTGGAGCTGCCCTGGTTCGCCCACCGGCCGCTGTGGCACCTCATGTTCGGCGGGGTGTTCGACCGTCACCCGGCACTGCGGGTGGTCCTGACCGAGCAAGGGGTGGCGTGGCTGCCGCGTGGGCTGCAGACGCTCGAGTGGTTCTTCGCCCGGATGACCCGTGGGGGGAGCGCCGAGGCCCAGTTCTTCGGGGCGACCGTCGCCGCCCTCGGCCTCACGCCGAGCGAGTACTTCGCCCGCCACGTCTGGGTTGGCGCCAGCTTCCTCCGCCCGAGCGAGACGCCGCTGATCCCCGAGGTCGGTGTCGAGCGGATCATGTGGGGAGCCGACTACCCCCACAGCGAGGGCTCCTACCCCTACACCACCGAGGCGCTGCGGGTGGCCTTCGCCGGGATCGACCCGGCGCAGGTCCGGGCGATGGTCACGACCAACGCCGCCGAGTTCTACGGGTTCGACCTCGAGGTGCTGGCTCCGCTGGGCGAGCGGATCGGGCCGACGGTGGACGAGGTGGCACGGCCGCTGTCGTCGACCGACTACCCGTCGGGCTCGACCTGCAACGCCTTCGAGGGGGAGATGGCCATCAAGTCGTGGTGACCGTCGGCAGCGTCGTCGTGATCGTGGGGACGGCCGACATCGAGAGCGAGGGAGCGTCATGAGCGAGCACTACGTCGTCATCTCGGCCGACACCCATGCCGGCCTCCCGTCGGAGGGCTACCGCCCGTACCTCGACGCCCGGCACCACCGGGCCTTCGACGAGTTCCTCGCCGACCGCCAGGCGCGGCGCGACGAGCTGCTCGAGATGAACTTCGAGTACATCATGGGCTGGGAGACCGAGAACGCCGAGGGCCTGCGCGGCGGGTTCGACGCCCAGCAACGGGACAAGGAGCTCGACGCCGACGGGGTGGCCGCCGAGGTGATCTTCCCCGACGCCGATGCCATCACCGGGATGGCCGGGCCGCCGTTCGGCGCCGGGCTGTCGGCCGGGGAGATCACCGACCCCGAGCTGGCGTTCGCCGGCGCCACCGCCCACAACCGCTTCCTGGTCGAGCTGTGCGCCAACCAGCCGGAGCGGCGCGGCGGGGTCGGCCTGGTGCCGATCACCCACGACATCCCCCGAGCGGTCCGCCAGATCGAGTGGCTGGCCGAGCAGCCGGGGATCCGGGGGGGGATGGTGCCGACGATGTGGCGCTCGCACCTGCCGTACAACCACCCTGACTACGACCCGGTCTGGGCGGCCTGCGAGGCGGCCGGGCTCCCGGTTCACACCCACTCCGGGGAGGCGCCGCAGGAGGAGTACAACCAGAACATAGGGATCTACCTGGCCGAGGCCGCCTGGTGGCCGGTCCGCCCGATGTGGCACCTGCTGTTCTCGGGGGTGTTCGAGCGGTTCCCCGGCCTCAAGTTCGTGGTCACCGAGTCCGGGGCCTACTGGGCGGCCGACCTCATGTGGAAGTGGGACCAGTACATGGCGGGGGGCCACACCACGAAGAAGTTGGCCGCCCTCCTCGAGGGAAAGATCTCGCGTCTCCCCTCCGACTACTTCGGCACCAACCTCTTCATCGGTGCGTCGACGATGTCCAAAGAGGAGCTCCGCCGCCGCGACGTGATCGGCTGTGACGTGATGATGTGGGGCACCGACTACCCGCACCCGGAGGGGACCTGGCCCCACACCGTCGACCGGTTGCGGGCGGACTTCGGGTCGTTGCCGGTCGACGACACCGCCGCCCTCCTCGGCGGGACGGCGGCCCGGTGCTACGGGTTCGACCTCGAGGCGCTGCGACCGCTGGCCGACCGGATCGGGCCGACCCCCGTGGACCTCGGCCAGGACCCGGGCCGTCGGTCGGACCCCGAGGAGGTGCGTCGGGCCCGTTGGTGGAAGGAGGAGTACGGGCTCGGCGGCTGACCCGATGGTGCGCCGCACGCCCTCTGGCATCGTGGCCCGCCGGCACGGCCGCCACGACCCCTCGGGCAGCGACGTGGTCCTCGTCCACGGCGGGGCCGACCGGGCGGCCAGCTTCCGCAACGTCGTCGGACACCTGGGCGACCTGCCGGTGGTGGTCTACGACCGCCGTGGCTACGGCGAGTCGCTGGACCTTGCACCGGCTCGCTCGCTGGCAGACCACGCCGCCGACCTGCTCGAGGTGATCGGCGAGAGGCCCGCCGCGGTGGTGGCGCACAGCTTCGGCGGCCACGTGGCCGTGCTGGCCGCCATCACCCGGCCCGACCTGGTGCGGGTGCTCGGGCTCTACGAGCCGCCGGTCCCGTGGATGGACTTCTGGCCCCCCCAGCCCCGGGCGTCACTGGCGGCGATCGTCGGCGACCAGGACCCGGGCGCGGTGGCCGAGCGGATCTACGTGGCCGTCAGCGGACGCGGCGGCTGGGAGCGGCTCACCGAGGACGAGCGCCAGGTCCGCCGGCGGGAAGGCGCGGCGTTCTGCGCCGACATCGCCTCCGAGCTCGACGCCCCCTACGACTGGGACGACCTGGCGGTGCCCGTTCTCTTCGGCCACGGGTCGCGCACCTGGCCCTACAGCCGGGACGCCTGCGCCGAGCTCGCCGCCCGTCTCGGCCAGCCCGAGCACGAGATCGACGGGGCGACCCACGTGGGCCACGTCACCCATCCCGAGGGTTTCGCCGCCTTCGTGCGGGCGACGGTGGCGCTCGGCGACCGCTCGCCGGCCCCGCCGACGGCGGTGACCGGCGATCCCACCGGCTGAGTCGGTGCGCCGTGCCCGGCCGGCTCAGGTCGGGTTCGGCACCGGCGCCGTCGGGGTGGCGCCGGCCGGGCACGCTCGGGGGTCCCACGGCTTGAGGCTGCTGCTGGGCGGCGAGGGGCTGGCGATGTCGCTGCTGGTCGCCGAGACCGGGGTCGTCGACGCCGGAGCGGTGGCGGCGGTGGCGGCGTTGCCGACCGACGACGGCGACGTGGTGGCCGACGCCGGGGGCGGGTTCACGGCGAACTGCGAGCCGGTGACCACCGTCACCTGTGCGTTGTCGGTCACCTGGTTCGGGTCGTAGGCCATGACCACCGCACCGGTCATCGAGTCGACGACCGACTCGGCCGCTGCCTCGACCGACGGGGAGCGCGAGCCGTAGTAGACGACGGTCTCGGCGACGTCGCCGGTGGGTGAGACGTCGCCGACGCCGACCGTGTGGAAGCCGAGGGCGGCCAGGGCGTCGGAGGTGTCGGTCGCCTGGTTGTAGGCGCCGGTGCCGTTCTCGACCGACACGGTCACCGACGACGGGGGCGGCAGCGGTTGACCGGTCATCGTGTCGGTCCCCGGACCCGTGCCGAGCACCTGGTCGATGGCCGTCTCGTCCTGGGACTGCGCGGTGAACTCGACCTGCCCGTAGGAGCTGCCGTTGTAGATCAGGTCGCCGTACTGCCCACCGTTGGGGTCGTCGACCAGGGCGACGGGCAGCGTGAGCTGGGGGACGCTGCTGATGTTGACGCCGTGGAACTCGAGCAGCAGGTTGACCATGTCGGTCACCGACCACGTCTGGTCGAAGGTGATGTCGGACTTGAGCGAGTTGATCAGGGTGGCGTCGGAGATGGGGTTGCCGAGACCGCGGGAGGCGGCCGCCGAGGCCAGCACCCGGAGGAACTCGTGGTCGCGCCTGATCCGGGCCAGGTCGCTCTGGTTCTCCTGCGGCCAGTAGAGGGCGTTGGACCCCGACCCGGGTGCGTCGTACTGGAGGTGGCGGGCCCGCACCACCTGCAGCGCCTGGGTGCCGTTGAGGTGGACGCAGGTGGCCCTCTGGACGTTGAGGCCGGACTCACGGTCGAACACCGACATCGGGAACGACATGTTGATCCCTCCGAGGGCGTCGACGATGTTGGCGAACTGGTCGAAGTTGAGCGACACGGCGTGCTGGATCGGGATCCCGAAGTCCTCCTCGATCGACGTGACCACCTGGCTCAGCCCCTCGTAGAGGCCGGCGTCGATCTTGTTGGGACCACCGCTGTTGATGCCCCCGGCCCGGGCGTTGGGCACGAAGAGGTCGCGTGGGATCGAGAGCAGCGCCAGGCGGTGATGGGTCGGATCGACGTGGAGGATCATGATCACGTCGCTGTTGACCCCGTTGACGCTGTTGGCAACGCCCGGCGTGCAAATCCCGTAGGCCGGGTTCTGGACCTTGAGGGCGCAGCGGGAGGTCGAGCCGGCCATGAGGATGTTCTCGGTCCCGGCTTCCTTCCCGCTGGTCAGCGCCTTGGCCAACCCGCGCACGTTCTCCCGCTTCAGACCGTGGGCGAGGTAGTAGACGTAGCCGGCACCGGCGGCGACGAGGACGAAGAGCACCGACAGGCTGATCAGGACGATCCGCTTGGCCCTCCGGCGTCGCCGGCTGCGGGCCGCCCGCCGTCGGGACCCCCGACGTTCCGGCGCCCGGGCGATCTGCTCGCCGAGGGCCCGGAGGCGGTCCTCGTTGGGGACCTCCGTCATCGGTCGGTCAAGACAGCGGACCTCGGGGGGCGGGCGGCCACGGGGTGCGATGGTAACGATCCGCCGGCAACGGGTCCGTTCACCACCCTGACCTCCCTGGTCGCAGCGCTGCGGGGCGACACCATCCCTCGGCGCGCACTCGAAGTGCAACTAATATTGCGTACCGACCTGCTTTGGGGGTGTCATGCGACGACGGTCGTGTTCGGGGGGCGGTGACCCCGCCAAGGACCGGTGGCCGGCTACCCGCCCGCCGGTCCGGTGAACCCCTCGCCGGAGCCGACGACGTCGGCCACCGGGCCGGCGCCGGAGCTCGGCGACGCCCTGGAGGAGCACGCCGCCGAGATCTCCCTGCGCATCCTCGAACGCTGGAAGCTCGGGGCACCGCCCGCCCCGAGCGTCCGCTACGACGAAGTCGAGCGGGACATCCTCCTGGCGACCGAAGCCGGGACCCGGGCGGTGGCCGGCTACCTGTGCACCGGCAGCCCGGTGACCCGTGAGCAGTCCGAGGTCTGGGACGCCACCGGCGAGGCGCCGCTCAACCAGACGATCTCGCTCGCCGAGATCACCAAGCTGTACCTCTACTGGCGCGAGGAGGTCGCCCAGTTCGTCCGCCAGGTGGCGGCGGCCGAGGACCTGCCCGAGGCGGCGCTGACCGAGGCGGTCCAGGCGATCCAGCTCGGCTCCGACCTCAGCATCGTACGGATGGCGAAGCGCTTCGAGACGACCCGGCGGCTGCTCGAGAACCAGCTGGCCGAGAAGCGAGCCCGGCTCGAGCACCAGGCCCTCCACGATCCGCTGACCGGGCTGGCGAACCGGGCGCTCTTCCTCGACCGGGTCTCCCACGCCCTCGAGCTCGTCGCCCGACGGGGCACCCGGCCGGCTGTCCTCTTCCTTGATCTCGACCACTTCAAGTCGGTGAACGACGTCGCCGGCCATTCGGCCGGCGACCAGCTGCTGACCGAGGTCTCGACCCGCCTGCAGGGAGTGCTCCGCCCGAGCGACACGCTGGCCCGGCTCGGCGGTGACGAGTTCGCCGTCTTGTGCGAGGAGCTCGAGGACCCCGAGCGCCAGTCCTCGGCGGTGGCCGCCCGGGTCATGGCCCAGTTCGCCCGGCCGTTCACCGTCGCCGGTCGGTCCCTGTCGGCCACCCCCAGCATCGGGGTGGCGATCGGGGATCCCGGCGACGACCCCGAGGCGCTCATCTCGCGTGCCGACCAGGCGATGTACCGGGCGAAGCAGCTCGGCCGGGCCCGGGTGGAGCACGACGTCACCTGCGTCGACGGCGTGACCACCCGCCACCGTCGCCTGGCGGTGCAGCTCCGCCCGGCCCTCGCCGAGCAGGCCATCAGGCTGGCCTACCGTCCGACGGTCGAGCTGGCCAGCGACCGGGTGGTCGCCCGGGAGGCGGCGCCGCACTGGCGGCACCCCTCGTTGGGCGAGGTCGGTACCGGGGAGATCCTCGATGTCGCCGAGCGGGAGGGCCGGGCGAGCGAGGTGGCCCGTTGGCTGCTGGGCGCCGCCTGCGGCTCGTGCGCCGGCTGGCGGGCCGACGGCGCGGGCCGGATCGGGGTGGTGGTGCCGGTGGCGGGGCGGCAGTTCGTCGAGCCCGGCTTCCTCGAGCACGTCGCCGCCGCCCTGGAGCTCTCGGGCCTGCCGGCGCCGGCGTTGACCCTTTCCTTCGGCGAGTCACTGGTGATGGCCGGACGACCCGAGACCCGCGGGGCGCTCGAGGAGCTGCGGACGCTCGGGGTGCAGATCGCCGTCGACGACTTCGGTTCCGGACCGGTCTCGGTCGGCTGGCTCGCCCGGCTCCCGGTCGACGTGGTGCGGATCGACCCGTCGCTGATCGGCCCGGTCGGCCGCGACGACGGCGAGTCACGGATCGTCGAGGGTCTCGTCCGCCTCGCCCACGGCCTCGGGCTCCGGGTGGTGGCCGACGGGATCGACGACGACCTCCAGCTGGCCCAGCTCAAACGGGTCGGGTGCGACTACGGCCAGGGCCCCCGGTTCGGCGGGCTCCGGGCCGGGTGACGGGCTGCCGGCTGGTGGTCACCCCGTGAGCTCGGCCACCTCGTCAGCGGTCAGGGTCACCGTCGCCGCCGCACAGTTCTCCTCGACGTGGGCGACGGTCGAGGTGCCCGGGATCGGCAGCATGACCGGCGAGCGGGCGAGCAGCCAGGCGAGGGCCACCTGGGCCGGGGTGGCCCCGTGCCGGGCGGCGATCCGGTCGACCGGGCCACCCGCGTTCGCCAGTTCGCCCGAGGCGATCGGGAACCACGGGATGAACCCGATGCCCTCCCGCTCGGCGTACTCGAGGACCTCGTCGGACTGGCGGTTGGCCAGGTTGTAGAGGTTCTGGACGGTGACCACCGGCACCACCCGGCGGGCCGCCTCGACGTCGGCCACCGAGACCTCGGACAGCCCGACGGCCCTCACCTTGCCCTCGTCGAGCAGGTCCCGCATCAGCCCGAACTGCTCGTCCGCCGGCACCTTGGGGTCGACCCGGTGGAGCTGCCACAGGTCGATCCGCTCCACCCGGAGCCGCCGGAGGCTCATCTCGCACTGCTGGCGGAGGTACTCGGGCCGGCCGACCGGTGCCCACCGGTCGGGCCCGTGGCGGACGAGGCCGGCCTTGGTGGCGATCAGCAGCTCCTCGGGGTAGGGGTGCAGCGCCTCGGCGATGAGCGCCTCGCTCACCTCGGGCCCGTACGAGTCGGCGGTGTCGACGAAGTCCACCCCGAGCTCGACCGCCCGGCGGAGCACCCGGAGGCACTCCTGGCGGTCCGCCGGCTCCCCCCAGATGCCGGGACCGGTCAGCCGCATCGTTCCGAAGCCGAGTCGGTGCACGGTCCGCCCGGCGAGGTCGAACGTCCCCGAGGCGTGCACCGGCGTGGTGGTGGCGTCGACGGTCACGATGTGCTCCTTGCTTCTCCCCTCCCCGCTCTCCTCCCCCGGTCTACCGGCCGCCGCCCTCCGCCGTGCCCCCGTGGCGGCCGGCCGGCCGCCGACCGTGCGCCGGCCGGAGGTGGCGGCTACGAATGAGCCATGACACGGTGGGTGGGCGAGCGCCCCCGCCAGAACCCACCAGGCGACCGCCGGGTGCCGCGGGCTCCCCTCCTCGTCGGGCTGGCCCTCGCTGCCGCCGACGCCGGGTGGGTGGCGACCACCACACCTTTCACCGCCGGTGCCGACACCGCGGTGGCGGTCGGCTTCGCCGTCATGGCCGTCCTGGTCGTCCGGACGCTGCGCCGGCGCCGGGGGGGCGTCCGCCCACCGGCGCCAACCGGTGCCCTGTGGCCGTGGCTGGCGGTGATCGGGGTGCTGTCGGGCCTGGAGCTGGTCGCCTATCTGCTCGGCGGATCCGACCGCCACGCCTGGCCGACGCTCAGCGCCCTCTACGACGGTGCGTCGACCCATGAATGGGCCAAGGGCGTCTTCGCCGCCGTCTGGCTGGCGATCGGATGGGGCCTGTTCCGCCGATGAGCCGCCACATCCTGCTCGGCTGCTGGGCGGCGATCGCCGTCGCCGCCTGTGCCTGCGAGGTGGCGGCCGTGGCCACCGGCGGCCGGATCCGCCGGCTGGTCGGCCTCATGGCGACGCTGACACGGCGGGACCGGGTCCTGGTGGTGGCGTTCGTGGGCTGGATGTGGCTCGGCTGGCACTTCTTCGCTCGCTGATGAGCAGACCGGGCTCGGCGGTTGCTGCCGGCCGCTCACCCAGGGCTCCCGGGGTCATGGCGTCGCATCGTCCATACCCTCGCCGACCGGCGACAGCCCACCGAAGGCACCGGTGACGGCTCCGAGCGCCCTCGTGGTCGGTACCGGCGGCAACCGGGCAGAATGATGGGGTGAGCTGCTCCCCCCGCCGGCCCTGTCCGGGGGGTGGCCGTGGCTGAGCACGAGATCGAGGTGGTCGTCGAGATCCCCGGCGGCAGCAGGAACAAGTACGAGTACGACCACGAGCGGCACCTGATCCGGCTCGACCGGCGGCTCTTCACCGCCACGGCGTACCCCGTCGACTACGGCTTCGTCCCCGAGACGACGGCCAAGGACGGCGATCCGCTCGACGCCCTCGTGCTGCTCGAGGACCCGACGTTCCCCGGTTGTCTCGTCCGTGTGCGGGTGATCGGCGTCTTCTGGATGCGCGACGAGATGGGGCCCGACGCCAAGCTGGTCACCGTGTTGGCACACGATCCGATCTGGGACGACGTGGTGACCCTCGACGACCTCGCGCCGCACCGCCTCGACGAGATCGAGCACTTCTTCAGCATCTACAAGGACCTCGAGCCCGGGAAGACGACCGAGACGGAGGGATTCGGGGGCGCGGAGGCAGCGATGGCCGAGCTCGAGGCCTGCCGCCGCCGGTACCGGGAGCAGGGGTGAGCCCTCGCCGGCCACCGCCGAGCTCGGCGGTGGCGGAGCGGCCGAGGCTGACCGGCAAGCGGATGGCGGTCGAGCTCGACGGCCATCCGTTGACGCTGACCAACCTCGACAAGGTCCTCTACCCGTCGACCGGGTTCACCAAGGGCGACGTGATCGCCTACTACCTGGCGATCGCCCCGGTCCTCCTCCCCCACCTCCTCGACCGCCCGCTCACCCTCCGCCGGTTCCCCGACGGGGTCGACGCCGCGTCGTTCTACGAGAAGCACAAACCACGCGGGGCGCCGTCGTGGGTCCGCTCGACACCCCTGCCCCGCACGCCCGGGAGCCGGGAGTCGGGCACGGTGGAGTACGTCGTCGTGTGCGACGTCGCCACGCTGGCCTGGACGGCCAACCTGGCGGCCCTCGAGCTGCACGTCCCGATGTGGCGGATCGACGGTCGTGGTCGACCGGAGCCGCCCGACCTGATGGTGTTCGACCTCGACCCCGGCGCGCCGGCCACGATCGTCGAGTGCGCCGAGGTGGCGCTGCTGCTCCGCCAGGCCCTCGGGTCGGCCCACGGCTGGGAGGCGCATCCGAAGACCAGCGGCTCCAAGGGCATGCAGCTCTACGTCCGCCTTCCCGACCCGGACCGCCCGAGCAGCTGGGAGGCCAACGCCACCCGCCAGCAGGCCGAGGAGATCGCCCGGACCCTGGCGGCCGAGCACCGCGACCTCGTCGTCGCCAACATGCGCAAGGACCTGCGGCGGGGGCGGGTGCTCATCGACTGGAGCCAGAACCACATCGCCAAGACGACGGTGGCGCCCTACTCGCTGCGCGGCCGTCCCGAGCCGACGGTGTCGGCCCCGCTCACCTGGGACGAGGTGCGCCGCTGCGCCGAGGGCGGCGGCTCCTACGTGCCGCGTTTCCTACCCCACGAGGTGCTGGACCGGGTCGAAGCCGACGGCGACCTCTTCGGCGCCCTGGTCGGCGATGACTGACGGCGCCACCGGAGCCGGCCGCCTGCCGGTCGAGCCGCCGGTGGCGCCGATGTTGGCCAAGCTCGTGCGCCGCCTGCCCGAGGAGGACGGCCTGCGCTACGAGCCCAAGTGGGACGGATTCCGCTCGATCGTCTTTCGCAACGGCGGCCGGATCGAGCTCGGCAGCCGCAACGAGCGACCGCTCACCCGGTACTTCCCGGAGCTGCTCGACGCGCTGGGGGCCGAGCTGCCCCGGCGCTGCGTGCTCGACGGCGAGATCGTGATCGCCGGTCCCCGGGGGCTCGACTTCGAGGCCCTGCTGCTCCGCATCCACCCGGCGGCGAGCCGGGTCCGCATGCTCGCCGAGTCCACGCCGGCGTCCTTCGTCGCCTTCGACCTCCTCGCGCTGGGCGACGACGACCTGCGGCAGCGGCCGTTCGCCAACCGGCGCGCCCTGTTGGTCGACGCGCTGGCGGGCGCCGGCGAGCGGGTCCACCTCACCCCCCAGTCCGACGACCCGGCGGTCGCCAGCGAGTGGTTCTCACGCTTCGAGGGCGCCGGGCTCGACGGGGTGATGGCCAAACGGCCGGGTCTCCCCTACGCCGAGGGCGAGCGGGTGATGTGGAAGGTCAAGCACGAGCGGACCGCCGACTGCGTCGTCGGCGGGTATCGCCGGCACAAGCAGGGCGGTGTCGGGTCGATGCTGCTCGGCCTGTTCGACGGCGACCAGCTGCGGCGCGTCGGCGTGTGCTCGTCGTTCAGCGCCGCCCGTCGACGCGAGCTCGTCGTGGAGCTGGCCGCCCACCAGCTCGACGATCCGAGCGGCCACCCCTGGCACGGCCTCGAGGGGACCGGGTTGGCGGCCAGCCCAGAGGCGGCGCACAGCCGTTGGAATGCCGGCAAGGACCTCTCGTGGGTGGCGCTCGACCCGGTGCTCGTGTGCGAGGTCGCCTTCGACCACCTCCAGGGAAGCCGCTTCCGCCATGCCACCTCGTTCCGGCGCTGGCGCCCCGACCGGGTGGCCGCGTCGTGCACCTTCGCCCAGTTCGACGAGGTGCCGCCGGTGGAGCTGGCCGAGATCTTCGGGCGGTGAGCGGGGCGGTCAGCCCTGGTCCAGCTGGTCGGTCAGGTAGTCCTGGTAGGCGCCGAGGTCGAGGAGGCCGTGGCCCGAGTAGTTGAAGAGGATCACCCGCTCCCGCCCGGTCTCCTTGTCGGCCAGCGCCTCGTCGATCACCGCCCGGATGGCGTGGCTCGTCTCCGGCGCCGGGATCGTCCCCTGCGTCCTGGCGAACTGGACCGCCGCCTCGAAGACCTTGCCCTGCGGGTAGGCGACGGCGCGCATGCGGCCCGCACGGACGAGGTTCGAGATGATTGGTGCGTCGCCGTGGTACCGGAGGCCGCCGGCGTGGATCGACGGCGGCACGAACTCGTGACCGAGGGTGTACATGGCGAGCAGCGGCGTCATACCGGCCACGTCGCCGAAGTCGTAGTCGAAGCGCCCCTCGGTCAGCGTCGGGCATGACGTCGGCTCGACCGCTACCAGCTCGACCTCGGGGTCGGGCACGAACGGCAGGGCGATCCCGCCGAGGTTCGAGCCGCCGCCGCAGCAGCCGATCACCACGTCGGGACGCTCCTCACCGGCGGCCGCCAGCTGCTCTTTGGCCTCGAGACCGATCACCGTCTGGTGGAGCAGCACGTGGTTGAGGACCGAGCCGAGCGCGTAGTGGGAGTCCTCTCGCCCGGCGGCGTCGCGGACGGCATCGCTGATCGCCGAGCCGAGGGAGCCGGGGTGGTCGGGATCGTCGACCGGCGAGGCGACGACCTCGCCGCCCCACACCTCCATCATCACCCGGCGGTACGGCTTCTGTTCGTACGAGGCCCGCACCATGTAGACCTTGCACTCGAGCCCGAAGAGCGCCGAGGCGAAGGACAGGGCGCTGCCCCACTGCCCGGCGCCGGTCTCGGTGGTGAGCCGGCCGATCCCGTCCTCCCGGTTGTAGAAAGCCTGTGGCACCGCCGTGTTCGGCTTGTGCGACCCGGCGGGTGAGACCGACTCGTCCTTGAAGTAGATGCGAGCCGGCGTCCGAAGCGCCCGCTCGAGGCGGGTGGCCCGCACGAGCGGGGTCGGCCGCCAGAGCCGCAACACGTCGAGCACCTCGCCTGGGATCTCGACCCAGGGATCGGTGCTCACCTCCTGGGCGATGAGGGCCATGGGGAAGAGCGGGGCGAGGTCGTCGGGGCCGACCGGCTGTCGGGTTGCCGGGTGCAAGGGAGGCTCGAGCGGCGCCGGGAGGTGCGGCGCCACGTTGAACCACGCCGTCGGCACCCGTTCGGGCGGAAGGGTCCAGCGCATGCAGCCTCCTCTCGGGCCGGCGGCCGCTCGTCGGATCCGCCGTCGCTGGACCCTACTGCGACCACAGGCCGGCGTCGGGGAGACGGTGGCGTCACCAGGGAGGCACCGCCTGGTTCGGGGAGGCGGTAGCGTGACCGCCGCATGCCGCGCCGGATCGAGATCGAGCTGACCAGCCGGACGCCCGAGGGTGGGTGGACCTGGCGCGCCGCCGGCGCCCGTCAGCCGCGCGGGTTGGTCGGCAGCGACCTGGTCCCCGGCAGCGCCTCGGTCGGCGACGTGCTGCGCGCCGACGTCGAGTCGGGCCTCGACGGCATCGAGGTGGTGGCGCTCAGCGCGCCGCCGCGGCGCGACGACGAGGTCCCGGCCAACCGGATCGAGGTGGTGGGTGCCCCCCGCCGTGGGCCCGACATCTCGGTGACCCTCGCACCCGGCTCGCGCCGACGTCGCGACGACAGCGGCCCCGGTCGCCGCGGTGGCAGGGACGGGCCCCGGCGCGAGGGCGGGGCGAGGCGGCGCGAGGACGCCGCACCCGGCGAGCGGGGGGAGGGAGCCGGACGTCGTGGCACCGAGCGGCGTGGCGAGCGCGCCGCGCCCGGCGGGCGAGCGACCGGAGCAGAGCGTGCCGCCCGCGGCGAGCGGGGGGTCGACGGCGGCCCGCAGCGCGGCGCGCCGGCGGCGCGTCGGGACCGTCGCCCGACGGTGTCGACCACCCATCGCAACGCACTGCTCGCCGGTCTCCCACCCGAGCAGCTGCCGGTGGCCGAGCAGCTGCTGCGCGGCGGCCTTCCGGCCGTCCGGGAGGCGATCACCGACCAGGCGTCCAAGGCCCGTGCGAGCGGCGGGCCGCCGGTGAACGGCGACGTGCTGCTGGCGATGGCGGAACGGCTGTTGCCGGCGGTCAACCTGGCGAGCTGGAAGGACAGGGCCAGTTCGGCCCAGGCCGCCGGCAAGGAGCTCCGCTTGCGCGAGCTCCGGGCGATCGTGGCGGCGTCGCGCACGGTGACCCTCGACGAGGAAGGCCGCGGCCTGGCCCGCACCTTGCAGGAGTCGTTGGACCACCGCGTGCGGTCGTTGCGGGAGGAGTGGGTGGCCCGCATCAACGCAGCGCTCGACGCCGGCCGGGTCCTCGACGCGCTGCGTAGCGCTGCTCGCCCCCCCGAGCCCGCCACCCGCTTGCCGGCCGAGCTGGCGGTGCGGGTCACAGCGGACGCCGGCGCCGCGATGACCGCCGAGTTGGCGCCGGCGACCTGGCTGGAGCTGCTCGATGCCGTGGTCGAGTCGCCGGTGCGGCGGACGGTCAAACCGGCGGGGATCCCACCGGCCGACGAGGTGCAGGCCGCTGCTCGTGCCGCCGCCGGTCTGGTGCCCGAGCTGGCCAAGCTGCTGGGGCTGCGCATCCCGCCGCCGCCGCCCCGGCGGCCGTTGGCTCGCCGGGTGTCGATCAGCCCAGTCGGCGGTGGAGGACCAGCAGCCGGGCTTTGAAACCGGCCGACTCGAGCAGCTGCTTGGACCCTCGGTCCCCGGGGAGGGCGGCGGCGTCGACGTCCTGGCAGCCCTCGCCGGCGAACCAGTCGAGCAGACCTGCGAGTAGGGCGGAGCCGACGCCGACCTGCCGGGCCGCCGGCTCGACGTAGCAGCAGTCGATCCGCCCGGCCGGCTCGTCGGGTCCCGGCAGGTGGCCGGCCGCCACCCCGACGACGACATCGTCGATCAGGCCGGCCAGCACCCGCCATCGCCGGTCAGAACCCCAACGGGCGACCAGGTCGGCGGCCGGCCGACGTCCCGAGCCGTCGCCCCCGCCGACCAACAGCTCCCCCCCGCGCTGGTCGACGATCAGCTCGAGCGCCTCGGCCAGCAGCTCGGCACACCGGGCGAGGTCGTCCCCCTCGGCCGGCCGGACCCGCTCCACCCGGTCAGGACCGGTCCGGGGCGCCCGGGGTCGGCTCGAGCCCGAGCAGCTGCTGGGCGCGGTGCAGGATCGTCCGGCGCCGCCGGCCGGCCGACTCGTGCCGGTAGACCGCGTCGAGCTCCCGCGGGCCGAGGCCGTCGAGCCGCCGGACGACCTGGGAGGCCGACAGGCTGTCGTAGCCAGGGATGGCCAGGTCGACCGCCCCGGGCGTCGCGTCGCCGCCCGCCGCCGCCGGGGGGCTGGCCGGGGGGCCGGCGACCTTCCGTGCGGCCCGGCGCGCCGGGGTCCCGCCCACCGGCCGCAGCACCGGCGGCTCGCCGGTGGTGGTGGCGGTGGTGGTGGTGGCGGCGGCGGCGGTGGTGGCGGTGGTGGTGCGCTCGGCGGTATCGGCCTGCTCGTCGGCCGGCCGATCGGCCCGCTCGGCGGCCGGCCGGGTCTCGGGGCCCGTGGTGGCTCGACGGCCGAGTCGGTTCTTCAGCTCGCGACGACCCATCGACACGGTGAACTGCCCGATCAGATGGGCGTTGCGGAAGGTCTGGGTGAGGACCGACCGCCCGCGGGTGGCCATCGTCGGGAGGTCCTCCACCGCCGTGACGAGCAGGCCGACCGGCGCGTAGACGAGCATCTCGAGCGTCTGGCGGGCGAGCGACGGCTCCTGATCGGCCGTGGTCGGGGGGTCGGTCGGGTCGGGCACGCTCAGACGCAGTCTCGGCAGAGCATCTTCTTCGGGTCGGCCAGCTGGCTCGGGTGCTTCACGAGGAAGCACGAACGGCAGACGAACTCGTCGGGCTGCTTCGGGAGCACCCGCTCGGAGGCCTCGGTACGGTCCTCGACGTCGGTCGGCTCGTCGTCCTCGGGCTCGTCCTCGACGACCAGGCGCTCCTTCAGGATCACGTCGAGGCTCGCCTCGACGTCCTCGTCGTCGGGCTCCTCGTCCTCCTCGTCCTCCTCGTCGCCGGTCCGCTCGGGTGCCGCCGTCACCGCCACGACGTCCTCGGCGTCGTCCGCTTCCTCGAGGATGCCGCCGTCGGCTTCCTCGTCGTCCTCCTCTTCGACCTCGTCGACCAGAGCGTCATCGTCGTCGAGCTCGCCGTCGGGTTCTTCGTCGTCGAGGTCGAGGTCGTCGAGGTCGTCGAGGTCGTCGGGGACCGCAACGTCGTCGAGATCGTCTGGCATGGCCGCCTTTCAGGGGAGATTTGCCGCGGGAGCATAGACGTTCGGGACGTCCGGCCGATCGCAGGGCGGCGAGGAGCCGACGGCCTGCGGGCGGGCGCCGGATGGCGCAGGCGACCGGCGGCGCAGGCGGCAGGTCCGGGGGTCTTTGGTGCCATCCCGCTACGGTCAGGCCGTCGCCTGGGGCGGGACGTTCTCTACTCGAACCCCCGGACCTTCCTCCGCCTCTACATCCCCCCTCTGGAGGGCACCGGGGCAGTCACCCGGTGGCTCCACCCTTCGGGCGTCTGTGACTGGCCGTTACGATAGGCCGCAGCGGGGCACGCTCGTCAAGGGACGTTCGACCGCCGCCACCAGGGACGATCGGGGTCGGCCCTGGTCACCGCCACGACGGGCCGTCCCGATCGGTCGCCCTCAGGACCCGGCGGCCGACGGGGCCGTCCGGCGGCCCCGTCGTCTCGACTCGGCCCGCCGCTCCGCCTCGAGCCGCTCGAGGTCGGTGTCACCGAGCTCGACGTGGACCATGGCGTCGGCGAGGGCGCGGTGGCCCGCCTGCTCGGCGATCGCCCGGTGCATCTGGTGGGCAACGCGCCGATAGGCGGGATGGCCTTGCGCACCGGAGCGGAGCTCGATCAGGTGCATCGCCTCGCGGGCGTTCATCTGCATGACGTAGCGGATCCGGTAGGCGAGGGACACGGCGTAGGACGACTGCACCGGGAAGTCGTCCGCCAGCACGGCGGACAGCTCGGCCGATCGGGCCATGCACTCGTCGAACACCTCGCGCTCGCCGCTCTCTTCGATCAGCGGCGGCGTCTCGAAGCCGAGCTCGGTGGCCAGCGGCTGCCACTCGATCGTGAGGAGGCGGTGGCGCTGGAGGTCGCGGAACGCCCCGTAGTCGGTCACCAGCTCGAACCGGTAGCTGGTGCGCTCGAAGGCGCGCCCGGGGCGGTGGCGGCGGTTCTTGCGGTCGCCCACGTAGGCGGCGAGGAGTGCCGCCCGTTCCGCCGGCCCCAGGCGACGGACGGTCCGTTCGGCCTCGACCTCGGACCGCAAGGAGTGGGCGGCGCAGATGGCCGTCAGCACCTTCTCCTCCCCGTCGGGGTCGTAGTCGAGCAGGCGGACCTCGACCAGGGGCTCGCCCGGGTCCTCCACGGCGGCGAAGGCCTCGGGCCAGATCCGCTCGAGGACCCGGGCGGTGTCGTCCCGGGTGCTCGAGAGGTAGGCGCTCCATGCGCCGCCACGCTCGGGGCGGTCGACCCGCTGGAGGAACGAGGGGATCACCTTGCGGAGCTCGGTCAGCATCAACGAGCCGTAGGTCCGGGCCTCGGGCAGCGGGTGGGCGGCCAGGTGCAAGAGCAGGAGCTCGTAGGACTGGCCGGTGCCGTAGATGCCGAGGTTGGACAGCGAGGCCGCCGGCAGCATCCCGCGCACGGCGTCGAGCGCCTTGGCGCGGACGGCTTGGCGGTGGACGAAGTCGGAGTCCTCGGGATGACGCGGGTGGCGGGCGGCCAACCAGGCCTGGACCCGGGGCAAGGCGGCGGCGTAGGCGTCGAACATCCGGTCCATGTCGCCGACGTAGCGGGCGCCGAGCGGCGAGTCGAGGATCTCCGGCGGACGGTAGTAGCGGTAGTGGCCGCTCGGCAGGCGGCTGTCGTAGCCGATGTAGCGGGTCGACTGCTCGAGGTAGGACATGAGGCGTCCGCGCTCGAGGACCTTGGTGAGGACGTTGGACGCCTGTTCGCACGCCAGGTGGACGCCGCCGAGCTGGGCAACCGAGTCGTCGCCGTACTCGAAGAAGACCCGGTCGTAGAGCTCCTCGGCCCGCCGCAGCCCGACGGTGGCGTCCACCGTGACGTCGCCGGCCATGTCGAGGTCGCCGACGAACTCGTCGAGGAAGAGCCGGCGGAGGCTCTTCGACGAGCGGGAGTAGCGGGCGAAGAGTGCCCCTTTCACCACCTCCGGCAGGTTCACCAGGGCGAACACCGGTTGGTCGAGGTTGGTGACGTAGCGGCGGAGGACCGAGGCCTCCTCGGGGGTGAACGTCTCCTCCACGTAGGGGAACATGCCCGGGCAACCTTAGAGCTGGGCTGCGACCGTGGTGGCGGATCCCGGGGTGGTCCCGGCGGCGACCACGTCGCGGACCAGGGCGTCGGCCGCGGCGCCGGCGGCGGCGGCCACCGCCGGGTCCTCGGCCACCGCTGCCACCTGGCCGGCGAGGTCGGCCAGCTGCTTGACCGTGCGGACGAAGTCGCCGGGTGCGATCTCGCCCACGTCGTGGTGGGCCAGCTCGAGCACCAGCCCGAACGGGGCGCCACGGGCCCAGGCGGTGACGGCACCGGCCAGCCCTGGCTCGGGTTGGCGCGTCCGGGGCACCAGGTGGACCTCCTCGAGCGCCCTGACGACGTCGGCCAGCCGCTCGAGGACTCCGAGACGCTCGGCCAGCTCCGCCCGTCGCCGCTCCCCCAGCCGGTCGCCGCCCCGCCGGCCGGCGCCGGGGCGGCCGGCGGGCATCCGGTGGTCGCGGGCACCCCGGCGCACCGGGTGCGCCGTCGCCCGTCGGGCCCGTCGGCGCTCGAAGACGAGCGCCGAGAGGACGCCGGCCACCAGCGACGGCTCGGCCCCGTCGAGGACGCCGGCGCCGAGGGCCTCGGCGACGACCAGGTCGGCCTCGTGGTACAGGCGGGCGAGTCGCTTCCCGCGACCGGTCACCCGCCAGTCGTCGACGTGGCCGAGCTCCTCGAGGACGGCAAGGCGGCGCCCGAAGTGCTCGGCCAGCGTGTCGCGTGTCTGGTGCTGGGCGGCCAGCTGCCACTGGGCGAAGGAGCGCCGCAGGATCGAGATGGCTGTCGGGCGGTCGTAGCGGTCGACCAGGTTGACGGCCAGGTTGTAGGTCGGGCGGAACGTCGACCGGAGGTCGGGTGGGGGCGCGACGGCCACCCGAGCGACCTGCGAGAACGTCGTCTCGGGGGTCCACAGCACGACGGCGTGGCCGACGGCGTCGAGCCCACGCCGACCTGCCCGACCGGTCAGCTGGGCGTACTCGCCCGAGGTCAAGGTGGCCCGGCCGGCGCCGCCGAACTTGGTGAACCGCTCGATGGCGACCGTCCGCGCCGGCATGTTGATGCCGAGCGACAGGGTCTCGGTGGCGAACACCACCCGGAGCAGTCCCTGAGCGAAGCAGTCCTCGACGGCCTCGCGGAAGGCCGGGACGTGGCCGGCGTGGTGGGCGGCGAGGCCGCACTCGAGACCTTCGAGCCATTCGGGGTACCCGAGGACGGACAGGTCGTCGTCGGTGAGGGTCTCGACGTGGGCCTCGGCCACCCGGCGGATGGCCGCGCGCTCGGCCCGGCCGGTCAGCCGGAGGCCGTCGCGCAGCCCCTGGCGGACGGCCTCGTCGCAGCCGGCTCGACTGAAGATGAAGACGATCGCCGGGAGCATCTCCTGCTCGTCGAGCAGTTCGATCAGCTCGCTGCGACGCGGGGTCCGCAACGGCAGTCGGGGACCGCCGCGGCCGCCCCGCCAGTGCGAGGGCTGGCGCCCCTGCGACGCCCGGCGGACCGCCTGGTCGAGCCGCAGCCCCTCCTCCCCTGCCCGGCCGTCCTCGAGCAGCGGGATCAGCTCGGTGGTGTCCTGGTCGCGGCGGTGGACGACGAAGTGGTGGCGGAGGGTGACCGGCCGACGGCGGTCGACGACGACGTCGGTCGACCCGCGGACCGATCGGAGCCAGTCGCCCAGCTCGCCGGCGTTGGCGACGGTGGCCGAGAGGCAGACGAAGCCCACCTCCGGCGGGGAGAGCACCAGCACCTCCTCCCAGACCCCGCCCCGGTAAGGGTCCTGGAGGTAGTGGACCTCGTCGAGCACCACGGTCCGCAGCCCGGCCAGCAGCGGGGAGCCGGCCAGCAGCATGTTGCGGAGGACCTCGGTCGTCATCACGACGACCGGCGCGTCGGGGCGGATGGCGGTGTCGCCGGTGAGCAGGCCCACCCGTCCGACCCCGTGGACGGCGACCAGCTCAGCGTACTTCTGGTTCGACAGCGCCTTGAGGGGGGTCGTGTAGAAAGCCTTGGCGCCGGCGCTCAGCGCCCGGTGGACGCCATAGGCGGCGACCAGGGTCTTGCCCGCACCGGTCGGGGCCGAGACGAGCACCGACCGCCCCTCGTCGAGCGAGTCCATCGCGTCGAGCTGGAACGGGTCCGGCGGGAACGGGAGCGTGGCCAGGAAGCGCCGGCGTTCGGCACCGGCGTCGGTCTCCGTGGCGCCGTCGGGCCGTCCCGGCCGGGCGGGCACCGGGCCCGTCAACGACCGAACAGCTTTCCGATCAGGATCGACACGAAGTAGAAGACGACCAGCGGCACGGCCAAGGCGAGCATCGAGAACGGGTCGGAGCTGGGGGTGAAGACCCCGGCGACGATCGTGATGATGATCACCGCCCACCGCCAGTGACGGAGCAGGGTGGCAGGGCTCAGCACCCGTGCGAGCTCGAGGGCCACCAGCACCACTGGGAACTCGAAGGTGAGCCCGAAGAGCAGCATCATGAGGAGGATCAGCGAGAGGTAGCTGGTCGGGCTCAGGATCTCCCGCAGGCTCGGGCCTCCGGCGGCCTTCAGGAAGGCCAGGGCGTGGGGGAAGATGCCGTAGGCGGTGGCGCAACCGCCGACGAACAGCAGCACCGAGGCGACGACGAACGGCACCGCATAGCGCTTCTCGTTCGGCCGCAACCCGGGGGTGATGAAGCGCCAGACCTCCCAGAGCACGATCGGGGAGGCCAGGACGAGCCCGCCGAAGGCGGCCATCTTCACCCGCAGCGAGAGCGGGTCGAGCGGCTGGGTGACGTAGAACTGGCAGTGGCCCGGGCTCACCGTGCAGTAAGGGTGCTGCAGGACGCTCAGCATCTGGTTGTAGAAGACGGCCGCCAGCGAGGCGGCCACCACGAAGGCGACCAGAGCGACCACCAACCGCCGCCGGAGCTCGCCGAGGTGCTCCGACAGGGTCATGGCATCGGGGCTCGGCCTGCTCCTCCGACCGGTCAGGCGTACGGCCATGGGCTTCCTTGTGACCAGGGCTGCGGTCCGGCGAACGTCAATTCATGCTCGGGTCGTCGGGCAGCTCGACGGCGGCCGTCATCGGGACCGGCGAGAGCCCGTCGACCGGCGGGCTGGCGACGGCGCGGTCCTCGGGCCACCCGTCCCCCTCTCCCGCCGGGTCGGCACCGGGGGCCGGCGCGCCGGGGTCGGCGGCGAGCTCGTCCTCGGTGAGGTCCGACAGTCTCGACAGGAGCGTCATCGGCGACCGGGCGAAACGGGCGATCTCCTGGGTCGACGGGAGGTCGGGGACGGTCTCGCGCAGCTCGGTCTCCATCCGCTCCTGGAGCTGGCGGAGCCGTCGCCACCCGCTCCCGAGCTGCCGGGCGACCTGGGGCAGCTTGTCGGGGCCGAGCAGGACGACGATCACGACGAAGATCAGGAGCAGCTTGGTCGGCCCGAGGTCGAGCATGCCGGGCCAGCTTACCGAGGGCCGCCTCGGCCCTTTGCCCGGGGGTCGGCGCCAGCCCGGCGAGCCGTCCGGCCCCTGGTCATTCCTGAAGGAGCGACTCTTGTCAAGAGGGTGCTCCTCGAAGAGGAGCACGATTTCTCCCCGTCTGGAGGCATCTCGACCTGATCGCGCCCGCGCGCCAGCACCGAGGCGGG
>Ga0080006_1153544_pt1 | contig 35257 bp, 33 predicted proteins | sample RS3BMetagenome_FD_69209 | JGI IMG/M metagenome (GOLD analysis project Ga0080006, IMG submission 69209) | Ferric oxide microbial mat and aquatic microbial communities from Rainbow Spring, Yellowstone National Park, USA - RS3B (SPADES... ...
CCCGCGACCGCTGTTGCAATCATTTTTTTGCGATGTATTTTTACTTCGCCATCCATAGCGATCGCAAGCATACCAGCGCAAAGCCGATCGCGCCAGCGCCGTTATTGCGAATATTTGCCGCGGAGCGGTAAACAGTTACAGACTAAGCATGATAAAACTAGATGCGTCCCCGTTACGCTCCCTCGTGTGGGCGTGGCTTCGGATGGACTGGAAGGTCCGACGGGATTAGCGGCTGGAAGTTGGGCTGCTGCATAGGATCGAGTGAAACTGGTCGCCCTTGAACGAGTATTTGATTGTCGTTGCGGCGGAGGTAGCCAAATTCGACTTGCGGTAGTCGCATGGACGAAGGAAGCCCACCCGAATGTCCGTTACCTTGTGGGCTTCCTCTGTTGCATTAAATAGCAGAGCCAGATGTAATCCCATATGGGGGTGGTGGCAATCTACCAGCAATTTGCCGCGACAAGTCTTTATTTCGATGCCATCTGGCACCCGAACGGGTCTTTTGCCGCTGCCTTTTAGTGCGGCACCGTACTGCCTCGCATTCCGACTGAATTTCGGGATAAAGCTGTAGTCGTAATCTGCGAAGTACATATCCGGGTAATCGCTTTTTCCATTCCCGGCAAGGCGTGAATTTGGGAATTCCGTTGCCAGAAAATGGCCGATGACGCTGCTTACGACATCACCGGCAATGAAAGAGAGAAGAATTCCCTCATTTCGTAGGCTCTCGTCGATGTTGTTCGCGAGGGTCGCATCCAATTTGTGGGTTGCCTGCAACGCCTTCCATGCTTCTCGAAGCCTTCGTTTTGAATTCAAAATACCTTCGACGTGCTGGCGAATGGCTTCGCCTTTCGTGCAGAGCCAAGGCACGAGAATGTGCGCCGTCCGCGTGGCTCTTGCGTGCCAATCCACACCTTCCGGCCGGTAAGATTTCAGATCGGCTTTCGCCGCCTTGATCTGGGCGAGGATGCGCTTCAAAGTGGAGTCTTTCATTCTCGGTGTTCCTCGGCAAGAAGATCGCTGGGTTTTACGCCAAGGGCCTTTGCGAGCCGCCAAATATTCCTCAAACTGACATTTCGCTCCCCTCTCTCGATTCCACCAATGTACGTGCGGTCAAGGCCTGCCTTAGTAGCAAATTCCTCCTGCGACCAGTTCCGGGCCTGACGCAGCTTCCGCACCTGGGTTCCAAATTGGTATAATTCCTTAATCATTTAAGGTAAGATGACATCGGGATGACGATGCGTCTACGGACTATGAGTACCATCGTCCCCGTGTGCATGGAGGTTTTGTTGGTTACCACTAAGACATTCTTGGAGTTCTTTGCGGGGATCGGGCTTGTTGGGGAAGCTCTGCGGGACTCCGGGTGGACGTGCATCTACGCCAACGATATTGATCCGAAGAAGAAAAAAGTTTTCGAGGAGCATTACGGAGCCACGCCCCACTACCACTTGGGCGATGTCTGGAGTACCGACGAGGCCGTCGGCCGCATTAAAGGCCGTCCTGCATTGGCAACGGCATCTTTCCCGTGCACCGACCTCTCCTTGGCCGGACACTGGAAGGGCTTGGACGGGAGCGAGTCTTCCACTTACTTCGGGTTTTTAAAGGCCATTGAGCGATTAGGCGATCGAAAGCCTCGCCTGATAATGCTGGAGAATGTGACGGGATTTCTGACCGCCAACAATGGGGAGGATTTCCCGCGAGCGGTACGTAAGTTGGCCGAGCTTGGTTATTGGATCGACAGTTTTGTTATCGACGCCAAATACTTCGTGCCGCAGAGCAGGCCCCGCTTGTTTGTCATCGGCCTGCATTGCTCGGTTCGGTCTCCGCTGGTAACGCGGCAAGATCGAGAGCGCTTCTTCGGTGATCCGTGGCGTAGCGAGATCGATTCGCTTCCGGAATTGCGTCCGGCTAAACTTGTGCGGGCAATGGTCAACACCGAGCTGCCCACAGGATGGTTCACGGTTCCGCTGAAACCACCCACTCCAACTGGCATGAAATTGGATGATATCATCGACCTGGATGATGGTCAGGACTGGTGGGATGAGCCGCAAGTTCGCAAGCACTATGGGATCATGCACGATTATCATCGAGAAAAGATTGACGAATTTTTACGGACTGGAGCAAGCTACATTGGGACGATTTTCCGCAGAACGCGCGGCGGCAGTATGAAGGCTGAGGTAAGGTTCGATGGTGTTGCCGGGTGCTTGCGAACAACAAAGGGCGGTTCGGCTCGCCAAATTGTCTATGCTGTTGCCGACGGGAAACTGAGGATGCGTTGGATGTCGCCTAGAGAGTACGCTCGACTTCAGGGGGCTGAAGATTTTGCCATCGGGGAAAGCCACAATCAGTCAATGTATGGATTCGGCGATGCCGTCTGTGTGCCTGTTGTCCGGTGGATCGACCGGAATGTCCTGACACCACTTTTTGAGTCGACGGCCGAAGTCAAAGCTGGGTCAACTGCGGTAGCCTGATATTGTGGGTGTTTTCTCTCGCTGGGAGCAGTCTGGCACCAGGCGGCCAGTTCGGGGGCTGGATTGCCGCCATTCGGTTCCGCACCCCTTCGCTTCACAAACTTTTCAAATCTTGCAACTCACTGCCTGTTCCCTAATCTGGTGGTAGTGATTGAAGATCAGTTGCCAGTTTCCCACAAATGGGTTCCCCGTGGGCGAATGGTTTCTGCTTACGCCCGTGCCGGAACCGGCGGCACTGGCGATTTTTGCGATGGGGTTGGCGGGATTGGGGCTGTGTCGGCGGAAGAATGCGAAGCGTCGCGGCGTGAAATTAAGAAATAAGCGGCGTTGCCGCGGATCGTTTGATTGGGTACTCACACGGGGGACATCCGTCGTTTTTCACATACATGCAATCCATAACGCATTCCCCGTCATGCTGATTCTGGCCGGCCCCCTTCAACGTCGGCAGCGCTGCGCTCAATGAACAATGAATAATGAGACGGTCCCGGCGCGCCGGGATGGCCTTAATGAGACGCGGTGCCTGCGCACCGTTTAAAAGTTTTGGAGCGGGACTTCAGTTGCCACTGATCAGGGAGCACGTGCCACTGTGGGTTACAGGTTACTGGTTACTGGTTACAGGTTACAACGAACAACGAACAACGAACAACGAGCAACGGGGGATTCAGAACCTAGAACCTAGAACCTAGGACCTAGATATAACATCGAGGCAATTGGATATAATTCACGCAAATCGGGTAAACTTTATTGTTGCATGGAGCGTTTAAATAAAATGTAACAGCCGGTGAATGTGAGAACATTCGCACATGAGGAGTTGCGCAATGCCTGATCCAATGATGAATACAAACCATGCTTCTTTTGATCGGCGACGATTCTTGCAATACACATCAGCGTGGCTGGCGGCCACAGGTGCGGCAGCGGCGGGCTCTTCAACTGCGACGGCGGGCGGCAAAGATATTGCGGCGGTGTCATTGCTTCCACGCGGGGCGATTTATATTCCGGCTCGGGCGTGGAACGCCTATCAGATGTGGGAACACTACGATCCGAAGATCATTGGGCGCGACATAGGTTATGCCCGGAGCCTGCGGCTCAATGCGCTGCGCGTCTGGTTAAGTTATGAGTTCTGGCGGGCGGACCAGACGGCATTGCGGCAGCGATTTACGCATTTCCTGCAGTCATGTCATGCCGCCGGAATCAAGGTAATGCCGGTGCTTTTTGAAGGCGATGGCGTGGAACCAACGGCAGTGAATATCAACAATACCCATCCATTAACCGCCTCCGATTTACTGTCGCCCGCAACGCACATTGTTATCAACCGCGCACTATGGCACGGACCGCTGAAATATCTGGACTGGTTCATGGATCACTTCCGCAACGACCAGCGACTGCTGGCCATTGAAGTGCAGAATGAACCGTGGGGTGCGGCACGTCATCGCTTCGCCGAAGCGATGATGCGCCACGCGGCCAAACATCGCGGGGCTGTGCCGTTATCCATTGGCGGGGCGAATATCCAGCAAAGCATGGCATTTATTGGTGCCGGCGCGGATATTCTGCAAACACATCCGGATTTCCCTGCATCGGCGGCGGCTGTGAACAATACGCTGCATCGCATTATTTCCATGCAGAGATCGCTTAAGAAACCGATCTGGTTGACGGAATGGCAGCGGATTCGGACCGGCGCATCAGGTTGGGGACATAAGCAGCTCACCGGAATGGAATGGGAACCCGATTATGCCTCCATGGCATTGCTGATCTGGAAAAGACCCGTGGGGAATTTTTTCTGGAGCCTCATGCTCAAACCGGCATGGCTGCTGGCCCAGCGGCAAAAAGGCACGCTCAATGGCGTTTTCCATGAAAATGGCGCGGTCTGGAGCTTGGCTGATGCAAGGGCCATATCCGGCAATGTCCATTTTCAGGCCACAGAACGCAAAACATGGCCGCAGTGGGCCAAGGCTATTCCGGAATCGCTTGGAATGCCCGTCATGGTGCACCCGTAAGGAACAGGCCCGATATAACTTCCCGATTCGTGTTGCGCCCCGGCCGTTCACCACCGGCAGAGCCGGTGGCTATGTGTGCGACGTCGCAGCGGTACGGCCTGGGAAGTTGTTTCGGTTCCATTGCTTAGCGCTTTACGATGTTCCATTCGCGGCGGCGCTGGGCGCAGCGGCAATGTTTTCCGATTTGCTTTTTCTGATTTCGCAGCACTACCGCGTTGAGTATTCGGGCGATGGGATGGGCGAAAAGGTGAACAACGTCTCCTAAGCCGCGCGGGGGGCCAAGATAATGCGGGCATACGCGGCAGGTGCCAAAACTGGGCTTGCCGCCGTAGTGACCACGCAGGCAGCATCCGCCGCCGATGATGCCACAATTTCTCCAGTGTCGGCAAGGTTTTGGATGGGCTGACATATTGTGCTCCCGGTAATCAGTATTGGTCAGTAATATCAGTAATATCAGTATTCATCAGTATTAGTCAGTATTGGTCAGTATTCATCAGTATTTATCGGTATTGGTCCGTACATTTGGTAATTGTGGGTTGTGGTGGCAGGACGGTTCTTGCTGTGGGGTTCTGCGCCTGACCGCTATTGATTAATACTGAAATTACTGACAGTCATCCGATGTCCACGGTGTTGCGCGGATCGCAGCCGCCGGTGCGGGTATAGGTTCCGCTAAAACCCGGTCCGCTGGTTTTGCTGCCCTGCCAGACGATTTCACCGGAATTTTGTCCATTCTGGCCGGTAATCTGCATAAAAAAAGTTTTAGTTGTGCTGTTATACCAGACGCTGGAAATTCCGGGCGGCTGGAATTCCCACATGCGGTGGCCATTGTAGCTGCAATCAAAGCAACTGTTTCCGTCAAAGCAGTAGCGGTTGGAATAAGCGCAAGTTTGTGGATCGAAATAATCAAATACGCCGTCCCAAACGCAATCTCCCGGAACCGCGAGGGTCGCATCCGAACAGGCGGTGAAATAGCTATCGGTGTAATTGACGATGGCCACACTGCTGGGCGCGTTGAGGCACGGGTTGGTATAATCGGAAGATCCGCAGCAGCAGGGCTGTGCGGCGGCCTGCAGCACGACACTGGCTGCACTGCCGGGCGTGCCTTCACCGGTTTTGGCCAGAACAACCTGTCCACCAGAGTTGAGTTGTAATAAGTTGCCGGACATGTTTCAGCATCCAGAATTCAGGAGTCAGGAGTTAGAAGAATAAGGAAGCTGCGCTTCCAACTTCTGCTGCGTCAGGTGCACGCGGTGGTATTTTGGACTTCTCCGGCATCCCAGAGGCGGAGAATACCTGTGGCATCGACAAAGGCCATTGCGAATGCGGGCGATGCGGCCTGCGGCAGCATGGAGCCATTCGGACGCGGGCGAGCCAAAGGCTGCTGTGTTCCCCAGGTGACCAGGCCATCGATAGATGTAACGGTATATGTCCATGTGGCAGGTGCGCTTTGCGTGCCGTCCGCGCCGCCGTCTTTACTGATGCGCACCGGAAACAGCACGGGGCCGGGCGAATCAATGAGCACAATCATCCGCGGTGGCGATTCCGCGGTTATGCCGGCTTTCAGGCCGATATGAAAACTTCCAATCAGCAGCCGATGGCCCGCTGAGAATTCCGCGAGATTTAATATCAGAGCATTGGTATTGCCGGAATCCCGCAGGCCTTCGGGCATGGAGATATTGGCGCTCGAAGCGGCGTTGGAATTCCCGGAAAATAAATGCCCCGCATATTTTCCGCCACCGGCATCTGCATCTGTAATATGGACCACCACCATGGGGTAGCCAATAGATCTGTTTTGCCCGCTGATCGAACTGCCCGCGCTATGTATGCGGTGCGTATTTAATGCGTCGGCGGCGATGAGCGAAGCATCGGTATTGACCGCATCGACAATACGGTTGATCTGCCGGGCAATAGTTTGCCAGGGTTCATGTTGGGCCGACCACTGGGGTAAAGCGGGTTGCATAAAGAATTCCCGATCAGGTGATTAATGGAAACGCGGTATTAAAATCGGTCTGGCCGAACACAATAAAGCGGCTCCAGCCGTTGCCGCTGGTAGTGGAACCGTCGGTAACAATTGTTCCGGCGATGTCCGGTGGAATGGAACCATCGACATTTTTGAATACAGCATATTGATCCCAGGTTTCCGGATTGTAGGCGAAGCTATAGGTGTTGCGATACCACACGCCGTCCTGTGTGCTGCCGGTAATCGGCAGGCACAACCATGTCCGCGGTGGATAATTCCGCCAGGTAATGCTGTTTACCAGGCCGGCGTAGGAAAGCGTGATGGCTTCGGGGTCGGCGGTTTGCAGAAAGTGAAAACTGATGGTGGCGTTAAGAATCAGGCGATGCAAGTCCGCCACTTCGCTTTGCGCTGTTCCGCCGGCGGGCGTGTAGGTGACGGTGGTAAGGTTGTTATTGGCGTCATAATGCCGCAGTACCTGCACCAGGCCGGCATTAAAACTTTTCAAATAATTGGTGGGATAGGCATCCCATTGATATTCGCACAGAACATCGAAGCAATCATATCCCTGACAGTGGGTTTTGATGTTTCGTACCACCGCATTGGGTTGATCAGGATGTTGTGCGCCAATGGCCGGAATGACAAAGCCGGTGACGGAATCGGTGGCTGTAACCGCCATGATGGGCCGCTGGGTGGGGGAGTATTCCGATAAACCGGTCACCTGAAATTTACGAATGATATGGTAGCCCGTGGCGGACCACTCCAGCGGTTGCGCTAAAAGGAGATCTTCTTTAATGCTGATGTTCATGGGCGGGCTATAGGCGGTGGCATAAGCGGATAAGGTGGCGTAGAGGGGGGGCAATGCGGTATTATTGGTGGAAGAATGTTGCGTACAGATAAATCAGATCGGCCTGCCATGCGATATCGTGATCCACGTTCGTTGCGGAAGGAGCCTGTTCGCGGTCGATTGCGGCGGCGCATTTCTGTGCTGCCGACATTAATGACGCTGGGGAATCTATTGTGCGGGTTTTCGGCTATCTGGTATGCGTCGTTACCGGTGGCGGGGGCGGCGGATGAGACCGGTGCGTTTACCATTGCGGGTTATCTGATTTTCGGGGCGATGATTTTTGACATGCTGGATGGCAGCATGGCCCGATTAACCAGAGCCACAAGCGATTTCGGAGCTGAACTGGATTCTCTGGCTGATGTGGTGAGCTTCGGTATTGTGCCGGCGTTTTTGAGCCTGAAAATTATCGCCCATCTTCTGGCGGTTACGGCGGGAGAATTAATCAACCCGCTGGCACAAAATGTTGACGGGCGGTTTTTCTGGATGATCGCGGCGATATATGTGGCTTGTACGGCGTTGCGGCTGGCGCGGTTTAATGCGCATAATGCGCATAGTGTGGATTCACATTTGATATTCCGTGGTTTGCCATCGCCCGGGGCGGCGGGCGTGGTGGGGGCCACGGTGATTTTCTTTGAGGCTCTGCGACCCAATGCCTCGCACTTTTTGCCCTTTCATGTGCCGGAGTTTGTGCAATCCGGTGTGGCCACGACCTTTCCGTATTTAATGCCGGTGATTTTGCTGGCGATTTCGGCTTTGATGGTCAGCAGAATTGAATATCCGCATCTGATCAATCAATATTTGCGCGGTCGTCGGCCCTTTTCTTACGTGGTGCGACTGGTTCTTCTGGTGCTGTTATTTTTCTGGCAGCCGCAACTCACAGCGCTGCTGGGCATATATTGGTATGCGTTTTATCCCGCCATAAAGGCGTTAGTTCAGCGGATTCTCAGGCGGGGCAAGCCGGAAGAAGCAGTGCCGCCGGTTTCAAACGAACAATAAAAGTAACCGTTCACGGGTACCCCATAGCCTGACGCGGAAGCGTCATGGTTGGTCGGCACACGGCATCTGCGCGCCAACTCGACGCTTCCGCATCGAGCTAACGAGTGACGCCTGGGTATCAACCATGATCTCCCCGCGCCAGGACAGAGCTCAATGAAGGCACCGGATGGTTAATCCGGTGGTTGATCTCGTGCCGCGAACCCGCCACCCATCCGCATACAACCATGACGCTTCCGCATCAACCTACGCGGGAGACAAAACTTTTTCCAGGCGATCACAAAAGCGATTACAGAGTGTTTCCTGACTGAGGCGTTCGCGCAACAGGTGCTGGGCGTTGCGGCCCATCTGGTTGAGTTGGGCCTGCGGCGTGTTGCGGATATTTGCAATCGCCGCGATGGCCCCTTCGGTATCACCATGGCGAATCTGCCAGCCGATTTCATGTTCATCAAGAATATCCGCGATATGGCTGGGGCTGGGACCGAGGAAAAGGATGGGTTTGCCCGCGGCCATGGCTCCATAAATTTTACATGGGTGAATAATACCGACCATATTTTCTCCGAGGCTTACCAGATGCACATCCGCGGCGGAGAGAGAAAACTTCAGCGATTCCAGCGGCTGGTAAGGCAGTGAGAGCACATTGGATAACTGATGCTCCTGGATACACGCCTGGATTTGCCGCTTACCGAGGCCGCCACCGACAAAAACAAATCGGAGTTGTGGATCATCCTTAAACTTTATTGCCGCGGCGAGGATGGTATCCAGCGGATTGGCGGGGCTGTGATTGCCGCTGTACATGAACACAAATTTGCCCTGCAGGCCATGTTCAATGCGGAAGGGATTGTTTTGTGGCGCTACCGGCTCAATAACATGTTCGTGAGGCCAGGGCGGGTCGATGTGTGTTTTCCGGGCAAAGTCGCCGCGCTTGGCCAGACGGTCGGCCATGAACCGGTCCAGGGCAAAAATGGCGGCGGAATTTTTCAGGATAAACCGGTTCACGCGTTCCAATAATCGTGCGCGGAAACTGCGGGCCTTTATTTTTCCCATCATGATAAGCTGATCTGGATTCAAATCCATGGCCCAATACGCAATGGGCACGCGCCGCAGCAGATGAATCCAAGCGGCCGCAAAGCCGATCATGGGTGGCGAGGTGCTGAAGAGAATACCTTTGACATTCGGGGTCAATAGTCCAATAAAAAAGCATTGGATCAGAAAGCTGGCGGTTCCGATAATGCGGATCAGAAGGTTCTTTTTGCCGAAGGAGCTGAAGCGCAGGCGTCGAACGTCGACGCCCTGCATATTTTCTTTTAAGGGGTATTGCCGGGTGGGGTCTTCATATCCGCGGCTGGAGGCGTAAACGCGCACGGTATGGCCACGGCGTGCCATGGCTATGGCGGCATCGGTGATATGTTGTCCGACGGCAGCGGGGTCCGGCGCGAAGGTTTGGCTGAAAATCAGGAGAATTCCCGCGGGCGGAGAATTTTTATTCATCATGACTGATTCGTCCGCTAAGGTACTTTGGAACAAAACAGCGTTCCAAATTGGTTCATCGTGAAATGTACCATAATTTCTTGAATCTGCCGCATATTTACGCGAGAACGATTGATTTTAAGGCAATTTTGAGCTTCTCATTGGCGGCCGGTAATGTTGCATGGTGGAAAATGCCGATAATATAAGCGTTGCAAGGCCAATTGCTTAGATGTTGGACATGTTAGGGAATTGTTAAGAATCGGTAAATAGGTCGCTAAAATCGAGTTGACATGAAGGTTATCGAACATTATCCTCAAAAACCGTGTAGGAACGCCTGGAAGATGGAACTTTCCTTCGTCCCATAATTGGCGGGGACGAAAACGGTCGAAACCGTGGCGTTGGTTAGGGTATCCTTTTTTAAGGAGACACATTATGGACAAACGATCGTTGGGTATTTTGCTCGGCGCAGCCGCCATGCTCGCCACCTCCGGCCTTACTTGGGCCGACACTTCTTCTTCCGCAGGTAATGCTGCCGCACCGGCTCCAGCACCGGCGATGAGCACGGAAAATGCTCCACCGCTGATGTACGGACTGGATCAGGTCAAAACCGGTGATTCATCGGTTGGGCAGAATCTGCAAAGCGCCGGTATTGAAATCGGCGGTTACGGAGATTTGGGATATACCAAAGATTTGGGTAATTCCAATCCGATTCCGGGCCGTATCTTCACCGGTGAAGCCCATAACAATCTCACGCTCAATGCCATTGACTTGTACATCGCCAAGACCATCAATCTGTATGGTAAGCAGATCCACCAGCAAGGTGTGATTCTGGGCGGCAAGATTGACATGCTGTATGGCTACAATGGTGATTTTATTCATGCCAACGGCTTGAATTTCTATCACAACTACAATTCCAACATTCAGACTTATCCTCTGTATCAATTTGATCTTCAGCAGTTGTATGTAGACGCAGGCTTTGCGTTGGGCAACAACGGTGCCATGCTGTTGCGCTTCGGTAAGTTTGACAGCCCAATGGGCTATGAACGCATTAATCCAACGAAAAACGCGTTCTATTCCCATTCCTTTGCCTTTGGCAATTTAACCCCGTATACCCAGACCGGTCTTCTCGCGAAGGTGGTTATGGGGCAGGATGTCTCCTTCTGGGCCGGCGTCACACGTGGCTGGAATCAGAGCCTGGAGGATAACAACACCGGGCTTGATGGATTGGTTGGCATTGGCTTGAAACCCAACAGTCAACTCAACGCCAAGGTCAATATTTCCTTTGGCCCGCAGGATAACGGCACCAATAACCCGAATCGGCTGGTCGTTGAGCCAACCATCACCTATGTGCCGCCAATTCTCAATAACGCGTTGTCCCTCACTTCGGATACCGTGTTTTATTATGATGGTGCGGGCAGTGCAATAAATCCTGACCCTAGCCATCTCGGGGCAGTAAATGGTAATGGCCAGGATAATGGCGCATTTGATGAAGCCCTTTATCAGACCTATCGTTACAACCGTTTCATCAGCTACAATTTCCGGGAAGAATATGCTTATTTCGGAACCGGGGTTGTAGACGGCTTGGGCAACCAAGGGTCAGATGCTGGAGCAGATTTCGACCAGTTTGGCGAAACCTCCCACGCGCTGAATCTTGGCGAAGTGACGGTTGGCATCAGCCTCACGCCATTCCCGGATAGCGCTATGCTTCGGACCCTTGTGATCCGCCCCGAACTGCGGGAAGATTTTGCTGACCATGCTTTGCTTAGTGGTGGCAAGCACTATCAGACCACAATCGGAGTTGATGCGGTCTACAGCTTCTAAGTTGGGAACTTCATTCCTCTATAAACACGAAGGGCGGCGAAATAATATTTCGCCGCCCTTTTTCATTATTGCCTTAATAACAGGCTCAACGGTCCCCATCGCCCTTTTACTGCGCATCGTTTCATTGTTCTCTGCTTCAAATATTGCATGAATATCCACCGTATGCGGTTCTGCGCGGCACACCGCGCCGTGCAGCGACTTCTTGGCACAGATTTTGCTTATAAAACTTTCGGTCTCTGCATTTTTGAAGGAGAAACAAATGCGACCATTTACTACGTTGTTGGCCATGGCCGCTGTGTTGGCGACCGCAGGCCTGTCACTGGCGGATTCATCCACCACCACGACCCCCACGCCGGCAGCGGCGCCGGCACCAGCCCCTGCGCCGGCGGATACCAATCCGCTGCTGATGTATTCACTGGATCAAATTAAGACCGGGGATACGTCCGTTGGACAAACCATTTCCAATGCCGGGATTAACATCTATGGCTACCTGGAATTGGGTTATACCGCGGACCTTGCGGGTCCACCGGCGGCCGGTAAGACTATTCCGGGCCGCGTATTTGACACGGAATATGGCAATCACGTTCAGATGGATCAGTTGGATCTGACGATTGCCAAAGCCATTAATTTTTCTGATCCCAACTACATCAAGCGCGGCTGGGATGTCGGTGGCAAGTTCGAATTTGTTTACGGCTATGATCCATCGTACGGTGGGGACAGCTTCCATTCGTCCGGTCTGGATTTTGGCTACAACCCATCGAGCGTGTTTTCACCGCTCTATCAAGCGGATATTGAACAGGCTTATGTCACCTTGGCTCTGCACCTCGGCGGCGCTGGTGATGTGAAGTTCAAAGCGGGTAAATTTGTGACCCTGCTGGGTGAGGAAACCATCAACCCAACGACCAATTTCCTCTACTCTCATACCTATTCTTTTGGCTACATGATTCCCTATACGCAAACCGGCGTGCTGGCGGAATATGTGCCGAATAGCCAATGGACGTTCTATGGCGGCATTACCCGCGGCTGGAATCAGACCTTCTATGATAACAACAGCAACGGCGTAGATTTCCTTGGTGAAGTTGGTTACGCGCCAAATTCGCAATGGAATTTCCTTGTCAATTTGTCGGTTGGCCCCCAAGATGGTCCGATGGGCAATGCGGGACTTGGTAACAACAACGATTACCGCACGGTTGTTGAACCGTTGATCACGTATATACCGCCAATTCTAAATAACGCTCTGACTTTGGTTTCCGATACCGTGGTTGCGTATGACGGTGCGGGCAACAGCACCAACGGTAATCAATCTTCGGGTTGGTTCAGCGAAGCGCTGTATCAGAATTATGCTCTCAACAGCTACTTCAATTTCACCACCCGTGAAGAATATGATTATGTTGGTTCAGGCCTTGGCAGCGCGGGAATTGGCATTAATCCCTTTGGTATTGAAAATTACACCAATATCGGCGATTTGACCTTTGGTGTGAAGATCACCCCATTCCCGAATGGCAGCCTGAGCAAGAATTTCTACATTCGTCCAGAAATTCGTGAAGATCTGGCCGATCATCAGGTTTTCAACGGCAAGCAGTATCAGACAACTTTTGGTATCGACGCGATCTACCAGTTCTAAGATCGTTTCGATTATCAGAAGTTTCAAAAGCAATCACCGGCGGCGGAGTTCAACACTCCGCCGCCTTTTTTATATCCCGTTGTGTCATCGTCGGCATTCTGAATTATGTTGTGCAGCGGCAGTGCTGATGAAAAGCCTTCGCCCAGTGTAGTCCGAATTCATCCGCAATCGCAGCGGATTGCCGGAAATGATGATCCACCGGCATGGATGCATGCTGTCAATGGCGTCCGTGGGTTTCACGCATTGGCCACGGGCGCAAAAAAAGGCAGCACAACGGCTTGCGCCGAGAGCTGCCCGGTATTTTTAATGTCGAGGGTTTTTATGAATGCAAAAAGTGCATCAGCCATTAATGGATTCAATTTGAACGCCGATATAGCGTTGACGGTGGCCAACGCGGCGATGGAATCCCTTGCGGCGGGTGAAGCGTTCAACAAAAATCTTATCGGCTTTCATTTCGCCGATGATTTTCGCAGTCACGGATGCACCGGCAACAACCGGTTGACCGATTTTCACGCCGCTATCATTTGAAACCAGCAGGATTTTATCAAACGTCAGGGTGGTAGCACCTTCCGCCAATGGGCGGAGATCAATTTCCAGCTTATCGCCAGGTTCAACCTTGAACTGTGTACCACTGTCTTCAACAATCGCGTAAGCCATTTAGCGGCCTCCCTGATACAATACAACGCCCATAAAGTCCCAGTAATCCCGGTAACTCGGCGAAAGCTCAGTAGTATGCGGCAAGATCAGCGGTAAATCAAGCTGTGGCGGCAATAATTTCCGGGTGCAGGTGTGTAGACTTTGCGCGGGTTGGCCCGCGCAACGAACAGGCGGGCGGCGGAAGCGATTTTGATGGATCGGCCATGGCCGATGTTGATGGCGCAAAACGCCATGATTATCGGGCCAGAGCGTTTTGGGCGACAAAATATTTGACCTGAATTAGATTTTCGGAAGATTTCGTAAACCTTTTGCGCCCATTGGTTCGATAACATACGGTTGGTAAGAATAGTGTGCGGAGTAGTGCGGTGAGCACAACAACTTTATCTAAAAGTGAACGAAAGCAGATTCTTCAGATTATTGAAAATTTGAAGAATGAAGGGGAATCTCTTGGCCGAAAGCATCGGCGACGGCCCGTGCAACAAATCATGTGGCTTAAACGCCTACCACGGCCCGAGCGGCCACGCAGTTCGGCTTTCCGCGTGAATGCGGAAGATGTGTCGCTTAAAGGGATGGGGTTTTTAACCCGGCGGCGCCTGCAGGCAAATGAATATGTGGTTGCACCGTTGCAGTTTCGCGAGGGTGGCGGCATGTTGGTTTTGTGCCTCGTGCGCTTCTGTCGGCAACTGCCTGAAGGCGGGTATCGTGTGGGCACTGAATTTGAGGAAACACTGGCGGATCCCACCGGCACAGCGCGCATTCCCCAGGCGTGGCTGAAAAAAGCCTGGTCTGCGGAAATTCTTTCGCCGTGATGGGATGCCATTTCACTAATGAACAGTGCGCAGCAATCGAAGGCGCTTTGAAATGTTACATTTCAAAGCGCCTTTTTTTAACATTTGGCCATCAACTGTAAATGATGCGCAAAGCTCGCATGCACCTGAAACTTAGAATTTCAGACATCAAGGTCTTGGCATAGTGCGGAATTATCCCGTGGGTTCCACGACCGACTGCGTGCGAACCAGCACATGGGCGTCGTTCAAAAGGTGGAATCCTTCAATGTGTACCGCCCGGCGGTGCAACTGCGTAACGACAACCGACAAGCCGACGGTTTCGCCAAGTTCGTTTTTACGGTGCGAGACAACGCCATTTTGTTCTTCGGCAATGCGGAGCAGTTCAGCGACCGAATTTTCAAAGAGCGTATCGGTAACGTGCTCTTCGTTAATTGCCAGGTAATAATGGTGCGTTTCGCCCAGGGCCACATCATAAAGTTTGTCGCCCTTGCAGGGAATGCGTTCCAGAAGGCCGCGTTCCGGCAGGGATTTATTGGGGAAGCAGCATAGTTCGCAAACGGTGTGCGGACCGGTGATAGCCAACATGTGGCCGCCGTTGTTGAGCAGCCAGATATTGACATCAAATTCGCCCACAGCGCGCGCTCTGCGAATATCAGCGGAAATCAATTCCGGATGCAGCGGACGATCATAAACCAGCACGGAGATACCCGCGCTGCGTGGTTTCTTGTGATGAACACTCATGGTAGATTCCTTTTGGCTTTTCATAGGCCTTACCTCATTAAAATTCGTGGAAACATCCTGTTCCCAAACGATTACAGTTCTTGACAACATATTGATTCGCACTGACGGCGTACGTTTTGCCGTCGGCCAAACCAGACACAAAACTTTGTATCTTTAATTCACAATCTTATTTTTACTCGCCGATTTCAACATTTCTGTCTCCAAAATAAAGTCCCTCCAATACAACCGGTGTTGCGGATCCCGCAGGATGTCGGCTTCTACCGTTTTGCCAGCCTTGGTGGCTCCGAAACCCATCCCGGAGCCTGCTGCCGACGATCACTACAAGATCACATACGACAGGCAACCACACTTGGTTTCCAAGAGTATAGCAATTAAAAAGCGTAAACGGAAGATTTTTTTTGCGATTTTTTATTCCTTCGTTTTTGTGGCGTTTCCTACACCGAACGCCATGTATATCCGCTTATACGAATATTATTTGCATCACTGACTTTTATAAGACTCTTATTTTGCGCATAATAGTGCCATGAGCAACTATATCAGTAATGCCCGGATGCAACGTGTGGACCAGCATTGGCAGGCTACCAACGCAGTCATTTGCGGCGATGTGACCCTCGGATCCGATTGCAGCATCTGGTTCGGTGTGACAATTCGTGGTGATGTGGTACCCATTACCCTGGGCCAATGCGTGAACGTACAGGAAAATGCGGTGCTGCATTGTGATTATGGCCAACCGCTGCTCATTGGCGACAACGTAACCATTGGGCACGGCGCGGTGGTGCATTGCGCCAGTGTGGGAGCCGGGACGCTGATCGGCATGAAAGCGGTAATCCTCGGCGGGGCGGTGGTAGGGAAAAATTGCATCGTGGCGGCCGGTGCGGTGGTATCGCCGGGAATGATCATTCCTGATGGGCAGACCGTCATGGGTGTGCCGGCAAAAGTGGTTCGGCCAGTGCGGGACGCGGAATTGGAAGATATGCGATACAACAATAAGCACTATGTGGAACTGGCCGCACAGCACGCCGAAAATCGCGAACGCATGTACCGCTCCTTGTAGAGCACCGGATGATTAATCCGGTGGTTGATCCAGTGTCGCCAACCCACCACCGGGTTATCACCACGGTGCTCTATGACGCGATACTCTCCCAAAAGGCCGAAAATTACGCCATCGCAATCCGGCGTTTACTGGGACAGGCTCCTGGACCTTACGGCCTTTAATTTTTTGATCCGGGCGTTAATCTCCGCCACCTCCTGAGGGGATAGGCGCTGGACTTCAGTTCTGGGTAAGTCGCTGTTGAGTTGTAACGCAAGTTTCAATTGCGCAAGCCGCTGTGATACCGTCAGGCCCGCTCGGCTGGTCAGGGCATAGGGCAAACGCACCCGCGCATCAGTACGGTTTATCGATAGTAATTTAAGTACGGCCCGGCGCGGATTTATCCCCATTTGCATCTCCACGCCGATTTTCCGCTGCAACCAACCTTGTGATCGCGTGTCGCGCGCTAAGACGGCATCCGCCGCTTTAAGCGCCGCCGGCCAATCATGCGTGGCCACCGCTTGCTTAAACGCATGACGATACGTGGATGGGTCCCATGGCAATGTTCCACGCACCGTCGGTATCCAGATCACGATAGCCAGGACCATTGCGGAAACACACAATGTGCCGCCGACAAGTATTCCCGCGGAAGCACGATGCGTATCCGCGGGCGCTACTGAAGAATTCTTCGCTGCGCGGTGATTCTCCGCACTCTGAGCCGCAAAGGTGCCCAGAATAATCCAAAAGAACATTGCCGCCGGGCCGGTGGCCAAGGCCATGTTAATCTGATCATAAAGGACCATTCCCGCCGCACCGAGCACCGCCGCATTGGCCGCGATGATGCGATATTGGGGAGAAATGACCCGCAACATTCGATTGGTCAGCAACATTCCACCCACCGCCGCGCCCCCGTACAAAGCCGAGAGTGCCAACTGATATGTCGCGACACCCGTTGTACCAAAGCCCGGATGATTCAAAGCCAATCGCCCCGCCCACCACACCAGCGCGAACATGATCAATGCCACCACGGGAAGTGCCCGTTGATCTTCCTGGTCAGAAGGAGCCTTTTGCGCCCGCACGGCATTAATAAATCCCCATAAAACCAATACTATAAAGGCCAGTGCCGCAGGCAATCCCGCTTCCGCGGCAATGCGGATGAACATATTATGTGGATCTTTCACATCCTCCGGAGCGCTGGGTGGCTTGTACTGTGTATAATAGTAACCAAAATTATTCAAGCCAACGCCTGTCACCGGATGGTGTTGAATCATCCGCTCCGCGCCGGTCCAGTAGTCCCAGCGATACAGTAAATCTTTGGTGGGCAGGCCATGATGTGAAAACCCATAGGCCAGCAGCCCCAGCGTGCCGATGGCCGCCAAAACCAGCGCCGCACTGACAGCCATCCGTCGATGCGCCGAAAGCCACTTTCGCTTCCAGCAGGCCCATGCCAGAAAAATCGCGCACATGGCGAAACTTGCCGCTCCGCCCTTGCTGCCCGTAAACACCAGCACCGCAATACCCGCCAGCGAGACCAGCAGCAACACCGCACCCAACACCAGATGATCCGGTACATTCACATCTCCCGGCCGGTCCGGTTTTATCACAGCGGTGGCTTTCCCGGTTTGTTTTTCAGTCGCTGATGCGGCCGCGACATGTTTAGAAAATAAACCCGCCATGGCCAGAGCCAACCCCACCAGCAACAGCGGGATTAATGTTTCGGCAAAGCCGTCACTTAAGATTCCGAATCCGCTGACTTCGCCACTTTTCAATCGGCTGATAAATAACTTTACCTCGGTGCTGTTTCCATGCACGCCGGATTGATTTAACCATTGTTGTTGATGCTTCTGGAAATAATGAATTGTCTGCGGAATTTCCACATACCGCTGATATATTCCCTTAAGTGTCACGGCAAATAACAAACCCATCAGCACGGCAATCACCAGCCGCCGTCGGCGGGGCGTATGACATAAAACCTGCGCGCTCCATCCAGCCAATAGCGCCATGCCCAGATCAAAGACGCCCACCAGGGCGGCGAACCGATTCGCGGCGTTGAAAATCCCGGCAATCGCCGCCGCAAGTATGGCCGCAATAATGCCCAACTGCACCCATTTTCCAACGGATATGCTACCTGCGGCCAGAGCCGAGATGCCGCACGCCAGAAGAGTTAAAATTCCCAGTCCCATTACTTCCGCCGGCCCGGTCAGGTTCCCCATGGTGGAGGTGCCGACCCGTAAAAAAGCCACCGTTGAGCTCCATACTCCGTCGCCTATGGGTTCGGGAATGGTCAGGCGAATGCACATGATCACCAGCAATCCCGCCAGCGCCATCCACGCCATGGTGTTACGTCGGGACTCAGTCATTGCACATGCTCTCCGAGGCGTTCGAGTATTCCCACAATGGTTAATATGCTTAAACACTGCACGCCAATCAGGACGGCCTCAAAGCCATTTGCTTTAGCCAGCAGCGGTGCGGACAATCCGCAGGCTAAAGTGACCGCATAAATCACCAGCACCGCTCCGCGCTTGGAAAAGCCATGGCGCGTAAGCCGATGCGAAAAATGATTTGTATCTCCCAGAAATGGGCTGCGCCCCCGGTGGAGCCGCAACAGGCAAACCACCACAAAATCATATAATGGCACCGCTGCCACCAGCAGAGGCATCAGCAGCGCATACCATCGGCCATGGCCCGCATAAAAGGTGGTGCGAATCGTCAATGCGGACAGAAAAAATCCCAGCACCATGCTGCCGCCATCACCCATAAATATTTTTGCCGGCGGAAAATTATGAAACAAGAATCCCGTCGCCGCGCCCACATACAACAGCAGCAGGCCACAGATAAACCATTGGTGTGTCTGTAGCGCGGCGATAAAAAACAGAGACCCGCATATCGCCGCCACGCCCGCGGAAAGTCCATCCATATTGTCCATAAAATTAAACGCATTGGTCAGCACGACAATCCACACCACGCTGACCGCGGCTGAAAGCAACGCTCCGCCGGGAAACACGTGATCCATAAATGTCAGCACCCGGAACCCGCCGGTCTGAATACATTCTCCACCGCCCACCAGCGCCCCGGCAATAAGCAGTTGCCACACCAGCTTAGGCATTGCCGCCATGGCTTTATGATCATCTATCAGCCCCACAACGTGAATTCCCAGCGTGCAGATCAGCAGCCACAACGCCAGAAGGCGATGGGCTGCCAGCCCCGGCAGATACATCCGCACGGATTGCGGTAAATAGTTTTCCAGCGGCTGGTGGGTAAACAATCCCGCCGCCGCAATGCCGATAAGCAATGGAATGCCAATCGCCCAGAATATGGCAATGCCCCCGCTGCGGGCGATAGGGGTTTGATGCACCTTGCGCAATCCCGGCTGATCAATGAGCCCGATGCGCGATGAATAGCGCCGCACAATCGCGGTGCCCAGTACACACAGCACCAAGCTGCTGAAGAAAAGTCCCAGGGCAATTTGGAACATCCATGAACCTCAATAAAACTTCCATCGACCGCCAGTAACATTTACAATTACAGTGCGCCAGCTGCCGCCGGCAGTTGCTTTACATAGGCTTCCCGGCACCGCATAAAAAATGCCTGCGCTGTGGGCGTGCGATAATCCGCATACGTCCAGGGCCACGGTGCCCAGCCGGTTGCGGTCCAATGCAGCGTTACCTCGGCAAAAATACCTTCACCAAGATATACCCTGTGGCTGTGATCTTTGGTTGTTCCCAAAATCACTTTGGTGCGCGATACATATCCCGGGTCAATATTAATTGGGCGCTGAACGGATCCGGGAAATTGCCCCGCCAATAGTACTTCGGCCATATTGGTTTCCAGTTTGCATTTGGCAAGCGACTGCGGTTCGCAGAGCGTCGTAAACCGCACCCATTGCCGCAGCAGACCCGTACCCATCTGATCTTCATAATATGCGGTAAAGTTAAATGGTATAACTTCCGTTTCATCATCAATCGGGCCGTACCATTGTGAAAGATGTTGCCGCGCTGCGGCCAGCATCGCGTGATTACCCGCAATGATTCCGGCGAACCGCAGCACCGGCAAAGGTCTATTGGGTAAAGCCATAACATGCCGCCTTTTTCAACTCCGGCCCCGCGCTTAGCGTCCAATACCGCAGGATCAGGGCGCAGCAACGTCAAATGACACTTCTGCAACCTGAATTATCGACAATGCCCTGAAATCAGCAAGCCCGTTGGTTCTCAAGGCGCTTTCCTTAAACCCGGCAGGACTTGGTAACCTCCGCGGCTGGGATTGATCATGCGGGTACCGGGATATTCATTACCAGCCACCGTGATTCCAACTGATAACCCCTGATAACTTTGCAGCCAACTGTGTTATCGTTTAGCCAGCCGCCTTGTTTAATGAATGATCAGGCGCCCCGCCTTATCTCCCGCAGCTTACGGGTTGATCTTCAATGTTTCCCAGCGGTCCGCGATCCGTCGGTGGCGATACCGCTGATGGTTCGCTTCCGCCAGATACAGCGCATCAATCGATACGATCCGGCCTACGAGCACCGCAAAATTCGCGGCGGGCTGATCATCCGCCGCATCCTCTTCCAAGGGGGCAACGGCTGCGCCATGCCGGTGCATGGCCACGGGACGCCCCGGTTGGGCACCGGTAAATAAATGGCGTGATTCCGGGCGATGTCGCTGCCACAGCTTATGCCGAATAACAAAATCCCGTTGGGAATGCTCCGCCACCTCCTGCGTGATGACATGCCAGGAGGCCAGCAATCGCAATTGTGTCGCAAGTTCCGGTAGCCAGAGGCATAACTCGTTTCTTTGATGTGCCTGAAGTTGCGCCACTTTGGCACTGCGGGAATCCGCGCTGGATTGCAGGGTCATGGTCCGAATATCAAAATCACGCACCACCACCATCCGCACGCGAGATATATTTCTGATCTGAATGGAAGCCAACGCGCCAAACAGGGGCGGGTGCTCTAATTGTCGCTGAATCAGCAGGCCAACCCCGGCCGGCGACATGATTAATTGTCCCGAATTTTGTGCTGATCGGACTGTTTTAGCACTTCGCCGCTGTGTCATAATTGCATCGCTCCCTCGCTTGGATCCCAAAGTATCAGAATCGTGCGGCGGTATTCAATTGAGCCTGTCTCGTGGTACGCCCTGTCGACGCGTCCACCCGGTTTGACTACCATTCGCCGCCGGTTTCCCGGATTTCATGGCAAAACGGTTTGACCGCAGGGCCATAATCCCATACTTTATAGTGCTTGGCCGAAGTTGCCAAACGAGTATTGGATATTGAAGGAGTGTGATTATGCCAAAACCACGTCGCCGCCGTAAGATCGGCAGTAAGAAACGTCATGCCAAATGGAAGGCACGGCATCACCAGCAGTAATCCCTGCTTACCGGAATTATGTTATGCAGAATATCATTCGCGGAAAAGTCTTTGTGCTTGGCGATAATATTGATACGGATCAAATTATCCCCGCCAAATTCCTGAGCTATAACCCATCGGATCCCGAAGAACGCAAGTACTTCGGCATGTATGCGATGGATGGGGTGCCGGCTGGCCAAAGCGGCCTGCCTGATGGCACAAAGCGCTTTGTACGCCCCAATGAGTTCAAAACCGATTATGCCATCGTGCTGGGCGGAAAAAACTTCGGTTGTGGTTCTTCCCGTGAACATGCTCCGCTTGCCATTGCGGAGGCCGGCGCCCGTGTGGTGCTGGCAGAATTCTATGCGCGCATATTTTTCCGTAATTGCGTAAACGGTGGTTATCTCGTGCCGTGTGAAACCGTTGAGCGATTGGTGGAAAAAACCCAAACCGGTGATGAATTGGTTGTCGATATTGATAAGTGTCTGGTAACCAACGTAACGCGAAATACCACGCACCAGCTTAAGCCGCTCGGCGATGTGAAACCCATTATTGATGCCGGCGGCGTATTCCAATACGCCCGAGAGGCCGGAATGCTTAAACCGGCCTAATGCGCGGGCGTGGCCGTGTTGCCAATGCGCGCTATACGCCCTAATCTTGTTTTCCTGTCAGGCTTGATATTGCGATGAAAATATTACTCATTGGTTCCGGCGGACGTGAACACGCTCTGGCCTGGAAAATAAAATCCAGTCCGCTTTGTGATACACTCCTGATCGCTCCCGGAAACCCCGGAATGGCCAATCTGGGCGAATTAATCCCTGTTAAATCCGATGCTCTTGCCGATCTGGTCAAACTTGCTGTTGACCGCGAGGTTGATCTGGTGGTTGTAGGCCCGGAAGACCCGCTGGCTTTGGGACTCGTTGATGCGCTGGCCGAAAAAAAAATCCGCGCGTTTGGCCCGCGCCGTGCCGCGGCACAGCTTGAAGCGGATAAAAGCTTTTCCAAAAAGATCATGCGTGAAGCTCTGATCCCCACCGCCGAAGGCCGCAGTTTTAATAACATGCGATCGGCCTTGTCGTATGTGGAGACACGCACGGAGCCGCTGGTAGTCAAAGCCGCTGGCCTGGCCCGTGGCAAAGGGGTTATCGTCTGCCGCGATCCCGTTGAAGCCATGGATGCCGTGCGTGACATGATGGAGAAAAAAATCTTCGGCTCCGCCGGGCAAACCGTGGTCATTGAAGAACGCCTCGACGGTGCGGAAATATCACTGCTGGCCTTTGTTGACGGGCAAAGCGCCTACATCATGGAAGCGGCGCAGGATCATAAACGTATTGGCGAAAATGACACCGGCCCGAATACCGGTGGCATGGGGGCTTTCAGCCCGGCACCCTTGATGACCGATGAGCTGCTTACGCGGGCCGAACGGGAAATTATCGTCCCGTTGCTTGATACGCTCAAACGCAATGAAATTGATTATTGCGGCATACTCTACATTGGACTGATGCTGACCCCCGGCGGCCCTAAAACCCTCGAATTCAATTGCCGTTTTGGCGATCCCGAAGCCCAGCCGCTGTTGATGCGATTGGAAACGGACCTCGTGGAAGTCATGCTCGCATGTATTGAAGGGAAACTCGATGGCATCACGTTGCGCTGGAAACCGCAAGCCGCCGTTTGTGTGGTGCTCGCCAGTGAAGGCTATGGCTGGAAGCCGGACGATCAGGTGGTGCGCGGCGTACCGATTACGGGCATTCAACAAGCTGCGGCCATGCCGGACGTTCAGGTATTTCACGCCGGCACCACGATGAAAGATGGCCAACTGGTCACCAGTGGTGGCCGCGTGTTAGGCGTATGCGCTTTGGGTGAGGATCTCCGCGATGCCCGCCAAAAAGCATATGCCGCCGCCGCAAAAATTCACTTCCCGGGCATGCAATTGCGTCCGGATATTGGCGGCGGGGAATAACGTTTCTTCCGGAGTTTATCATGCAACTCAAGCGAACGTTCCGCATTTTTGGCGCTCTGGCGGTTCTCGCACTCTGTGGCGTGTTGCCTTGTTGTACCCACGTGGCCGGCATGGCCACCTGGCAGGGCACAAGCTTTCCTGCCGCCGGTGCGGAATTATCAGTCGGGCCGCCGGGAAGTACCTTCACACGGCACTATTACCCTGTGAACACCCAGGGGCATTTCAGTTTCTGGGTATCATCATTGGATACGGATAACATCTGGGTATGGTCCGGACAGGGCAATCCGGATTTTGATTCTGTGCAATTAGACCCCTCGCAAATCAGCAGTCACATGGCCATTGCGGTGCCCAAACGCATTGTTCCCCCGCAGTAAGCACGATGTGCAAAAAAGCACTTTGCTTTCCGCGCCGATGCACCTGCATGGCACATCAACAGCGCCTGATCATATTTTTTTGTTTTGCCAGCGACCGCGCGCAAAGATGATCGCGTTGACTATTCCGCGGTAATTCAGATCAATCCATATCGCCACCCACACGGCCACAAGATTTTCATGGTGGATGCCATGCGTAAAAAGCCAATACAGGCCAATGGCGAGCACCGCCCATCGCACGACCAAAATGCCTGAAACCGTACATATCATCGGCAAAATGGTTTCGCCCGCTCCTTTTAGCGCACCGGACAGTACAATCGCCAAGGCAAAGCCCGGCTGCGCGAGGCCCGCTATGACCAATGGCCAATAGCCCACCTTGATAACCGGCGGCGAATTGACTATCAATGACAGCATAAAGCCTGGACAGAAAATCATCGGCAACGCCAGAACCGTCATGGTAACCAGCGCCAGGGTATTGGCGATTTTGCCGGCCTGCCGTGCGGCTTCCGGTTTGCCCGCGCCCAGATATTGCCCCACGAGTGTGGAGGCGGCAATACCAAAGCCGAAGCCCGGCAGAAATGAAATCGATTCAATACGCAAAACAGCGTTATGTGCCGCCAACAGGTAGCCGTTGGGATCATTTTTAGAATTGATGACAAAAACCACAATTAAAAATTGCCCACCCCACAATAGCACGCCCTCCACCCAGCTCGGAATGCCGATTTTCAGCACGCGGGTCAAAATATGCGGCACAATTTTTAAATGTCGCAGTCGCAGCTTGATGGGGCTTAATCCCGTAAATAAAACCACTGACGCACACATTCCGCCGGTGAGATAGGCCAGCAGTGTGCCAAACGCGTCACCGCGAATTCCCCACGCCGGCAAGCCAAACCACCCATAGGTAAAAGCTCCGGATGCCACCAGATTCACCAGCATAACCATGAACATAATGGCCATCGGGCGCACGGTATCTCCGGCACCGCGGATGCACGCCATGCCGATTTGGGCGGAGGTCTGTAAACTGATGGTGATGACCATAATTTTCAGATATTGCTCGGCGAAATGAGCCGACAGCCCGCTTAGACCGCAGCCATAAGAAATTTGGCGGGCGAAAACGTACAGCAGTATTGAAAGCATGGTGCTGGCGATAAATGCCGCACTGACGGATGTGCCGGCCACTCTCTGTGCCATACGCGCGCGGCGCGAGCCAAACGCCCGCGCCACAATGGCGGTCGCCCCGACGCCCAGAGCCGCCGTCATCAAACCCGCAAACCATTGCAGATACGTCATAATTCCCACTGCGGCCGCCGCGGCGGCAATGGTATTGGCTGTCCCCGGCAAATGGCCCGCTACCACAGTATCGGTCAGACCAATAACGGCACCGAGCACCTGCTCGGCAATGGCGGGACTGGCCAGCCTTAATACCAGGGCGGCGGTTGGCTTTTGGTCCACAAAATCCAATCGTCGATCCGGCTTTTGTGACGGCGGCGGCTGGAGATTCTGAGGAGCCATACTGGCCGCGTCAGATTCTTCCCATTCCGGATAATCAGTGGTGGATTTCAGTTTTTTGCTCCGCATTTTTGTTCCGGGACGGTGCCGTGAGCTTGGCCTTGCCGCGCGCTATTGCGGCTAAGGGTTTCGCAGGCTTGGATGTCGCTGTTTTTCGTTCAGCCATTGCCAGCAGTTCCTGCGCCTGCGCCACGGAAGTGGGCGTGATGTTTTTCCCGGTAATCATTTCCGCCAGTTCCTCAATCCGCGGTTGACCCGTTAAAGCGCTAACCGATGTGAAGCTCTCGCCATTGCGCACTATTTTACGTATGCTGATGTGTCGATCCGCATACGCCGCTATCTGCGGTAAATGGGTGATGCACAGTACCTGATGACGCCCGGCGATGTCGCGTAATTTTTCGCCAATAATGGTTCCCATCCGGCCGCCCACATTGGCGTCAATTTCGTCAAACACCAGCACGCTGACCCGATCCGACGCAGCCAGGATGGATTTCACTGCCAGCATCACGCGCGATAGCTCACCGCCGCTGGCTATTTTACGCAACGCTCGGGCTGGTTGTCCCGGGTTGGGCGCCAGCATAAATTCCACCGATTCCAATCCGCTGGGCGAACCAAATGGATCATCGGCCGCACCCTCGGCTCCGGGTGCCGGGGGAGCAGCCAGAAATTCAATATGAAAGCGGGCTTCCTTCATGCCCAAATCCGCCAATTGCTGATGCACGCCGGGCATAACCACTTCCGCAGCCTTTCTGCGTCCCTGTGAAAGCCTGCTGCCGAGCGTGGATAATTGCTTTTCCAAGGCCGCCATGCGCGCATCGCAATCGGCGGAGTTTTGATCGGCGGATTTCAGTTCCGCCAGTTGGGCTTTGATATTATCCTGATATTGCAGCAATTGATCCAAACCGCCGCCAAGGCCGCAATATTTGCTGATCAGCCGATTAAGCGTATTGAGCCGATCCGTCACCGTGGCCAATTCTTCGGGGTCCAGTTCCAGGCGATCCAGCGTGCGGCGCAGGGTAAATGCCGCATCATCCAGTGCGATGGTGGAGTCTTTTACCTGTCCGGCGGCGGCGATAAAGTCCGGATTAAGTTCCGCCGCTTCCAGCAGGACGGCGGTAACAGTTTTCAGACGGCCAATAATGGCGGCATCATCGTCATAAAGCGCTTCATAGGCACTGCCGGCCAGGCGTTTTATTTTCTCAATATTGCTTAAAAGCCGATGTCGCGTTTCAAGGGCTTCCAATTCACCTGCCTGTGGATTGGCATCATCAATTTCCCGCCATTGGAATTCATAAAGTTCCATCTGCTGTCGGCGCAGGGTTTGCGAAGCATTAAGCTCCCGCGATTGGGTCATCAGTTCCCGCCGCTGCTGATACAGTTCGCGGAACTCCGCGGCCAGCGGACCTAAATGTCCGGCATCATCAAGCAGCCCGAGTTGGTTGGCAGCCTTTAGCAGATATTGGGCATCATGCTGGCCATGAATATCCACCAGCGTTTCAGCGATGTTTTTAAGCATGGAACCGGTGAGGGGCTGGCCATTAATTGAAGCGGTGGTGCGGCCCGATTCATGAATACGCCGCACCAGAATAATTTCCGGTTCGTCCGCCAGGGGTAGATCGGTGATCTCCGCCAGGCGGCGGCGCATAGCCGGGTTCTGAATAACAAATACGCCCGTGATTCTGGCCTCCGTCGCACCGGATCGCAGCATGTTCTGTCCGGAGCGTAACGCCAGCAGCAGTTCCAATGCCCCCAATACCAGCGACTTTCCCGCCCCGGTCTGTCCCGTAAAGCAGTTCAGGCCGGCATCAAACTCTACGACCGCATCCGCAATGACGGCCAAATTGGAAATATGCAGTTCACGCAGCATGATCTAAGACTACCTCTGCCAAACACAGGCCGGTATTCTAACCTGATAAGCGCCGGAGTGTATGATCAACCGGGACAGCGCCGAAGCGCAAGGCAATGATCTCATTCATATTGTCCGGGGGCCTGACTACTCCGCCCCTTCAGCAGCTTTCCGCAAGGCCAGAAACGCCTCTTTGAGTGCGTGGCTTACTGCGCTATCGGGTTCGGCCAACAGCAATGCCTGGTATGCGTCTAAAAAATCGGTTCTTAGACGATGGAACAGATGCAAGAAATGCCGCAAGAAGCCCAAGCAATCCAGCACCGCTATTTCAATGCCGCCGAGTTCGTCATATTTTGCGGCAGCATACTCCCTAACGTCGTCGGAAATGTTCTCGGTAGTGATAAAAATATAATTTCGAATTGTTTCGTCGTGGGCTCTGAATTTTTCCATCGCCAGATTGATGTCGGCGATCGTTACTGCTTTCATTTTCATTTCGTAGGCCGTGATAACACCGGCATCGTTAATCAGCGTCACTTCGATGTCTCCCGCCGCACCGGTCTGCTTATCAGCCGCATTGTGAGAATGTAGAGGGTTTATCCTTTCACCCAGTTTGCTCGACGCCGCTTGGTAGGCTGCGGCTACAATCAGCACCGGAATCCGTGACGCATTCTTGCACGCCAGGTGTTGGCTGATAAGGGCAACAATATCCTCGGCGGAGAGCGGCAACTTATCGGCGGTACGCCGAATATCCCGAACGAGATTCTGAATGCTGGCCTCGCGCTGCTTGCGCTCGACTATCAATAGGCGAATCAATTCATCCATCAATGCTCGGGCCTTGACGCGATTGCCCTGAACATCGTCGAAGAGCTGCAATAGCGCCGCATACATCTCGGCTGGCCGGCCCTCAAGTTGAGTATTGATTTTCAGGACAATATTCTTGGTCCGAAAGCCGGGAGTGAGAAATGCCGTCGTCGCGTTGATCGGCAAATAATAAGGGCGCTCGGTCAGGGCTTGGATGTATCGTTCGTCATAAAACCGGCCAGAATATAAATCATCACCGGTTTCACCCGCAATTTCGGTATAGGGCTTGCGTATGTCAACGTGCGGGTTGTGCAACTTCGCAAGCAGTCCGGCGAGAAGTGCTCGCACACCCGCACGGTTCCTCAGGCATAAAGCGACAACCTCGGCGCGATTCCGGATGGCCGGGTCGGGGATAAAAGACTTGGCCTGACGCTTGGCGGCCCGTTCATAGGATTCATTAAGTATCTTGGAACAAACTTCCATTGGTGGTCGCTTTTCCTTTCCCTTGCTTCTTCGGGTCGTAATTCGTCCACAACGCCTCGATGCGTTTGCCTTTAGTCGAGTGATTGGTTCTTGCTGGGCCGACGGTTTTCCACCACTTGCCGCTTGGGTAAAGTTCATCCATCAGCGGGCAAGGATAATTAGAAATGGCAACCTTACCCGCAACGGCGTTAAGCACAGCGGCGAGCGCCCGGTGCTGGGCGTCGGTCATCTCATGGCCATAGGCCTTGGTATCGCCGCGTGTCTCGTGAATGTAAGGCGGATCACAATAGAAAAGCGTTGCTGGCGAGTCATACAGCCGAATGACGTGGACGGCGGGACGATTTTCAATCTGCACCCGGATCAGTCGGGACGCGATTTCCGGCAACATAGTCACGCCGCCGAGCCAGCGGCTGATAACGCCGCTCATTCCAGCCCGGCTGGTATTCTTGCAGTTGGCCCAGCGCCCGATGCTCGCGGTCTGGGCCAGCCCCGTCCTTACCTGCCGCGCACGAACATAAAATCGCCGGGCGCGTTCCAAGAGTGAAAGCTCTGGATCAAGCTGACACGCCAGAGCAAACTCTTCACGGGAAAATGGAGTCAGGCCAATTGCCTCTACCAACTTCTCCTTTTCGTCCCGCAATACACGGAAAAAATTACATACTTCGCCATCGAGATCATTGTACGTTTCAATGGGCGATGGCTGTCGATTTAAAAGAACCGCGCCAGAACCCGCAAACGGCTCGCAATAATGGTGGCATGATGGCAGCAGCGGCAGGAGCCAGTTAAGATGGGAAAACTTTCCACCGTACCATCCGAAAGGGATGAGTTTCTTTTCGCCGAGTCCCGAAACGCGCGGTGGCTTGCTGGTGCGAGTTGGTTTTTTCCCATCGCCCACCTCGGGTAGCTCGATTAACTGCGTTCCACTTGCCATGCTGCTTAACCTCAACTTCTGTCGAGCAAAGCATAACCGCCGCCTCGGTCTGCCTCAACAGCGGGGAAAATGGCGGGGAAAATGGCCCATTCCGAAATCGGCTCATTGGAATTGCTGCGTTGGCCGGAGGTAATCCAGTCGCATTTGGCCATCATGACGGTTCAAACGAAACAAGATTTCTTCTGGGCCGGGAAAATTTGCCGGCATTAACACGCTGCGGGGATGCCAGTCCGCGGCCAGGTGGGATGCCACTTTCCCGATAGTCTCTTTGGCGCGGGAGATAAGCATTGCGATATCAGCAATGCCGTGCCAATCGCCTGCGCCATCCAAATACTCAATGCCCTGCCGCCCATGCTCAAAGCGCCAGGGCCGGATCGGATTATCCCATAACAGCGGCAGCGTAAACGATGCGATGTGCGTGCCATCAAGCTTGCACGCGTACACTGCGTCAGGCTTATGAAAATCATTGCCCAGCAATATTCCCGTCCCTGGCTCAGCAAACCAGATGCTGCTTCCCGGATAATCCTTGCCGGGTTGCCAGATTTCTGATCGCCCGTCGGGCCCGATGTGCCAAACAAGACTTCGCATGGAATGCGTGACGGCATTTTCGTCCCCCGGAACGCCCAATAAAAGTGTTGCCAGGTAATGCTGCTGTTGCACCGGCAGAATATGACATTCCAGCAATGGCAGCGCCGCCAAATCTGCGGGTATTTCCAATACAGCGGATGATGGAATGTGCGGCAGGGACGACATCACTTAAACTCAACACAACCATTGCTCGCATCGCCGGCAATTCTCCCACAAGTCTACAGCCCATGCGGGAATTTGCCACGCTAAGATTGCCAACCGGGTGTGGCCATTCGTGTCACGCTCCCTTCAATGTGGCTGTATGCAGTGTGCTTCGTAAAACGGAGCTAAGGAGAGATTGTTATTTATTTATGTAATAGATGGAGGCGTCGGGGTGCGTCCGGCTAAAGCTCTTAATAATGTCGCTCAGGTCTTTGGCGCGATTGCCTGCGCCGCGTGTACCTGGCTGATCGTTCGTTCCGCCGTAGGAAAAAGTCGCGGGCGTAACTAAGCCAAATTCCTATAGCGCACTGCGAAGAATTTCTTACGGTGGATTGCGGCACTTTCCCGATTTTGTCATCCCGCCTTATGTGCCATGCTTATGGCCGTGAAACGCTTCGGCGTGCAGCGGTTGCCGCCGGGGTTTGTGAAAAATTTCACAATATCGCCCGATGTGTTGTGGCGGTGGAGGTACACCGCTCCGGGCGGGGTGGCTTTTTAGGAAAGGAACCAAGCCATGAAACGAGAACACACAAGTTGGAAGTTGGTCGCGATCGCGGCGGCCATGGCCCTGATGCCGGTAGCGGCAACCTGGGGAGCTGACGCGGCCGGACCGACTGCGGCGGATTATCAGAACCTCCAACAGAAGTACCAGCAGGTACAACAGCAGTTGGCCACGGTTTCCAAAGACGTCGCGGCGATAAAAGATACACAAGCGACGCTAAAAAAGCAGGAAGCCGCCATTAAAAAACAACAGGCCGCTCTGAAAAAGCAACAGGCCAAACTCAAGACAGCACAGGCAAAAGTCACGGCCACCAGTCAGCAGGCCACCGACGAAGCGGTAAAACATCTCTACAACCAGGTGCTGGCCAACAGCCAAAACGTGGCCGCCACACAAAGTGCCGGCTCTTCAAACACCATCGACGAAACGGTTGCCAATCTCTTTGCCCCCCCGACGAAAGACAAATATTTTTCGCCATTTAAGGATGAAAATCCCGACCACATGCGGCCGGACATGCACATGCAGATCGCGCAGTATGGAAATATGAAGTTGTACATGGGCTTCTGGACCGTGGGCCGCTTTCAGGCGTTGCAGGATTATAATCTTGATCCGTCATCGGGCTTGAATCCTAATTTTCAAACGCCTTACGCTGACCTGTCACTCTTAGCTACCATTCCACACGAGTTTGACATGTTTGCTGATTTTTATATTGCCACACCCGGCCACCCCAGCACCACCTACGGAGATGAAGGCTGGCTGGTGTTCAAACAGCTTCCCGGCATTTCGCATAACAGTCCGATCAATGAGCTTATGGATTACATCAACGTGAAGGTTGGGGCGTTTACCATTGATTTCGGCGACGATAATTATCACCGGTCAAATAATGCCTGGGTGCAGAACAATCCTTTGATTGGTAATCCGCTGGTGGATCCGAGCACCGAAGAAATCGGCGGCGAAGTATACAGCGTTAAAGGCCCGGTTTACTGGCTGTTTGGCCTGTCCAACGGCAGCACCACCGGCCACTATGATTACGGTGCAGGACCGGAGTCCATGGAAAAATCTGGGGCTATCCTACCAAGAACCTGCGGCTGTCGGCCTCAGTCTATTACGCTGATATGGGCGATTCGACCGATGTATCCGACCTGTATGCGGCCACCCGCAGCGGGGAACCGTACAATAACCTCTTCGGCCCCACGGATGATGACGGCCAGATCGCGCCGCAGGCCGGCCACCGCGTTTTCGCCGCTCAGGGCGATATTACCTATGAGAAATGGCCGTTCGAAAGCTATAGCTACGTCGGCTGGACGCAGGATGGCGAGGCCAATCATACCGGCATCGGTACGCCATCAGAGCGTTGGTTGTATGGCTCATCCAATGTGGTGTATCACATTAATCCGTCCCTGTACTTGGCGGCCCAATACAGTTACGCCTTTGCCGGAGCGGTTAACGGCGTAGACACCAACGGCTGGGTAGATCGCATCCAGGTTGGTGCCGGATATTGGCTGACCAAGAGCATTCTCACCAAGCTCGAGTATGTGCAGGAACAGTATCACGCCTTCGGCTCCAACACCGGTTCAGTGGACGGAGCTGTAGCGGATCTGGGGCCCGGCTTCAATGGCGTGGTGATGGAAGTTTCATTTGGATTTTAATTGGAGTTGAATCATGTTTATGTCTTATAAAAAGTCTCTGGCTTCGCCGGGCCGCCTTCGGGCGGCCCGGCGCGGCCTTTGGCACACGGGGATGGCCTTGATATTTGGCACCTTGGTGCTGGCAACCACTGCCGGTGCGGCACGCGCCGCTGGAACAAGGCAATACACTGCCGCAGCCGGTGGCAATCTGGTTATCAGCGGCACATCCACCTTTCATAACTGGACCGCCAAATCTACCACGCTGAAGGGGAAAGCCGTTTTTTCCGGAAAATGGACAGGCCTCGGCAAGGCTGCCCTCAAGCTGCAATCCATTAACCTGGTTATTGCAGTTAAATCAATTAAAAGCAGCGAAGGCGGCGGCATGGACGATACAATGTATAGCGCGTTGGATATTAAACACCATGCTCTGATCACGTACAAGCTCACCAAAGCGCACCTGCTGGCGCGGCCAACGAGTGCCACAGCCGCCGCAGTCTTCAGCACCACCGGAACTCTCCGAGTTGACGGCGTAACGAAAACAGTTCCCCTGGTACTGACCGCCACCCCAACCCCCGGCGGTGGCTTGAGCATCACCACGAAGCTCAAGCTCAAGATGACTACGTTTGGCGTTAAGCCCCCAACGGCCATGTTCGGCGTGATTCGCTCCGGCAATGCCATTACCGTCACGGCCACCTGGCCGCTGGCGGTCAAAGCCGGCGCATGAGTAAAGGACTTGTGTTTATGACTTGTGTCCGGGACCAACTAATCGTCCGCAACGCAGGGGCCTTAGCTGCCTCAATGCGTCGGTTGGTTCCGCCGGTATTGCTGGCGGCTCTGGCTTTAGCGGGCGGCGTGGCGTCAGCCGACCCGCGCGTAGCTCTCGGCACCGGGCACAAGTCGGTTTTTACCGCACCGGCTCCGCTGCGGTTTGTGCTTGCCGCGCAAAGCCGATTAAAGCTCAAAGGAACCGCCACTATCGGTTCCTGGTCCTGTGTGAGCAAAAATGTATCAGGACAGCTCATACTTCCCACAGACCGCAAGGCGCTGCAAAAAGTGTTTGCCCATATTCACAACGTGAATATCTCTGATCCGCCGCTGAAGCGCCTGCCGATGAGAAAACCGGTAATCGGGGAATTGTCGATTCCCGTTACATCCCTTGATGGCAACAGTTCCGGCATGGATCATGACATGTGGCATGCGCTGAAAGCTAAGAAGCATCCCAATATCCGGTATCGTTTTATGCGTCTGCTGCACGCCAGCCTGTTCTGGAACAAAACCTCGCCTTCGCCCTGCCTCAAATTGCAAGTCCTGGGCAAACTGACTCTGGCCGGGATCACGCGCGATCTGCGCACGAATATGTATGTGCGGAAACTTGCCTCCGGGCTCTACAGCATTCACGCGACATCAACGGTGCTGATGCGAAACTTCGGCGTCACGCCCCCCACCGCATTTTTCGGTCTGATCCGCGGGCACAACCGCGTGCGGGTGATTTTTGACTTATACCTGAGTGATCACCGTATCACGGCGCATTAGGCCATGGGTGCGTGACAGATTCCGCGGACAATGGCCTGTAATCCGCAATTGAAACATACCGCTACAGAACGGATTTCGGGAGCATAGAGCACCGTGGTGCTAATCCGGTGGTCGATAAGCTCAACCACTGAATTCTCATCCGGTGCTCGGAAAGCTTATTTTCATTGCCCGCGTAAAGCGTCATGCCCCCGTACCCGGATATCGGATATCGAGGCAGCTTGCAACGCCGCTCCGAAAGCGCGATAATCCAGATTATGGACGACGTGAAAGCAAGAATAGTTCAGGGCGATTGTGCCGAGGCGTTGCGCGAGTTCCCAAGTGAATCCTTTGACCTGATTGTTACATCACCGCCGTATGCGGATCAACGTAAGGCGACGTACGGCGGGATCAAGGCTGAACTCTATAACCAGTGGTTCTTAGAGCGGTCATCCGAGTTCCTTCGGGTGCTGAAGCCAACGGGAACTTTCATTCTCAATATCAAGGAAAAGGTTGAGGATGGCCAGCGCCATACCTATGTGTTGGAATTGATACTCGCACTGCGCCTGCAAGGATGGCTTTGGACAGAGGAATTCATCTGGCACAAAAAAAACTGCCATCCCGGCAAGTGGCCCAATCGCTTCCGAGATGCGTGGGAGTATCCATATCAATGCAGCACAATCTCGTCGCACAGCGAGGTGATCGTATAAATCATGAGCTATGAACGCAGGATGATTGAACAGTTGGCCATGCCGAAACGGGAGCAGGTTGAACAAGCTTTATTGCGGAAACTGTTGAAGCATGGTGGGGTAATCAAGGAATTCGGCGCAGGCGAAACGATCGTTGACGAGATCGCTACTGATTTTGGCCTGAATGACCGGCAGCGGATCGCCTCCCTGGAGACGGTATACCGCAAGGAAAACAGGGTCAAAAAATCTTTCCTCTGGCATCGCTTGCTCTTCAGAGCGGCCGATACCTTGGCTCGCGAGAAATTGGTATCGCGCCCGACTGAAACTTTTCGGCTCACAAAAAAACGGGAATGGATGTTGACCGAGAAAGGTTTCGATGAGGCTCTATGGGCCTGTGACAGTTTATGCAGCCTTTTTTGGGATCTTGGCCGAAACGTAAGCCGGGCGATTGGCCCATAGTCTTTCCCAGCGTGCATCCTGGCTTTTCCACGCCGCCCGTAATGCCAGAA
>Ga0080006_1242039_pt1 | contig 35216 bp, 48 predicted proteins | sample RS3BMetagenome_FD_69209 | JGI IMG/M metagenome (GOLD analysis project Ga0080006, IMG submission 69209) | Ferric oxide microbial mat and aquatic microbial communities from Rainbow Spring, Yellowstone National Park, USA - RS3B (SPADES... ...
TTAGATATAATATCTAATGCTTTTTCACATACTTGCTTGAATTCTGTACTCGCGCCTTCAGCTCTTAAAGATTTTTTTAAAACAACTATAAAGTCTATTTCATCTTTAGATATATTTTTTTTTCCATAATAGTCTAATATTTATAAGTTTTAAAAAGTTTTTATTACGCATTAATTATATTTTTGAAAATTGTCTTCCTAATAAAGAAAATATAAGTAAAAATTGTCTCAATAATAAAGAAAATTTGAATTCGCAAAATTATTAAAAACCATTAGTATACTATATAAGATTAGACAAAAGATATATAGCAAAGAAAGTTTTTGTTTAATAACTCAACACTGGTAATATGGAAGCAAACAAAAATATTTTTATTAAATATAAATAATAAATTGACTTATGTATTGGTCATTTTATCATGAATTTGACTTATATATAAGTCACTTTAAAATCTTGCTTTGCTTTTGGCTTGTTTTGCAACTTCTAAAAGAGTTTTTTGAATAATCTGCATTATCTTCTTGCCTCCAGAAAGTTCTGCATATCTAGCAAGCTTTTCATAGTTCAGCTTGCCACTTTCGATTGCTTCTAACGCATATTCCTCGAACCTTCCAAGATAGAGCATATCTACAACAGCCTTTTCAGGATCTGCTACAAAAGCATCATCTACTTTCGCATAACCGTACATAATCTCTGGCTTTACCTTTAAAAACTCTATTCTAGTGCCATTTAGTTCTATCCATTTATGTTGCTTTTTAGAGACAACATATACAATATTGGGTATCTGCTCAGTCAGGTTGTAGAATCTTAAGGCAGAAATAAGGCTAACATACGATGGGCTTATTATACTGGTTGCTATCTCATATATGCTTGCTTCTGGCGTGCAGTAAATGCCTCTAATGGTCTTTTTTATCCATTTATCTCTTGCTAAAAATATGGCAGAATAATGCTTGTCTTTTGCAAGAATCCTTGTAGCATCATCTAATGTAAAGACACGAATATTATTTTTTAGAAGAAAACTATTGAAGTCATATGTTTTCATGCGTACCACTTTATAACGTCTACAGCCATAATTTAAGTTTAAATTTATACAGCCATATAATTTAAGTTTAAAATTTAAAGGTATTTATACTTTTTGCTTTAATATTCAATAAGTAATCAAATTTGATTACTTCTGCTATACATAACAAGAAATCTTTCAAAAGTCAACACATTAAATCTGGTTTATTTCAATTTCATATTATTTCAGTGTTGTACAAAATGTTTGTATTGTATTACAAATTTGTTTGAATTTGTAATGAATAAATATTGGACATCTAATTTTTAAAATTAGTAGGGTTATTTTGAAATCTATTTTAAAATAGTAGTGTTGTTTTGGAAAGATTTAAAGTTCTTTCTATCTACAAACCTCATAACAATATCTTTATAAAAATATCTTCATAAAAATTATATAAATATAAATATATAAACATATTATTGGAAAATTTAAATATATTGTTGCTAATGTTTATAGATGGATAAGAGAATTTGCGATCTATTTGCAGGTATCGGCGGTATCAGACTTGCATTTGAAAGGGCTGGATTTAAAACAGTTTTCGCAAATGACATAGATGAGAAGGCAAAGATTACTTACGATTTGAATTTTGATAATCCAAAAATGACTCTAGGTGATATATGGAAAATAAAAATAGATTCTATTCCTGATTTTGATGTTTTAACTGCTGGATTTCCTTGCCAACCTTTTAGCGTGGCAGGATATAGAAAAGGATTTAACGATGAAAAGAACGGAAATTTATTTTTTAGGATAATAGAAATAATTGATGCCAAAAAACCTCCAATTGTATTTTTAGAAAATGTTAAAAATCTGCAAACTCATGATCACGGAAGAACTTTCAAAATAATAAAAGAATTATTAGAAAAGCGAGGTTACAAATTAAAATATAAAGTCTTGAACGCTCTTGATTACGGACTTCCTCAAAATAGAGAAAGAATATACATTGTCGGCTTTAAAGATGAAAAAATGTATGATAAATTTAAATTTCCTGAATCTATCAAGAATAGACCAAATTTTAGGCACTTTTTAGATAAAAATGTAGATGAAAAATATTATTATAATGACAAGCCTTTATATAAATATTTAAAAAAATATAATCTTTCTTTTGATACCGTTTATCAGTGGAGAAGAATATACTTGAGAGAGAATAAAAAAGGCGTAGTTCCTACTCTTACTGCAAATATGGGTTCTGGCGGTCATAATGTTCCAATTATAAGAGATAAAAAAGAAATAAGAAAACTTAGTCCAAGAGAATGTTTCAGACTTCAAGGCTTTCCTGATAGTTTTAAACTTCCAAAAATTGCAGATTCATATTTATATCATCAAGTAGGAAACAGTGTTCCAGTTACTGTTGTGGAATTGATTGCTAGCAATATTGTTAAAATAATAAAATAGAAACATATTTAAATGTTTATTTCTTAATATTAAATGGATATAATGACAAAAATAAATTATATGAAAAATAAGATAGAAATAAAAGACGATGGAGAAATAGATGCTTCATATACTGATTATTTTGGAAATTCTTATTTGTATAAATTGACAAAAAATTCATTTGAAGTTGTAGAAAATGATTTGTCTGTTGCGGGTGGAACTATGGATTATAGCAAAATATATAATTCGTTTAAATCTGCAATAAAAAGAATAAAACAAAACAAAGACATAGAAACCATAATTCGTGTATTTAATTCGCACACTGATGAGATTTTGAAAAACGAGTTTCATTTTATAGAAAAACATTTGAGGCGAGTAAATGAAAAATGAAAAGAAGAATATTGTGAATAAAATTTGGAGAGAGTATTTTGATTCGATAGAGCCATTCTGGCAGGAATACGTTAACGCAAATTACGAAAATCCTCCTGATGGGAATAAAATTAAAGCAAAATACAAAGCTTATATAGATGCAGAAAAGAAAGCAAGTGAAATTTTGAGAAGTAAACTTAAAAATAAAATTGTGAAATAAATTTTCTAAATTGAAACAAAAGGCTTTTAAACATATAGTAATACATAATATTGTGATTTAATATGACAGGAGTTAACGGAGAAATAATTCGTAAAAGAATAAATAAAAACATTGTTTTAGTGCTAGAATATGCTTGGGAAAGTTACGAGTATGGTAAGCATCGCAAAACTAAATATAGCGGAACATTGCCAGGTTACGGCGAAACAGTGTTTATTCTCGCAAAAGAAAAGTCTTTTGATGGATTTGCTGAGGATTATGAAATTGATAAATTGTGGGTATATCATGGCGGAGGAGAATTTAGTTTCTCAAAGAAAGATGTACCGAAAGAAGTGATGGATGAGTGGGATAAAGAAATTGAAAGTCTTAGTAAATGAATTATTTTTGGCTTTGATGTGATATTAAGATAAAATTATGCAAACGAGCAATGAGATTTAAATCCAATTATTCGCCAAACCATACGCGTATAAAAATTCCTTAAAAGATTCATTAGAATATATAAGCTCTTCTTGAAAAATTCTTGAATATTTGGAACGTTTAAATTCATCATATAACTTTTTCATTATTTTCTTTTGTCCTCCAATAATATTTGGAAATAAATCTTTTCTATCTTTAACAATAATTGGGCTCATTTTAAGTTTTTTGGAAACATCAGATATTAGTGATTCAATATTATCTGAAGTTTTTGTATAATATGAATAGTTAGCGTAAATCTTAGTTATTCCATCAGTATTATTAAAATATTTATCGCTACTTGCATCTGCGATTACCACTTCTCCATCAAATCTTTTTAATATACGGTTTAATTTTTCAATATCTTTCATTAAAAAATCGTATTTCAATTTTATCGCCTCTTTTAGATCTGAAGCTTTATTAACATTTATTGTTTTACTAAACACGCCATAACTCCACATAAATATACTCAATAAAATTATAAGTTTTAATGCTTAAATACGCTATATCAATTTATAATATTTTAGTTGCACCTTCCCCAATCAAATAATGTATCGTTAAACATTACGAATGAGCAATTTGCGTTTAGAGAAAGATTATATACAAGGTTTTTATAACCATAAATTGTTCGATTAAAATAGTATACTTGTAGAACAGGAGTTGCAATTGACCAAACAGAACCATATGTTATATAAACATAATCACCTGCGTATACTATACTTTTAGGCTGAATGCCAGATATTATAAAATAGTTATATGGTTTTATAAAGATAATATAGAACGCCATAATAATTATTAAAATTGCAAATATAGTAATAGCAATATAGTCAAATGGAATATCGTAGATTTTCATAAAATTAAATATATACAAATAGATATATAAATATTTCTCTTTGCGTGATAAAATTAAATGAAATGCTTAAATATGTCGCATTCGTTAATATCAAAGTCCTTATACCAAATCGTTTATTAACGCGTATGATAGAGCGAAATCTTTGAGTTTTTTGTCTTCATATAAGGTTTTACTAATATCGATATGAGTATCCATAATATCATTATCCGCGAATGCTCCATATATTGATTTTATAACATCATCTTTACTTTTGTTCAGAATTAAAACGATACCAAGTTGCCATAATCCAATATTTCCGATAATTTTTTTGTAAAGTATTGAATTTATATTTTTTGTTTTTTTGGCATAGAAATAATAAGTTATATAAGTTGCACCAATTGATTGAAAGGTTTGTATGTTAGATAGGAAGATTTTTCCGTTAAATGGCTTCAATAATTCATCTAAACGTTTAATAATACTTATATAATAGTCTAAATCTATTTCACGTATAATTTCTTCTAATAGCATTGGCTTTTCATTATCTACATTTATTTTAAATATTCCACTAGCCCACATAATTTAATTAAGAGTGTAAAGATTTAAATATCTTAACGATTTATTTTAATGCTTGTTTTTGCTTTACCCGAAAATATGTCTTTTAATATTCGACTATTATCTATCCAATTTGCAATTGGCGTATTAAGTCTTGTTTTTATGTAAGAAAATGCGTTACTAAGATCGTCAAACCTTTTCGGCTCTTTTTCCAGTGCCTCCCTGACATGCTCTCTTACATTCCAAACTCCAACCGGAAGTGTATAGCCAGGATGTATTTCCCTAAATATAACTACTATTGCTTGTTTTTTCATTTTCTCTAAAAGTTCTGAAACAGCAAGTCTTGAAGCATAATACCCACCTCCTATCTCCGCATAAGTTTTTCTTCCTTCAAGGTATTCAAAAGAAGAATATATAGATATTTTATCGCTGTTTGTATTCCACGGTGTATTTGGAAACCACGCTTCGATGACTTCAAAACTCCAGCTTCCAGGTATCATAAGAATTATCCATCTATTGTCAAGTGCAACGTTCTCATATATTAGTATCGAATCAATGCTCTCATACTCTTTTGCATTATTTATTTTATTTTTTGAGATTGTATCATCAACTGCTGTTATACTCCACCTTGTAGGTACAAACTTCCTGTTTTTGCCTAATCCAAGAAGACCAGCCGAAAGTGCTTTCTGTATTTTCGATATTGGAATGCCTTTATTGTAAAGTTCTAGCATAGCTGTTGTGGATTTCATATCTATATCAGAATAAGCATTTTCTATATCTTTGTTTGAAGTTATGTTTCCACTTTCTATACTTTTCATTAAAGCGCTCGGTCCAAAAGGCTGTGAATTTTCATCAAAGATAAGTTTTAATTCTGGCTTTTTTGTAAACTCTATGTTTGCGTCTACATTCTTTTCGGCAAGTGCAAAGTCTCTTATAACCTCCTCCGCCCTTCCTTTTTCAATATTATGAACATTTGACTTATATAAGCCTCGCATAAGAAGAGTTCTGTATTCTATAATCTTTTGTATATCAAAGTTCCTCCACATTTCTGGCATAGAAAAGGCTTCTGTATTTCCATGAATAGGTGGAATCATAGGAGATATGAAAACATTTGGGTAACCATAACTTCCTATAAAGATGTCTGGTGGAGATGAACCGTTGATTTCGTTATTTTGTGGAAAATTATTTATAATGTCATCAATTCTTGTCTTATAATAATACTTCATTAATTTAGGGTCACGCATGTTAAGGTAGACTATATGGCTTCTTACTATACCAAAATCATTGATTTCCTGCACACTATTCTATTTTCTATTTTATTTTAAATCTAATATTATCTAATATAAACGAATATCATGATAATAGATATAAAGAATGCCCCGAAAAAGTTTAAAGTTCTTCTAATAAAAGAACTCGGCTATAAAACTGATGGATATTATGTAAAAGATAAGAATGGAAAAATACTTAGAGACAAATACACAAACGACAAAATAAAAATAGATAATATGATGATATTTCCTGGAAAAAACGGTCCATTAATTTTAGATGATAACGTATTTAGTGTTTTGGAATACGTAGAAGAATATGGTGATAGAGTTCTAAAACAGATAAAAGCACAAAATAATTCGCAATAACGAAAAGCTTTTAAATCTGTTCTGCGTAATATATTTGGTGCATTAAATGAGTGAAGAGGATTTTTATGATGACTGCGAAGGTTTGGAAAACCTATTAGATCTTTTTAAAGCAAGGCTTAATACTTTGCGCGAAGAATACGGTAGCAAGGATACCGATGAAAAACGCAAGAGCGAAATAGAACGCTTAATTCATATTTATACAGCGAGAATAGACAATCTTTATTCTGATAACTTTCCAGAGGATGTTGATTGATGATAATATGACCAAACTAAACGAAGATGTATATTTTGATGAAAAATCTATAAACAGAAAAGTAAAAGTGTATTTTGATAGAAAGTCATCAAAGAAATTTGCCGATCCATATACAGTTGTTATAGGAACAAGTGTTTTCGGTTGTAGTGCAGATGCTAACGCACCAAATGGCGTTGCTCAATATATAGGCGAATTGAAAGATCCTTATATAGATGGCTGGGATGATTTTAATGAAAAGAATAGACTAAAGTGGAAAGATGTTCCAGAAGGACTTAGAATTTGGATATTAAAAGAAATGGAGCATGAGTGATTATATGGAAGACGATTTGGAATTAAAAGATTTGGATTCATATATAGGAAGCGAGCATTATTATAAAGTTTTAACTGCGTTAGTCACAGATGGAGTCAATTATATAATGAAAAATGGATATTCGTGGTTTGTTACTGATGCTTTAAGTGTAATCAAAACAAAATTCAAAAACGAAGAATTTATAACTGTCGAATTAAAAGTGAATAAAGAGAAAAATACAGCAGATATGATAATCACAAATGGCAATGAAAAGGCACTTTACAAACAACATTACGATTATACAGACGCAAAAAGAGATTTGAAACTATTTTATGAAAATAACGTTTTGATGCTAAGTGGTGAATATTGAAAATATTATATTTTCATATCCTCTAAATTTTTAAAAGATTTATTAGCAATGATAGATCCTAATGTAAGATCTGCACTTTTATTCTCAACAATCTGAACCAATGTTTCAAAATTTTCGTTATTTTCTTCGCGTATAAGATTTTTTATATATATTTTATTATCTTCTAATTTTCTTTCAAGACTTTTAATTATATTTTTTCCTAATTCTTTATAATCTATGCCTGCATCGAAAAGAACATTAGAGAATAAATGCAAATTAATTGTATTTTGATTTTTTACGAAAAAGCCTATTTCATAAAAAGTGTCTTTATCATCTTTTAGATAAAAATATGGTGCCTGTCTTACTAAAATATAAGATTTAAAATTTCTCTCAATGTTGCCTATATTTAAAGCTTCTTCAATAGCGTTCTTAAATAATATTCTTAAAGATACCTCTTCTTCGGTTGTTTTTTCCATACTATTTCTTTTTTTATTTGATTTAAAAATAGTTCACACCTAAACAATCTATAAATGGCAATAAACTAAATCCATATCACATTTTTAATTCTTTTAATATTACTGATTTATCTACCTCGCAATCTTCCGCAATGTTTATAATATAGTTTAAAAGCCTGCTATTAGGTTTTAGCCATTCATTGTCATCTTTTTTTCTCTTGTCAAATAAAATAGATGTTAGTTCATCCTCATATTTATAATAATTCTTATCGAAAATGTCTTGTCTTCCTTCGTTTTTTATTATAAGATCTTCGATCTCATCCATCACATCTGATGCCATCCGTCTAAAAGGATTTTTCCCTATGTCCTTAAACGCCTCTCTATCTTTAAATGATTCTGGATAATCTTTTAGTTCCATTATATCACCATTTAATATAAATATTATTGAACCACTTTTGGTTCTTTTTCAGTGACCTTGTAAATTTTGTCTGTTTTATCTTTTAATATTCTTTTGGCTTCATCTTCATCAGTTGTTAAAAATCCTCCGCAATTCACGCAATAATATCCTAATCTAATATCTTCAAATTCAATGGTGTCATAAGACAACTCTCCATCTCCGTCTAAATCGCATTCAGAATGAGCCACTCCTACATATAGTAATCCATCTATTTTTTCCTTGCAATGTGGACACTTCATTTGATCACAATTTTATATATAAGATAACATTTAAAAAGAATTCTATAAAGTTATTAACTTAAAGTAAAATCATTGCCAAAATGTATCCTATAAATATATAACCACAAACTTGATATTGGTTGAAAAAATAGTGATTGAAAGATTTAAAAGTATTCCAATTAGTAATTATATTTAGTTTAGTTTTATTAAGTTTTTTAATTAATTTATATTCAAAAGGTGATACTATTAAAAATATTAGGATAACAATCAAAAACATTTCTACGAAAGGAATTTTACCAATATAAAATAATGCGCCTACAATTGTATATAGAAGTATGTTTTCAGCAAATATAGAAAATTTTGTCATTAAACTTATACTTTTATCAGACATGAATTTTTTAAAGCCTGATAAATGAGCCAATGGAGGAATATATAATAAAAAATTTCTCATAAATAATAAATATTATTTTCAATTTAAATAATATATATTTATATTTTAATGACGATTAAATGACTAAATTTCAAATAACTTTGAGACCAATAAAGTTTGACGACATTTATGTAGTTATTAGGTATGATGAAGATACACCAAAAAATAGAGATGTTACAAAGGAAGACATAGATAAATTATCATCGGCATATTACAACGCCTTAAACGGTGCCAAGAAAAAGCTAGGATTAAAAGATGAAGATGGGTGGTACGTCGTAGACGTAGAAAAAGTATCCTAATTACAGCAAAACACAACAAACAGAACCTTTTTAAATCTTTAATGCGTAATACTAAATTGTGATAAGATGTCAATGAATATTGTAAAAATCAAAGAAGATAGAAATAGTATTGTATCAGATCAACTAACAGATTTCTTTATCGATAGTGCTACAACAAGATTACGAACTGAAGATGATGAAATAGAATATGTTATCTATGATGCATATGCCTTGAAAGAACTAAAAAAAGAAATAGAAGACGGATCTGCGTTTGACGCAAACACAGATGAAAAGATGAAAAAAGACGCAAAAGAAACGGTAGAGAGATTACTAGAACTTTGCGAAGCGGAGCCTGATGGTTTTATATATTTAAGCGTTTATTAGATAAAGTTGATAATATGGAAAAATCTAAAAAAATATGTGATTTTGGAAGTGAATATAAATTAGTTTCAAGAGACATAGATGTTAAAGAAATACTCGAAATGCTTGGTCATCAAAGAGACGAATACGATGGATTATTTGTTAAAATGAATAATGGCGAATATAAAGAAGTATATGGGTATAATGGAGTTCCATTGAAAAATAACTATGCTTATTTAGTAAAACCAATTAAGCATAGGAAGAATGAGCAAAAATAGTTAATGAAATTTTATTACTTATTTAACGTCATAGAATTCAAAAGCATCTTTGAAAACAGGCGTACTTACGGATTTAAAACAAATTTAAAGTTGATTGATAGGTGGAGGAAAAAGTATTATTGTTGAATGATTTTACAAAACATTTTTAAATCTTTTTAATAAAATGTTAATTGTGATAAAATGTCAATGACGCCAGCAAAAGTTGTTGAAAGTCAAGATTTTGAAGTATCAGATGAATTAACAGATTTTTTTACCGATCATGCCAGTGATATACTGAGAAATAAAGAAGACGATATAGAATATGTTGTATATACTGTAGACGATTTGACAAAATTGAAAAAAGAAATTAAAAGTGGTGAATTCGATACAGAATTAAATAAAGAACTTAAAAAAGAAGCTATTGAATCAATAGACAACTTGGTAGAAATATGCAATGCTGACCGTATAGATGGTTTATATTTGAGTATTTACTGATTTTTTGTTTATGAGTTATAAAAGTCAAAAGCGTCCTTAAAAACTGGCGCACTTATATCTTTAAGGTTTTCTATTTCTGACTTATCACCAGTTACATATAAACTTTTTCCTACAAATATTCCTGCGCTTTCATAATCTTCTTGTATATCTCCACCTCCGCCTTCTGTAGATTGCCTCAAAAGAAGTGGCAAACATATAGATATTTGTTTAAATGAACCTTTTATGTAAACATTGTCGCTTTTATTTACCAAATATAAAGTTTTTTTGCTTTCAATTAAGTTTTGAATTTCCTTTCTTTTGAATAAATTTAGTGCTTTTTGAAAAATATTCCAGTTTTCATTCTTTTTTGTTTCCTCGTATAGCCCATTGAATTCTTTACTCTCATCATAATCTCCAAGTAAAACCAACTTATCTCCAGCCCAGCGATCCATTAATAAAGCAGTTATAAGTCCACTTTCATCTAAATTTGCTGTCCATGCCAAAAGTTTAGAACCGACTTCTGGCGCTAAGAACTCTTTCTTGTCTAAATTTATGCATTTGAAATATTGACCCATATTTACACCAAATATATTATAAAAAAATAAGTTTAAAAGGGTTTCGGTTAATTTTATTTGTTATATTTGACTGCAATAGAATATGTTCTTATGTGTTAGATAAAATTGAATAAAAATAAATAAATAAAATTTAGAAGAGATGCTAGTGACTTTATTCGTTAATCACTCGTCATCTTCTTCATTGCTTTCCTCGTCATCTTCTTTTTCTTCATCTTCCTCTTCTTCATCTAGGTCTTCCTCATCGAAGTCATCATCTTCATCTTTTGGCATTATATCACCAACTTTACCTTTTTATTTTGGTTTAAAATGTTATTTTAGACTTTTGCTTATTCCGTAGATAGTTTAGCTATAAAATTTCCAAGAGTTGTCCAAGGATGCCATTTTGCTTTGCTAAAACTTTTAAAATCATCAGAATATCTGATCTTTACTTCCTCTGGTTCTTCAGCGCCTGTTAAATCTACTTCATATATGTATTCTTCTTCGCCATCTAAATCACCAAGTTTTTCTATGCCATATCCTAGTTTTTCTTCTCCATTTCCATACTCGCTAAGCTTCTTCTTTTCATAATAAATGAAATTTGCTACAACGTAATCTGGGTAATCTCCCTGCCTAGAATTAGGTTCGGAATAATACCATTTGAAGAAATCATATAACTCTGGAATTACTGCATTAGGATGTGTATTATCTGAATAGTTACATATTTGAATGGCATTTCCTTCGTTTTTTATAAATCTTATTTGAGTTACTTCACTCATAATATTACCGATATATAATAATTGTTATATATTTAAATGCGTTTTGTTTTTTTTTTTCCAACGCTATAACACAATTTTATGGCAACCATAAATAAATTTGAAATTTTCTGATAAGCAAAATTTGTTCCTTTTTCTATCTTTTTGTTCCTTCTAACATAAGATCCTTTGGGTCAATACCATTCATCAAATCTCCGTTTATCGTCTTTAGTTCAGTGATTTGCTGTTTTAATGCTTTTATCTTTATAGCATTCTTAACCTTTGAAATTGCGTTTGAATTTATAATTGAAAGCTGTGCGTTTAAGTTATCCATATTCTTATTGTTCTCCTTTATCAAATCCATTATATACTTCTTGATAACTGTTGCTGAGTTTGAAAACTCTAATATCTTTACTCCTGTCATAATGGCGAGGTAATTATCATTTAGCTTTTTAGCCAACCCAACAACAAGATTAGTTATGGAATTAGTATAATCAATGAGTTCATCTGTTGAGAAAGCCTTTTCAAGGAGAAGTGGTATTATATGCACCTCATAATCCCATGAATTTCCTAACTTATTCCTTATACTTAATATGTTATCCATCAATATTGCAAGTTCGTTTATGTTTTCTACTTTATTTATCCAACTTTGTAGTACAAGTATATTGTAAGATTCTTTCTTTCCTTCTCCAAACCTTTGCTTGTAGTCATTTAACAACATATTTGCAATACTTTTCCTTGCATTTTCTGCGTTCTTGTCTGTATTAGCCTTTTCATCTTTCTTTAATACGTTGTAATGCATTACTAGGTCATTTACGCTCTTTGATTCATTTATAAGGTCATAAACTACCTTTTCTGCTAAATTCATATTTCCAAGCCTGCTATTATAACTAAGTATTAGTAAGCCAACTATCTCAACATATTTTTTATATTCGTTATTATTCTTTGACTTTCTTATAATAAGCTCGAATATGTTATTATGCATTATGTTCTTTTCATTTTCATTAACCATCTGATCTAGTTCAAGTCCAACTCCGGTATCAATATCCCCATTCATTTTTAATCCCTCATCGCGTTTTAATAGTCTAAATAAAATATTACATTTGCCTTTTAAAAAATAACAAGTTTATACTGATATTTATACTTTTGCTTTTTATCAATACCTCCACCTTTGGCTATGGAGTTTATGTTAATTTTCTTTACAAAAACTATTTAAATATGCTCTATTCATTAATTAATTGATAGATGATAATATGGTACTGGCATATAGAAGGCTTGTAGAAGATGAAGTAGATTGGTATACTCATGATCAAGGAGTAGCAGAAGTGCTTGGTAATAGACTCCAAACATCATATGACATGATAGAAGATGCTGTTAAAGACCAGCTCTATAATGAAGATATGTATGGATATTTAATAGATATAGCTAAAAAAGAGAAAGATAAACGACAGGCAAAAGAAAAGGTGGATGAAGAATTAAAAAAGATAATATTAGAAGCAGAAAGAGAGCTTATACGATTCCTTATTAAATCATAAATCAATAATTTTTATATTCTGTATCTAAAATTTCTTTCAATTTTTTGAAACTTAGCCTTTCATATCTTATTCCATCAGGCAATATCAATTCTGCGTTTCTGTTTCTGGTTTTTGAATTATAATAAAGTCTTACTGTGAAGCCCTTACTGTTTTTATATTCCCAGACGTAATAACTATCACTTATTTTAGTTCCAGTTTTCCCCTCCAAGAATGGTTTATTTATTACCTGTGGAAATCCTTTACTAAGCAAATAACGGTTTATATCAAATCTCATAATTTAATATAGAGAGTAAGCCTTTAAAAACGTTTATTTTGAGAATTTAGCGAAACTTATTCCAAAGAACGCTGAATCATCAAAATATAAATCATCTTCGTATGAAAGAGATGTATATTCATATTCTAATAAGTTTATACCTAATTCCTTTCCAACTTCTTTCATTCTATTTTTCATTTTTATCTCTACCAATTCTTTTGAGAAATGTTTATATTTTTCTTCAAAAGCGTATTTACATGCGTCATTCCACCATTCATAATAATATATATATTTAGGAGTTTCTATAACATAAACCAAATCTTTATCTGGGTCTGCATATTTTTCTGGTAGAATTTTAGTTTCTTTTATTTCATGATCTAGTGATCTATCTGGTCTTTTTATATGTTCCATTCTAATTTTATCTGAAACAAACATTTTAGCACTTCTTTATTGGTTAACTTCTTTATTGCGTCTGCCTTCTATTTGCTTCTTCTTTTCAAATATGCCTAAATGCTTTGCACAGCTTATGCAATAATAAACTTTTCTTGTTTCAGAAAATCTAACATCGTTGCTTGAGTGCAGATCTGTTGAAAAATTTATTCTTTTTTCAAATACTACTGCCTTACTTCTAGGTATTTTTCTTCCGCAGTTGTCGCATGTTACAAGTGGTTCTTTTCCTCTCACACATCTCACCATTTAATAATACAAATTACGATTTTAAATGTTTTATTTCTTTTTAAAACAAATAAAATTTCATATAATTGATTTATATGGTAACAAGTGCAATACAAAAAATGGCTAATAAATATGCAAAGCGTGAATTTGGAGAAGACCTACTTTCTACACTATATCTTGGAAAAGACAACGGAATGAAAGGATACAATATTTATGAGTTTAAGGTATTTTTGAAAGATAATAAAGAATATTATCTAAACATCATAGAGATACAAAATGGAAATAAAAAGGAGTTCGTTTATGACTTAACTCCTAAAGACTGATTTTTACTTTTTTTATGCAGTAAATAAGAAATTACAGATATCAAAATAGCAGATGCTATCACAAAAAATATAAAATATTCTTTAAAGTTTATAGGATTTGTTATGAATCCGAAAATATATGGCAGAAAAATATAATAGAATATAAGATATATCGGAATTAAAGCTAAAAATAATATTTCTGCAAAAACAAGTTCCTTGCTATGCATTAAAAATTCTTTAGTTTTTTCTGAAGTATATTCTAGATTATCTGCATTTTTGAGTATATCCTTGTATGAATTAAGCATTCCTTTTTGGTGTGTTAGAAGTTTTTCTCTGCTATACAATCTGTTGCTCATATAATATATTATAAGCATATAAATTAATGATATTGCGAATAGTATTATGAATTGAATATATGCGACTATTATCATGCTATCATTTCAAATGAGTGAGTGGAGCGTAAAAGCCGACAGATTTAATCCTCGTACGTTCGCTCCACTCAATAATATTATATAATTAAGATATTTAAATGTTTCGGTTAAAACCCATTTTCTTAAATAATAATAAGAGGAATAACCATTTCATCTTCTGACAAGCCCGAATGAATTCCGATAGGTCTTTTATTGCGTTGATTTATATTAGGATAAGAATAGTCTAATGCAACATTATTTTTTGCTAATAAAATATGCGTACCAAATCTATATCTGATCTTTTCGTCTATTTTCTTTTTGCCGAATATACCTGTGCTTATTACAGTGTCACTCTCTTCCAGTATAGCGTACTTTGAGTATTTTTCAGCAACATATTTTCTAAGATCATTTTCATATTTAGGAATTACATTCATAAACATTATTCTAGCATCACCCCAAGGAGGACCATAAAGATAATTCATTATCTTGCTCTTACTATCTATAATTAGCCATTTATTTACTTTTGTATGACCATGGTCTGCGGTGATAATAAGATTGTAATCGCTTTTTTCGAGCGTTGGTAAAAGGATGTTTTCGAGTTCGTTTAATAAAAGTGCTGTTGCATTTATTGAAGCCTCTGAAATGGGTCCATACTCATGTTCTATTGAATCAATTAAGAAATGATAAACATATATAAAATCATATTCATCTTTAACGACTTCATTTTTTAATTTCAGTATCATATCTGATTGCATAGTGTATTTGTCTATTCTTATTTTGTTATTACCGTTGCATTGTGGTTTTTCAATAGATTTATCAAAAAGAAGCATAACGTTTCTGTTTTCTGCCATTTTTAATAAAAGTTTTGCTTCAGGAATTATATTTCGTATACCAAGATGATCAAATTTAAATTTTTCATTTAATGCTAACGAATCTCTATATGGCGCAACAACACTTCCGAGTTCTTTGGAATACACGTGCCATCCAACTATTCCATGTTCAGACGGAGTAAGACCTGTTTCGATGGATGCGAGAGCCACAGCAGTTGTAGATGGAAAAACAGTACTTATTTTCTCAATTTTGTAATTTTTTATAAAATCTATCTTTCTTTCACTTAAAGCCTTGCTTAAAAGATTATATCCCAACCCATCTATAAGCATAAGTATTTTCTTTTTCTTTTCACCTATTTTTCCTTTATTTGCTATCTCTTTTATTATTGATAGATTGCTGTTCTTATAATTTGGAAGTGTAAAATTGTTTTCTTTTACTTCGGAGATAAAATCATTCATAATTATACCATTATATTTTAGTATGACAAAATTTAAATACCTTTTTATTCTTGCAATCTGCTATTTAAAAAGCAATAGATCTGATTACTTATTTCATGCCTTGAAAATGACTTTTTTCTGTTGTTCCATAAGGAGTTTGAGACTTACTTTCAAGCCTTTCAAAAATTATATGTATAACACCTTCTTTTGGCTTTAAGATAATCTCTTTATCTCCAAGATTTTTAACACTTACAAAAAGTCGTCCTTTATATCCAGCATCGACTACTGCAAATATTCCAATAAGCCCATTTCTTGAATATCGGCTTCGAAGATACATTAGTCCGATTATATCATCTGGCATTTCTAACTCTTCGATCGTTTTCAATTGATAAAACTCTCCAGGCTTTATTATAAACTCATCTACTTCTTTAAAATCGTTTCCATCTGGAACAAATACAGATAGGTCATAGCCGTTACTTGTAAGATGGCTATTATCAAATGGATTTATCTTTAGTCTTCCAGATTTAATTTCATCTAATATATTTTTATCTGAAAGCATATAACCAAGAATAATATAAATAAGAAACCTTTAAAATTTAATTATTTTGTTATAAACTTACTTTTTCACACCAAGCAAAAAACAATGTTCTTTCTGGATCTGGCTCATCTTTTTTTTCGGTCAAATATTTATAATAATCCCACTCAAATAGTCCTGGAAGATAAGGATATTCACTATGTCCATGACCAAGACTTAAATAATAGCCTAATTTACTTTTGCATAAGTATATTTTTGATTTTGGTTCTTTTCTTTCTGTATTTTTAAATTCGCCTATCTTTTTCATTTTTATTTTTATAAGTCCATCAAAAAAATTAAAACTCTTCATAAGAATATCTTTAGGAAATAAGCCTTCACTTTTAAGTTTGTCTATTTCTTTTTCGTTTAGATACTTATAAAGCTCGTATTTATTTCCGTTTATTGAACAATAATATTTCTCATCATCTGTATTTGATTGTCGCATTTATTTCACCATTCAAAATTTCCTTTCCATAATTTTTAACGGTTATTGTCAGGATTGAAGGAATTGTTTGACCGCTTATTTGCTTGATTCCGTTAAGTCCGTTCATAACAAGGTTTTCCCTCGTATTGCTTCCAAGATATTCTATGTTAAAAGAAACTTGTGCATCTGCATTTTGAGGAAAATTGAATGTCATATTTATAGTCCCAGCTTGACCTATCAATATTCTATATTGATCGTATTGTGTCATATTAGCAAACACTCCATTTCCAATTTCTCCATAAAGGTTCGCTGGGTATAAATTAGTAACTTTAAAGTTGTATTCGCTTATATTATTTTGATAGTTCGTTTGCACTTGCTGGTTATATTGTTCGTTGCTATTCATAGCAGATATAAATAGCATAAATGCAATGAAAACTGAAATAGCAACTAATATAACAATAGCAAACTTACCAGCCGGACCAATTTCATTTGCATTTTTCATATTTCTTCTAATTTTCTTTATACTACGTTTACTTTTCATAATAATATATGAAATTTATTGATTTAAATTTTAAATCGTATAAGATACTTATCTATTGATTTCTTGATAAAAAAATTCAAAAATGGAATAACTCTCCAATATATTAAAGAAAAAACAGACTATATTTCAGTCTGCTTAACTACAAAAGCAGGATTTTCATACGATCCTAATGATAAAATAGGTTTAACTCACCTCTATGAGCATATATTTGTTTCAATGCTTGAAAATTTATATAATTATGGTAAATACACAGAAAAATTAGGTTTCTATCAAAATGCAGATACATCAAACACACTAATGAATGTTTATTTTGAAACTTATAAAAGTATGATTCCAGATATATTACTTGGAATTAAAAAACAAGTAGAGAACTTTTCTCTTATTGGAAAAGTATTTAATGTTGAAAAAGACGCAGTTAAAAACGAAGTATCTAAAAGAAACTTAGATTATGACGAACTTATAGAAAATTATATAAGTAAATTATTTTTATTAGACAGAAATCGCAGAGTGCAGACCGTTAAAACAACTACGAAATTAAATATAAATGATTTATTAAAATTTCATAGTTTCATATTTTCAAAGAATAATGTTGTTTTGACTATCTACGGAAGACTTTCAAAAAAATTAGAGAAGGAAGTTAATAGCATAGTTTCAAGCATATCTTTAAACAACAGAAAAGAAATAGAAGACTATAAAAACGATACTAATCCGTTAAAATTTAATAGAAGAAAAGTAGGAATTATAGCATTTAGAGTCCCAAAACCAAACTTTAAAGATTATCTCTCTGAACAAATATATAAAAATATAATGACTAGATTTGATGATTCTTTGCTATACAAGTTTATAAGAGAGGAAGAAAAAGCTACTTATGCTATTACTTATGATGGAATTGATGGAATAAATGAAAGGCTTTTTTACTTTTATTTTATTGGAAATCCTAAAAATGTAAAAAATGTTAAAAAGAATATAGATTTTCGTGGCAATTTCTTTAAGCAAACAAAAAAGTTGTTTAACTTGGGTAAAAGAAGGACAATTATAGAATTTATTAAATCTGCTGAAGCCCAAACTGACTTTACAGAAGATATTGCATACTATTATGCTACTTTTGGTGTTAGTTTAGATAAAAAGTCTTTAATTAAAGAAATAGAAAAGCTCAAATATTCATATTATAAAAAATGGCTGAAAAGAATATATGCAAACACATATGTTTTATAAATTTTCTCTTAAACGAAAAATAAACCTGCTAATAATAGCAGGTTTAAATACAAAAAGTTTCACTTTCCTGCCTTGCTCTTCCTTGCCATCTTTGCCCTAGCTACATAACCTTCGCTGTCAACAAAGTAGATGTAGCCTTTCTCCCTCTCAATCTTCTCTGTTCCTACTTTTGCCTTCTTGCCGGTCTTATTGCTCTTCATTGGATTCTGCCAGACGTATCCATCTGAACCCAGATAATAGAGAAATCCGGTCTTTCTTTCAATTTTCTCCTTCGATACTTTTTCTCCTGATTTAGCCATATTTATCACAAATATTTATATATTTTTATGCTTTAAAAATAAATTTCGAGGAAAAATTTGTTTTAGTCGCATTTTGGACAGGTTTCATAATCCAAGTGCTATTGCTCTTCTGTATAACTCACAATTATCGGATTAATAACTGTTATTGTATCTTGTGTAATTATGCCAGGATCATAAAATACTAAAGTGTATTGCCCTGCTGATAAGACATTATTAATAGTAGCTCCTTGTGTATCTCCATAATAATATTGTGATGAAGTTATACTACTCGGATTTTGTGTAAAGGCACCATATTGAACTGGAGTAAGTATCGCCACTTCTACCTTGCCTTGTGAAACATATGAACCTGTTATGTTTATTGAGTAGCTTCCTTGTGGAATTGAAAAACTAACATATTCATAAGATCCTGGATTTATAGAGAAAACTTGACCATTAGAAAACAGGGTATTTTTATAAACCTGTGGTGGTGGTACAGTAGTGTAGCCCGGAGAAGAGCTCATTTGATGTTGCTGACTTGCGTCATTCATCATTGCAAAAATAATAAATCCTGCAATTATAACTAATGCAACAATAGTAGTAGCTATCCATCCAATATTTGGTTTAGATCTATTTGAGTCATCCGCGTTTGATTTAGCCATATTTATCAATAATATGCATATATTTATGGTTTAAAAATATTTTAGCTGAAACGTATAATTTTAAACATCTTTAATAAAAGTTAGATTATGACTGATAAACTTTTTACTCTAATTCCGACTAACAAATCCATAATAGATGAAACAGGAGACAACGCTGGTTATAATTATTATAAAATAAAACTGAATAAAAATTTAAAAATGTTGTTAAAAAAGATTTCTATTCAGGTAGAAAATAAAGCCAAAGTTAAAAAATATGACTTTTTGGCAATTCCAAATTTCAATTCCTCTCAAGAATATTTTATAAGACCGATTAAAATAAGCAATAATTTAGAACTGATAGATGAAATGCACGTATTGAAAAATTATGCGACTAATAATGAGAGAATAAATAGATATTACTTTTACGATGATGAGAGCGAAAAAGACATAGATACAATATTAGCATCTTTAGGCTATCAATATTATAAAAATAAACTTGCTTTAGGTGTATTTGCAAGTGAATCTGGTGTAGCCTATTTCAAGCCTTTAGTAAAGAAAAAACTTATAATCCCTTCAAGGTTCAAACCATTTTTAGAAGAAATAGAGTTGAATTCTTGGAGAATAAATATACTATTGAAATTATCAGATAGTTTTAAAAACGAATACGGTGCCAATTATAAAGGGAGTCTAGGAATAAGAAGCTTTTTATTTAATCGTTTTGTAGAAAGGCTAATTGACCTCCACCTTCTTTATAAGAAGGAAGGTTGGGTATATGATGTATATAGGCTATTTAACTTTGACGATGACAGAAACAGATACTTTATATATGAAACTATGAAACTTCCAGAAATAAACAACGATACTTTAAAGCCTATTCTGGAAAAAGTAAAAATAGATTTGCAAATTCGCAGAGAAGAGTTTGAAAGGCTTTATTCTGACTTGTTAGATCACTATATATCAAACAGATATGAGGAATTTATAAAAAACGAAGAATCATTAAAGCCAATTTTATTAAAGTTCCTTGGTTTAGACTATAAATAAACAACTAAACAAAATGCCTGTGAAATGCGACAAAATATATAATTAAACAAATAGTTTTTACATCCAGAACAAAAAGTTGATGTTTAATATCTCTCATAAATACTTTTTACAGAATTTCCAAGCAATGTGTTATATATTATGTTTTTAATATCATTATTAGTTAGACGCTTAAACCTGTCGGCTTCACGATTTGCTATATTTGTAAATATGTATTTTACTTGAACCTTATTTGGAGAAAGAACTTTTACTGTAAATTTCATAATAGTTTCATCAAATAATTTAGCTGGGTATAACTTAATTTTTCCTTCTTCTGACTTTGGAAATATATCCTCATCGAATTCAATTATTGCATTAAACTTTTTTTCATCTATCATATAATTTTGATAAATTTTTTAAGTTTAAATTAGTATTCGCCTCTAAATTTTCTTTTAACGTGTTCTTTGAATGGTTCAAAGAATTTTGTTTTGTATAAAAGATAAAGTATAATTAGTATGACTATTATAGAAAGCCAATATACAACGCCCTCTTTTTTGCCAAAAGATAGATTAACAGTTAAACTCTGCTTTGGAATTAGGAAAGTATAGTTAGAATTCTGACCTAATGTTTCTGGATTTGTGAAATTAAGCAGAATTGAATATTGAGAAAACGTTGGTGCAGTTACATATATTGTGTTTCCGCTTGCCGTAAGTGATGTAGTTGTTGAATTAGGATTATATTTGATGTAAAATGTTGATCCGACATTTAAGTTGGCTTTTGTTTGACCACTCTTTGATGAAACAAGTGTATATCCGCCGTTAGTAAAACTTACTTCAACATTTTCATTTATCGAACTATTAAGAGGATATAAAAATGTTTGGTAGGCGTTCGGATAAACACTTATTCTATATGTGTTGTTTCCTTCGTATGATGACTGGTAGAAAAGCATTGTATAAACTTTTGTTGGATAGAGCGTTGTCGAGAAGCAAAAATCAAGTTTGCATTCGTCTAATAATAATTCATTGTAATCTTTTGATATGTTGAAAGATGCACCGCTATTTTCTATTGTTAACGTAGCTTCTGGAGTTGAAAAATTATATATATGCTTATTATATTCAGTGAGTGGCTCTGTTTCTGGCGAAGAATATGATTCTGGGTATATTACAGAATAGTTTCCGTTAAAGTTAATTCCTGACAGCCCTCCTATGCTTGGTCCAGAACTGGATCCAGCCTCACCATAATATGTTCTATTGTATGTGGATGAATTTTCTAAAATGTTATAGAAAAGTTTTTTAGTGGTCGGAGTGAAGTTTTCCCATGTAGTGTTAAAGTTCAATTGCTGACTATCTACTAATATGTAGTTTATTCCACTATAATTACCTGAAGTGCAAGGCGTCCAATTTGCAACATATCCGCTTGCTGTTGGAACATGACTCAATGCAGTTTGCCAAAGTCCAACCTTAGTGCATAATTCTTGCGAAGGCTCTATATAATAAAAATACATGTTTTGCGAGTATAGAAGAGGGTTCAATAGGTTATAATCTTTTTCAAACATGGTTTGATTTGGAGTTAATACGTATGATGTCTGCGGTATCACGCACACATTACCTATTTTCGTATATGGGCAACCATCTAAATAATATTCTTCAGTCATGTGTTCATTTTGCAGGAATTGAAATGGCGCTGAATTAAATAATTGAGTTTTGTTAATTAAACCAAAATGATATGAAGCTAAAGTACTTGCGCCTTCTAATATCATAGTTTCCATTCCGCTTAATCCTTGAAAACTAGAGAATATTCCTCCATCTCCGGTGTATGTTAAACCAGATTTATAAGTAGAATAGACGCTCTTATATTCATTATCATCCGCTATTGTCAAATATGTCGGATAATATGCTGTCGCCTCGCTGTATATATCAGGATAAACCCATGTCGGTCCGAACATATATACTTTGCTAGTTATATTTCCATTTTCAACTGCTGTTGTGTTTAAAAATGATGCGTCAAAGCTTTCTAACAAAGTTTCATTTGGCGAATAAATTTGAAAATCTGTGCCAGGTGGTATTGTAACATATGAAAATGAAGGCTTTGATGGTATAGAAGATCTATATAATACAAAACTATAATTCAAAGACGTTGGCAATCCGTTGTTATTCGTTTTAAACATTGACATTGCACTCATATTTGTGCTTACGTTAATATATGAAGTCTGATTAGTAGTGTAATCAAAAGTTTTTGATGTGAAGAATTGCTTAGATGAATTATATGATTGCTTTGTTGAAACTGAACTCGTATAGCACGTAATAGTTTTGCTATATGTTTTATTATCTTCTGTATATGTTATTGTTTTTTGGTATTGACCGTGAGTTATATTAAATTGAGGCTGATCAAAATAAGTATTAAATTCATAAAAATTCATTGTATATGAATATTTGCTTTCTAGAGAAGCGAATAGTTGCTTTAAAGCGATTGGATTTTTTATAGAATTTACAGAAATATTAAACTCTAAAAGAGTTTGGTTTGTGAAATTTGTATGAGTTGAATTTTCATATGCTATCGATCCGTTTATATATTTTGCACCATATGTTATATTGTTTATATCAAAATTTATATTGCTTGGTGTAGCTTGTATTATGGAAGGTCCATAATAACTTCCGTTTTTAATATTTTGATAATAGTTTTCAGGATAAAGTCTATTTGAGAACATTATGTTGTAAAATTGATTTTTAATATTTTCCTCTTCTTGTTGTGTTGCACTGCCAAATCCTATTCCGCCATTGCAAGAATCAGCATATTCTATCGGTCCGCTACTTAAAGTACCATAAAATGGAGATTCGCTTGTAGATATATTATAATATGAATAATCATTTATTTTATTTTGAACGGCTACATCCAAAGTTATATTTTTATATGTTCCAGACGATATATTTATACCGTTTTTCTCAAGTAATGTGGTGTTTTGATTTTTAATATAATTTATTGGGATTAACAATTGCGAATAATTTAATTGCTTTTCCGCTTCATATCCTGACGGAATAATGCCAGGATATACTCCTAGCAAAGCAATATTGTTTTGAATCAATTCTGGTCCTTCATAATTTGGAAATATTTGACTATTTTTTATTCCATATAATAAAGAATAATACAAAAATTGAGGATTGTCATATTTTGTGGTTAAAAGAAAATAGTCTAAGGAGTTTATATACTTGTAATAATCTATAAAATAAGGCAATGATAAATCAGTTGAATTACCTAGACAAGAAACATATTTAATGCTAAATTTATTTTGATTGGTTGATGGCGTTAAAAGTATGATATCTGTTGAAGCATTTGATGGAGTTGTGCAAACATTGCTGTAATTCGCATATGTTGAATAAAATAATTTGCTAAATATATCTTTTGGTGTTGTAAGTACCGCCAGAGAACTTAAATAATTATTTATTTCTGTATTTATAGAGTTGTTTGTTGCGTTTGGTTCAATTTCATTAAGTTCGGATTCACTTACATTATATTTAGACAAAAGCGTTCCATTTGCGATAAATGTTTCATTTTTTAGTTCACATAGCGTTATAAAGAATCTATAAACTGTTGAATTTCCGGTATAATTTCCATCACAAAATATAGTATCTTTCATATTATTTAAGAATGATTGCGGGTATACCGTCTTGCCAAGGAAGAAAGCGGTTCCAGTAGACGAGTTTGAATAGTTAAAATTTGATTCGTAGTAATAGTATGGATAATAAACGTCGTACATTGAAGTTCCATTCTCATAAAAACGAAAATAATATGAAGGGCGTTGAGGCATATTTATAGTTATATAATGAACAGAACTATTAGATAACCAATTTTCAATATTCTGATTGCTGTAATTAATATTTATACTCATGGCTCCAGAAATTGAAGCAAGAAAAGCGAAAATGACTACCAATTCTAAAATTATTACTTTCATTTATTTCTATATTTATAATTAGTTATTGATTTTAAAAGTCTAATCCCACACGTTGTTTGAAAGCATTTCTCCATATGTCGAATAGTTTATTATGTCCATTAGTGTGTCTTTTAAGGATTCATCTTTTACTTTTTGTTCAGCCTTGTTCGTTGAAAGGTTTTTATACCTTGCTATTTTATCTCCAAGTCTTACAATAATTCCTATCATTCCAAACTTTAGTATGTTTTCTGAGCCATAATCATTATTTTTTGAAACGCCGAGATTAAAAGATTCATCTAATATAGAATCTATGCTTGTTTTGTTTAATTCCAATATCTTAAATAATGCTGTATTTTTAACTTTATCGAAAACTGGTTTTACATCTATCGGGTCTATAACTCCTATCAAAATCTTTCTGAACGCTAATTGCAAAATTTTATCGCATTTATCAAAGTCTAATATTAAAGAATTATCAATATCATTATGAAGGTACTTATTAAAGTTATTAGACCAAGACATTTTATCAATTATTTTATTTTCTTTTACAATTTAAAATTAAATAATTAAGTTGAAATAGATGGAAGCAATAGAGGAAGCGTTATTATTCTTATTTAGTGCTATTGTAGTAGTTGTTTTACTATATTATGGGTTACAGTATAGTGAAGCAAATAATATGAATTCACAAATATCAATAATAAAAAATCTACTTAGTACCTCTGTTAAAATAGTGCCAAATATAGGTAATATAAGTATTATAAATTCTCAAAATCCTATTCAGCTTAATGCTTTCATTAGTGAGCAATATATTTCAGGCAATTCTATTTTGACTTATAACGAATCCTATAAAGACGTAGTTTTATCTTCCTCTACTATATTAAATTTAACTTATAATGACCCTGTATCTGTTTATATAGAATTTTCATATCCAGAAAATGGCGAAAATGTTTTCAGCTACTATTATAGATACCCAATAAATTACCTAAATATCAAAAACTTATATTCTGGAACCGCTATATATATAAATAGTAATTTAGCAAAATTATCAATTTACTCTAATCTTTTACCGTTAAATTCTTCTAATAATAATGTTACTCTAATTTCAAAGTATTTTTATTATTCCTATCAAATTTTAACAAACGGGTATGGAAAGATATATAATATAACTTTGCCTATAAATATCTCAACAAGAAGCATATATGTTTATACTAATAACGGAATTTCAACAAATCCTGTGACAAACTCAATGGTTGAAATAAATGGAGTTGAAACATTATATTCAAAAAATAATGGTCAAGTATCGTTTGACTACTCTGGAAATACGATAAAATTAAATATATGCTATAATGGTTGCAATAATTCGTTTTATCCTTCAATTAGTGGCTTGTATAATCTGACGCTTAACAACAAATTTACAATTTATGAAAAATATCCTACGTATATTTACACATTGCTTTATGAAAATAGAGCTAGCAATTTATATACTGTTGTTCCAGGATCATTGAGTTTTAAAAATGCAAACAATAATGCAAGCTATTATATACAAACACCAGCAAATTACTCATTGAATCTTCTTAGTGGAGGATATTATAATGTTTTTGGTTATACTATTTATAATAAAACATATACACAGATGAGTGGAGTTCCTGTTTTTTCTAATTACTCGTTTATTTGCGTTCCAATTATTCCTGGTGTTTTAGTAGAAACAAACTATACATGCCCTAACGCATTGATTAAGATTGCTCCACCAAGACCTGTAATACACTGGATAAATACTACATTCAATGAAATTGGATTACCTCAAGGTAGTTATTGGAATGTTACATATGGCGGAATTACAATATCTTCACTAAGCAATACAATAGTTTTTAACTATTATATAAATAATCAAAGCACTGCTAATTTTATAGTTCCAAATCAAAAGGAATACGGTACATTATTTCTGTCCCATCCAACAAAAGGAACTCTTGTTGCAGGATTAAGCAAAACAATCATATTTACACTTCCAAATATAACTTTTGAAGAATTTGGATTGCCAGCAAATGAATTGTGGAACGTGACTTATAATGCTACATTAAAATCTTCTCGAACACAGTATATTAACTTCTCTAACGAAAACACTACGAACTTCAATTTTACAGTTGGAAGTCCAATACTTATAAATTCTACTGCTGGATATTTTGCAAATATAACGAAAGGAACCATAGGATATGATCAAAGTTTGCAAAAAATAAATTTTACAGAGAAGTTCTACTTAAACGAGACTTCAATACCATTATCTGGTGGCAAAGTTTCACCTGGGTCTGGTTGGTATAATGCAAATTCTATTATAAACATAAGTGAAATTCCAAACGATTATTACGTATTTAAAGAATGGCAAGGATATGGAAATGGAAACTATACAGGAACAAATTCTATTGCTAAAATAATACTAAAAAGTCCATTAGTTGAAAACGCAATTTACTATTCTCCCGCATATATAACATTTTATGCTAATCAAACAATATTAAATTCGACAGCAAACGTTTTAGATGTTAATAGCGCAAATTATATTTATAATAATCCTATTGCAAAACTTGAATTCTCTTATAATTCATTAGTTACTTATAATTATGCTAATACCATCGTATACAATAAAGGGTTTGAACAAGTCTTTTCATCATTAAATGGTTGTGGTCAGACGACAGAAAGCGGTTCATTTTATGCTACTCAAAACTGCTCGATCGCTGGTAATTATATAACAGTAAAAGCGGTTTCATTTAAAGAAGTTGGTTTGCAAAGCAATACAATCTGGAATGTTAACTTTAATAATCAAATCGAATCTTCAAACACACCTTATGTGAATTACACATATGCACAAATTACAAACTCTAGCTTCAAAATTGGTAGTCCGATATATGCTTCAAATACTATAAGATATGTTGCAAATCCTTCTAATGGAATTATAGCCACAAATCAAATAAATCAAACTATAGATTTTATAGAACAATTCTACTTTAATGAGTTTGCTACACCAACAAATGGTGCTTCTAAATTATCGCCAGGATCTGGATGGTATAATGCTGGTGCCACTTTAACTATAGGTGAAACACCAAATACAAGTTATGCTTTTGTTGGATGGAATGGAACAGGAAGTGGAAGTTATACTGGTAATGCTATAAACGCTAATATAGTAATGAATTCAGCAATTACAGAAAACGCTGTTTATAATTACGTTCCTCCTACTGTTTATTTGAGTGAAACAAACTCAACAATAGATGTTGGACAAATATCTGATTTATATGCTGTTGTAACAGGCGGAACACCACCATATTCGTATGCGTGGTATAATGCAACTACAAGTACTCCACAACTTATCGCAGGAGCAACGACTAATAGTTTGATCATAAAAGGCACGACAACAGGTGTTTTCAAATATTTTGTAAATGTCACTGATAGCCATCCAGTAACTGTTAAGTCTAATACTATTAGTTTAATTGTAAATCCACCTTTAATGGCAAATCCAATAACTCCGTCAAATGTTGTTATAAATTCTGGTCAATCTGTTACATTAACTGCAAATCCGTCGGGAGGAACAACACCATATAGTTATCAATGGTATTATGGTAGTTCTTCAAGTACCTGCACCACGTCAATAAGTGGGGCAACTGGCTCTACTTATACTGCAAGCCCAACAACATCTACTTATTATTGTTATAGAGTAACAGATAGTGCATCAACTCCAGAGACAAACATATCAGCGAGTGATTTGGTTACTGTTTATATTATTTACTATGTTCCAATAACTATAACGAATTCGCAGAACACGGCAACTCCTGCGCCATTTCAGCAAATGATCCCCGTAAATTCATTAGCATATAAGCAGTATGAGGCTGGTGGCTTGACGAATGTTGCTTTTTACAATGCATCGGGAACGCAACTTGATTCATGGCTCGAAAGTGGTAATAGCAATACAAGCACAAACACAGTGTATTGGGTCAAGATACCAAACGGAATACCAGCAAGTTCAAGCATCACAATTTACATGCGCTTCTACCAGCCACTGTCAAACATGCAGTTTAATTCAAATAACGATGGCGAAGCACCGCAACTAAGCTCTACCTATGGGGAGTATGATGATGGGGCGAGCGTGTTTCCGTATTATCAGAGATGGGGTGGCTTAAGTGGATTGCCTGGTGGCTGGTCTGAACTCAATAGTGGAACTGGTATATATTTTGCTCAAACTTATACTGAGATTGCACCTGGCAGTTCAGGAAGTTGGTATGGCATATATTTAAATTCACTACCATCTTCGTTATCCTCGACTACAACAGTATGGGAATTTTATGGTAATATGTATAATTCTGTTGTTGCTGGTATCTCTGTAGGTACAGCTGGAGGCGAGCATAATAGTTTTGGTGGTTATGCATTTTCTGAAGGAAACAATAATAATCCAAATTTGATGTATTTAATGAATGGCGGAAATCAGTTTTATGCTTCAACAGGTTACTATGATGCAAATAACAATAAAGTCTATACTATGCAAATGGATTCTGCTACAAGCTTACAGATGTTTATAAACTATAGCCAAATATATTCGACAACATCAGCAAGTTCAGAAAGTCTATCTACATTCGATATTTATCCAAGCAACAATGGTGGAAGCAACCCATCTAACCCAATTTATATTTATTGGTTACGCACACACGCTCTTCCGCCAAATGGAGTTATGCCAAGTGTAAGCTTTGGATCTGTCCAATAATTTTAAAAAGAATTATATAAAGTTTTAGTATGAAGAAACTTCAAACAGCACTTGAAACTCTTATTATAATGTCATTTGTGGTAATTATAGCTATAAGTTTTGGTGTGTTTTATTTCGGTTATGTTAATAAAGGAATTCAAACTCAATCAATCAGTGATCCAAACTACATTCAATCTTTTTATCCGTTAAACTCTAGTTCAGACTTATTAAGTTCTAGTCAGCCATTGGTTAATAATTTCAATATAACTTTTGCTTTCACAATTAACGGAATTAAAGAAAATGAACCTATAATTTATATAATAGGCAAAAAATTTACAAATCAGTATGGAACAGAAACATACCAAATAAATATCGTTGGAACGCCAGCCTATAATCCATTTATAAATGCAAATTACACTATATGCAATCTTAATTATAAAAATAATTCAAAAATATATTCTATAATTATAAATCAAAAATGCTAAAATAGTTTTGGTTCTGGAATAGTTCCAGTACTCTTAAATCTATTGAAATCCTCTATAAATTCATTAGGATTTACACTGTTTTGCGTCTCTACTAAAAGAAAACTTCTTATGCTGTTAATTTCCATATATATATCCTTGTATGCTTTCCAATATGTTAACGGATATATTATTTTTCCTTTTTCGTCATATACATATTCTATCTCTAAGTCTTTGTTGTGGATGTATACATATTCTTTTAGTAATTCAGAATTAAGTATCATTAACAGAAGTTGATCTGGTTTATAGCCACCTTCCACATTTTTTTCAATTCTTAAATTACACTTTTCTATAAATTTATTATAAACATCATATGAGATATATCTATCTCCGCCCTCTGCAAATTTTGTATCATAAACCAATGTGTATTCTTTCTTTTTACCGAAACCTGTGCTTGTTTTTTCTTTTATTCTCATGCTAGTTAAGTTTTTATATAGCAATCTTTCGTTCTCATCATCATACCCATAAATTTCATCCACAGAAGCTAGATATCTTATATGCGTTGTTGGGTCTAGTACGACAAAAAGTAGGTAGGATAAATTTGAAAGTCTGTCTTTAGATATTTCTAAAGACCTCGCTTGGAACTTAGAAATAAACGAAGAAGGACTTGTAGCATGGAAAGTAAATAATGTTTTTTCACCTGAAGAAATAACTGAAAACAAAGCATCTACTAAATCTTTATCGAACTTCACTTCTCCTATTATCATGAAGTCCGGTCTGAACATTAAAGAAGCATTTATTAAGGCTGTTTGTTGCTTGGCATCTGTAACTTGTATTTGCCTTGTCCAACTTTTTTGGTATAATTGAAGTTCTGGAGTTGTTTCTATCGAGAAGACTCTTGCATTTTGCGGAATGAATAGAGATATTGTTTTTAAGAATGTTGTTTTTCCTGCGGCAGGAAGACCAGTTACTGCCATTTTCCCGGTATCTACGTGATCCATTGCCCACGCTATATATGCTAATGCTTCTGCTGTCGCCGTTCTATTTCGTATAAACACATTAGGCGGTATAAGATTATATACCTGTTTTCTTATACTAAATGCCTTATTTCCACCACTTTCATACGGGTATATTGCTGTAAATCTAGCCGCATCAGATGTTGGCAATGTTACAGAAGCAACTCTATCTTGCTTTGTTATTTTAGAATTTCCTCTTTCTATTAAGAGTTGTATAATATCGTCCATTTGCTCGCTATTTATAGTGATATTGGTGATGTAATCTCCAGATACGTCAATTCCACCTTCCAACTTCCCTGTATAATAAACAACGACTTGTTCGTTTTCAACTCCATTTATATCTTCTATAAACGGATCAAAAAATAAAGGAGTTAAGGATCTATATGTTATCTCTTTAAGAAGAAAATAAGACACTTTTATTGAACTATTTCCTATATCTTCTATTTCCTCTTGTTTATAATAACTTCTAACTGTTTTTTTAATTTCGTAATAAATTTCCTTTAATGACCTACCTTTCAAATCAATTGTGCCTAAATATGATGCCATAAGTATTTTTCTTGCTATATTACTTTCAAAATCCCCAAATTTTATTTCATCTAAAGAATACTCGCTAAAATTTTTATTTAAAGTTCTATTTATTAAATCTACTCCATCTTCATCATCTCTAAAAATGGTTTCTGTAATTATATGTTTATCCCCTTCAACTATTACTTTGCTTTTATTTTGAGTTATTAATCCGCCATAACGCATAAAATCTGGTGATTCTGCAAAATCATATGTTATTCCATTTTCTTTTGATCCCTTTTGCTTAATTTCTGCTGTAACTGGATTTTGTGATTTATTAAGAGAAGATGTGTTCTCTACTTTTAAGGTATTTACGTTGATCTCTTCTATAGTTTGTTGTTTTTTCTGTTTCTTTTTTGCGTATTCCTTAAATATATCCAATATGTTTCCTTCAAGATTTTCAGTCATACAATCTTCATACGATTTTTTATATTTAAAAACACGAGAAGTTGGTTATAACCGAAAGGTTTAAATATTAAATCGTACATAATATATATTGATGAATATGAGATCTTCAAAGGAAAAAGATGATTTGATTCTCGACGCTATGAACCTTTTAGTAGATTCTAGAATAAATAGAAACGTTCCAGAGCCATATAGGACTATGGTTCTTAGGGCTTTTAGAAAATTTAGAAGTCAAAGCGAGATAGATAAAATCTTGAATAAGGCAAAATATTATAGAAATACGGTTTAAAATTTTTTAATTTTTTAAATATTTTAAACCAAATGTTGCAATAAAGTGATTATATGAATCAACCCTTTTTAACAAAATCAAAGGAATATAATACATGGACTATTTGGAATATACCTAATAAAGATTTGTACCATAAACGTATAATAAATTTCATTAAAACCAATCTTAAACTTGATATGAAAAATGGAGAAAAAGTAGGTAGAAGCAATAAAAACAACCATTTGATCGAATTCACTAAGAAAGTAGATGGAGCAAAAAAACCAAAATGTCAAATTTTGATGACTGGAAATCCGAGTAAAAAGGAATATATTTTCTTAAATCTCATCGTGAAAAATAAAGATATTGAGAACAAATTGTCTAAGTTTATTAAAAAAACTGTTAAAGAGAGTGTAGATGTTTATAAAAAACACTATTATCAAATAGAACTTGTTGGTAAAAATAACAAATATTTCGAAATAAACAAGAGAACGATGTCTAATATTTCAGGAACAGATTACGACACCATGCAATATAGGGCAATAAAAATACCTGGAAGCAAGAGTGGAATGATTTTAATTTTCAAACATAAGATAAGATTTCTCGCATATCCCGATAAAGCGAGTTTTATAAAAGACTCAACAGATATTATTAAAAAGATAAAATCAAATTTAATAAATTATTAGTGAATTAGTGGTGATTATGAATATTGACCAGTATATAAAAGATAATAATGCTCAAATAACTGATAGCATAGAATCTTTATGGTCAGAAATAGTAAAAAAACAAAATAGTTATTATGTAAAATCAAAGAGTAGCCAAAGTGATAGACCAGAAGAATATTATTTTGTATTAAGGGGCGCTTTTGTTTTGATAGGGGAATATCAACATGTGAGTGCCTCTACAAAACAACTATCACAAATATATCTTGCTGACGAAGAATTAAATTCTATTCTCGTTGAAATAGACCCTACCAATATTACAGATTTAATACCAGTTTTTTCTTATTCAACTCACGGAAAAGAAGTAATTGAAAGTAGTTTCGAAAATCCAAACGAGGTAAAACGTTATGTTAAGTATAATTTCGGATTAAGAGTTCTTTTGACAATGGAAGATGGGCAAGCGACAGGTCAAATAATACTTGATTTTGCTGAGGAAGTCAAAGAGGATTTAAGTCAAGACCCTAGAGTTTATGAGATATTAAAAAGAAATCCTTTTTTGATTGGATTTGTAGGAATAAGAAATAGATATATACCAATAGTAGTTGACAATGAAAATATTCCAAGCGAACTTGGAATAATAGTAAATTCTTTGAGTATAACTGGTAGTGTCAAAGACACACTCGTAACAAAGGTTGATGTTAGAAATCTTTCTAATAAGTTTAAATCGGTTGATGTTCCAATAATACTATTCAAAAATAAAGTTTTTTATGCATTCAGAAGCGTTCCTAAGGAACTTCTGGACTTAATAAATTCAAGTACAGTTAAGATAGGACGATATAAATTTGAAAACAATACGCATATATCTATAATAATTATCAGAAATATATCAGATTATGTAAAGCATACAGAATTTAAAGATTACACACCATTGGCTACATTTATAACAGAAGACATTGCTCGCGAATATAAAAACGATATACAGGTATTGGCTCAATCTATGCCTTTAACAAGAGCCGATTTTGAAAAAATAGGAATTTCTAATGAAATTTTAGAAATTTATTTGAGCCTTTCTGGGATACTTTCATCGCAACATTACGCGATAAGCAAAGATATTTTAACTGCAGTTTATTCTATAATGAAAAACGGAGTTAATTATTTAATAAATGAAACAGATACAACGATTGTTAAGCAGGACGTAGAGAAAATATTAGCAGTAATTGCATTTTATTATGAATACTATGAAGAAAATAAAGATATAAAAATGATCGCTTTTCAACTCGACAAAATTGATGCTGAATTGAAAAGTTTAATAGCGACGCACGAAACTATTAAGTTGGACAAGTATAAAAACAAATTAAAAAACTTGTATAAGATAAGCACACAAGATGCAGAAAACATTATAGAAAACATGAAGAATATGGGATTTTTTGAGGAAATAGAAGAGGAAGGCAAAATAATGCTTACTGATGAGGTAGAAAAACAAATATTAAGCATGGGATAATTATGATATATACGAAAGAATTGTTAGAATATATAAAACATTTCCCACTATTACAACTTTGGGAAGGTGAAAAAGTGTATGATAATGTTTCATATAATGACATTTATTACCTGATAGAGGATGCTGGTAATAATGATAGAATATTTTATGAAGTTCAAACAAAACTTTCTAGTATAAATTATTTGCAAAATGATGCAGTAAAAGACGCTTTTGGAATAGCGATAGATGTTGACACAAAAGATAGAGATAAAGGTATAACTGTTGAAAATTTAACTAATTCCAAAAAAGTTGCTTCTGCGATAGTTAAAAAATTTATGGAATATGGAATTAAATCTATTCTTAAGTTTTCAGGAGGTGGCTATCATATAATTTTAATATTTGACGAGGGCACTTTAGGCGATTATCTAGATATCAAAAATTTTCAAGAAGATGTCATAAATAAAATAATAAATGAAGTTTCATACGATAAAGATTCTGTTAAAGATGTAGAAATAAAGCATGACCAAATAAGAAGTTTATTTTCGTATAACAGAAAATATAGCAATTACTCGATTCCCGCTGAAATAAATCAACCAGTAGAAATTGATATTGAGAGGTCTAAAACATATTCAAAATTTAATTTTGATTTCAATAAGGCTGTTAATGTTGCTATAGAAAGTTCGTTGTTTGCTGATAAAATTATGAAGGCGGAAATAAAGAAACAGAAAACATCTAAATTTAGGCAGGTAGCAGATGTGATTGACAAAGCTATAGACGCCATAAAGCCAACCGATAAAGAAAACATGACTGACGATGAACTTAAAAAATTGATAGATTTAGTTAGACCGCACGTTAATGCTAATCCAGTTTATATTATAAACGTAGCAAAAGCTATAGTAAAGTATAAGAAAAGTATAACTATATATGACGACTTGTTTAATAAGGGAGTAAAGGATGGAAGAAAAAGGCTTTTAATTTATGTT
>Ga0080006_1185958_pt1 | contig 35200 bp, 25 predicted proteins | sample RS3BMetagenome_FD_69209 | JGI IMG/M metagenome (GOLD analysis project Ga0080006, IMG submission 69209) | Ferric oxide microbial mat and aquatic microbial communities from Rainbow Spring, Yellowstone National Park, USA - RS3B (SPADES... ...
GGTCGCCGTAGAGGGCGGCGGCGTCCCGCCCGAGCAGGCACCCGGGCTCCAGGTCGGACACGAACGAGGCCAGGGATCCGGCCAGCGAGGACAGCCGGGCCGACAGACCGGGATCCCCACCCGGGGAGAGCGGAGCACCGGCCGAGCCGGCGCCAGGCGCGGTGGACGCGCCGTCGACCGGGCCGCCGGCAGCCCGAGCCCTCGGTCCAACGGCACGCCCGCCAGAGCCGTCCGAGCGCGGACCGGCCGATCCGGCGGCGGGCAGTGCGTCCGCCAACGCCTCGGGAAGTGCGTCGCAGCGTGCCTCGGAACAGTTGGCCAGCGCCATGGGGCGAGCCTCCCACGGGGGTGTGACGGCGTGAGGGGTCGGACCGCGCCTGTCGCCCCGTGCCGAACCCCGCGCCGACGGCGCCGTCCACGCGGGGGTTCGGACGGGTCACGGCGCCGGCACCCGTGGGACAACCCCCGGTCTGTAGGATCGGCCCGAACACGGACCCACGTCGGAAGCGGCGGTCCGGGTGAGGAGGCGGGCCGTGAAGCGCTTGGTCCTGATCTTGGCGGTGGTGCCACTGCTCACGGCCGTGCTCGGGGTCGGCCACGCAGGGGCGGCGAGCGACTCGCGGACCGCGCCGTCGATGGACTCGCCCGGCTATTGGCTCGTCACCTCAGCAGGAGCCACGTACGCATTCAACGCTCACGATCTTGCACAAGGGTCCCAGCCGGACATCGGCGCGTCGGACTGCGGCAACGGCCCGGGTCCGCCGGTCGCCTCGGTCATCACGTGCACCGGTATCTCGGCGACGGCGGACGGCCGGGGCTACTGGGTCGGCGAGTCCTCGTACTTCGTGCTCGATGGTGTCGGACAGTACGCGGTGGTGGGAATCCCGCAGGGTACCGTCGGCGGCCGTTGCACCGGCCCCGTGTCCGCGGGTCTCTATCTCCCTTCACCCATGGTCGGTCTCGCGGCTGCGAACACCGGCCTGTGGCTGGCAACTGCGGACGGAGGGGTGTTTGCCGGATGTGGTGCCCCCTTCTTCGGGTCGATGGGTGGCACCAGGTTGGAACGGAACGTCGTCGGTATCGCCGCCACTCCGGCTGGGGACGGCTACTGGGAAGTCGCCGCCGACGGTGGGGTGTTCGCCTTCGGCGACGCCCGGTTCTACGGGTCGATGGCCGGAGCGCGTCTGAATTCGCCGATCGTCGGGATGGCGGTGACGCAGGGGGGCAGGGGCTACTGGCTGGTTGCGTCGGACGGAGGCGTCTTCGCCTTCGGCGATGCGCACTTCGAAGGCTCCATGGGAGCCACACCACTGAACGCTCCGATGACGGGTATTGCCCGCAATCCCGCTGGTTCCGGGTACTGGACGGTCGCCTCCGACGGCGGCGTCTTCGCCTTCGGCGACGCTCCGTTCCTGGGGTCGGAGGTTGGATGGCAACCTGACGCCGCAGTGGTCGGCATCGCTTCCCGGGGCTGACCCAGGGTGGGACCGACGGGATCCCGTGGGCCAGGAGCCCCGGCTGCCGGAGGATTCGCAGGTCAGCTCCCCCTGTCGCCCCATGTCCCTCCGTGAGGCAACGATGCCGCCCACGCGCGGGTTTCTGATGAGTCAACGCGGCTGCGCCGGAGTTACCCCCCGGACCCGGTAGGATGACGGCACCTGCCGCGCAGCGTCGTTGCGCCTGGCGGACCCCGAGGCACACTCCGGTGCTTCCCCTGTAGCCCGAAAGTGTCTCCATGACCCCGTCTGCTCCCTCCTTCGCCGTACTCGGCGTGCCCTCCGACATCGTCGCCGCCCTCGATGCGAACGGGATCGCGTCCCCGTTTCCGATCCAGGCGATGACCCTTCCCGATGCACTCGAAGGTCGCGACGTCTGCGGCAAGGCGCCCACCGGCTCCGGCAAGACGATCGCCTTCGGGATCGGCGCCGTCGCCCGACTGAACGGCAAGGGTTCGCGTCCGAGGCACCCCCGTGTCCTCGTGCTGACACCGACCCGCGAACTCGCCGCACAGGTGGCTTCCGAACTGCAGGTGCTCGCCGACCCGCGCGGCCTCAGGGTCGACTGCTTCTACGGTGGCGTGGGCTACGGACCGCAACTGAAGGCGCTGTCCCGCGGGGTCGACGTCGCCGTCGCCTGCCCGGGGCGGCTCGGTGACCTGCTCGAGCGGGGGAGCATCCGCCTCGACGCGGTGGAGATCGTCGTCATCGACGAGGCGGACCGGATGGCCGACATGGGATTCCTGCCCGACGTGCGCCGCATCCTCGACCAGACGCCCGACGGCCGCCAGACACTCCTGTTCTCGGCCACGCTCGACGGGGACATCGACGTCCTGGTCCGCCGTTACCAGCACGACCCGGCCCGTCATGAACTCGAGGTCGACGAGGACGACGCCAGCGCGGCGACCCACCTCTTCTGGCGGGTGTCGTCCGGTGACCGAGTCGAGCGGACCGCCGAGGTCGTCGCCGCGGCGGGCCCGACCATCGTCTTCTCCCGGACCAAGCACGGAGCCGACCGGATCGCCCGCCAGCTCGAACAGCGGGGCGTCCGCGCTGCCGCCATCCACGGTGACCGCAGCCAGAAGCAGCGCGAGAGGGCCCTGGACTCCTTCGTACGGGGCGCCGTCGATGCGCTGGTGGCCACGGACGTGGCCGCCCGGGGGATCCACGTGGACGGGGTCAATGCGGTCGTCCACTTCGACCCCTCCGCCGACCCCAAGGACTACGTCCACCGATCGGGGCGCACCGCCCGGGCCGGTGCCACCGGCGTCGTCGTGAGCTTCGTCACCCCGGACAAGGCAGGTGCGGTCAAGAAACTGCAGCGCGAGCTCGGGGTACCTGTCGGCACCACCGAGGCCGATCTCCAGGAAATCGAGAAGGTGCTCGGTCCGCCTCCGCCCCGCCGGGTCCTCGTCGAGCGCGAGCCCGACCGCAGCCGGGAGCCGTCGCCGAACGCCAACCGGGGCGGCGTGAGGGCCTCCCGGCCGTACAAGACGAGGAAGCCGGGCGGCCGCAGCGGCCCCCGCAACGACGGTGGTCCCCGGGATGCCTCCGGCAAGTCGTCGGGCTTCACCAAGCCGGGCAAGCCGGCCAAGCCGGCCAAGTCGTCGGGCTTCACCAAGCCAGGCAAGCCGGCCAAGCCGGGCAAGCCGTCAGGCTTCACCAAGCCGGCCAAGCCGGGCAAGCCGTCGGGCTTCACCAAGCCGGGCAAGCCGGCCAATCCCGGAAAGCCCTCCCGTCCGGGCAGGCCGGGCAGGCCGGGCAAGCCCGGGCGTCACGGAACCTCCGCCTTGCCGGCCACCCGTGGCTCGTCCAACGGCGGGACGGCCGGGGCGCGCCGGGGAGGTTCCGCGGGATCGCGACCCACCAACCAGCCCACCGGCCGGACCCAGCGGGGCCGCTGAGCCCACCGTCCGGACCTGTCACGACCACGCCGGCGGACGATCTACAGTCACCGCATGGCCTCCGACACGAAACCCTCCGTCACCGTCCCCGACGGGCCACCCCCGGGTGAGCTCGTCATCGAAGACCTCGAGATCGGGTCGGGGGACGAGGCCGTCGCCGGAACGAACGTGACCGTCCACTACGTGGGTGTCTCCTGGTCGACCGGCGAGGAGTTCGACTCGTCGTGGAACCGGGCCGAACTGTTCAGCTTTCCGCTGGGAGCGGGCCATGTCATCCAGGGCTGGGACCGGGGCGTCGCCGGCATGCTCGTCGGGGGCCGCCGCCGCATCACGATCCCACCCGAGCTGGGCTACGGCAGCCGGGGCGCCGGCGGCGCGATCGCTCCGAACGAGACCCTGGTGTTCGTGGTCGACCTCTTCGGCGTCGACTGACGAAGGTCGGTCAGCGGAAGAGGTCGCCGGCCGGGTCGCGAACGATCTCGGCGGCGACCGAACCCCGGCGCAGCCAGGAGGGGTCCATCCCCCGCACCACGGCGGCGGGCACGGACCGGTCCTTGCCCATGACCAGCTCGGCAGCTGCGGCGATCTCGTCGGCGACGCACACCTCGGTGGCCTCCAGCACGCGCCCGGTGGCGTCGGCCGTGCCCCGCAGGTCCACGACACCGGCGAGTCCGGCGATCCCGATGGCCACGTCGGTGACGCCGTTGCGCCAGGCGCGCCCGAAGGTGTCCGAGATCACGACGGCCAGATCGGTGCCGAGCAGGTGACGGAGCCCCTCGCGGAGCCTCCGCGCCGAGCGGTCCGGGTCGACGGGGAGCAGCGCAGCCGTGCCGACCTCGACGTTGGACAGGTCGACCCCGGCATTGGCGCAGACGAACCCGTGGCGGGTCTCGGTGATCAGGAGGTCGCCCCGCCTGCGGAGGACCCGGACCGACTCCGACTCGACGAGCGACCGCTTCGCGTCGGGGTCGTCGGGATCGATGGAGACGATGCGGCCCTCCGCCTTGGAGACCACCTTCTGGGTGACCACGAGCACGTCCCCGTCCGCCACCCCGCCCAGTGCCCCGGCGAGGACGTGGGCGAGGTCGTCTCCGGGCCGGACCTCGCCGACTCCGGTGACCGGCAGGACGGCGAGCGCGCCCGGCAGAAGCGAGCCGGGGGCACCCCGCATCCCTTCAGCCACGGGCGTCGAGGACGACCCGGGCCAGGGCGGCCGAGCGGGTCAGGTCGGACATGACCGTCGGGGCGACCACGCACCGGACGCCTGCGGCCTCGACGGCAGGGGCGAGCCCCGCGTCGGCCTCGTCGACGACCAGGGTGGCCACCCAGGGCGCGTACCACCGGGCGATGCCGGCCACCGACGACTCCCCGCCCAATTCGACGAGGAGGCGCGCCGCCGGTCCCTTCAGGGCTGCCCCGGCGATGATCGGCGAGACGGCCACCGTGTCGTCCCGGCGGGCGGCGAGGGCATCGGCCACCCCGGGAACGGCGAGCACGGGATCGATGGAGACGACCGGATTCGAGGGGCACACCACGACGGTCTCGGCATCGGCGATCGCCTCGAGGACCCCGGGTGCCGGGCGGGCGGACTCCGCCCCGGCGAACCGGACCCGCTCGACGACGACGTCATGGTGGAGCTTGACGAAGTACTCCTGGAAGCCGACCTCCTCACCTCCTTCGAGCAGGAGGCGGGTGCGCACCGGGTCGTCGGACACCGGGACCAGCCGGACGCCCACGCCGAACCGGGAAGCCAGCTCACCGGTGACCGTGCCGAGGGTGGCGCCCTCGCTCAGGCGCTGGGTCCGGTAGAGGTGGGTGGCGAGGTCCCGGTCGCCCAGGTTGAACCAGGTGACCCCGCCCAGCCGGCCGAGCGACTCCATCACCCGCCAGGACTCGTCGGCCAGACCCCAGCCCGTCTCGGGATTGATGGAGTCGGCCAGTGTGTAGAGCACGGTGTCGAGGTCCGGGGAGATGTGGAGCCCGTGGAGCTCGGTGTCGTCGCCCACGTTCACGACGGCCGTGACGTCGCCGGGCGGAACGACCTCGACCAGGCCCCGCAGCAGTCGGGCCGCGCCCACGCCGCCGGCCAGGGCGGTGATCACGGGGCGGACCCGTCGCTGCGGCGTGCGGTGGTCATCGGCGCAGGCTACCCGGGCACGCCGCGCCCCACGGCACGGATCGCCGTCCGGATGTGCAAGGCTCGCGACGTGCCGTCGGAGCGACCAGCGACCGCCGCCGACCGCCTGGGCGTCGGGTTCGACGCCACCCCCCTGCTCGGGCGACCCACCGGCGTCGGCGTGTTCTGCGCCGGGGCGCTCGAAGGGCTCCGGGACCGGGACGACGTCGAGGTCTCAGCGTACGCCGTGAGCTGGCGCCGCCGTGCCGGGATCGCCCACCGGGTGCCTGCCGGCGTGGGAACGGCACAGCGCCCCATGCCCGCCCGGCCGCTCCACGCCGCCTGGGCCCGGCTCCCGGTGCCCCCCGTGGAGTGGTTCATCGGTGCCGTCGACGTCGTCCACGGATCCAATTTCGTGGTCCCGCCGACCCGTCGGGCGGCCCGAGTGGTCACCGTCCACGACCTGACCGTCTCGCTGTACCCCGAGCTGTGCGACGGTCCCACGCTCGCCTTCCCGGGGCTGATCCGCCGGGCGGTGGCGGACGGGGCCTGGGTGCACACGCCGTCCGAGTTCGTGGCGGCCGAGGTAGTGGCCGAGCTGGGCGTCGACCCGGCACGGGTGCGCGCCGTCCACCACGGCATCCCGAGGCTCCCCGCGCCCGGTGACGGCGGGATGGCGCTTCCCGCCGGGTGCGGGCGGTACGTGCTCGCCGTGGGCACCGTGGAGCCCCGGAAGGACTACCCGCTCCTCGTCCGGTCGTTCACGGCGGTGGCGGCCGCCCATCCCGACACGGCACTGGTGATCGTGGGCGGTGACGGATGGGGGAGCGATCGGGTCGCCGAGGCCGTGGCCGCGTCCCCCGTCCGCGACCGGATCGTCCGGCCCGGCTACCTCGACGACCTCGGACTCGCTGCGGCGCTCCACGGTGCGGCCGTGCTGGCCTACCCGTCGAAGTACGAGGGGTTCGGGTTCCCGCCGCTGCAGGCGATGGCCGCAGGGGTGCCCGTGGTGGCGACGGCCGGCGGCGCCGTCCCCGAGGTGGTGGGCGACGGCGCCTGGCTGGTCGAACCCGGCGACGGGGACGCGTTGTCGGCCCGGCTCGTGCGGGCCCTCGACGGGGGCGCCGACGTGGAGGCCCTGGTCGGACGGGGTCGGGCCCGGAGCGGAGCGTTCACCTGGGAACGATGCGCGGCAGGTCTGGCAGACCTCTACCGGGACGCCGTCGCCGGGACCGCCCCCCACCGCCGGGCGGCGTCGCGGTGAGCCGTCCCCGGGTCCTCCTGCTGGCGGAGCAGCTGCGGCGTCCGGCGGCCGGCGGCATCGGCACCTACGTGCTCGGCCTGCTCCAGGGGCTCGACGATCTGGCCGCCGTCGACAGGACGGACGCCCCCGAGGTCGTCATCGCGGCGAGCCGCCCCGCCGGCCGGCCCGATCCGCTCTCGGCACTCGGCCACGAGCTGCGGACCTCGGTGCTGCCCGGGCCGCTGCTGACACGCGCCTGGGACCGCGGCCTCGTCCGGGCCCCCTCCGACGTCGACCTCGTCCATGCCGCCTCGCTCGCCACACTCGAGCCCGGTCATACCCCCCTGGTGGTCACCGTGCACGACCTGCTGTGGCGCCGGATCCCCGAGGCCTACCCGGCCCGCGGACGCCGCTGGCACGAGGCGGCGCTGACGCGGGTGCTGCGGCGGGCGGACCGGTTCGTCGTCCCGGCGCACGTCGTGGCCGAGGACCTGGTGGGGGCGGGCGCCGTCCGGGAGCGCATCGCGGTGATCCCGATGGGCTCGGACCACCTCCCCCTGCCGGACCCCGCCGCCGCCGCCGCACACCTGGCGCAGCTCGGGGTCCACGGTCCGTTCCTCCTGTGCGTCGGGACACTCGAGCCCAGGAAGAACCTCCAGCGGCTGGTCGAGGCCTACGGGTCCGTCCGGGACGCCCTGCCCGAGCCGTGGCCGCTGGTGATGGTCGGACCGTCCGGGTGGGGCGAGCAGGTGGCGCCCACCACGGGCGTCATCCACGCCGGATCGGTGTCGGCCGGGGAGCTGTCGGGCCTGTACGCGTCGGCCCGGCTCCTGGCCTACGTGCCCCTGATCGAGGGGTTCGGCCTCCCCCCGGTCGAGGCGATGTCGGTGGGTACGCCCGTGGTCGCCAGTCCGCTGCCGAGCACGGGTGGGGCCGCGTTCGAGGTCGACCCCAACGACACCGAGTCGATCGCCGACGGGATCCTCCGGGTGGCGACCGACGAGGAGCTGCGCGAGGCGCTGATCCATCGGGGCGCGGCCCGGTCGACCGAGCTGACGTGGTCCTCCATCGCAGGACGGCACCGGGACGTGTGGGACCAGGTGAGGGAGGAGCGGAGGGTGTCCCGTGCCCGGTGACGACGCGCCGGACGCCACCCCGCTCGACGCGCCGGACGCCACCCCGCTCGACGCGCCGCTCGACCGCGCCCGGCTGCGGGTCGCACTCGACGTCACCGCGGTGCCCGACCGACCGGTCGGGGCGGGCCACTACATCCTGCAGCTGGCCCGGGGGCTGTCGGCCCGTCCCGACGTCGACCTGGTGGTGTTCGGTCGGTCGGCGGACCGGGACCGGTGGGCGGCGCTGGTCCCCGAGGGGGACCTCGTGACCGAGGCGCCGGCGGCCCGGCCGCTCCGGCTGGCCTGGGAACAGCTGCGTCTGGGCCCCCTCTTGGCGGCGTCCGGGGCGGCGGTCCACCACGGGCCCCACTACACGATGCCGCGCCGGTGCCCGATCCCCTCGGTGGTGACCGTCCACGACCTGAGCTTCTTCGACGAGCCCCGGTGGCACGAGCGCTCCAAGGTCCTGCTCTTCCGACGGGCGATCACCCGGGCGGCCCGGGAGGCCGCGGTGGTGGTGTGCCCGAGCCAAGCCACGGCCGACGCCCTGCGTCGGTGGTGCCGGGTCGACGCCGAGGTCGCCGTGGTCCCGCACGGGGTGGACACGGAGCGGTTCCGGGCCGTCGAGCCGGAGCCGGGCTCGGACGTGGCCCGCCTGGCCGCGCTCGACGCACGCCTGGCGGGCGACCGGCCCCTGCTGGTCTTCGTGGGCTCCCTCGAGCCGCGCAAGGACGTGCCCACGCTGGTCCGGGCGTTTGCGACGGTGGCCTCGCGGCATCCCGACGCCCACCTCGTTCTGGCCGGCGGGGCCGCATGGGGGGCGGACGACGTGGAGGCGGCCGTCGTGGCATCCGGACTGGGCCGGCGGATCGTCCGGACGGGGTACGTGGGTGACGAGGACGTCCCGGCACTGCTGCGTTCGGCGACGGCCGTCGTCTACCCCTCGCTCTACGAGGGGTTCGGGCTGCCGGCACTCGAGGCCCTGGCCTGCGGGGCCCCCCTGGTGACCACCCGTGGCACGGCCATGGAGGAGGTGGCCGGGGCCAGCGCCGTCCTGGTGGAGCCGGGCGACACCGACGACCTGGCGGGGGCGCTCGATGCGGCGCTCGGGGGCGACGGGGACTTCCGGGCGGCCGCCGAGCGGCGTGCCCTCGGATTCGAGATCGTGCGGCGCCACACCTGGGTCCGGAGCACGGACCTCCACGTCGCCGCCTACCGTCGGGCGCACTCGGTGGGCGTGCCGAGCCGGTAGGGTGCCCGTCGTGCGTTCTCTGATCACCGGTGGCCGCGGCTTCGTGGGCACGTGGCTCGCCGCCCACCTCCGTGACCGGGGCGAGGAGGTCGTCCAGATCGACCAGGAGGTGGAGATCACCGACCCCGGTGCCCTCCTGGCCGCGGTGGCGGAGTCCGCCCCCGACGCCATCTACCACCTGGCGGCGATGACCCATGTCGGGCAGTCGTGGGACGAGCCGCTGCGGGTGCTCGAGGTCAACGTGCTCGGGACGGCCGCCGTGCTGGGCGCGGCCCGCGAGTGCGGCACCGACCCCCGGGTCCTCGTGACCAGCTCGGCCGAGGTCTACGGGGCCGTGACCGACCCAGCGCAGCTGCCGCTGACCGAGTCCTCGCCGACCGCACCGCTCACGCCCTACGCCGCGTCCAAGCTCGCCGCCGAGGCGCTCTGCACGCAGGCGTGGCTGGCCCACGGACAGCACGTGGTCGTGGTGCGGCCGTTCAACCACATCGGGCCCGGCCAGTCGCCCAACTTCGCGGTGTCCGCCCTGTCGAAGCGGATCGTCGACGCCGAGCGCTCCGGTGCCGCCGAGATCCCGGTGGGCAACCTGTCGGCCCGGCGCGACTTCACCGACGTGCGCGACGTCGTGCGCTCGTACCGGCTGCTGGTCGAGTCCGGGGTGCCCGGCACCGTCTACAACGTGTGCTCGGGGGTGGACGTCTCGATCCAGGACATCGCCGACCGCCTGCTGGCGGCGGCGGGGAGCTCGGTGCGGTTGGTTCCCGACCCGTCGCTGATGCGACCGGTCGAGGTGCCCGTGCTGCGGGGTGACCCGGGCCGGCTGCAGGAAGCCACGGGATGGGCCCCCGAACTCCCCCTGGACCAGACCCTGTCCGACGTCCTCGCGCACTGGCGGGCCGCGTCGACCTGAGCCTCCGCCGTGCCCCGCCCCCCGACGCGGAGAACGGCCCGCACGGGGCGGGCCGTTCCGACCGGGACCGAGGGGGCCGGTCCGTTCCGTCGGGACCCGGAGGTCGCCGGCGGTGCGCCGGGAGGAGGGGGAGTCCGTCCCGACGACGGGGTGCGCCGCTCAGGCGACGGCCGTCGGGCGCAGGTTGCGCAGCTGCGTCCGGGCGTCCTTGGCCTGGACGTGCGCCTTCTTGGTCATGTCCCGGGCCTGGGCGGGCAGCCGCTCCTCGAACGGGGCGAAGACGGCCTCGACCCGCTCGATGATCTCCTCGACGCGGTCCATGAGGTCCTCGACACGGGTGTCGACGGAGTGCACGGCGTCGGTCAGGTCGCTGCGTACCGACGAGACCCGCTCGGCCAGCGAGGAAGGCTCCTGCAGCTTGGCCTGGAGTTCGCGCCGCTGGACCTGGACCTGCTGGAAGCCGAGGACCCCGGCGCCGATGACGACGTAGGTGGCGTCCTTGGCCACGTTGGCGATGTCCTTGGCGGCCTTGGCGATGTCCGTGTTGATGTCCGGCATGATGGTGCTCCTTGGTTCGTGGGGGTGGTACTCGTGCGGTTGGCACGGCATCGGGGTCCTGCGTCCGGACCCTCCCGTCGTGCTCGAATACAACTGTATACCGGATGATAAACATTTGCAAGCACCCGTGGATCCCCTGCTCCCCGACGGGATCCCTCGTCCGGTCCGCCCGACCCGGTCCCCTCCGGTCCGCCCGACCCGGTCCCCGTGCGGCGTCCGAACGGGCCCCCGGTCGGCGTCCGAACCGGCCCCCGGGCGTCGGGACCGCGGTTCCGGACGGGCCGGCGGGAGCTCCGCGCTGGTCCGGGGAGGGCGGGGCGTGCACTCACGGGGATGGCTCCGTTGGCCCGCCCGGGCCCGATAGCCTCTGACCCCTGATGGAAACACTGGCACCGCCGGTCGTCGCCGTCGTCGTCGCCCACGATCCCGGTCCGTGGTTCGAGGAGGCGCTGGCTTCGATCGCCTCGCAGGACTACGGGGAACTGTCCGTACTGGTCCTGGACACCGGTGCCGGCGAGGTCCTGGCGGCCCGGGTGGCGGCCGTCCTCCCGTCCGCCTACGTGCGTCGGTTCGACGAGAACCGCGGGTTCGGGGCGACGGCCAACGAGGTGCGGTCGATGGTGGACGGTGCCGCGTACTACCTGTTCTGCCACGACGACGTCGCCCTCTACCCGGATGCCGTGCACCTGATGGTCGAAGAGGCGTTCCGCTCGAACGCCGGGATCGTGTCGCCCAAGGTCGTGAGCTGGGACGACCCCGAGGTCCTGGTGCACGTGGGGATGAGCGTCGACAAGGGCGGGTCCGTGGTCGAGCGGGTCCAGCCCCACGAGATCGACCACGGCCAGCACGACGCCGTCCGGGACGTGTTCGTGGCGCCCGGCGGCTGCACCCTCGTCCGTGCGGACCTCTTCGCCGAGCTCGGCGGGTTCGACCCGGCCATCGTCGCCATGGGGGAGGACCTCGACCTGAGCTGGCGGGGCCAGGTGGCCGGTGCCCGGATCCTGGTGGCGCCCGAGGCCCGGGTACGCCACCTCGAGCAGCTGGCCTCCGGGGCCGGGACGCTCGACCCCGCCCTCGTGGCGACCGCCGCGGGTCAGGACGCGGCCCCTCGCCACCCGGTGACGCTCCAGGAGCTGCAACGCCGTCACGAACTCCTGGCCGTCCTCAAGTGCTACTCCCGCAGCCACCTCCTCCGGGTGCTGCCCCAGGTCTTCGTCCTGGCGTTGGGCGAGGTCGTCGTCGCCGAACTCGCGGGCAACCGGGCCCGGGCCCGGGCCGTGGTGCGGGCGTGGCGCTGGAACCTCGGGCGTCTCGCCGTCGTGCGGACCCAGCGCGCCGGACTGCGGGCCGTGCGCCGCGTGGGCGACAGGGAGATCCGCGAGCTGCAGGTGCGTGGCAGCGCTCGGCTGGCCGCCTACCTCCGACGCGCCTTCCAGTTCGGGTTCCACGGCGCCCACGCCGACGAGCTGTCCGCCGCCGAGGCAGCCGGACCAGGGCTCGCCCTCGACGAGGTCGCCGAGGTCGAGGCGGGGGTCGGGGACACCGAGGCCGGCCGGGTCAGCGGTCGGACCCGTCTGGCCGTGTGGGCGGTGGCCGCCGTGGTCGTCGCCATCGGCTCGCGCGGCGTGGTGACCGGCCGGCTCCCCGAACTGGGGCAGTTCACGCCGTTCCCCTCGTGGTCGTCGACGGTTGCCCAGTTCTTCGCCGGCTGGCATCCCTCGGGCGTCGGCACGACCGCACCGGCGACACCGGCGCTCGGCATCGCCGGGGTGCTCGGCACCGTGCTCCTGGGCGCCATGGGGCTGACCCAGAAGGTGCTGATCTTCGGGTGCCTGCCGCTCGGCGCGTGGGGCGCGACACGGCTCCTGCGCCCGTTCGGCTCACAGCGGGCCTCCATGGTCGCGGGCCTGTCGTACCTGGCGATGGCCCTCCCGTACAACGCCTTGGCCCTCGGGCGGTGGGGCGCCCTCGTCGTCTACGCCGGCGTGCCGTGGGTACTGGCCACGCTCCTCCGGTCGACCGGGCTCGAGCCCTTCGTGCGCCGGGTCGAGGCGCCGCTGCCGCCGGGCACGGCGTCCGAGGACCCGGTGCCTTCCGGCGCGTGGGCATCGCGTCACGGACTGCTCGGCGGCACGCTGGCCCTCGGCGTGCTCGAGGCCGTCCTGATCGCGTTCGTGCCCGCGGCGGCCCTGGTCGTCCTCCTGGTCGGGGTGGGCGTGGTCGTGTCCTCGCTCCTGTTCCACGACGGTCGGGCGACCGGCCGGGCCGTGCGGCTGGCGCTCGGATCGACCGGCGTGGCGATGCTCGTCTGCCTGCCCTGGGTGATCGGCGTCCTGTCGTCGGGCACCGGGGTACTCGCCGTGTTCGGCGTCCCGACACCGACCTCGGGGGCGGCGTCGTGGAGCTCGATCCTGCGGTTCGCCGTCGGTCCCATCGGCGGATCCCCGCTGGCCTGGGGGTTCCTGATCGGGGCGGTTGCGCCGCTGGTGCTGGCCCGCGGGGTGCGGTTCCGGTGGGCGGCCCGGTTCTGGGCCATCGCCCTGCTCTTCTGGCTGGCCGCATGGGCGACCGGTCGCGGGTGGACCGGAGCCCTCGCCGTCGACCCCCTCGTGCTCCTCGGACCGGCGGCGGCCGCCACCGCCGCATCGATCGGGCTCGGGGTGGCCGCGTTCGAACAGGACCTCCGCACCGCCGAATTCGGCTGGCGGCAGGTGGCCACCGCCTTCGGCGTCGTCGCCGTCGTACTCGCATCGTTCCCCACCGTGGTGTCCGCGCTGCCGGGACGGTGGGACCTCCCGATCAACGACTTCGCCCAGTCGGTCGCCTGGATGCAGGCCCGGTCGGCGGACGGCGCATTCCGGGTGCTGTGGTTGGGCGACCCCCGGAGCCTCGCCCTCGGCAGCTGGACCGCCGGCGGCGGACTGGCCTATGCCACGTCCGAGAACGGACCGGCGGACGCACGGTGGCTGTGGAACGGCACGTCGCCGGGCCCGGCCGCCGAACTGGGCACCGCAGTCGACCAGGCCCGCTCCGACCAGACCGACCGGCTCGGGAGCCTGCTGGCACCTTCCGGCGTCCGCTACGTCGTGGTGCTGACCTCGGTGGCGCCGGTGATCGTGGGAGAGCAGTCCCCGACCGCGTATCCCGTACCGGGCGACCTGCTCCCGGCGCTCGGGAACCAGCTCGACCTCGAACCGGTCCTCTCGGGGACCGGAATCACGGTGTTCGCCAACACCGACTGGGTGCCGGTGCGGGCCGAGGTCCCCGGAGGTCGCGGGACCGCGCCCACCGTCACCGCTCCGCTCGGTGCGGGACCCGGCACCGCCGTGGTGCCGGGCGCCCGTCCGGTACTTCCCGGCCCGGTGGCCGCCCGCTCGTACCGGGGCCCGCTCGTCGCCGGGACCGTGTTCGCGTCGGTGGCCCCGTCGGGCAGCTGGTCGCTCACGTCCGCCTCGGGGACGGTCGCCCACCGCTCGGCGGCCTTCGGGTGGGCGGCTCGGTTCGCGGTGGACGCCCGGACCACCGGCACGCTCCGCTTCGACGGTGGCGTCCTTCCCCTCGTGTTCGGCGCCTACTCGGTACTGGCGTGGGCCCTGGCCCTGGCCGCCCTGGTCGACCGTCGCCGGATCCGACGCGAGTGGGAACGCGTGGGCCGGCCCCGCAGCTGGTCCCAGGGGCGCACGCGTGACGACGCTCCGATGGAGGATGCGTGGGGGTTCGAGGACGGGGTCCTCGGGTGACCGGTCCGGGTCCCGAACCCGTCGACGGCGGTGGTAGCGGCGCCTCGACCGAGGCTACGGACCGGCCGGACGCTCCCGTTGCACCGTCCCGGCTGGCCCGGCGTCGACGGACGGCCCGACCCGTGGCCGGGCGCACGGCGGCGCTGGTCTCGGTGGCCGCCGTGCTGCTCGGCGTCGCCGCCGTCTCCGCGGTGGCGCCGCCACCGGCGGCTCCGCAGGTCCCTCCGGCCGGCGACGCCCTTGCCGTGGCCCCCGCCGGTTCGCACGCCTCGTCGTTCTTCTGCGCCACCGGGGCGGGGACCGACGCGGGGGCGGGTGCCACCGCGTCGGTCGTCCTGACCAACACGAACCGCGCCGCCGCCGAGGGGCTCGAGACCGCCGTGACGCAGTCGGCCGGGCCCGTGCTGACCCGACTGACCGTCCCCGCCCTCGGGTCCGTCGTGGTCGATCCTGCGGCGGGGCTCCCGGCCGGCGCGTCGGCATCCTCGTTCTCGTTCGCGTCCGGCGGGGTGACCGGCACGGCCGTGGTCGCCGGACCTCAGGGTTGGAGTACCGCCCCGTGTGTGACCCAGGTGTCGCCGGTGTGGGACTTCGCCGGCGGCTCGACTGCAGGCGGACTGCTCGACCTCTCCCTCTACAACCCGACGGCGGCGCCGGCCGTGGTCGACGTGACGTTCCTCACCGCGAGCGGGACCGTCCTCGATCCGCAGGCCTACCAGGGGATCGCCTTGGCCCCGGGCCAGTTGGTGGTCGAGGGACTGGGGGCCTACGTGCAGAACCAGCCGGTGGTGGGCACCCTCGTCCAGTCCACGTCCGGGGCCGTGGTCGCCACAGAACTCGACCAGATGGCGGTGCCGTCCGGGTCCGGCCTGGCCCTCCTGCACGGGAGCCCCGGGCCGTCGACGACGTGGCGGTTCGCCCAGACGACGGCGGTCGCCGGAGGCACCGTGGCGCTGGACGTGGCCAATCCCGCCGCGTCGTCGGTGGTCGCCCGGGTCACCGTCAGCCTGCCCGGCGCCACCGTGCTCCCGCACGACGTGACCGTCCCGGCCCGAACGGTGCTGACCTTCGCCGTCTCCTCCGTGGCCGGGTGGCCCCTCGGTTCGCCCTACTCCCTGACGGTGACGGCCCCGTCCCCGGTGATCGTCGGCCGGACGGTGGTCGCGCCGGCCGGTGGCGCATCGCCACAGGGCGGCATCGCCGGCGGGACCACGACGACCTCCTCGTCCGTGCTGGTCGTCGCTCCCGGGGTTCCGGGCAGCCCGGCGGTCGCCGGCGCGTCGATCCGCAGCCTGGCGGTGGCCAACCCCGGCAGGGCCCCGGTGGACGTCACGGTGACCCCGCTGGGCGGAGGGACCCCGTTGGCCCGGTCGAGGGTGCCCGCCGGGGGTGTGGTCGTCCTCGGTACCGGCCAGGTGGGCGGCCTCCGTCCCCTGAGGGTGGCCGCCTCCGGTCCGGTGACCGTCGAGGCGGACGACGCCCCCACCGGTGCGCCCGGGATCGTCTCCTCGTCCGGATTCGCACTGCCGGCATAGCGGGTGCCTGCGGGGGCGGAGGGATCCCGGCCGCCGCAGGCAGGATGCGGGGGCGGCACCGGGGCGAGGTGGCCCTCGCCCCGGGTCGGTCGTCCGTCCCGGGCGGGGGTTCAGTTCGAGGCGGGCGGCGGGGGCGGGGGCGGCCACGGCGACTGCGTGGTCGGCCACGACGCGGGAGGCGGCCAGTGCCCGGACTGCGGCGGTGCGCCGTTGCCCTGGGCGGGTGCCGGTGGGGCCGCGGGTGCGGGGGCTTCGCCCGTGGGGGCGTCGGCGGCGTTGGAGACCGAACCCGCCGGCTCACCCGCCGGGGCCGGATCGGGGGCCGGGGTCGTGGCGGAGGGCACCGCGGACGGTGGGACGGACCCGGTGGCACCGGGGACGTCGGCCGGTGGGCCGTCGACGTCCCCGGACCCGCTCGGACCGTGCTGGCTGGCCACGAAGATCGGTGGCACGGACTTGGCCCCGGGGGCGTGGACGGGGCGGCCGTAGGCGGTGTCGACCAGTCGGCCGACCGTCTCCCCGTCGATGGTCTCCTCGTCCAGCAGGGCCCGCGCAACGGCGTCGAGGCCGCCCCGGTGCCGGGCGAGCACCTCGAGGGCACGCTGCTCCTGGGCCCGGAGGATCTCCTCGACCTCGTCGTCGATGACCTGGCTCGTGTGCTCGGAGTAGTCCCGCGTGTGCATGAGGTCCTCGCCCAGGAAGACCTGGCCCTGCGAGCCCCACGCCATGGGGCCGATCTTGTCGCTCATGCCCCACTCGCGGACCATCTTGCGGGCCAGCTCGGTGTTGCCGACGAGGTCGTTGCTGGCGCCGGTGGACAGGTCGCCGTAGACGAGCAGCTCCGCCGCCCGCCCGCCCATGCGCACGGCCAGTGAGTCCTCGATGTGCTGGCGCGGGTGGATGTGGCGCTCCTCCATCGGCAGCTGCATGGTGACGCCCAGGGCCATGCCGGTCGGAAGGATCGTGACCTTGTGGACCGGGTCGGCGTCCGGCAGCACGTAGGCGAGCACGGCGTGCCCGCCCTCGTGGAAGGCGACCCGCTCCTTCTCGGAATTGGACAGCACCAGGCTCTCGCGGCGCTGGCCCATCAGGACCCGGTCGCGGGACGCCTCGAAATCCTCGTTCTGGATGACCTGCGATCCGCGCCGCACGGCGTGGAGGGCGGCCTCGTTGACCAGGTTGGCCAGGTCGGCGCCGCTCATGCCGGGCGTGCCGCGGGCGACCTTGCCGAGATCGACGGTGGGATCGACCCGCTTGTCCTTGCAGTGGACCTGCAGGATCGGCAGCCGCTCGTCGAGGTCGGGCAGGGGCACCACGATCTGGCGGTCGAACCGTCCCGGCCGCAGGATGGCGGCGTCCAGGATGTCGGGCCGGTTGGTGGCGGCCATGACCACGATCCCCTCGGTCGGGTCGAAGCCGTCCATCTCCGAGAGCATCTGGTTGAGCGTCTGCTCGCGCTCGTCGTGCCCGCCACCGAGGCCGGCACCCCGCTTGCGGCCGATCGAGTCGATCTCGTCGATGAAGACGATGGCCGGGGCCTGCTTGCGTGCCGTGGCGAACAGGTCGCGGACCCGGCTGGCGCCGACGCCCACGAACATCTCCATGAAGTCCGAGCCGCTGACCGACATGAAGGGCACGCCCGCCTCGCCGGCGACGGCCCGGGCCAGGAGGGTCTTGCCGGTTCCGGGGGGGCCGACGAGCAGGATCCCCTTGGGGATCCGGGCGCCGATCTCCTTGAACCGGGCCGGCGTCTTCAGGAAGTCGACGACCTCGCTGATCTCGAGCTTGACGCCGTCGTAGCCGGCCACGTCGTCGAAGGTCGTCGACGGGCGCTCGGTCGAGTACAGCTTGGCCTTCGAGCGCCCGATCGACATGATGCTGCCCATCTGGCCCTGCGCCCGGCGGGTGAACCAGATGAACACGCCGAAGATCAGGGCGATCGGCAGGAGGTACCAGATCAGCGAGATGAGGGGGTTCTGCGAGGTCGTCACGTACTTGGCGTTCGGGCCGAGTGTCTTCAGGACCGCCTGCTGCGAGTCGGTCACCGGGTTGGGGCCGGCGGCCGAGTAGCTGGTGCCGTCGGCCAGGGTCCCGGTGATCGTGCCGTTGGTCTGGTCGACCGTCGCCGTCTTGACCTGCTTGCTCTCCACCTGGCTCACCCAGGAGTTGTAGGTGAGCTGGGTCGTGTTGGACTTCTTGAGGAAGCTCGACCCGACGACGACCGCCAGGATCACCACCATCACCACGACGGACAGGATGATCCGGTTCTTGTTCTGCCCGGGGGACTCCGGACCGGTCCCGTTCGGGGAGACCGGTCCGCCGGGGGTGTCGGGGCTGGGCGGGGTCACCCCTTCATGCTACGCGCCACCGACCGCAGTTGGCGCATCGCCCCGGCCCGACCCGGGCCCACGCCGGGACGCGGCACCCGGGCCCACGCCGGGACGCGGCACCCGGGCCCACGCCGGGACGGGACGGTCCTGGGCGCCGGGGCGCCGACCGTCGTGCCGCGGCGCCCTGAGCGCGGGCACGGTCGGTATCGTGGGGGGGTGAACGACCGGCCCGAACAGGCGGTGGATGCCACGGGCCCCTCCGTACCGGTCCCGCGGGATCCCGACCCCGCCCCCCGCACCGATGCGCCGGCGGCCCGGCGGCGGGGACTCCCGGGTGGCGGGCTCCCGGGTGGCGAGGACTCCCTCGGGCGTCGGCTCGAGGCGGGGGGCGTGCCGGCCAACCGGGCCGCGGCGTGGATGTGGTTGCTCTACGCGGGCCTCGGGTTCCTCGGGGGCCAGGTGCTGGCCGCCGTCACCGTGGCGGTCGCCGGTGCGGTGGGGGGCCACTACCACGAACTCGGGGCCCTGGCCAGGCTGGCCGAGCCGCCGACCTGGTACGTCGTCGCCACGCTCTTCGGGCTGTGGGGCGGATTCCTCGGTGCGGCCTTGCTGGCGAGCCGGTTGAGGGGCACGAAGCACCTGTGGTCCGACCTCGGCGTGCGGTTCCGCTGGATCGACCTGATCGGGATCCCGATCGGGGTCGCCGCGCAGTACCTGATCGCCCTGCTCTACCTGCCGTTCGAGACCCACATCCACAACTTCCACCAGCAGTTCAGCGCACCGGCACAGCGCCTGACGGGCAGCGCGCACGGCGTCTCCTGGATGGTGATCGCCATCGCCACGGTGGTCGGCGCCCCGTTCTTCGAGGAGCTCTTCTTCCGGGGCGTCCTCCTCCGGGCGCTCGCACGGCTGTTGGGGAACTGGGGCGGCTGGGTCGGCCCGGTCCTGGCCGTCGTCGTCTCGGGCCTGCTCTTCGGTGCGGTCCACGTCGAGCTCCTGCAATTCGCCGGGCTGGCCTTCTTCGGCATCGTCCTGGGGTTCCTGTCGTACCGGACGGGCAGACTCGGCATGAACATGGTGGCCCACGGCGCCTTCAACCTCCTCGCCCTCACCGCGGTGGTGTTCCCGGCCGCGCTGGGCCTGCGGGGCCTGGCCTGAGATGACGTCGGGGGACGAGGGGAGACCGGTGGCGACCGCCGTGGACGACGGCGGCGGGGCCGGCGGGGCCGTCCGCGGCGGGGCGGCGCAGCTCGACGGGCTCCGGGTGGGCCCGGGGGGGCGGCGGCCGTGGTGGGAGCGGCTGACGGCGCGCACGGCGTGGCCGGCGTGGGCCAACGCGGTGGCGGTCGTCGGTGTGATGGCCGTGACGCTCTCGCAGCTCCACCCCGAGCTGCTCGTCCTCGCCACCACCACCGCCGGCGGCGACACCGGGGCCCACGTCGCGCTGCCGGCGTTCCTCGAGTCGCACCTGCTCACCCACGGCCAGGTGACCGGCTGGGACCCGGGTTGGTACGACGGCTTCCCCCTCTACACCTTCTACTTCCCGCTTCCGGGCCTGCTCACCGTGCTCGTCAACGCCGTCGTCACCTACGACGTGGCGTTCAAATTGGTCACCGTGGTGGGCAGCCTGCTCCTGCCGGTCTGCGCCTGGGCCTTCGGGCGGCTGGCGCGGCTGCGGGACCCCGTGCCCGCCTGCCTGGCCGCCGCCACGCTGCCCTTCCTGTTCGAGCCGAGCTTCTCCATCTACGGCGGGAACCTGCTGTCCACCCTGGCCGGTGAGTTCTCGTTCTCCCTCGGCCTCTCCCTGTCCCTCCTCTTCCTCGGGGTCGTCGCGTCCGGGCTGCGCACGGGACGCCATCGGGCACTGGCCGCAGCGCTCTTCGCGGCGACGCTCCTGTGCCACCTCATCCCGGCCCTGTTCGCGGCGGTGGGGGCGGTCGTGCTCCTCCTGCTCGACGCCGACCTGGTCCGGGCCGTCGGCCGGAGCCGGCGGGCCGTGGCCGCAGGCCACCGTTGGGGCGGGCGGGTCCTCTGGTCGGTGGTGGCCGGCGTCGTCGGACTGGGTCTGTGCGCCTGGTGGCTCGTGCCCTTCGGCCTGGAGCAGGCGTACACCACCAACATGGGGTACACGAAGGTGTTCGGCTATCCCCACCTGCTCTTCCCCGGATCGTTCCGGTGGGTGCTGGTACTCGACGTCGTCGGCGTGGTGGCCATGGTGGCCCGTCGGAACCGGATGGCGCTGTTCCTCGTGGTCATGGCGGCCCTGTCCGCCGCCGCCATGATCCTGGACCCGGCGAGCAAGCTCTACAACGTCCGCTTCCTTCCCCTCTGGTTCCTCTGCCTCTACCTGCTGGCGGGCTACGCGGTCGCCGAGGTCGTCGCCGCCACGGCACGCCGGGTACGACGGCACCGCCTCGACCAGTGGGTGCGCGACGTGCGCCGACGCATGGGCGCCGCCGACGGGACGGCCGTGGTGCCCGGACGGAGGATCACCCCGTACCGCCGCCCGGTGCCGGTGGCCGTCGCCGCCGGCGCCGTGGTCGGGCCACTGGTGGCGCTGGCCGGTGCCTGCCTGGCCGTCGTGCCGCCCCTGGCGGTGCCCGCGACCACCCTGGCGAAGATCGGCGTCCACGTCGGACCCGACCAGCCCAGCGCGTGGGCGCAGTGGAACTACAGCGGGTACGAGCGCAAGCCGGACTACCCCGAGTTCCAGGCCGTGATCCAGATGATGCGACAGGTCGGGGCCGAGCAGGGCTGCGGTCGCGCCATGTGGGAGTATGACCCGTCGCTCAACCGGTTCGGCACCACCGAGTCCCTGATGCTCCTGCCGTACTTCACCGACGGCTGCATCGGCTCCCAGGAGGGCCTGCTCTTCGAGTCGGCCTCGTCGACCCCGTTCCACTTCATCAACCAGGACGAACTGTCCCCCGACCCGTCGAGGGCGGTCGTGGCGGTCCCGGACGGCGCCTACGGCGGCCTCGACGTGCACCTCGGGATCCAGCACCTCCAGCAGATGGGGGTCCGGTACCTGCTGACGTCGTCCACCACCGTCCAGTCGGCCGCCGCCGCCGACCCGGCGGCCACGCTGGTCGGCACGAGCGGACCGTGGAGCACCTCCTACAACGGACAGGCGCTGGACACGACCTGGAAGGTGTACCGCATCGCCGACTCGCAGCTCGTCGTCCCGCTGACCCGGCGCCCGGTCGTGTGGCGCGGCATCGCGCCGGACCAGTCCGCGTGGCTGCCGCCCGCGGTCGCCTGGTACAACGACCCGTCCCGGTGGGGTGTGGTGCCGGCGGCCGACGGACCGGCGGACTGGACCCGGGTGGCCATCGGGGACCCGCACCCCGCCTCGGTGCCGGAGCCGACGACGACCGTCTCCGACGTGCGCCAGAGCGACCAGTCGATCTCGTTCCACGTCGACCGGGTGGGCGTCCCCGTCGAGGTCCGGGTGTCGTACTTCCCCAACTGGGCGGCGTCGGGCGCCTCGGGGCCGTACCGGGTGGCACCGAACCTCATGGTGGTGGTCCCGACCAGCCACGACGTGACCCTGACGTACGGACGGACCGCGGCCGACGACCTGGGTCTGGTGCTGACCCTGGCGGCCCTGGCCGCGGTGGTGGCCCTGGTGGTCGTCGACCGGAGGTCTCGCCGGGCCCGCCGGGCGGCACGGGCGGCACGGGCGGGCGCGGTGCCGTGAGCTACCTGCTCGGGATGTTCCCGCTGTCGACCGTGCTGTTCCCCGAGGCCGGCCTCCCCCTGCACGTGTTCGAGGAGCGCTACCGGACGCTGATGGGCGCCTGTCTGGCGTCGGACGGCGAGTTCGGCGTGGTGCTCATCACACGCGGCTCGGAGGTCGGCGGGGGGGACGCCCGGACCGACGTGGGAACCGTGGCCCGCATCGCCAACGTCGCCGAGCTCGACGACGGCCGGATGCTGGTGGTGGCCACCGGCGTCCGCCGGGTGCGGGTTCTGGACTGGCTTCCCGACGACCCCCACCCCCGGGCCATGGTCGAGGACCTTCCCGATCCGGACGCCGCGTGTCCGGGCGACGTACTGACCGCGGCCGAGGCGTCGCTGCGGCGCCTGCGCTCGTTGCTGTCCGAGCTCGGCGACGTGCCGGCCCTGCCCCACAGTCTGCGGATCTCGGGGGGACCCGACGAGATCGGCTGGCAGCTGTGCGACATGGCGCCCCTGGTCTCGCTCGACCTGCAGCGGCTGCTCGAGGCCGACGGCCTCGAGACCCGGATGCGCCTGCTGGCGGACCTGTGCGACGCCATGAGCGGCGACGTCGTCGGACTCCTGGCCGGCGGTGGTGTGGGCGGGGTGGGCGGATCCGGCTGACCCGGGCGGATCCGCCCGGAGCCGGCGGACCCGCTCCGGGCGGTCGGTCCGGGGACCCACGGACGGTCGGTCAGGGGACCTCGCGCTGGACGAGGAAGGCGGTGAGCCCGTCGGCCAGTCCCTGGGCCGCCTGCTGGCGCCAGCCGGGATCCTGCATGAGGCCGGCGTCCACCGGGTTCTGCATGTTGCCGCACTCGATGAGCACCTTCGGCACCGTGGAGAGGTCGAGCCCGCCCAGGTCCGAGCGGGGGACGATCCCCGCGGTTCCTGCGTAGTCCGATACCGGCATCCCGGTGTCGGAGAGGAACCGGTCCCGGATGTCGGCACCGAGCTGGCCCGACGGCGCCACGATGGGCCGGTTGTCGCTGATGGAGCTGACCACCGGTAGGGGCACGTCGACGGCGAACCCCCGGCCCGAGGCCGGACCGCCGTCGCCGTGGATGGATACGGCGGCATCGGATCCGGCGGCGTTGCCGATCGCGGCCCGCGTGTCGACACAGGGTCCGACCCCGCTGTCGGAGGGCCGTGTCAGGACGACGGTGGCACCGCCCGCCCGGAGCAGCGAGGCGAGCCGGGTGGCCACGTCGAAGTTGAAGGCGTGCTCGGGGTAGCCCGCGGGAGTGGAGGTGCCGGCGGTGTCGCACGGCTCGGTGAACCCTCCGCCGTCGATCGGCGTGCCGATGATCCCGGGGGCACCGCCGTTGCCGCCGTCGTGGCCCGGGTCGATGGTGACGACTTCACCGACCAGGGGAGGTACGTGGACCGAGCCGAGGAAGGCGGCACCGCCGAAGGCGTAGACGGATCCGTCGGACGACACGATCCGGTAGCCGGCCCCGCTCGTGTCGAGCGAGACGGCGCGCCGCTGCAGCAGTCCGACGGCGGAACCGGCGAACGGCGTCCCGTACGAGAAGAGGCCCCCGTCGGCCGCGACCAGCCGGTATCCGCCGCCGGACCCCTGCATCCCCACGACCGGCGAATTGAGGGTGAGGGCGCCGGTCGAACCCAGGAAGGGCGCGTCCCCGAAGGCGAAGACCCCGCCGTCCGAGGCCACCAGCCAGTACCCGCCGCCGTCCGGCGTCACCGCCATGCCGACGATGGGCCGGTTCAACAGCCTCCCACCCAGGGACCCCTCGAAGGGCGCGTCCCCGAAGGCGAAGACCCCGCCGTCCGAGGCCACCAGCCAGTACCCGCCGCCGTCCGGCGTCGTCGCCATGCCGACGATGGGCCGGTCGAGCGGCCGGCCGCCCATCGACCCGTGGAATGCGGCGTCGCCGTAGGCGAAGACCCCGCCGTCGGAGGCGACCATCCAGTAGCCCCGGTCCGAGGCCGTCGCGGTCATGCCGACCACGGGGCGCACGAGCGGCAGCGCTCCGGCCGAGCCCTCGAAGGGCGCCCCGAAGGCGAAGACCCCGCCGTCGGACGCCGCCAGCCAGTACCCGCCGGTCGCGGCGTCCCCGGCGGAGGTGACGACGAGGTGGGTGCTGGTTGCCACCGTGGCGTCCGGGGTGGGCGCGGCGGTCAGCGTGGCCGGGCCGGGCCGGGCCGGTGCGGACCCGGTTGCGGCGTGGCGGGCGAGTCCCGCCGTGCCCAGGGCGAGGACGACCAGGGCGCCGGCGGCCACAGCGGTCCCGCGGCGGCGGGTGCGCTCGGGAGTTCCGTGCATGTGCCGATCCTTCCTCGGGGGCCGCTCGGGGGCTGGCCTAGGATGAGCCGATCATGGCCTCCCTCTCCCGCGTGTTCAAGGCGTACGACATCCGGGGCATCGTCCCCGACGAGCTCAACGCCGTGCAGTTCCGTGCCATCGGCGTGGCCTTCGCCCGGTTCACCGGAGCGCCGACCGTGCTCGTGGCCCGCGACATGCGCGAGTCCGGGATCGCCCTGTCGGACGCCTTCGCCCTCGGCGTCCGGTCCGAGGGCACCGCCGTGGTCGACCTCGGCCTCGCCTCGACCGACCTCCTCTACTTCGCCGCGGGCAGCCTCGACGCCCCCGGCGCCATGTTCACCGCCTCCCACAACCCGGCCCGGTACAACGGCCTGAAGCTGTGCCTGGCGGGTGCCCGACCCATCGGGCAGGACACCGGCCTGGCCGAGATCCAGGCCACGGCCGAGGCCCTGCTCGAGGAGTGGGGGCACGGCGGGCCGCCCGAACCCGTTGCCGCCGACCTCGGCCCGCTCGAGCGGCGCTCGGTCCTGGACGCCTACGCCGACCACGTCCGCTCCTTCGTCGACACGACCGTCCTCCGCCCGCTGAGGGTGGTGGCCGACACGGCCAACGGAATGGGCGGGCTGGTTGCCCCGAAGGTGTTCGAGGGGCTGCCGTTCCAGGTCGAGATCCTCTATCCCGAGCTCGACGGCAGCTTCCCCAACCATCCGGCCGACCCCATTCAACCGGAGAACCTGGTCGATCTCCGGCGAGCGGTGCTGGAGACCGGCGCCGACATCGGCCTCGCCTTCGACGGCGACGCCGACCGTGTCTTCCTGGTGGACGAGCGCGCCGAACCCGTTTCCGGATCGCTGACCACGGCGCTGGTGGCGGCCTCCCTGCTCGACAAGCACCCGGGATCCACCGTGCTCTACAACTGCATCTGCTCGCGGGTCGTCCCCGAGGTGATCGCCGAGAAGGGCGGGACCGGCATCCGGACCAAGGTCGGGCACAGCTTCATCAAGCAGGTGATGGCCGAGACGGGCGCCGTCTTCGGGGGTGAGCACTCCGGCCACTACTACTTCCGCGACAACTACCGGGCCGATTCGGGCATCATCGCCGCCATGCTGGTGCTCGAGCTGCTGAGCGTGACCGGCAAGCCGCTGTCGGAGCTCCTGGGCCCGTTCGAGCGCTACGCCGCCTCGGGCGAGATCAACACGGTGGTGGACGACCCGGCCGGCACGGTCGAACTCCTGGCGGCCGAGGTGGAGGCGGCGGGCGGGGCGCTCGGGACGGCCGACCGTCTCGACGGACTCACCGTGGACCGGGGCGACTGGTGGTACAACGTGCGCCCGTCGAACACCGAGCCGCTGCTCCGCCTCAACGTGGAGGCCCCCGACGACGTCTCGTGCGCCGCCCGGGTGGCCGAGGTGCAGGCGGCCATCGCCCGCCTGCACCCCGCCTGACGATGCCGGGCGGCCGGCGGGCGCCGCGACCGGCGACCCCGTCCGTGCCCACCCGGACTCCCGCACCGTGTCCCTGCATGAACCACCAAGAGAGGAACCCCCGATGACGCTCGACCCGCTCCTGATCGACGTGCTGGCCTGTCCCGAGGACAAGGGCACGCTCCTCTACTTCGCCGACGAGGGCATCCTGTTCAACCCCCGACTCCACCGCACCTACCCGGTGCGCGACGGGATCCCGGTGATGCTGATCGACGAGGCGACCACGGTGGACGCCGCCGAGGACGCCCGGCTCTCGGCGAAGGCCGAGGCCGGAGGGGCCGTCGCGACGGGAACGCCCGCGTCGTCGTGACGCCGCCGCCCCTCCCGGTGGACTCACGCGCCATGTGGGACGCCACCTTCGCCCTGCCCGAGCAGGTCGAGGCGGCGGTCGCCGCCGCCGGCCAGGTCGACGAACTGCCGGGCCACGACGAAGTCGAGAACGTGGTCGTGCTCGGAATGGGCGACAGCGGGATCGTCGGCGACGTGCTGGTCGCGGCGGCGGCCCCGTTCATGCCCGTGCCCGTCACCGTGGTCAAGGGCTACGTCCCTCCCGACTACGTGGGCACCCGCTCCCTGGTCGTCGCCGTCTCGTTCTCGGGCGACACCGAGGAGACCGTCGAAGCGGCCACGGCCGCCTACGAGGCCGGCGCCGCGCTCGTGGTGGTGTCGGGGGGCGGTGAACTCGTCCGCCTCTCGGGTGAGTGGGGCGTCCCCCTGGTCCCCGTGCCGCTCGGCATCCCCGAGGCGCGGACCGCGCTCGGGGCCATGGCGATCCCGCCGCTGGTGGTGCTCGAGCGGATCGGCCTGTTCCCCGGCGCCCAGCAGTGGATCGGCCAGGCGGTGACCCAGCTGAAGCGGCGACGCGACGAGCTCGGCCGGTCCGGCAGCGTGGCCGAGACGGTGGCCCGCCGCATCGGTCGGACCATCCCGCTCGTGCACAGTTCGCAGGATCTCGGCACCGCCGCCGCCCTGCGGTGGAAGACCCAGATCAACCTCAACGCGAAGTCGCCGGCCTTCTGGAACGTCCACCCCGAGCTCTGCCACAACGAGGTGGCCGGATGGGGACGGAACGGTGACGCCACCCGGCAGCTCGTCACCCTCGTGAACCTCCGGCACGACGCCGAGCACCCGCAGGTCAGCCGTCGGTTCGATCTGGCGACGGAGATGCTCCGCGAGGTCGTGGCCGGGGTGGTCGAGATCCGGGCCGCCGGCGAGGGCGATCTGGCCCAGCTCCTCGACCTGGCCCTGGTGGGCGACGTGGTGTCGCTGCTGCTCGCCGGGCACGAGGGGGTCGACCCGGGCCCGGTCCCGGCGGTCGACGACGTCAAGGCCGCGCTCGCCGGCGGCTGATCCGCGTGTCCCGGCCCCGCCCGGGGTGGGCGGCCGCCGTGTTTCGATCGCGTGACGCCACCGTGGCGTCGCCGTGAACTTCGACGGGGTCGGTTACCTTTCGCGTCCGGCGGGCGTACAGTGGACCCCGTGAGCAGCGTGCGGGTCTGTGGTTGCAAGTCGAAGCCAGTCGCAGGCGAAACGACCCACGTAAGGCAACTCATGGTTGCTGAGCATGGTGCGGCTTAGGAGTAAGTCCTGCCCGTGGCGTCCCCGGCTGTCGGGGGCGGACGGAGAGGGGAAGACGCGTGCCCGCAGCGGTTCCGCAGGGCAGTCGGCCGCACCCGGCCGGTGCCGCCGGAACCCGGCCGCAACCCCCCCCGCAGGCGAGTGTGGGGTCAAAGACCAGGTCAGCCGCGCGCCGCTCGCCATCCATCCGTCACCGTACCGACCGACCAGGAGGACCGGCCACCAGTCGCAGTAGCCCATCACCGATGCCGAGGAGGCCCAGCAGTGGACGTAGTCATCACGCATGGCAGGAAGATCGTGTCCGACGAGGTTCGAGCCCTGACCGAGGAGAAGGTACGCCACGTGGGCGAGCACTGTCCCGGCCTCGAGCGCGCCGAGGTCCACTTCTCGGAGGAGCGCAACCGGAGGATCGCCGACCGGGAATGCTGTGAGGTGGTGATGTCCGGGCACGGGCAGACGGTCCGGGCACGGGCGGCGGGCCAGGCGCCACTGGCCGCCGTCGACCTCGTGGTGGAGAAGCTGGAACACCAGATCGAGCGGACCAAGGGACGCATCGTCGGACGTTCGCAGCCCCGGCACCGGTTGGCGCCCACCGAGACGCTCTTCCGGAGGGTCCGCACCGCCTGATCCGGACCCCGGTCGGCCCGGGCGCCGTCCCCACGGGGGGCGACCCGGCCCGACCGGGGCCCCGCACGTCCGGCGCTGCCGGGGAGGCCGCCGACAGTAGAGTGGGTCCCCCATGAGCATGTTCTCGAAAGTCCTGCGCGCCGGCGAGGGCAAGAAGGTCCGTCGCCTGGCCGAGCTGGTGCCGCTGGTCAACGAGCTCGAGCCGACGATGGAGGCCCGCTCCGACGCCGAGCTCCAGGCCATGACGGCCGAGTTCCGGTCCCGCCTCGACAACGGGGAGACCCTCGAGGACCTGCTGGTCGAGGCGTTCGCCCTGGTCCGCGAGGGGGCCTGGCGCGTGCTGGGGCAGCGCCACTTCGACGCACAGCTCATGGGGGGCATGGCGCTCCACTTCGGCTGGATCGCCGAGATGAAGACCGGCGAGGGCAAGACCCTCGTGTCGACCCTGCCGGTCTACCTGAACGCCCTGGCCGGAAACGGTGTGCACGTCGTCACCGTGAACGACTACCTGGCCACCCGCGACTCCGAGTGGATGGGCCGGCTCCACCGCTTCCTCGGACTGACCGTCGGTCGGGTGGGACCGGACGTCTCCGACCCGGCGGCGAAGCGCGAGGCCTACCTGTGTGACGTCACCTACGGGACCAACACGGAGTTCGGCTTCGACTACCTGCGCGACAACATGGCCCGTTCGAAGGACGCCATGGTCCAGCGCGGACACCACTTCGCCATCATCGACGAGGTCGACTCGATCCTCATCGACGAGGCGAGGACCCCGCTGATCATCTCGGGCCCGGCGGCCGAATCGGCGCAGCTCTACTACCAGTTCGCCGGGATCGTCCGCACCCTGCGGGCCGAGGAGGACTACGAGGTTGACGAGGAGAAGCGCACCGTCGTGCCGACCGAGGCCGGCATCGAGAAGGTGGAGCGGCAGCTGGGCGTCGACAACCTCTACGACGCCGTGGCCGTGAACTACGTCCACCACATGACCCAGGCGCTCCTCGCCAAGGAGCTGTACAAGCGGGACAAGGACTACCTCGTGGCCCAGGGCGAGGTCCGCATCGTCGACGAGTTCACCGGCCGGACGCTCGAGGGGCGCCGCTGGTCGGACGGGCTGCACCAGGCCGTCGAGGCCAAGGAACGGGTGAAGATCAAGGAGGAGAACCACACCTGGGCGACGGTGACCCTCCAGAACTACTTCCGCCTCTACGAGAAGCTCGCCGGCATGACCGGGACCGCCGAGACCGAGGCCTCGGAGTTCGCCAACACCTACGAGCTCCCGGTGGTCCCGATCCCGCCCAACCGGCCCCTCGTCCGCGAGGACCAGCCCGACCTGATCTACAAGTCGGAGGAGGGCAAGTTCGCGGCCGTCGTCGAGGACATCGCCGAACGGCACGCCACCGGACAGCCGGTGCTGGTCGGCACGGCGTCGGTCTCCAAGTCGGAGCACCTGTCGCGACTGCTCGACAAGCGGGGCATCCCCCACGAGGTGCTCAACGCCAAGCAGCACTTCCGCGAGGCCGAGATCGTGGCCCAGGCCGGCCGGGTGGGGGGCGTCACGGTGGCGACCAACATGGCCGGCCGTGGCGTCGACATCATCCTGGGCGGCAACCCCGAGGGCCTGGCGGCCCGGGAGGCGGCGGCCCGGGGTCTCGACACCACCACCGAGGAGGGAGCGGCCGAGCTGGCCCGGATCGAGGAGGAGTTCGAGGCGAGCTGCGCCGCCGAGGGCGAGCGGGTGCGGGCCCTGGGAGGCCTGTACGTCCTGGGGAGCGAGCGCCACGAGAGCCGCCGGATCGACAACCAGCTGCGGGGCCGGTCGGGCCGACAGGGCGACCCCGGCGAGAGCCGGTTCTTCCTCTCCCTCGAGGACGACCTCATGCGCCTGTTCGCCACCGGAGCGATGAACTGGGTGATGGGCCGGGCGCTGCCCGACGATGTCCCGATCGAGGCGAAGATGGTGACCAAGGCCATCGAGCGGGCGCAGAACACCGTGGAGGGCCGGAACGCCGAGTCCCGCAAGGACGTCCTGAAGTACGACGACGTCATGAACGAGCAGCGCAAGGTCATCTACGCCCGGCGCATGCAGGTCATCGAGGGGGAGGACCTCCGCGAGGACACCGTCGAACTCCTCGAGCAGGCCATGACCGCCGTGGTGGCCACGTACTGCCCCTCCGACTACCCCGAGGAGTGGGACCTCCCCGGCCTGATCACCGAGGTCACGCAGTACTACCCGACCCGGTTCGTGGCCGACGACTTCGCAGAGGCGGCGACGGCGGGTCAGGTCGCCGAGAGCATCATCACCGAGGCGCTGGAGCTGTACGCCGAGCGGGACGAGACGATCCCCGGCGGCGAGGAGACGGCCCGACAGCTCGAGCGGGACATCATGCTGCAGATCATCGACCAGCGGTGGCAGGACCACCTGGCCGACATGGACTACCTCAAGGAGGGCATCAACCTCCGGGCCATGGGGAACCAGGACCCGCTGGTGGCCTGGCAGCGCGAGGGCTTCGCCCTCTTCGGCAAGCTGATGGACGGCATCAACGACGACTACCTCCGCTACGTCTTCCACGTGCAGGTCCTCACCGAGGAGTCGGCCGCCGAGCCCGACCTGGCCCAGGCCAGCTACGTGGCGGCCGACGACCCGGTCCAGGGGGACGCCGGGATCTCCGCGGCGTTCGCCACGGCGACGCCGGCCGAGATCGAGGCCGCGGCCGCCGTGGCCGGAGGCTCGACGCTCGGTCCGGCCGGGGCCTACGAGGAGGGCGAGTCCCAGGCACCGATCGTGAAGTCGGACCGCGAGAAGATCGGCCGCAACGAGCCGTGCTGGTGCGGCAGCGGCAAGAAGTTCAAGCTCTGCCACGGCGCCGCCTGAGATGTCCGCCGACCGCCCCCGACCGGGGGACGGCGCGCCCGACAGGGTGGACGTCGCCGAGTCCCTCACCCGGCTCGCCGAGCGCCTCGAGGAGGCCCGTCGGTTCCTCGGGGCGGACACGCTCGTCGAGCGTCGCACCGAACTCGAGCGGGCGGCCTCCGCCCCGGACCTGTGGGACGACGCCGACCACGCCCGCGAGGTGACGACCGCCCTCGGCCGGGTGACCGAGGACCTCCAACTCCTCGCCTCGCTGTCCGAGCGGCTGTCGGACGCCGAGACGCTCGACGAGCTCATGCGGGAGGAGGACGACGAGTCGCTCCGGGCCGAGGTCGAGGAGATCCTGGTCGACCTGGACCGCCGGCTCGGGACCCTGGAGCTGCGCTCCCTGTTCGCCGGCGACTACGACGACGGCGACGCCGTGGCCGAGATCCACGCCGGGGCGGGGGGCACCGACGCCCAGGACTGGGCCGAGATGATGCTGCGCATGTACACCCGCTGGGCCGAGCGCCGGGGCTTCACCATCGAGGTCGAGGAGGCCACCCCGGGCCAGGAGGCCGGCCTGATGTCGGCCACGTTCATCGTGCGGGGCCGCTACGCCTTCGGGCTGCTGGCGGCCGAGCGCGGGGTGCACCGTCTCGTCCGCATCTCGCCGTTCGACGCCCAGCACCGGCGCCAGACCAGCTTCGCGTCGCTCGACGTGGTCCCCTTCCTCGAGGACGTCTCCGGTGAGGTGGAGATCGACGAGAAGGACCTGCGCATCGACACCTACCGCTCGTCCGGGGCCGGTGGTCAGCACGTCAACAAGACCGACTCGGCCGTGCGCCTCACCCACCTGCCCACGGGGATCGTGGTGACCTGTCAGAACCAGCGCAGCCAGACCCAGAACAAGGCCAAGGCCATGCAGGTGCTCGGGGCCAAGCTGGCCGAGCGGAAGCGGGCCGAACACCAGGCGACACTCGACGAATTGGCCGGCGACCGCACCGACAACGCCTGGGGCAACCAGATCCGCTCGTACGTGCTGGCGCCGTACCAGCTGGTCAAGGACCTGCGCACGAACGCCGAGACCGGCAACGTCGAGGCCGTGCTCGACGGCGACCTCGACATGCTCATCGAGGCCGAGCTGCGCCGCGGCGCCGACCTGCGCCGGGACGGGCGCTGACCACCGACCACGGTGCGCCCGACCACGGCCTCCCCGACCACGGTGCGACCCACCACGTGCCGGTGCCCCCGTCCGGGGTCCGCACGCGTTGTGCGAGGTCAGAGGGGCTGACCCAATTGGGCGGCCGCCCCGGGTACACTTGCCGTGCGGACCTGCCGCTAGCCTGCCCCCCACGAGACTCCGTAGCCTGCATCCCCCATGATCAAATTCCAGAACGTCACCAAGACGTACAAGGGATCCACGGTCGCCCTCAACGACTGCTCCGTAGAGATCGACAAGGGTGAGTTCGTCTTCCTCGTCGGACCCTCCGGCTCGGGCAAGACGACGTTCATCCGATTGCTCCTGCGCGAGGAGATCCCGGACTCCGGCCGCATCTGGGAGGCCGGCAAGGAGATCGGGCACCTGCCGAAGTGGCGGATCCCGTACCTCCGCCGCAACATCGGCTGCGTGTTCCAGGACTTCCGACTCCTGCCGAACAAGACCGTCTTCGAGAACGTGGCCTTCGCCCTCGAGGTGATCGGCCGACCGAAGCACGTGATCGCCGCCCAGGTGCCGCAGGTGCTCGAGCTCGTGGGCCTGGCCAAGAAGCGCGACAACCTGCCCGGCGAGCTGTCCGGCGGCGAGCAGCAGCGGGTGGCCGTGGCCCGGGCGTTCGTCAACCGCCCGCTGATCCTCCTGGCGGACGAGCCCACCGGAAACCTCGACCCGACCACCAGCCTCGGCATCATGCGCCTGCTCGACCGGATCAACCGGACGGGCACGACGGTCATCATCGCCACCCACGACGCGGGCATGGTCAACCAGATGCGACGGCGCGTCATCGAGCTCGACCGGGGGAACCTGGTGCGCGACCAGGCCCATGGCGTCTACGACATCGACAGCGCCACACTGGCCGCGGGTGCCGGTTCGCCCACCGGCACAGTGGTCGACCAGATGCCCGCGGCGGACGACGAGTTCGAGGTGCCCGACACCTTCCTGGCCCGTCCCTGATGGCGGTCTCCCCGGCCTACGTCTCGAAGGAGGCCGCCACCAACCTGTGGCGGAACCGGCTGATGACGGCCGCCGCCATCCTGACGGTCGCCGTGTCCCTGGCGCTCGTCGGCTCGGCCCTCCTGCTGAAGCAGGGGGCGTCCAAGGCCACCGAGCTCTGGCAGAACGGGGTCCAGACGATCGTCTGGGTCGGCCCGACGGCGGGCACCGCACAGACCGACGCCATCAAGGGCGAGCTGGCGCAGTCGCCCTACATCAAGTCGTGCGTCTACCGGAGCCAGGCGTTCGACTACAACGAGGCGAAGAACGTCCTGCCGGCCGACGAGCTGGCGGTCACCACCCAGGACCAGTACCCGGCGTCGTTCCGCTGCGAGCTGAACGACCCGTCGCAGGCGCCGGCGGTCTACCAGGCGTTCCACGGCAAGCCCGGTGTCTACGACGTCAAGTATCCCGGTCAGCAGATCAAGACCATGCAGAGCGTCATCCGGGTCCTGCAGTGGGTGTTCCTGACCGTCGCCGTCGTGCTGCTCCTGTCGGCGTCGGTCCTGATCCTCAACACCATCCGCATGGCCATCTTCGCCCGCCGACGTGAGGTGTCGGTGATGAAACTGGTCGGCGCCACCAACTGGTTCATCCGGCTGCCGTTCATGGCCGAGGGGATGATCCAGGGGCTGCTCGGCGCGGGGGTCGCCGTGCTCGTCGTCCTGGCCCTCTACTGGGGCATCGGGCTCGACCAGGCCCGGACGGCCGGCAGCACGAGCATCATCCAGCAGATGGCGCTGAGCGGCTGGGAGGTCTTCTTCACCTGCCTGCTGGTCTCGGTGGTGGGGGTCGGCGTCGGCGTCGTCGGGTCGGCGTTCGCCGTCCGCCGCTTCCTCGACGTCTGACGGCGCCGCGGCGCCCGCCTGCGCACCCGGGTCCGGTGACCGCCGCGGGAGGACCCGCCCGGTGGCCGTGGTCGGATTCAGCCGGTCCGGCGGATCCCGAGCCCCGGACGGGTGCACGAGTCGACGGAGGTCGAACCGTCGAACCGGGCCCGGATCCACCGGTTGATCACGGCGGCGGACCGGTCGAGCGCCTGGCTGTGGCCGACACCCGTCTCGGCGACGTAGTCCACCGTGTCGTACTCGCTGCGGCACAACTGGTCGCTGACGAAGCTGGTCGTCTGGCGGTACGGCACGACCTCGTCCGCCGTGCCCTGGACCACCAGGATCGGCGCCGACGTGGGTGCGCCGCCCGGCCGGTTGGCCTGGTTCGCGCTCCGGACCGCGGGCTGCTGCTGCCAGCCGGGGGCGAAGAACCGACCCGGCGACACGGCGTCGTACAGGGAGGCCACGCCGTTCACGCACGAGGACGAGACGGCCGGGATCCCGGCAAGTCCCGCGGGCGTCAGTACCTTCTGGAGCGGGAAGGTCCCGTAGTGGTGGGCCCAGGCGAACAGGGCCATGGCCGTGAAGGCCGACTGCCCCGAGGGGGGCGGCTGGTCGCCCGTGGGCGCCAGTTCGAGCACCGAGGTCACCGGTGCCACGGCGGCGACGCCGGCGACGAAGAGCTCAGGCGCATAGGACTGGGCGATCTGTCCGGCGAACAGGGCGGCCTGCCCACCCTGCGAGAACCCGAGCACGACCACGGCGTTCGAGGCGTTGCCCCCCACGAGCGACCGGGCGGCGCGGGCGCCGTCCAGGACGTCCTCGGCCTCGCTGTCGCCCACGAGGTAGGGGTGGAGGCCCGGGGCACCGAGTCCGCGGTAGTCGGCGGCCACCACGATCTCCTTGTCGGCGAGGAGCGCCGGGAGGTCGGGTACGTCCGAGATGCCGTCGACCGACGGGGCGCAGCCCGACGCCACGCCGGTGGTCCCGTGGGCCCAGCTCACGATGGGGAACCCCCCGGGTGGCGGCGTGCCGCCGGGGACCACGATCACGCCCGACTCGGCCAGGTCCCCACCGGAGTCCGAGGTGGTGTGGAAGAGGACGCGCCAGGCCCGGGCGCCGGCGGGCAGGCCGGTGGCGGGCAGCGCCTGGGACCGGATGACGGATCCTGCGGGTGCGTAGGGGAGGGGGCTCGGCGGCCGGTAGAAGGAGGCGAGGGACCCGGTGACGGCGGCGTCGCCCCCGTGGACGGCGGCCATGGCGGACACGGCGGCGACCGTGGCGAGGGGACCGGCGGGGGCCCCCCCCCCCCCCCCGGGGGGGGGCGGGGGGGGCGGGGGGGGGGGGGGGGGGGCCCCCCGCGGGGGGGGGGGGGGGGGCCCGGCGGGGGGGGGGGGCGCCGCCCCCCCCCCCCC